>JADMIO011089295.1_pt1 | contig 88988 bp, 51 predicted proteins | sample 8958161 | NCBI WGS metagenome assembly JADMIO01 (sample SAMN16585339, study PRJNA669376) | soil metagenome | isolation source: Crop rotation soil | place: USA: Cullars Rotation, Alabama | collected 2011
CCTTCAAGATCCCCAGCAATCCCACCACCATCATCAGCGAGCGCTCGATACAGACACCCACCAGCACTTCCGGTCCCACGCCCCGCGCTCGCAGATAATGGGCCAACTGATTCGCTTTCCGATTCAACTCCCCATAGCTCATCGCCGTGCCGCCGAAGACCAACGCCACCTGTTCAGGATTGCGCGCCGCCTGCGCTTCAAACAACTCGTGCAGCAACTGCTCGCTTTGATACTCGCCTTCTGTCCGGTTCCATTCACTCAGGATTTGCCGGCGCTCGGAAGGTGCAAGCAAAGGCAGGACAAATATCTCTTGATTGGGATCGTTGACGATTCCTTCCAACACAACCTTCAGATGAGTCGCAAGACGCGCGATCGTGTCGTCGTCGAACAGGTCCGTGCTAAACCGAAAACGACAATCGAGATGCGTCGGACGCTCAGTAAACTCAACCATCAGATCGAATCTGGTGATGCCGTCATCGAATTCAAATTCCTCGAGCTCGAGCTCACAATCCGTCTGCCACTGGAATGACACCTGAAAAACAGGCGCGTGACTCAAGCCAGGCTGAAGCTGTAGCTCGTCGAGCACTTTTTCGAACGGCACGGAACGATGAGCCTGCGCTTCGTGAGCTGCGCGCTGCACGCGCGCAAGAAACTCGAGAAAGGTTGGCTCGCCTTCAAGGCTCGAACGAAGAGCGACATAACTAGAAAACGGACCGATTAGATTTTTTGTCTCTGCATGATCGCGGTTGGAAATCGTCTGGCCCACAACGATGTCGTGCTGTCTGCTATGACGACCCAGCACAACTTTAAGAGCGGAGAGCATCAACAGCTCGAGCGATGCGCCCGCGCCGTCAGCAATTCGTCGCAACTGATCCACGAGCTCATTTTCTAAAGGTAGACGAGTCGATTGACCGTGCCAGGTTCGCACGGCCGGTCTCGGACGATCGGTGGGAAGTTCAATGACGGCGGGAGCGCCGTGTAGTTTTGTTCGCCAAAACTCGAGATCCGTGCCGTCAATCGAGTTCCTCTGCCAGGCCGCGTAATCCGCGTATTGAATCGGCAAAGCCGGCGGCACCGACTGGTTTTCACTGTAAGCCGACCAGAGCTCTGCAAACAGAATCTCTAACGACGCCTCATCACACGCGATTCTGTGCGCGCTCAGCAACAGAACATGCTCACGCGGGGCAAGTTTGATCAAAGTCACGCGCAATAGCGGTCCCAGCGTGAGATCGAATGGCTGCTGTGCGGCTGCGCGCGCCAGAATTTCGGGCTCACCGGAAAGATCGATCAGCGAAATTTCGAGCCTGCTGTTTGCCGATACCATCGGCACGGGCTTGCTATCTCTGACCGCATGAAGCTGGTTGATCGCAAATGTTGTTCGCAGCGATTCGTGCCGGCTGATCACTTCTGTCAGAGACTGCTCGAGAAGATCCCGGCTCAAGTCACCTTTAACCCGGAAGGCGCGACAGACGTTTAAGGAGACGTCTCCCGGATTGATTTGCTCTAGAAACCAGTAGCGTTCCTGTGCAAACGAGAGCGGAGTGGAGGAGCGGTCCTCGCGCGGAGGAATCGTTGCCGGGACAGGCTGCGGCTCGAGGCGCGGTTTTGTAGGAAGCGCCACTACCAACGGATCCTCTTGTCTAACGCTACTGCTCATGATTACCTGATTCCTCTGTGCAACCTCTGTGTTCTCTGTGTCTCCGTGGTTAACTCACCACCGAGACACAGAGAACACAGAGGTTGCACAGAGAAGATCATCGCTACCCACGAAGTTTCGCCAAGACTTTATTCAACTCGTCCTGGCTGAGTTTTGCACGCGGAAAATCCGAGGGCGAATAATCAATCTTGTCTCCTGTCCGAGATCGCGCGATCAGCCCTCGCAATTCCTCTACAAAACTCCGCGCCAGTCGCTCCACAGTTTCCTTGTGATGAATGCTCGTGCTGTAGGTCCAATCCAGGCGCAACTGGCCACCCGAAACCATCGCGATGATGTTGAGCAAATACGCACGCCCGGCGCCGGCGCTTTGATTAGGCCCACTCGACTGTGGCGCGACACTAAACATCGAAGACTCGGCTAACACTCGATCGACCTGGCCCAGGTAGTTGAACCTCACTTCAGCTTTCGGCAGCTTCTCCAACTCCGAATCACCGCTTCCATACCGAAGCATTCCGTAACCGAGGCCCCGGTTGGGAATCAACCGCAGTTGCTCTTTCATAGCGCGCAGGTCTTCAATAATCGATTCGCCCCTCCTGCTATTGAGCACGACAGGAAAGATCGTCGTAAACCAGCCGACGGTGCGCGAAAGATCGACTCCTTCGAATATTTCCTCTCTGCCGTGCCCCTCCAGATCGATCAAAAGCGACTGCGAACCCGTCCACGGGGCAAACGCCCGCACTAACGCCGTCAGCAACACCTCATTGATGTGCGTGCTATATGCAACCGGCACTTCCTGCAACACGGCTCGCGTATCTTCAGCGTTGAGAGAGACGGAAACCGTCCGTGCTTCGGCAACAGTGTTGGTCCCTCCGGCTTTATCTAAAGGCAGACGCGTAGGTAAATGGTCGCCGATAGCGAGCCAGTAAGCTAACTCGTTGCGCAGAACCGCCGACCGCGCATGTTCACTCAGGCGCTCGGCCCAATGCTGGAACGAAGTCGTCTTCGACGATAGCGGTAGTTGCTGATGGAGCGATTGCAAATCTTCAAGCAGGATCTGCCACGACACGCCGTCCACCGCGAGATGATGAATCACGATTAGCAGATAGCAGTTCCGTTGCGCGCCGCGATCGAATAGCGCGACTCGCATCAGTGGACCTTCCTGAAGATTCAAGCTTGCGTGTAGCCTCGCAGCATTAGTCTCTACTGCGCGTGACTGTTCCGCTTCGTCCAAAGTTGAGAGATAGACAACTTCGAAGGGCACTTCGTGATCGGGTGCTGCGATAGTTCCCTGCCAGCCATCCGGCCCATCCACGAAACGCAACCGCAACGCATCGTGATGAAGCAAAAGCTTCTCGACCGCCTTGGCAAACACCGCTGCGTCTGCCGCCCCATGAACCTCGAGCAGCATTGACTGATTGTAGTGCTGGGGCTCGTGAGTCGTGACTTCAAAGAAACGGGCTTGCACAGGCGTGAGAACGACGCGTCCAGTCACCGCTTCCTGCTGTGCGATCGCAACTGTGGCTGTTCCTGCAACTTCAGCCAACTCGGCAATCGTTTGATGTTGAAACATCTGACGCGGCGACAACCTGATGCCGGCGCGGTTTGCTCGCGCAACGATTTGAATAATCAGTATCGAGTCTCCACCCAACTCGAAAAAGTTGTCGTTGACGCTGACGCGATCGACATTCAGCACGCTGGACCAGATCTGCGCGAGCGTTTCCTCAACCGGATTGCGTGGCGGCGTGTAAACCTTCTCATCCGATCGCGCATGCGCTGGAGCCGGCAATGCGGCGCGATCGACTTTGCCATTCGGCGTCAGCGGCAGGCGATCGAAAAATACGAATGCCGAAGGCACCATGTATTCCGGCAAACTGCGGGCGAGAAACGCCCTTAGATCGCTCGCGCCCGCTTTCTCTCCCTCTCGCCGCACTACATACGCGACGAGCCGCTTATCGCCAGGCTGGTCCTCTCTGCCGATAACGACGCATGCGACCACTTCCTTGCGGCTCAGCAATGCTCTTTCGATCTCGCCGGGCTCGATTCTAAACCCGCGAATCTTTAACTGATGATCGACGCGACCGAGAAACTCGATCTTTCCGTCGGGAAGGTAGCGAGCCAGATCGCCTGTCTTGTACAAACGATCGCCGGGGCTGCCGAACGGGTTCGGGACGAATTTCTCAGCCGTCCCATCCGGGCGATTGATGTATCCGCGCGCGAGGCCATTGCCCGCGAGATGCAGCTCGCCGGGCACGCCGATCGGCGCCGGCTGCATTCGGTGATCGAGAATGTATGCACGCACGTTTGTGAGTGGCTGTCCGAGCGGAACTGTTTCCGACCGGTATAAATGATCCTCAGCTTTGTTAGTGAGCGCTCCTACTGTGGCTTCCGTTGGTCCATAGTGATTCAGCAAGGCGCAATCAGGTTTCAAAGAGGCGATCTTTTCGACGAGGCTCCAGGGCAATGCCTCACCTCCGAGCACGAGGCGCCGGCGCGGCAAAATGGCGGCCGGATCCGAGGCTGAGAGCAAGGCTGCCAGGTGCGTAGGCACGATTTTGAGGCAATCGATTTCGTTCTTCTTAAAATACTCTGCCAAACGATCAGGATCAGACGAATCTTCCTCAGAAACCATATGTAAAGCTCCACCCTTACATAACGCGGAAAAGACGGATGTATTCCCTAAATCGGCAGCAATCGTGGAGACGCTCGCAAAGCTGCTGCGTGGCGGTAAATCGAGTGTTTCCCAGATCCCGTTGATGTAATTCACTAATTGTCGATGCTCGACGGCGACGCCTTTGGGCCGGCCAGTCGAGCCGGAAGTGAAAATGACGTAAGCAAGATTTTGGTCCGAGATCTTGATTGAGGGATTATCTGCGCTCTCGCCGGCGATCACACCGGAGTCGTTTGCAAGACACACAAGTCGGGAATCCACGCCTGCCGATAGTTCTGCGCGGCTGACGACCACTCGCACTCCAGCTTCTTCCAAAATCATGCTGCGCCGCGACTGCGGTAGACCAGGATCCAATGGGACGTACGCGCCACCTGCTTTCAAGATCCCCAGCAATGCGACAATGAGATCGACTGAACGCTCGAGACACAAACCGACCGGCACGTCTGGTCCAACACCAAGCTTTAGCAGATGATGTGCAAGCTGGTTTGCGCGCGCGTTCAGCTCCCGGCGATTCAGCGTTTCAGCTTGGCAAACGAGAGCGACGTCATCAGGACTTTGTAAAACCCGCTCCTCAAACAGTTCGCAAACGGTTTGACTCGTTGGGCCAGAGCGTTCAGGCGGATTGAATTCGCCGAGGACGAGTTGACGTTCCTCGTCGCTCAACATTTGCAGATCGCTCAACGCAGAGTCAGGCCTGTGGCTCGCGTCTTTGATTAGCGTCTGCAGTTGGTTCGCGAGACGCTGGATGTCATGGACTTCAAACACGCTCGTGTCGAAATGGAGCGCGGCCCGGAATCGATCGTCGCAGTCGTTAACAACAAATTTTAGTTTGAAGCGATCGATGCAAGCGTCGCGTTCATAGAGCGAGAACTTTACGTCGCCTGCACAACACGTCTCAGCGCGTTTGTGAAACTCAAAGCAGAACGGGAAAAAGCTGTCCGGGGAGAAATACTCCTGCCATCGTTGCGCTTCCTGTTCAGTGGTTGCGAGTTGCTGCAAGAGGTTTTCGAAAGAGAGATCGTTCGCGAGATCGGCGCGCATTGGCAGAAAGGTCGAAAACAGTCCGATCGCGTTTTCCAGCTCGGAAAACTTGCGTCCATCAAACAACACGCCTGCGACCGGATTCGGACTTCCGGTCAGTCGCGCAATCAGTATTTGCCAACAGGCAAGCAGGAACGACGATGGATTACTCGAGATGGCTTTGATTCGCGCAGCCGATATTTCCAACGGGAACGCTGCAGGTTCAAAAGCGCCGGCTTGCTTCTCGAAGGAGAACTTAACAGACCCAACATCCGAGAGGTCCTGGTTTTTCCAAAACCGTCTGGCGACTGAGCCAGCCTCGCCTTCGAGCAATTCGTTCTGCCACTCAGCGAAGTCGGCATACTGCATCGTTTCTTCAGTTCGTGAGTTTCCGGCGTACGCAGCCACGATTTCGCTGAGCAGATACTGAAACGAAGCAACGTCGATGCTAACCGCCGGCAAACTGATGATCAGAATGTGTTGTGCTGACGATCTGGAAATCAGATCGACGCGCAAAGGTGGTTGTTCGTAGTCGATTTTTCGGTCAGCCGCATTGACTAAAAGCTGATCGTGGGTGTGAAACTCGAAGTCGGGACGGTCACTAATGATCTGGACCGGAATGGTCATTCCGGGCAACAGCTTGAAAGTTGTACGCAAGATTTCGAAGCGTTCGACAACCTTCTCGATTGCCTGTCGCAAAAGATCAGGATTCAGCTCTCCATCGATTCTAACGGCGCACGTCGCACTCCGATCTGACTGCCCCAGCAGCCACAGGTGCTTCTGTTGCGGCGATAGCCGATAGCCTTCGATGATTTCCTTCGACATCGTTTTAATCTTCTCTGTGCAACCTCTGTGTTCTCTGTGTCTCTGTGGTGAGGTCGTTGCTGTGACTTAGTTAACCACAGAGACACAGAGAACACAGAGGTTGCACAGAGAAAGCCTATCCCATGCCAACCACTATCTTTCGCGCGCCGCGATACGGACGTCTTCCATGCGCTGCCAGCATGTTATCGAGAAGCAGAATATCGTGTTTCTGCCAGCTAAAGGCGACCGCCTCCTTTGTATAAATCTCACGAATTTGTTCCAGCGCGGCCTCTTCGATCGGTGTCCCATCACCGTAATAAGCATTGCGCGGCGGTTCGCCATCGGCCAGCAATAACAAAGAGTCTCGAACATCCGACTCGAGGCTCGAAACATGAAACAGATGAGCCTGATTGAACCAAACGGTCTCCCCAGTGTGCGGATGGTTCGCCACGGCCTGACAAACCTGCGACGTGCGCAGAATGTCTTGATCCTTCCATTCGAATTGAATGTCTGATTTGCGGCAGTAGGCTTCGACCTCCGCTCGATCGTTTGTCTGAAAAACGTTCTGCCAGGAGAGATCGAGCGCCTCACCGTAATTTCGCACGTACATCACGCCCTTGCTGATGAAGGTTTCACGAATGGCCGGCGGGATCAGATTGAAAACTCTGCGGCTATCGGCGATCGGCGTCTCACCACCTTCAGCAGCCGCTTCGACGCAGAAAAATCCGAGCATCCCCGGCCACTCGCGCGTGTATGACATCTCATTGTGCAACGGAATAGACTGATGTGCGGGATACTCGGTCGAAGTATAAATGCGGCCACTCACTTCACTGCGCGGCGTCGAGCGATACGAGTATGGGAGCAGATCGCCAACCAGCAAACGCAAGAACTGTTCAAACTCTTCGACTGAGTTTGTGCTGAAAGCACGAAGCAGGATCGCCCCATGCGTTCGGAGTTTCTGCACGATGAATTCACGGTTGTTGCTGGTCCACTCGGTCAGGCTAAGCGCATCGACAGCCGGCTCCAGCACCAGGGGCAAACTGGCATCCGCTCGCAACAGACTCTCTTTAATCAGAGTTTCTGACGAGAGCGCGATTGCCTTGCGCCTGGTTGTGCCTGGTCTCATCGATGGTGGTTGATCCACAGTTCCTCCGGCCTTTGCTTCTCTGTGCGATCTCAGGTTTTTGTGACGACCTTTCGTCTGGCCAACTTCAGTTTCTGCCGGCTCATTTCTTCGGTCGCGGCGCTCAGCTTCTCGTTCAAAGCTATGCGCAATGCGCTCAACTTAATGTCAGGCTGCTCGGCGACTAAAGCAACGAGAGTCTTGAATTGTTCCGCGATGCCTTCAATAGTTCCCGCGTCAAAAAGATCGATGCTGTATGTGAACGCGCCTTCAATTCCGCGGGCGCTTTCCCATAAAGTCAATTGCAGATCGTGGCGCGTGGTGGCGTTGTCAATGGCGATTGACTCCATCGACAGCCCTCGAAACTCCTCACGTTCGATCTGCACGTTCTGCAATACAAACCAAACCTGGAAGAGCGGGTTGTAGCTGGGCGCGCGCGCGGGCTTCAACTCGTCGACCAGCTTTTCAAACGGTAGATCCTGATTAGCAAAAGCAGCGATCGCAGTCTCGCGCGCGCGGCTCAGACTTTCGCGGAACGCCGGATCTCCTGAGAATTGCGCGCGCAGGATGATCGTGTTTGCGAAGTATCCGATCAGGGCTTCGGTCTCAGACTGGTTTCGTCCCGCTGTTGGCGAGCCCACCACGAGATCGCTCGCATCTGTCAGACATGAAAGCAGTGACTGGAACGCAGTCAGCAGTGTCATGAAGAGAGTGGCATTTGCACCGCGCGCCACTGTTTTCAGTTTATCCAGCGTCTCCTTGCGGATCGCGAATGAATGACGAGCACCGCGAAAGCTTCGTGACACCGGACGCGGCCGGTCGGTTGGCAAGTCGATAACTTGCGGAGCGCCTGCGAGCGTTTGCCGCCAGTAATCGAGCTGTGCTTGCAGTCTCGTACCGCTCAACCACTCGCGCTGCCAGCTCGCGAAATCGCTGTATTGCAAAGCCAGCGGCGCCAGGGCCGGGCTGTCTCCGCTGCTGAATGCGTTGTAGCAGGCAACCAGCTCGCGCATGAAAATGCCGATGGACCAGGCGTCACTTATGATGTGATGGGTCGTCACCAGTAGCACATGGTCGTCATGACCGAGTTGCAGTAGCGTCAGGCGCAGTAATGGACCACGCGACAGATTGAAGGGGCGTCGCGCCTCCTCAGACGCCAGCTCTTGTACCTGTTCGTCTCGACTGCTGAGATCGATTAACTGAATCTTGACCGCAGCGTTTTCAGCAATCGATAATGCGGGCTTGCCATTGTCGTTAATGAAACTAGTGCGCAACGCTTCGTGACGCAAGACAATTGCATCTACGCTCTTTTGCAATGCAGCAACGTCGAGCGCCCCGCGCAGGCGAAGCATTCGCGGTATGTTGTAGGCTCCGCTGCCGGGCTCAAGCTGATCGAAAAACCATAAACGTTCCTGCGCGAAAGACAGCGCCGGCTCACGCTCGCGCGCATCGCGAAGGAGCGGAGCATCATCGTTGAGTGTCGCTGCTTCAACTCTCTTCGCCAGCTCCGCAACCGTCGACGCTTCAAATAGAACGCGCAACGACAAGTCGACGTTGAAAGCTTCACGAATGCGTGCGGCGACGCGCGCCAGCAGCAACGAATGACCACCGAGTCCAAAGAAGTCGTCATTGACCCCAACCTCTGCAACATTCAGAACATCGGTCCATATGCCGGCAAGGATTTTTTCTTCGGCAGTCCGTGGCGCTACGAACTCTTTCCGCGCGCCAGGACCTGGACGTGGCAAGGCTAACCGGTTGATCTTGCCGCTTGCCGTTAGAGGAAACGCGTCAAGGAATACAAAGGCCGCCGGGATCATGTAGCCAGGCAGCTTGCGACTCAGATGATCACGCAATTCGTCCGTCGACACTTCTTCAGCCGCAAGAACATACGCGACGATCTGTTTCTCGCCCCGTTCATTGTCAGACGCAACCGCGACAGCCTGATTAACCTGCGGATGAGTCGCTAGCTGCGCCTCGATCTCTCCAAGCTCAATGCGAAATCCGCGCACCTTCACTTGATGATCGCGTCGCCCGCGATATTCGATATTTCCATCAGGCAGATAACGGCCGATGTCTCCGGTCCGGAACAGCCTCGCGCCGCTTTCCGCACTGAACGGATCGGGCACGAACTTTTCTGCAGTCAGGGTGGAGTGGTTTAAATAACCACGCGCCAGGCCTTCACCGCCGATGCAGATCTCGCCGGGCACATCGACGGGCACAGGCTGGAAATTCGAATCGAGAACGTAAACACTCGTGTTCGCGATGGGCCGGCCGAGAGGAATCCCCGCGAGTGCTTCCGTTCGATCTACTTCGTAGCACAAAACGTCTGCCGCCACTTCCGAAGAACCATACAGATTTATCAACAACGTCTGCGGCAACTTTTTGCGAAAGCTCGTCGCTAACTCAACCGGAAGCGTCTCGCCACTACAGACGCAAAAACGCAACTTGCCAAGCTGCTGCGCGAGGTCTTCATTGAGCTCGAGCATGACGCGCAATAGTGAAGGCACGAGGACGAGTCGCGTGACGTTGTTCGTTGCTAAAGCAGTGATGAAGCGTGGCGGGTCTTTTACCGCGTCGTCTGGAATTATGACTAGCGGCACCCCCTGCAGCAGTGGTCCAAATATTTCCCAAATCGAATCCACAAAGCTCAGCGAAGTCTTTTGACAACAAACTTCGCCCTCAACAAATGGATATGCGCGCCACATCCATGCAAAACGATTGATCGAAGCGCGATGCGAGCTCACCACGCCTTTTGGCTGGCCCGTAGATCCTGACGTGTAAATTACGTGAGCTGAGTTTTCAGCCGAAGCGATCTCGTTAGGAGCTTCGGGCGTCTCGCGTGCGATCTCGGGCCAGTCGCTATCGAGATAAATCGTCTCTCCGGCCCAGGGCATCAGCGATAGGTGCTTCTGCGTCAACAGCACGCGCGCCTGAGAATCTGCCTGGATGAAAGCAATGCGCTCCGCTGGAAAGGTCGGTTCCAGAGGCACATACGTCCCGCCCGCTTTCAATATCGCAAGCAAGCCAACGATCATTTCAACCGAGCGTTCGACACAGATCGCAACGCGCACTTCCGGTCCTACTCCGCGCTTGCGCAGATAGTGCGCGAGCTGATTAGCGCGCGCGTTCAATTCAGCAAACGTCAAACGCTTCGTGCCGCACGCGACTGCGACGTCATTCGGCGTGAGCTGGGCCTGCTCCTGAAAAAGCTGATGAATACTTTTCTGAAACGGAAACTCCGCTTTAGTCGCGTTCCACTCAATTAATATCTGTTTGCGCTGAGCAGTTGTGAGCAGCGCCAGATCCGCAACGCGAGCGTCCGGATCAGTCACGATCGACTCGAGCAACGTCGCGTAGTTACTCAACATTCGCTCGATCGTCTCGCCGTCAAACAGATCCGAGTTGTACTCCATGACGCAAAGCAGCGCGTCGTCCTGCTCTCTTACTAACAACAGCAAGTCAAACTTTGCCGTCTCTGTCGGGATCTTCACTCGCTTCGTGCTTAGACCATTCAGGTGGGGTTGTGGCGGTGCTGCATTCTGAAACTGAAACATCACCTGGAACAACGGATTTCGTTTCAGATCGCGTTGCGGCTGCAACTCTTCAACAAGCTTTTCGAAAGGCAGGTCCTGACGGGCGTAGGCGCCTACGGCCGTTTGCTTGACCTGGTCCAGCAATGCTCGAAAAGTTGGATTGCCGGAAACGTTTGCACGAAGCACGAGCGTGTTGATGAAGAATCCGATCAGGTCTTCGATCTCTACGCGGTTGCGTCCGGCGATCGGAGAACCGACGACGATGTCATCCTGATTCGAGTAGCGCCACAGCAGAGTCTGAAATGCCGCCAGCAAAGTCATAAAGAGAGTAGCGCCTTCGCGCTTGCTCAGTTCTGCGAGCCGATTCGAGAGGCCGCTTGAAAGAGCGTGGACTTTGTAGGCGCCGCGAGATAGTTGTCCCGCAGCACACGGACGATCGGTTGGCAGATCGAGAATACCGGTGGCGTCCTGAAGTTGTTTTTTCCAGTACAAGAGTTGAGTTTCAAGCACTTCGCCCTGCAACCAGTTTCTTTGCCACTCAGCGTAATCCGCGTACTGGATTGGCAATGGCGCAAGCGGTGAAGGCTGGCCGGTTGAGAACGCGTTGTAGAGCGCTTCCAATTCTCGGAACAGTATTCCCGCCGACCATGCGTCGCTAACGATGTGATGAGTGCAGAGCAACAGAATGTGCTCGTGCTCGCCGAGACGGAGCAGACTGGCGCGGATGATTGGGCCGTGAGCAAGATCGAAAGGTCTTAGAGACTCTTCGCGAATGATTTCTGTCGCGCGATCCGCTCTTTCGTCGCCAGAGAGATCGATATGCGCGAGAGTGAGCTCAGCTTTCTCGTTAATGATCTGTCGCAGCGTTCCATCGACGGAAGCGAAGTAAGTGCGAAAGGGCTCGTGTCGAGAGACGAGCTCGTTTAGAGTTCGTTGCAGAGCGGGGATGTCGAGTGCGCCGCTGAGGCGCATCGCACGGGGAACGTTGTAAAGCGCGCGATTCTCTTCGATCTGATCGAGAAACCACAGACGCTGCTGCGCGAAGGAGACCTCCGCCGAAGAGTAGTTGGTTCGTGGCCGGATCGGTTGTGCTTCACGCGTGCTGCCCTGCTTGAGTCTGAGCTCGAGCAAGGCTCGCTTGGCGGGAGAGAGTTGTGCAATCCGTGAGCTTAGTTCTTCCATCGGGGCGTCCGTTCAGCCTCAACTCCGGGATACGCTAACGGGCCGGCAAGGCCTGCTATAAATAGAGAAAGTACTAATGCAGGTGCGTATTCCTCAGCTTTTCGAGGAGATTGCGGCTAATAAGCCACATGGATTGCGAATTGAATCGGCGCTGCAAGGCTCAAGGCACAACTGCTACGCGGGCGATGATAACACTCGGAGGATCGAGCATCAATCAGTGGTTTTAGCGTTATGAGATTGCGGGATAGGGCTCTGCACAAAGTCGAAGCAGCTCGCGGAGCGAGCGACAGCATAAAGCCTGGGGCGCAAGCCCCAGGATCACGAAACGAAAAATATTGGTAGAGCCTGCGAAGCAGGCGATAGCGCATCATCATAAACGCTGTCGCCCACTCCGCGGGCTCAATTATAGTTTTTATCGATCGTAACCTGGGGCTCGCGCCCCAGGCTTTATGCTGTCGCTCGCTCCGCGAGCTTTGCTTACACCTGCTAGCTTTTTTCGAGTCCCAGAAGGCGTCCGGCTTCGTCGTCCGAGAGCTGATCGAGTTCCATCAGCAGGCGAGCCGTATTGTCCGCTGTGGCTTGCTCGATTTTTTCGGCCATCGCCGCGACTGTCGGCGACTCGAACAAACTCAAGAGGGTAATCTCGACTTGAAATTCCTTGCGCATGCGCGAGACTACTTGCGTTGCCAGTAGCGAGTGCCCGCCCAGCTCGAAGAAGTTGTCGCGCACGCCGATTGTCTTCAGCTTGAGCAGCCCGGCCCACATGCCCGCGAGCTTCTCTTCAACGGGAGTCCGCGGAGCTACGAACTCAGATTGCACGCCTGCGCGCACGTCCTCGGGTACAGGCAATGCCGCGCGATCAACCTTACCGTTCGGAGTTAGCGGCAAGGCTTTGAGAAACACAAACGCTGACGGAAGCATGTACTCAGGCAATTTCTTTCTAAGCGAAGCACGCAATTCATCGTGCGGCATCGAAGCTCCTACTATATAGGCCACGATGCGCGCGTCGTCATCGCGACGAGCGATCACAACTGCCTGCCGCACGCCGGGATGCGCCGCAAGCACCGCTTCGATCTCGCCGAGCTCGATCCGGTGACCGCGCACCTTCACCTGATGATCGACGCGCCCGAGGAACTCAATGTTGCCGTCAACCAGATACCGCGCCAGATCACCCGTGCGATACATTCGAGCACCGTGCTCGAGTGGATCCTGGACAAATCGCGTTGCCGTTTCTGCAGGTTGATTAAGATAGCCCGCGGCCACTCCCGCGCCTCCAATGTACAACTCGCCAACCACGCCGGGCACGACCGGGCGCTGCCAACGATCGAGGATGTAACAGCGCGTGTTCGCAAGCGGCCGTCCGATTGGCACTGTGGCTGAATAGCCGGCGGCGTTTTGATCATTGACAGCGAACGTCAGCGATCCGACAGTCGTTTCGGTTGGACCATAGTGATTGATGATGCGGCATGAATGTTCGAGGCTGGCGATCTGCTGGACCAGGTCCCACGAGAGTGCTTCGCCGCCGAGAATGAGATGCTTCGCCGGAAGAATCCCGCCACCGGTTTGAGTAGCGAGAAGGCCGTACAAATGCGACGGCACGATCTTCAACACGTCGATCGGACGTCGCGCGAAGTAATCACGGAGCCGGTCACCTTCCATCGCTACTTCATAACTGAGAATGTGCAGGCAGCCACCTGACAGTAGCGACGGGAAAATACACGTGTTGCCAAGATCTGCACTGATGGTTGAGACCGTGGCGAACGTCAGTGGTCGATCGACTTCCAGAAGCTCCAGGATAGCTTGCGTGTAATTGACAAGATTTCGATGGCGAACGGCGACACCTTTCGGAACGCCGGTCGAGCCTGAGGTGTAGATTACGTAAACAAGATTCTCAGCCGTCGCGATCGGTTGCGGATTGTCGTTCGGCTCAGCGGCGAGCATCGCATAGTCGCCTTTCAGATCAATCACCTCGCCACCGAAGTCGAGTTTCACGTCACCATTGGTAACGAGCAACGACGACTGGCTTTCGCGAAGCTGCGTCTCCAATCGCTCCTGTGGATGATCGGGATTGAGTGGTACATAAGCTCCGCCAGCTTTCAGGATTCCAAGCAGTCCCACGATCAACTCCGCCGAGCGCTCCATGCAGAGACCTACGCGTGCATCTGGTCCAACTCCGCGGCGACGCAGCAAGTGCGCAAGTTGGTTGGCGCGCGCATTCAACTCTTCATACGTCAACTCATGATCGCCCGAGACAAGCGCGGGCGCCGCAGGTGTGCGGGCGGCCTGCGTCTCGAATAGCTCGTGAATGGTTTTGTCGATCGATTCAGGAGATAGCTGAGCGCCATGAGCAAGCGAACGAAGCAATTCGTCCGCGTCAATCATTTCTATCTCACTCAGACGTCGTTCCGGATGCTGGAGGACGTCGGACAAAAAATGCTGAAAGTAGCCGGCGAAGTGTTTGACTGTTTCCTGATCGAAAACGGCGGTGTCGTAATGCAGCTCGGAAGAAAGGGTCGCGCCGGAACGCACGCATGACAATTTCAGTTTAAAAGGACTGAGGCAGACGTGCTGCTCGATCACCGTAAACGATAACCCTGCTGCATCGTATCTTGTCTGCCGGTCTTCAAAGTCGAAGCACACAAAGTAGCGAAGCGCTGATGTTGACGGATCGAAATACTCCTGCCATTCAGAAGCTTCATTCAAAGCTGCGTGAACATTTCGCAGACGTGAGACAAACGGCTCGTCTTCACAATGAGCGGTAATCGGCAAATACTTCGCGTAAAGGCCCATGGCATTAGCCATGTCTTCAAGTTTCCTGCCTGACGCGAGATTGAAGAGCACAAACTCAGAATCCATCGCTCCGGTCAGCCGCCAGACAAATGCTTGCCAGGCGGCAAAGAGAACTGTCGCGACTGAAGTGTCCTGCTCCTGGGCCAGGGCTTCAATCTTTTCCAACTCGAGAGCAACGGCAACCGAACCTGCTACAAACTCCTGCGGCTTATTGATCCGCCTTTGCATTGGCAACACAGGCGTTGAAGCACCACCGACCCAATAGTCTTTGCCGGCGGCTGCTTGTTCATCGGTAGCGTCCAACAACTCGAGTTGCCATTCAGCATAATCCGCATACTGCAAAGGCTCGTCCTGTTCGAGATTTGCAGCGTACGCGCGGCTGAGCTCACTGATGAAATTCGCGAGAGTTACGGAGTCGGCACAGAGCGCCGGAAGCGAGACTAGTAGTAAGTGGCGAGCGTCACTCTCTTTGATCAGAGTCACTCGCAACAACGGTCCCTGAAAATAATCGAACGGCTGCTCCCGCTCTTGAGCTACGTATTCCGCAATTCTCTCTTCCTGATTGGTTAGATTGACGCTCTGCCATGAAAACTGCGGCTCCGGTGAGATTACCTGGAACGGCGTTTTGATCCCCGGCGCGAGATGAAAAGTGGTGCGCAGAATCTCGTGCCGCTCAACGACGGTCTTGACCGCACTCTCCAGCACCTGCACTCTCAGCGGCCCTTCAATAAGAATCACGCTGAAAGCATTCTGCTGGAATGACCAACCATTCTTCTGTTGCGGGGATAGTTGGAACCCTTCGCGTTTAGAGCTGTCCATCGTTATGTGATCTAATTATTGGCAAACCCTACACGCTTCAGGAGATCTGAAAACCGGGGATCCGAGCGAAGATTGTCATATCGGGGATCGACCTTGAGCCATATCAACGCATCAACTCGGGCCTCATAGGCCTTGCTTAGCTGTTCGAATGCTTCATCTTTCTGTCCGCTCATCGCGCAAAGCCTCGCCAGCGTAGCCGGGGATTCGTATTGTCCCTTAGATCGTTCTTTCAGCAACAGGATTTCTGTTGTTAGCAGACCCTTGTAGCCGGAAGTAGCGTAAGCTTGCCGGAGCTCTTGCATCTGTTCGGCGCTCAATTTCGCAACCAGCGTTTTTTGCGTTTCCTGAAAGGCCTCATCGAACATTCCCTTTTGTTGATAAGCCAATCCCAAATATCCGTGCACAGCAGCGGTTGGATCGATCTCGAGCGTCTTGTGATATTCCTCCAATGCTTTATCGTATTGGCGAGTGTATAAGAAATACGTGCCCAAATTTTTCCTCGTGCCTAACGACAAGGGATCGAGCTCCTTAGCCCGCTTAATTTGTTTAAGAGCTTCGTCAGGCCTCTCAGAGCCAATAAATAAAGAGCATACATCTCACGGGCGGTCCCGTAATTTGGATTTAGCTCGATAGCGCGCCTCACTTCTGCTTCGGCCTCCGACCAGTTCCAATCATATCGAAACAGCACGAACGCCAGCGAAGTGTGTGCTTCGGCCAGAGTGTTATCGATTTCCAACGCCTTTATTGCCGCCGCTTTCGCTTGCGGCATAGTCTCATTTGGCGGCCGGTCATCCATCAGGCTGTAGGCATCCGCCAGGCCGGAATATGCCAGGGCAAAACCAGGATCTTTATCAATCGCCTGACGGAAATATTCTGCGGCCCGGTAAATATCGCGCTTGGACCAAAAATCGCGCCCCTTGAAATAGAGCAAATACGCTCCATTGTCTCGCGGATATGCGTTAGTTCGAGAGGGCTCGCCATTCGTTAGTCGCTGCTGCAAGCTGACAACCATGTTACGAGAGATATCGATCTGATTAGCGAGCAAATCGGCGAGCCGAAAGCTACGTGTTGTGCCCCAGATATGACGTTTATCGAGGGTGCTCACTAGTTCAGCGCTGATAGTAAGAAGGTCTCCCTGCTGAGTGATTTCACCGAAAAGTACTGCTTGAACGTCTAACTCGCGCCCGACATTTATAGGATCAACAGATTGCCCACGGTAGCGCGTGACTGACGCATGCGCGATGACCTTCTTCATAGATGGAATCCGTGATAACTCGTCGATAAGACTGTCTGTAATCCCACCGCTTATATAATCAGCATCAGCATTTGCGTTTCTGAAATTAAATGGCAGAACAGCGACCGATTCCAGAACTCCCTCGCTCGTCGACGAGAACTTGTTCCAGATTATTGCTGCCGCAATAGCTACCAAAAGTAGCGACGCTGCGCCACTGACCAGAAGTTTCCGGCTGAATCTCGCATTTTTTGCCGGCTCTCGCTTAGGCGACGTTTCTTTCTCAACTTCCGGTTGTTTGACCGCAGCTTCGAATGCTTCGGCGAACCCGCGCGCATCAGTGGGCCGAGCACTTGCTGCAAATGACAACGCCTGGAGAATCAAACTCTGCGCCCTTTCAGGCAAGGCAGGGCGCAAGTCTTTTGGCTTGATCTTCACGCCCTCACGGTGCATTTCCGCAAGCATCGCCAGCGCCTCAGGATTGAACGGCCGGCGGCCAGTAATCATCTCGTAGGCAATTACACTCAGAGAGTAGATGTCGCTGGCTGTAGTCACTGGCTCACCTCTGAATTGTTCCGGCGACATGTAGAGGTAGGTTCCTAAAGTGCGAGGTTCGACTGTGCTGGGCGCGATGAGGGAGTTCTTCACCTTTGCCATTCCAAAATCAATGATGGTGGGTTGCTCATCACCTCCACTCATCGTCTGTAACATGATGTTTTCGGGCTTCAAGTCGCGGTGCAGAATACCGTTTTGGTGTGCTGCCGCGAGCGCAGAGCCAAGCAACTTAATCAGGTCCGCTACGCGTGTCAGTTCCATCCCTTCGGGGCAAATGCAGGAACGCAACGGAACCCCATCAACATACTTCATCACGATGTAAGGACTTCCGGAAGGTAGTTCTCCGAAGTCGAACACGCCCACAATACTGGGATGGTCAAGTCGGCTGAGTGCTTCGATCTCCCGCCTGGATTTCTGAACGGTCCACTCGTTTCGTGCTCCCCTGTCTTGCAGTACCTTGACCACAACTTTCTTCGACATCACTTTTTCGTCAGAGGCCAGAAACACGCAACCGAATCCGCCGCGGCCGAGTTCTCTAAGGATTAGATAACGGCCATCGAGCAGCGTTCCGACGGGAAGCATTTGGCTGGAGGGATTCGGCGATTGGTTCGCCGACGTCTTGATTTTTTCGTGGCCGCGCAGATGAACTGTAGGATCGTCCGTCATGCGATTAGGAATGATCTCAGCTCGGTAAGTGTCGGTTATTCGTTTTGGCCCGAAGACATTTGAAGCCAGGTCCGAGGAAGGCCATAGCGAACGAGCACACAGCAGCAGTATTGCAGTCGTTAGCCTACCGCAATTCTCAGTCTGCTTCAATCTCTGCGTAATCTCCGCAGTGTCTTAATTTGCGTTCTTCTCTGTGCAACTCTGTGTTCTCTGTGTCTCTGTAGTTGATGAATTCCTGGTAAAACGACACCACAGAGACACAGAGGACACAGAGGTTGCACAGAGAAGCCACGCTTCGGGTTTATTTGTCATGGCGTGGGAGGTTTCTGCACGACTTGTTCCTTGCTCACTAAATCACCCATGGCGACGACGATCTTGCGCTCGCCCACGAATGGATTGCGCGAGTGGGCTACCAGCATGTTATTGAGCATCAGGATGTCCTGCTCTTGCCATGGAAAACTCACGCACAGCTTTTGCGACAACTCACGCAGATAATCTACAACCGAATCTTCGATCGGTGAGCCATCTCCGTAATAGACGTTTCTGGGCAGGTCTTCTTCTTTCATCATCGAGAGCAGCGACTCGCGCACGGCCGGCGCCAGGCATGAGACGTGATGCAACTGTAGCTGATTGAAAAAGACCAGCTCGTTTGTTTGTGGATGCCGGACCACGGCGGGGCATAGCTGGCGCGTGCGCAAACCGCCTCCGGCTTTCCATTCAAAGTCAATCGATGCGGCGCGGCAATATTCTTCAACCTTCGACCTGTCGCTCGTGTGAAAGAATTCCTGCCAGCTTACATCCAGTCCATCGGTAAAGTTCCGCACGTACATCAAACCTTCACGTTCAAATCGTTCCCTGATCGTCTGGTCCATCGATTGATACATCTGCCGGCAATCAACGATGGGCGATTCCCCTCCCTGCAATGCTGCTTTCACGCAATAGAACCAGATCAGCATGGGCCAACGATGCATGTGTGAGCTCTCGTTGTGAAACAGGATCGTCTCGTCGGCAGGATAAGGAGTTGATCCATAGACTCGACCACCTAACTCCTCGCGCGGAAGATCGCCATACTCGCCGAACAACTCACTGCAAATGGCTTCAGCCGTGCGCTCAAACTCAGAAACTGCCGGCACCGCAAAGCCGCGAAACAGAATTGCGCCGTGACGCAACAGGTGTTGTTCCAGCATCTGCCTGTTGTTCCGCGCCCACTCCGGCAAATCCACATCGGCGCGTGCCGGCTCGATCAGCAACGGCAGCGTGTGTCCCTCTTCCAGGAAACCAGTTTTTACGCTCGCAACCTCCGACAGATCGACTCCCTTGCGCCGCGTCGCGCGCAGCCGCTTGATCTGTGACTCCTTTCTTTCACTCTGTTCCATGGTCTTAGCCGACGGATTTGCGCTGATATTTCTTAGAAGCGATTCAAACTGATCAGCCATCTTCGCAATCGTCGTCGCTTCAAACAGATCGGGGTTGTACCGCCAGAGTGCCGTAAACTCCCTTTCAGCTTCACTCATGAAAAGAGCCAGGTCAAAGCGAGAGCTCGCATCACGGAATTTAAAAGGTTCGACATCCAGCCCGTCGAGTCGCAGCTCATGCTGCATGCTGTTCTGCATCACGAACAACACCTGGACCACAGGATTTCGACGCAGATCGCGTTCGGGCCTAAGCTCCTCGACCAGCTTCTCAAACGGAAACTCCTGATGCGCGTAAACATCGAGCATCGTACTGCGAGCGCGGGCCAGCAGCTCGTTGAATGTCGGGTTTCCGGAGAGATCGATTCGCACCGGCAGGAGATTAACGAAGAAACCGATCAGTGCTTCCAACTCCACGCGATTTCTATTCGCGAGATCGGTGCCCACGACAATATCTTCACGACCACAATAACGCGCAAGGAAAAGTTGGAACGCGGCCATCAACGTCATGAAGGGGGTCACGCTTGCCTGCTGGCTCAAGGCTTTCAGGGAACTCGTCAAATCCTCGGGAAGTCTTAACGCGAGATCGGCGCCGGCGAAGGTTTGCACTGCGGGTCGTGGCTTATCAAGCGGTAACTCCAGGACCAAAGGCGCGCCGGCAAGGTGGCGCTTCCAAAACGATGCATGTGTCGCAAGGCGCTCCTCGTCGAGCCAGTTTCTTTGCCAAACAGCGTAGTCAGCATATTGAATCTTCAATTCTGGTAACGATGCGGGCTGCTGATGAGTATAAGCATCGTACAGCACGCCCAGCTCGCGCAGAAGGATTGCTGCGGACCAGCCATCGCTGACGATGTGATGAGCGTTAAGCAACAAAATGTGTTCCGTATCATTTAGCCGGAGCAACGTCGTGCGGAACAAAGGCCCTTCTTTGAAATCAAATTGGCGTTCAGCCTCTGCTCTTAAGAGTCTTCCGGCTTCGTCCTTGCGATCGCCTGTTAGATCGATCGAGCTCAAACTCAGCGGCTGGGTTGGAAGAATACGTTGCACAGGTTCGTCGTCGACGTCATCAAAAACGGTGCGCAGACTTTCATGTCGAGCAACGATCGTCTCGAGAGCGCGCGCCAATGCCGCTTCATCGAGAGGACCACTCAATCGGAAAGCGAGCGGAACATTGTAGAAAGGGCTTTCGGGTTGAAGCTGCGTCAGAAACCACAGTCGCTGCTGAGCAAATGACAATGGCAGGCGATCGCGTTTTCCCGCAGCAACGGGAATAATATTGGAGTGATCGACAGTGCCGGTGGTCTTATCAATGCGCGCGGCAAGTTCCGCCACAGTTGGCGCCTCAAAGATCCAGCGCACGACGAGTTCAATGTCGAATGCTTTGCGCAAACGAGAAACTACTTGCGTAGCCAAAAGCGAGTGGCCGCCTAGCTCAAAGAAGTTGTCATCGGTACCTACTCGATCAATTCCCAGCACTTCACTGAAAACGTTTGCCACGATCTGTTCAGTTGGCGTGCGGGGCATGGCGAAGGTGTTCTGAAGTACTGGCCGTAAATGATCGGGTGCGGGCAATACTTTACGATCTACTTTCCCATTGGGCGTCAGTGGTAAAGCTTCCATCACTACCAGCGCGGATGGAATCATGTAATCGGGAAGCCGCTCTCGCAGGAACGGTTGAAGTTGGACCGATAGACCACGCGCAAGCCGTCCCTGCAGAGGATTATTTGCATAGTGGCTCCAGGGCTTCGGCACGATGGCAAGCTTTCTTTCAGCGGTTACGTCAATGACTTCGCGGGTTTTCTTAAAGAGAACGTCGAAACGATCGGCGGCGCCGCTTCTGGCCCAACTGATTTCAGCGTTGTAGCCGAGGTCTGCCGCGAGACCCCAGATGTCTTCAGGTTCCACGCCCCCATCTTTGAGATCACCCACCGACTCGCGCACTTCACCAACCGTTTCTACTTCGAGCTCGCTCAACGCTATTTGTATTTTTAGATCGGCGCGAAGCCGCGCGTTAGGCACTTGTGTCAACAGCAACGAGTGGAATTCATTCTCCACTAAATACTGTCTCAGAGACGAGACGGTGAATTCCTGCTTTTCCCAATCGCTTTTCTGCTCGGGAACGAGTGACGACGTGCTTCCATCTTTTGTTTTGATCACTACGTCATAACGAAACTTGCTTAGCTCGTTCTGATAGCGACCTCGCTTGACTTGGATTTTCACACTCCCGATCTCGGGCACGCGTTCCCGCAGCGCGATAAACAAATCGGGGTCAAGCACCAGCTCTTCCTCTTTGAGAACCTGGTTCCGGATTCGTTCCCTTAGCTCTGTGACTTTGACTTTGTCATCGGCCTGGCTGAACTGAACTGACGAGTGAAATATGCTCAGCAGATTAAGACTGCGCAAATCGCCAAGAAAAACTGTGCCCCCGGGTTTGACCGCGCGAATAGCTCCGCGCACAACGTCGAGGAAATAATTCACGCCCGGAAAGTATTGAGCGACTGAATTCAGGATTACGGCGTCAAAGGAGCCAGCGTCTATGCCTGCAAAATCATCAGCAGTCCTGTGCGCAAGCTCAACGTGCGGATCGTTCTTCAGTGTCTTTCTTAAGTGCTCGATCGCCGCGACGGAAAAGTCTGTGCCAACATATCGCTCGCAGTGTGGAGCAATTCGAAACAAGAGCAGACCGCTGCCGCAACCAATCTCCAAAACGCGCCGAGGTTCGAGACTCAGAATGCGCTCAACCGTGTGCTCGACCCATTGACGCATTTCCTCAACCGCGATCGCCTCACCCGTGTAGCTGCTATTCCAACCGGCGAGGTTGAACTTAGGATCAGCAACTTCATTGCTATACATGTCGTCATAAAATTGACGCCACTGCGAAACATGCTCGGTGTCCCAATTCTGATCCAACAGTTCCGTCGTACTTGTCTCGAGTTTCGGCACCACATATGCAACCAGGCGTTTGTCGGCCTCGTCTCTCACAACCACGACACAATCTCGAATCAACGGATGCGCTGCCAACACCGATTCAATCTCTTCCGGTTCGATTCGGAAGCCACGAATCTTGACTTGATGATCGAGCCGGCCAAGGAACTCGATATTGCCGTCCTCTAAATAGACGGCCTTATCACCCGTCTTGTAGAGTCGCGCCCCGGCCTCGTTGCCAAAAGGATCGGGAATGAAACGCTCAGCCGTAAGCTCCGGCCGTCGCAGGTAGCCACGCGCGAGGCCTGCTCCTCCGATGTATAACTCTCCGGGCACGCCTATGGGCTGCGGTTGAAGATAGGGACTGAGGACATACAGTCGTGTGTTTGCAATCGGCCGACCGATAGGAATTGAATGTGGCGACTGGTCTTCTTTACCGACCGTATGCACACAACAGCCCACGACCGTCTCAGTTGGTCCATACTCATTAACGAGCGACGTGTTGGGCGCGGCATCCTGCCAGAATTTGATGCTATCGGCAGTGAGGTTTTCGCCGCCGATTATGAAGGCTGAAGCACAGCCGGCCGCTTCCTCTCGCGTTAATTCATGGCTTAATAGTTCTAAATGAGCGGGCGTAATCTTTATGAGGCTAAAACCCTGCCGGCTTCTGAGTGCAGAGCTTAACGATCCGACGCCGTGGCTTTCTTTCAGAACATGCGCGGTGCGACCAACCAGCAGCGGGGTAAACAATCCGGTGACGGTTAAATCAAACGCTATGGACGAGTGAACGGGAGCGCCCTTTCCTTCCGCGACCGGATACGATCGGATGGCCCAATTGAGATAGTTCGATAAGCCGCGATGCGTGATGAGCGTGCCTTTGGGGTTCCCTGTGGATCCGGAAGTGTAAATCGCGTAAACGAGATTTTCCGGCATCACTGAGAAACGCGGATTCTCACGACTCTGGCCAGCGATCTCTTCCTCATCGAGGCAGACGATTCGAGCATCTGTTCCGAGTTGTCTAATTCTGTCGCTCAGACTTTTCTGCGTAATTAATATAGGAGTCGCGGAGTCGTTAAGGATGAAACGCAGACGCTCTGCCGGATATTCGGTCTCGAGGGGCAAGTAAGCGGCGCCGGCTTTCAAGATTCCCAACAGTGCTACAACCAGCTCTGCTGAGCGCTCAATACAAACACTCACCAAAACATCGGCGCCTACGCCCGCAGTCCTTAGATAATGGGCCAATTGATTCGCCCGCTCATTCAACTGCTGGTAAGTGAGCTTAGTCTCTTCAAACTCCACCGCCACCGCTGTCGGAGTCTTCTCGACCTGTTGCTCAAACAACTCATGAATAGCTCGACCTTCCGGAATGTCCGTTTCAGTCTGATTCCATTCGAAGACGATCTGTTCTCGCTCAGCGACGGTTAACAACGGAAGCTCCGATATTTTGCGCGCCGGATCAGCCACGATTCCTTCGAGCAGTGCGTGGAAGTGGTCCACCATCCGCGAGATGCGCGTGCTATCGAAAAGATCGACGTCATATTCCCAGGTCGCTTTCAGTCCATCGGCTCCTTCAAGAATCGAAAGCGAGAGGTCAAACTTGGTAGTGCCGCTGTGAACTTCCATGGGCGACAAGGTCAGGCCGGGGAGCTCGAGTTTTGTTCGAGTGGCATTCTGAAGAGCAAACGAAACCTGGAAGAGTGGATTGCGGCTGGGGTCGCGATCCGGCCTGAGCTCCTCGACGAGTTTTTCGAACGGCACATCCTGATGGTTATACGCGCCAAGAGCCACTTCTTTGACTCGTTTAAGCAAGTCGCGAAAGCTCGGATCTCCGGATAGGTTTGTTCGCAGCACGAGTGTGTTAACGAAGAAACCGATCAGCCCTTCCGTTTCCGCGCGCGTCCGGTTGGCTATCGGAGAGCCGAGCACGATGTCGTCCTGATATGTGTAACGCCAGAGCAGTACCTTGAACGCCGCCAGCAAGGTCATAAAAAGAGTGACGCGTTCGTCCAGGCTGATCTGTTTCAGGCGTTCAGTGAGACTTTGCGGTAAGTGACAAACCTGCTTCGCTCCATGAAATTGCTGAATTGCCGGGCGGGATCTATCGGTTGGCAGCTCGAGTGTTGGAGGAGCGCCGGCGAGTTTCGTTTTCCAATAGTCGATTTGCTCTTGAAGGACTTCTCCCGTTAACCACTCTCTCTGCCAGACGGCATAGTCGGCGTACTGAATCGGCAGCTCCGGAAGTGGCGAGGGACTTTGTTGAGCGAACGCTTCATAGATTTCGCCCAGCTCACGAAACAAAACTCCCATGGACCACCCGTCACTGACTATGTGATGGATCGTGAAAAGCAGGACATACGCTTCAGCAGCGACTTTTAGCAATCGTGCCCGGACTAACGGTCCCTGGTTCAAGTTGAAAGGCTGCTCCGCTTCTTCCTTCGCCAGTCGCAACGCTTCACTCTCAGGTTCCGCTAGCGAAGTCAGATCGACGACTGGCATTTCCAGGGTCAGGCTCTTGGCGATCACCTGGACTGGACCAGTCTCGTCTATTGAAAAGGTTGTGCGCAGTGCTTCATGGCGATGAACGATTTCGGCGAACGTCTTCTCGAGAGCAACAACGTTAAGATCACCCTTGATACTGATTGCCAGTGGGACATTGTAAAAAGGGCTGCCCGGCTCCAGCTGGTCCAGGAACAGGAGCCGTTGCTGAGCGAACGATACCGGAAATGTGTAAGTCTGCGCTTCCATACTGCTTCTTCTAAGACACACTAACCAAAAACGGGAAAGCATTCGTCGTGAGCAACACGCGCAATTTATTAATGAGCGTGAACCTGATTTCCACTTCAAGCCCGTTCAAGACGTCTCTTAGCCGTGTCCCGGGCTGACTGTCGACCGCGGCGATAATCTTGCTGCACAAGTTGTCGACGTGCAGACCGGGATGCGGCCGCAGCCTGTCACTCAGAACATAATTCCCATCTTCAGATCTTATAAACACTTTCTTCTTTGTGCTGCTCTTTCTAAACTTGTGCTCGAGAAACTCTTCGCATAGTTGTTTTTCAGACTTCCTCGGACGATTAGAGTCCCTCCGCTGGAGATAAAACCAGAGCATCGGCGATCTTTCCAGCATCAGATAATTCGAAACTGTCCAGCGGTCCGAATCAGGTAACGCATCGTAGAGTGTCTGTAAACGATCGTCGTCAAACTCCAAATTCCATTGATAAGTGCGAGCGGCCACATCGAACTGGTTAAGACACGGTAACAGCAGCTCGAGATTACTACTCGCAATCAATTCTTCCAGCGACGGCACGGTATAACTATATTCAACCGGCTGGAGCAACGAATCGGCGAGCTTTGCTTCCGGGCAGTCCTTGTAGCTCTCGAGAAATTGGACCATGCGGCCCGGCAGATTGAAGCCGGCGATGATCTCCTGAGCAACCTGCAGCTCGCCTTCAAAGTTAGCTTCCCCCATCGTGCCCGCAAGGATCCTGACCGCCTTCTGAAATGCAGTCGTCTCGATCCGGTGGTAACGGTTGTAAACCATCAGCTCGAGGATGCCGCTCGGCTTGAGAGCGCGGCAGAGTCGGGCGAGTGGCACCTGCGGGTCTGCGTTATGATGAATCACCCCTGTGCAGATTACATAATCAAACTCATTCTCTGACTCAAAATGATTAATGCTCTCGCGCCTGAACTCAACATTTGAGATTCCTAGCTGTCGGGCGTTGGCAGCCGATGTTTCTAAAGAAGTTGACGACAGATCGGTGCCAAGGATCGTCGCGTTAGGAAATCGAAGCGCCGTAAAAATCGCCTGATTGGTGCCGCAACCTGCAACCCAAATCCTGGGATTAGCGAGAACGAGGGAGTGATCCCAACTACCCAGACTTTGATTGAGCATGACCGTTTCAAACTCGGGATCCGTCGCGGCGTCAAAAGCAGACGGCGCCCAGGGAAATTGAAATCTCCCGTAGAAGTTCGCATTGAGCGAATCGGTCGACTCGATCGATCGCGCGAAACCAATATTGTCTTCGTCTTTGTTCGGCATCACCTTCTCGGAATTGATCTGATGGACTGCATTCCGCTTGTTCTGGCGGCGGCTTTAATACTGCGAGCCAGCTCGGCAATCGTTGGCATTTCAAATAGACTCGCCGGCGACAACTCCACGTTGAAGACACTGCGCACTTGCGAGATTACCTGCGTGGCTAAAATCGAGTCGCCTCCCAATCGAAAGAAATCGTCGTGAATACCAACTAATTCGACTCCAAGTACTTGAGCCCAGATCTGCGCCAACTCCGACTCTTCCCTGGTAGTCGGCGGCTCGTATGCGGCTTCAGTCCTCGATGGCAATTGGTCGCGCGGTTGAACACCGAGCAGTTTTGCGAGTCGAGTGCGCTGTATTTTGCCGAACTGCCCTCGAGGAATCTCGCTTGCGAACAACACCTGTCGAGGAACTTTGAAATCGGCGAGCCGTTCGCGGGCAAATTCGCGCAACTCTTTTTCAGTTGTGGTCGAATGCGAGTGCAGGACTACGATTGCCGCAACTTCTTCGCCCAGAACTTCATTCGGCACGGCAAAAGTCACCGCCTGCTCCACAGCCGGATGGTTCATGAGGATCGCGTCTACTTCCTGTGGTGAAATCTTTTCGCCGCCGCGATTGATGATCTCTTTGATTCTGCCGGTGAGAAACAGATAGCCATCGGCGTCGATAAATCCCTGGTCGCCGGTTTTGAACCACCCTTCTTTAAAGGACTCATCGTTGGCGGTAGCATCGCTCTCATAACCTTGCATCACGCACGCGCCACGAACCACGACCTCTTCATCCATCACCGCGAGATCTACCAACGTCGGAACTCCTACTGAGCGGGCCTTGCGCTTGCCTGGCGGAAGCGGATTGCACGCGATCATCCCACACTCCGTCAAACCATACGATTCGATTACGGGAGCATTAAAGGTGTTCTCCAACTCCTCCAAAACCGCCAACGGCAATGGCGCAGAAGAGGACCGGATGAAGCGCAATCGATTCTGAGAGACACGTTCTTTCTCTTCCACCGCGCGTAACAAAATCGCCTGATGAATGCTGGGCACTGCCGTGTACCAGGTTGGTCGAAATTCTTCGAGCCAGTCGACAAACTTCGGCGCATAAAATCCTGGCGGACAAACAATCCCGGCGCCACTGATCAGCGACGCGAGGGTTACGCCAACCAGTCCGGTCGAATGGAATAGCGGCATCACGTTCAGGCAGAGATCGTGTTCGGTCAGCTCGAGAAACAGTTGATTGTTCTTCGCCTGATTGAGGATGTGGTCCTGCGTCAGAGGAACGAACTTCGGCGTCGACGTCGTTCCGGAAGTGTGAAGCAGCAGCGCCTGGTCCTCTGCTTGCGCGAAACCGCCTTGCTGATTCGCCAATCGATGCCCACCTGTTAGCTTAAGGGTACCAGCGGCAGCATCTGTAACAGGTGAAAGCTCGATGATCGAAAGACCGAGATCTCTCGCGATTGCTTTCGCCGGTGAGTCGTTGTCTGAATCAACAATCAACGCTTTCGCATTCAGGCGCGACATATAAAACTCAAACTCGTCAGCACGATAACCCGGGTTGAGAGGAACACAGGTTACACACGCCGCGGTCGCAAGAAACGCGACTGCCATTTCTGGTCCATTGTTGAGCGCAAGCACGACTCGATCGTTACGGCCGATGCCCATGGAGTTGAGCGACGAACGCACGTCATCGATCTGATCTAATAAGGCCTGGTAAGTCAAAAGCCGCCGTCCGGGCGCGACGATGGCTGACGCACCGGGTGCCCGCTCGGTTTGCGCTAAGAGATGATCGTAAAGCGAGGTGGGTTTAGTTTGTGTTCTTGTCGATCCCATGTGAGCTTAATAAATAACAACCTGCTGATTGTCCCTCACGCTCTATTCGGTAAAACTCTTCGACGGTGAACCCGGCCGCGAGTGCATCTGTAAACGCGGCGCGAGTAGCGTTGCGCCATGCAACTGCCAGCTCCGGGTTCTGTTGCTGCAACACGCCAATATCAGCCGGAACATCGATCAGCAAATAATCTTGATCCACCATCGCGCGCGTGCAGGGCGCGCCATCCGGAGACATCTTTACAAGGGCAACATGTTTTTCGAGGTCTTCACGTGACGGTTCTACACCGCCTTCGATACGCTTTCTGACTCGTTCGCTTTCGAGGAGCCAATTGACCCAAAGTCGATCAGTGCCAATAAAACAGTGCAGCGGGCTCGACGTTTTTTCTCCGTAGAAATTAATTCGGTAATCGTTTGCGATGACGCCGAGTTTGGTGAAGTTGAGGTAGGCGTTCGGGCTCTGGAGCGGATCGAACGTCCACGTGATGCACGTAAAACCTTTTGCGAGCGCATGCTGGCGTTGGGCCAACTTCAGCTTTTGACCAATGCCATGCTCCCTGAATTGCGGTAGCACTGCGAGCATGTGTGAATGAAAAATAATATGGCCGTTGTGGGAGCCGACAAATCCGAAGCAGAACCCAACCGGTGTTTCTCCGTCAAAGGCTCCGATCAAGACGCCGCCCACTTCTTTCGTGACAATGAAGTTCATCAAGGGCATCGTGTCGAGATCATCCCAACCCCAGACGTCCTTCTGAAGTTTTTCCAGAGCCTTCATCTCCGAAATTGAGTCTATTTCCCGAATGATTATGGAGGAATTCATCGCAACTCACGCCAAGTATTGCTAACACACACCGTCCTGACAATAAGAGAAATGCGCAACCGCGACTGAATACCGGAAAACATTGTGTTTTTTGTGCTGCCGCAAAAGGCACAAAAAGACAAAAGAGTTACGGAGCCTTTTGTGCTTTGTGCCTTTTTGTGGCTACGAGGCTGCGCATGAAATGTTTCTATCTTTCCCGTCATCTCTAATGTAGTCCGAAACTCTTTGCCGGAGAGATGTTTGTCAGACACGCCTCTCTGCCGACTGCGTTTTATCACCTCACGTCAGTGAAAGGATCGAGGAGCACAATGAAACTCACAGCGATCGCAATTTTCATTCTGCTGACGACCGGTTTTACCTTCAAGTGTTTCGCCCAGCCAAAGTCTGAACCAGTGAAGACTATCGAAATCAAGGTTGGCATTACTGAGTACTCGAAGATTCAGCGCACCTATCAAAACTATGACAAGCTCTTTCGAGAATTGGCAGCGTCAGCCAACGGCGCTACCCAGGCTCCGCCGAAAGATAAGGAGGCCATTTTATTTCGCTTTGCGGTCGGCACCTATGGAGAAGTTCGCGATTGGTACAACAACGGAGATATTGACGTAGCGATTTTTTCAGCAATGCCGATTGGCAGTCTGCTGTTGGCAGGCGAGGAAGCCAATCTAAAGCGCGCGTATATAGGGGATCTCAGTGTCTCATCGCCGCCGTCGAGCCAATCTGTGGCTAGTCTGTTTTCAGATCGGAAGCCGGATCCTTTTTATTACCGGGCCGGTTGCCTCTTCGCTCGCTCTGACAAAGTATTGGCTGATATAGCGAATTCAGCAGATCCTCCCAGCGGTTTACGGAAACTGTGGAACGAAGGAAACTTGCGATTTCTATTCGTCAGACCATACTCGCTTTCCGGTTATATCGCTCCCGTCACCGTCCTTAGAAATCTGCAAATCGATCCTTTACAAAAAGAAAAACAAGAGCAGATGGACTTTACCTATGACCACGCAGAATCGTTGAAGCGACTGGTTAAACCTGACCCGACAAAACGGCCGATGCATCAAGTCGCATTTGTGCTGGACGATTCGCGCTATCCAACAGACAACATCCAGGAAACGTTTGGACGAATAAAGTTGCCAGTCGATGACTACAAGATCCCGCGCGAAGTCGTATTGGCAAATTACCACCAGGACCTGGAAGACGTCATTGGAAACGAAAACAAATTTACGAGAACAAAAGCCTTGATGGAGCGGCTGTTCAAAAATTGGGCGGCAAAAGTGAATGGCGAGTCTGCAACGCTCGCTGATGCCAATAGCCCTGTGGTCAGATTCAGATCAAATGAGGAATGGCAAAACGATTTCAATGAAGTGCAGCAACTTCTCAAGGGATTCAGTTTGCCTAAACAACTGCTTTACAAGTCAACTCTCGACGACCTGTTGAATGACCTTATCAACACCAAGCAGTCACGTCTGGCGTTAGTGCTGTCCGGCGGCGGAGCGAAATGCAGTTACCAGGCGGGAGCGATTGTCGAGATCGAAAATCAATTGAAAGAGAAGTTCAATCAGAAAAAAGCCGAGCTCGAAGCGAAATTGGCGGGGACGGACTCTGAGAAGTTGAAGACAGAAACGGAAGCGTTAGCAAAGAAGCTGGATATTGATTTGGTGGTGGGCACGTCTGGAGGCGCCATCAACGCATTGCTGGCCGCCATGCGCGTGACGGCACATAAGGAAGCTTCAAATGGACTCAGCGGAGCCTGGAAATCTTTCAAGCAGCAGCAGTTTCTGAAACCGTCGATTCGGTTCCGGTTGTTGTTTGGACTGTGCTTCGCCATTTTTCAAGCACTGCTGATTTCAATCGTGGCGATTGTCTTTGGACGAGAATCCATGCGCTGGCGCGCAACTCTAATCGTCCTCGGAGTAATTGGGATTTTTCAACTGATCACGGTTTTCTATTTTCATTTGAGCTGGACCACGACTTTCATTCTGTTCGCTGTCGAGATAGGCGTGGTTTTGTTTATATATGTCCTGGTATTGCTTTTTGATCGACTGATGCCGCGCGCAGAGCGATGGGTAAGGTGGGTCGAGCGCAGGGTGACGCCGCGTTTAGAGCGACCAACAACCTTTGTCGAGACCCGCCTACTTAAGCTTCCGAAGGAGGACTACATCGCCGAGAGTGCAGTTGCGCAGAATCCGCCAGCCCCAGCAGACGATCCACATCATTGGCGCAAACTTACCATATTGCTCCTGGTGTTTTTCGGGATCGCTGAAGCATTAATCGCGAGGCTGCCGGGGGTTGAAAATGTGGTCGAATACCTGCCGGACACACATTGGATTGACCATGCGTGCACAGCAATATTACTGCTTAGCAATTGGTCCTATCCGTTTCCGTTGGTTATTGGTCTCTTAATGCTTTCGCTTGGTTACAAGTGGTTGCCCGTGTTCCGTAGGTTCAACTGGTTGAACTGGCGCGGGCGCGCGGTAGCGTGGATGGCGATTATTTTGGTTGGCTTTGTCGGTCTTTTGATACTTGAAGGTTTTCTTAGCGAAAGCTCTCCATCGAAAGTAGACGGAATAGAGAAAGCTTTTGTCGAGAGAGTTCCGGCGCTGATTAAGTCAACTGTCGATCCGGCTTTCGTTTACTCAGCAGCGTCGACCCAGGAAGAACTGGAATCCATATCCCAAAAGATCATGGCCGACGGTTTGTTGAAACGCGATCTGGTGATCACGGCTTCTAAACTACCGGTTAACGAAACTTCAGTTGCACTTCCTGTCAACAGTCTTCCGAACGATATCTATTTTTATCACCAAAGCAACAACGACATAGGGTTGAAACCGCCGCCGGATCGAAGCTTCATCCCGCTCAAATACAATCAGACTAAGTTAGTCGATGTTGTGATCGGTTCCAGCACGATCTACCCGATCTTTCCTTCGCGCACGCTCAAAGATGTTTATACCGGAAATGAAGAATCGCAAAGCAGCAAAATAACCGAGATGCGAATTGTTGATGGAGGATACATCCATAACATCCCGATCAAAGCTGCCAGGCTTTGGAAGGCTACTCATATCATCGTAATCGAAGCCTCGCCCAACCCTCAGGAACGTGACCCACGCGTTTTCCTGGACCACATCATAAACGCGTTTGGATATCTCTTTACTCAAGCCCAGCAAGATGCTTTGGGAACTGGAACTGAAGCGTTTGTGCTACGACCTACCAGCGAATGTGAAAAGCTCAACGTCAAGGCAGTTTGCACTGAAAAGGACGGCGCGCCCGAGCCCGATATGGACACGTTTGATTTTTCGCAAATGAGAACTGACCGTGCTTTTAGAAAAGGCGCGGAAGACGTCAGGAGCTTGAAACCTCTTTTCGTCAGGATTCCAGGCGCCCCAAACTTCCAGGATGTCCCGACAGAGACTGCGCTACTAAATCAACAGATGGCGAACGTCTTAAAAGCTCGTCCAGCCCCGCGCGCTAAAACTTCAGGAGTTCTTACTACCGCTCGGCTGGCTTATAAGAATTGAATACGGTCCGTTGGTATTTCTTAGCCTGCGATAGCAGGCGCAAGCGTAAAGCCTGGGGCGCCAGCCCCAGGATCAGACGCGATTAGAATTGTTGAGCCCGTGAAACGGGCGACAGCGTGATCATTTTCAGGCTGTCGCCCGCTTCGCGGGCTCCAATGCTATTTATCAAACTCGATCCTGGGGCTCGCGCCCCAGGCTTTATGCTTGCGCCCGCTTCGCGGGCTCCAATGCTATTTATCAATCTCGATCCTGGGGCTCGCGCCCAGGCTTTATGCTTGCGCCCGCTTCGCGGGCTCCAATGCTGTTAATCAATCTGGATCCTGGGGCTCGCGCCCCAGGCTTTATGCTTGCGCCCGCTTCGCGGGCTCCAATGCTATTTATCAATCTCGATCCTGGGGCTCGCGCCCCAGGCTTTATGCTTGCGCCCGCTTCGCGGGCTCCAATGCTATTTATCAATCTCGATCCTGGGGCTCGCGCCCCAGGCTTTATGCTTGCGCCCGCTTCGCGGGCTCCAATGCTATTTATCAATCTCGACCTGCGGCTCGCGCCCAGGCTTTATGCTTGCGCCCGCTTCGCGGGCTGAGAAATTTCATTCGATTTCGATCTTTGTGCAACGCTGCGCGGCAACGCGTCAAATCGATTTTGAAAACTGCGCGGGATTGTAATATAAGATTTCCAAAACAAAAGATGGATACTAACAGCACATTCTTTTTTATAACGGCAAAACTTGTTGCAATCCTGGTCATCTTCGGAATTTTCATGATGCTGGTCGCGATGACCACGCTCGTTGAGCGACGAATGCTCGCCTTCATACAGGGCCGGCTCGGGCCGAATCGCGTTGGCATAGGAGGAATTCTTCAACCATTCGCTGATGGAATAAAGGCACTCCTCAAAGAAAAGATCAATCCGACCGAGTCCAGAAAAACTATTTTCATTCTCGCGCCCGCCATCACAGTCACCGTCGCCTTCTTGCCTCTCGTTGTTTATCCGATCGGACCAGAGATCACGATTCCCTTTTCAAATATTTCGTTCCCTCTGTATATTGCGCGCTTCGACATCTCCTTGATCTACGTCCTGGCTGTGACTTCGATCGGGATATATGGAATTGCACTTGCCGGTTGGTCCTCGGGCAACAAGTACAGCTTGATGGGCGGATTGCGTTCATCCGCGCAAATGATTTCATACGAGCTTCCGCTTGGTCTTTCCGTTATCGGAGTCGTTCTGGTGAGCGGTTCACTCGACCTCGTTAGCATCGTCGAAAGTCAATCGGGATGGTATGGAATGCATTGGAATGTCATTACTCAACCACTGGGATTCATTACCTACGTGATTGCGGCATTCGCAGAAACCAATCGTGTTCCGTTCGACTTGCCCGAAGCGGAAACGGAATTGGTGGCGGGGTATCACACCGAGTACGGCGCGATCCATTTTGCGCTGTTTATGATGGGCGAATACATCAGCATGTTCACGGTCTCCATGCTGGCAACTACCCTCTTTCTCGGTGGCTATAATGGTCCGGGCGTGAGCACCTTTCCCTGGCTTGGCGCCATTTATTTTGTTACGAAAGTGGTGCTGTTCGTGTTGTTCTATATCTGGGTAAGAGGCACGCTACCTCGCTTTCGTTTCGATCAGTTGATGAATTTCGGTTGGAAATTCCTCCTGCCACTTTCGATTCTCAGTATCGTTATATCCGCCACCTTGTCAGCGCTCGGCTGGATCTAAGTCCACCAAGAGCCCAGGTAAAATGAACGGGTATTGGTTAACTAAAAATGCCCGAGCATTTCATGTGATGTATTTGGGCCAGCTTTCAGGCTTAGGAGCCTGGCGCGTTGACACGGTCTTGGCCTCACGACTACTCTGCATTTGTCTTCCTCGGTCCTGCTTGCGAATGGATTTGCACTCACCCAGAGAGGGTAGATCCGGCGTCTGCGGTGCTCAGTTCAAACCTTGTCCGTACTTAGATGAATAACGAGTGGGAATTAACAAAAGAGGAGTTTGATCGACTACTCGCCTGGCTTGATAGTGACCGGGAAAAGGCCGGCGTGATCTACGAAACGATCCGTTGCCGGTTGATCAAGATTTTTGCGCGCCGCGGTTGTTGGGAGGCTGAAAATCTCGCGGACGAAACAATCAACCGCGTCGCCACAAAAATCGAAAGCATTTCAACCCAATACACTGGGAATCCAGCGCTGTATTTCTACGGCGTAGCCCGGAAGATACATCATGAATATCTGCGACTGCGCCAGCGGCCGTTGCCGGAGTTCTCGCCGGTTCCTAACCCTTTCGAAGACGAGGAGTACGAGTGTCTCGATCAATGTTTGGAAGGCGTGAACGTCGAGGATCGCGATCTAATTCTGCGCTACTACCTGGAGGACAAGAGGGACAAGATCGATCACCGCAGACAACTGGCCGAGGAACTCGGAATTGCTATAAATGCCCTGCGAATTCGAGCACATCGAATTCGCAAACCGCTGAAAAAATGTGTCCAGGAGTGCGTTCATCGGGGCCGCCCGGTGAAACGTGTTGGCCAGGATATGCATATCAATTAGAACGTGGGCGCGGCAACACCATTTATGACTCCTGAAATACGAGAAAAATTTAGAGCTTACTTATTAGGCAGCGTCACCGAGGCTGAACGCGAGGAAATTGAAACGACTTACCTGGTGAATGATGAGGCATTCGAAGAATTAGAGATCGCCGAAGCAGAGCTTGTCGACGATTACCTGCGCAATAAGCTGCCGGCAGGTGATCGGCAGAAGGCCGAGTCAAACTTTCTTGTCTTTCCCGATGGCAAACAGGAATTGTCGTTCTCCAGCACGTTGCGCAAATACGCGAGTGAGAAAACTGGCTCATCGAACAAAAACGTGACGCCATTTCCCATCTGGAAGCAGCAATCATGGTTGAGAACCGCGGCAGCGATGGTAGTTCTCATCATCGTTGGCGCCTTGTTGTGGATCTTATGGCCGAACCAGGCTCCCAGGACCTTCGTTTCGCTCACGCTCCCGCTCAGCGCGAGTAGTCGCGGCGAAAGTGAAAAGCCCGCCACAGTCAAACTTCCGCTGACCGCCGACGCGCTGAAACTCACGCTGCAGTTGCCGGATGAAACTCAGGGTACTTACAAGGCGACGCTCGTCACTTCAACCGGCGAAGAAGAAGTGACTGTTGCCGAACAAGATCAACGCTCAGTCACGGTCATCATCCCCGGCTCTCGACTGACTCGTGGAGCATACGCGTTGCGTCTGACGCGTCGCGCCACTGATGGATCTGAAAACCGCATCAGCGGCAGTTATTTCTTCACTGTTGAATAGCGATCTCTGTCAAATCGTTTTCTTCGATAATAGATCAGACTGACGCATGAAGATTGTAGATATCCTGCAAGCCGAGAAAGCCGTTTTGATCTTTGCCATTGCGATCGATCGTCGAAAGAAACAGTCCGGAGTTTTCAGGTTGGTCGAAAACATTTCGTCTCCGATTTTTCGAGTCGAGAAGTCGAGATCTAACCCTTGACTATGGGCTGAGAAAGATTAATATCTCACCTACACTCCCGGCCCAATTCGGTCCTCAATTCTTTCGTCAGTCAGAGGTGTTTATGACGTCATCCTACACGAGTCAGGTCGGATTGATCTTTAACAAGCAAGGAGCTTTTTTTGTTCCGGCAAGCGATCTCGAACAGATAAAGCCGATTCAGGAATCGCATGTTCCCGGCGTGCTCGAGATTTTTACTCACAATCATTCGCTCGCAGACGCTCACCGCGCTTACGAAACGGCGCGCCAAACGCGTTCGGCGTCCCTCGCGACTCTCTCAAACTTGATGGCCGAGATGGTCAGTGGTCAGGCAGCTTTGTTGCTCGTACGGCAGAAAGTTTTTGTTTGCACCCCTGACTTGCTCGAGAAAGCGTACGCGCTGATGATCGATCCTCACTTCTCGCCACAGAAGGTCGCAAAAATATCTGGCATCCGAGACCTGACCACGATGAGCAAGACAATGCCGTTCGTGGCCACCGCTCTGCAGACGCACTTTCAAGGCGCTGGTGGGGAGTACCCGCCACTCACGCTCGAGCAGTTTCGTGCATTGGCCGAGCGCCTGACAGCCGAAGCTCTTCTGACGGTGCCGATTGGAGCTATCGATTTCGGCGACTTAAAACGACAAATCCCGTTTTGTCCGCACTTCGGACACCTCAGGGGAACGCCCGTCGATCGCTATTACCTCGATAAGTTTATTGAAGCCATTCATAACGAAGTAAGGGGAGTAACCCTCGAGATTGCAGGCAACAAAGCCGATCGTGAGCGTTATAAACTCACTAACGCTACATCCTTTCTGACGATGAACCTTGAAGGCATGGAGGCAGATGTCATTGGCGATGCTCACGATCCGAAAGCCGTCGATGAAGCATCGCTCGACTCAGTTATCCTGTTCAATGTTCTCGAACATTGCTGGAAGCCGTGGGTAGTCGTCGACAACATTTACAACTGGCTCAAGCCCGGCGGCCAGGTGTTCTGCATGGTGCCGAACGCCCAGCGCGTGCATCGCGAGCCGCAGGACTGCTGGCGCATCTTCCCCGACGCGCTGAATGCGCTATTCGATCGCTTTCCGAATCGCAAACTTTACGTTTACGGAAATCCGTTGACTACGCTGGCGGCGTACTACGGCATCGCACACGAGGAGCTCTCTCGCGAAGAGTTGGATTACTATCACGAAAACTATCCCGTCGCGAATTGCATTCACGCGCAAAAATAGCCACAGATAAACACGGATTTCATACACGGATCTTTTTAATTCGTTTTAGATCCGTGTATGAAATCCGTGTTTATCTGTGGCTCAATTCAGTTGAAGACTTTAGTTATCGACTCATCACCTTCTCCAGATGTCCAACACCGTCGAGTGTCTTTAGTTCAATGTTCGCGATGCACCGCACTTTTGTGTAATCGAGTGAGAGATCCCCGACTACGCGAACCTGTCCCGTTCCTTCATCAAAATTCGCTTCAACCAAATCACAAGCTTCCTTATCGACTCTGAGTCCGAGTTCGCTATTGCCTTTGGTGTTCGTGAACTTGATGCGCACGTAGCCGCTATCCAACGCATCCTTGAAGCCTTTGACCGAAGGCTCGGGACGCAGGCTCACGACGACCGGGTGATCGCCAGCGCACAATCGATCGACGAGAGTCTCGCCTTGCGGAACGGGATCCGTCGCCGGCGGAGGAGGTGGATTCTGGGCCATCTCTTCCATCTTCTTTCTCAAGCTGAGGGGTCTCATGTCAGTCCAAACTTCTTTTATGTAAGCAAGGCACTCTGCCCTGGTGCCGGCTTTCCCGGCATCATTCCAGCCTGGCGGATTCTCGCGGTATTCAGGCCAGATGGAATACTGCTCTTCATCGTTGAGCACTACTTTGTAAATAGTTTTGTCGTCATCTTCAGAATGTTGCGAAGACATCGTTTACTCTCCTCTGAAACTGTGGAATAGGAATTAGAGCGGTTCTTCTCTGTGCAACCCTATGTTCTCTGTGACTCTGTGGTTAACTATTAACTCACCACAGAGACACAGAGAACACAGAGGTTGCACAGAGAAATCAAAGCGGAGCATCAACACGCCGCGGCGGCGAAACTCCCGGCCTGTATTTCCCGGCAGATTTGCCGAAGGTTGTTTTCAGCCGTGATGCGATCTGTGACTGGCTCTCCCCTCGGCACTTGGATCTCCATCGAGAGCAGATCGTCGCAGGCGTTCACAAACTTTTTGATCTGGTCCTGGCTGATCCCTTTGCCTTCCAGGTAAGGCAGAATCCAAAAGTCGAAATCGTACATCGGCAGCCACGTTGAATTAGTCACGGAGCCAAATAGCTTCAACACCATTTCGCAACCCTGCTCCCAGTCCATCGTGTTGTGTTCCCACTTGTATCCCATGCCTGAGATTCCATGCTGGTCCTTGCTCTTGGCATAAATCGGAGCGCGCGGGTTGTTGTACCAGATCTCTCCCCGGAAGAACGTTGGCTCCGCCTCTTGCAATAACTCGATCGTATTGTCAACGCTCTTCTCCGTCTCTCCCGGAAATCCAATAATCAACGACGCGAACGTCATGATGTCGCTGGCTTTCAGAAACTTCATCCCACGCTTGTACTGCTCGGGAGTGGCGACCTTTTTCATGATCTTGAGCACATCCGCATCTCCCGATTCGATACCGAGGAAAACGCCGCCACAATTACTCCTGGCCATCAAGTCACAAAGCTCCTCGTCCATGATGTTGCAGCGCAAATAGGAGTACCAGCGGAACGTAAACTTATTGCGGACCATCATTCGCAGTATCTCTTTGAATCGATCAGCCGGCACATTAAAGGTGTCGTCAATGAAAACCAGGTTGCGCACATCAGACCTTTCCTGAATCTGGCGCAACTCCTCTTCTACCGCGGTGATTTCCTGCGGCACCCACTTCCCTGCTCTTACCGGATAATCACAGAACGTACACCTGAATGGACAACTCAACGCGGTGCGCGTCTGGAGTGTCGCGCCGAGATCCTTATATAAATAGTTACTCCAGTTGATTGGCGACAGAGAAAACTCCATCTCAGCGCCAGTAAAAACAAACTGATCTTTCCGCTTGATGTAGCAGTTTCTTACCTTGCTGAGATCGTTGCTCTGGCGGAGCCGCAAGAGCAAGTTCGCGAGCGTCTGTTCGCCCTGTTTTTGTTGAACGTAAACATCGGCGCCGATGTCTTCGAGTATTACCCGGAAATCTACTTCTTCCAGATAATAGGCAAGGTTATCTATCAGCGGCCCGCCGACAACGATTAACGACTCCGGACTTTTTTCTCGTACGAATTTAACTACCTCCTTCGCAATGAGCGGCGTCAGATACAGCGTAGTGGTTATTGCGACCACCTTCGGCTTTCGACTGATTAACTCATTCAGTTCGTCGCGCTTCGAGTAAAAGAATCCGGAGAACTCAGCATTGATACCGAGATGTCGCAGGAAACTGGCGAGATAAACCGGCGCCACTTGCGTCATCTCGGTCCAATGCATGCGCTGACCGGTTTGTTGATTGAGCACGTCCAGAAACGGCCGCTTTTGCCCATCGAGAGTAATGAAGTCCATCCTGAGATTGCGATACTCGCCGGAAGTAAGTCCTTTGGAGCGTTGCAGGTTCTCATGGAAATCGAAACCCAAATCATAGTGACCAAGGATCAGACATTCGAGTGCTGACTGGCCGTTTAATGTAGCCTCGTTCATTGTTTCTCCTTCACATGGCTTTGCACAAAAAGTTCTTGTTCTGAGATTTCTCTGTGCAACCTCTGTGTCCTCTGTGTCTCTGTGGTGTGGTTTTACTCGGAATTCATCAACCACAGAGACACAGAGGACACAGAGGTTGCACAGAGAAGAGTGCGGTCGACACTTTTTGTGCAAAGCCCTTTCACATGCTGATCCTTCAGCCAGATACTGCCTGGCTGCTCGCGTTCAGACTGACGACCGGTTTCGCTTCCAAATAATCTTCCAGCCAACCAGCCGTCGGATCACTGTCGAACATCATTATTCGTCCGCAATCGAGTGGGTCCGGGGCCCGGTGATAGCGGAAGACGATCTTGTTATCCATCTTTCCAACTACTTCGATCTTCCCGGTGCGATGAGACATGCAGAGCCGTGCTTGCTTGGCTAAGCCGGCCAGACGACGGCGTGCCTCTTCAAAAATTTCCAATCCCTTTTCGACCGGAACGATGTAAGGCTCGTTGCCTAGTGTCGGGCGGCAAAGGAAGAGGTAATAGGGCACCACGCCGTTGTAGGACAATCTGCCGAATAATTCGGCAACGATCTCCGCGTTGTCATTGACTCCGCGGATCAGCGGCGTCTGATTCAGAGTGATGGCGCCGGCCTTCTGCAACAACTGCAAGCCTTTCAAGGCGGGTTCGGTCAACTCCCGCGGATGATTGAAGTGGGCCATCACGTATATCTTTCGATCCGGCAAACTGTATTTACTCAGCATCTCGAGCAATGACGGATCGTTGAGGATGCGATATGGATCGAAAGCCGTCATCTTGGTGCCGATGCGAATGATTTGAACGTGATCGATGTCCCTGAGCTGTTGAATGATGTGCGTGAGTTTTCCGGTCGACATGATCAGGGGATCGCCACCCGACAACAGCACATTATTTATTCCCGGATGTTCCCTGATGTATGCCACCGCTTCGGTGACGTCGTTGACTACTTCATCGTTGCCGTCGGTAAAGAGTCGCTTGCGAAAGCAGAATCGACAGTAGGCGCCACAGACGTTGTTCACCAGCAATAAAGCAGTATCCGCGTATTTGTGTTCCAGGCCTTTGACCACCGTGTAAGACAGCTCGTTGGAAGCGTCCAGTTCTCCGAACTCGCCCAATTCCTGAATGTCCGGCATCACGATTCGTCGAATCGGATCGTGCGGGTCGTTCCAGTCAATCAGCGATTGGTAGTAATCATTTGTGCGGAAGGCAAATTTCTCGCTGACTGGCTTGAGCTCTAATTTGTCTGCTTCGCTCAAACCTGCTACCTGGTCCAGCTTGTTCATGTATCGAGGCTTGATGTTTACGATATCCATGGAATTACTCCTCGATCGACAAGGGCGATGTAAGGGAGGATTCAGAACTGTCTGGTTATGAGAGTTTGTGGTCTTGGTCAGTACGTTTTGGCATCGCGGCGTGAGTGTCTAACAAGATTGGAGCGCCAGAAGCCGCCGGTCGCGACGTTTCGATAGGAGACTTTGTCGACGACAAGATAGTCAGCCGTTGAAGCAACCACGCACCGTGCTGCGTCAATGGGTGTTTCAACCAGTGGCTCGCCGGCGCGATTGAAGGACGTATTCAGTAACATCGGAATCCCGGTTATTCGCGCGAAAGCAACGATCAGCTTGAACAACGTGGGATTGTCCTGCTCTCGAAGAACCTGATAACGCGCAGAGCCATCAACGTGAGTCACCGCCGGAATCACTTGACGCTTTTCATCTCGCACCTGCGCCACGAACGACATGAAGTAACTCGGGTTTGACTCAACAAAGTAATCCGGCACTGCTTCACGCAGAACGACTGGGGCAAAGGGCCGGAACGATTCGCGATTTTTAATCTCCGCATTCAAGCGTTCACGCAGATCTGCTCGTCTTGGATCGGCGAGAAAGCTTCGATGGCCCAACGCGCGTGGACCAAGCTCGGCGCCGCCTTCATGCCATGCGACCACAGCCCCGTTCGCGAGTTCCTGGGCCATCGTCTCGAAAACGTTCTGATCGCGAAAGCACGTTTCGAGGCCGAGAGCTTCGATGGCTTCTCCGTCATGAGAATAGCCGCGACCCAGGTAAGCAGGATTTGTAACGGGCTCGACGCCGCCGTTCAGTGAAGCTCCATAAAGAGCGCAGCCAACTGAAATGCCATCATCACCCGGGCAAGGAGGAACAAAGATCTCTTCGAAGCCGGTCTCTTCCGCAAGACGCGTATTCGCAACGCAATTCAGCGCCACGCCGCCAGAGAAACACAGCCGCTTAAGACCCGTCTGTTTGTGAATCCAACGGGCGTGCTCGAGCAAGGCTTCTTCAGTTTCGAGTTGCAGACTGGCAGTGAAGTCGGTCAACAACTCGCTCTTGTAGTTTGAAGCGCTCGTGTTTCGCCGCCACTTTTCGATGCGCGCTTCGAGTGCAGCGCGTTTTGGAGAGCTCAATAGAGTGAAGGCACGCAAATCTTCCGGACCCGTTTCCTCAAAAAACATTCTCGACGAATAGGGACGGCCGTACGGAGCCAAGCCCATCGTCTTGCCGGCGTCGAGATAGTCTCCGAAGATCAACTTCGACACGTGACCGTACACGGCGCCGATTCCGCACCAGTGTCCGATAACTTTTCTCAGCACTTCGCCGCCGCGATCCGTGAACCGGTAAAAGCTTTCGAGCTCTCGCGATCCGTCTCCTTCAAACGGGGAAAGATTTTGAATCACAATAGATCCGGCGGCGATCTTCTCGGGTTCAGGCCCGGTGCAGTTCTTCAACATCGCGCCAAACGGCCCGCCTGCGCCGTCAACAATCAACACGGCTACGTCACCTCTGAAAGGCGATGAGTAATAGGCGCCACAGGCGTGCGCAAAATGATGTGGAATCGCCAACGTCGGGCGAGCGCGTAGATCGAGTCCGCCTTCCGCAGTCAACGACTGGTAGACCTCCTCAGGCGAAAGATGATCGGTGTGACTCCAGACTGTAAGGTCAACGTCAGCGAGCGTGAGGCCGTTAGCGTCGAGGCAATAACGTATCGCGGGGGTCAGATCGAGCCGGCAGCTTCCCCACCTGATGCCGTCACGCTTCAAACGCGTCACGCGTTCGCGCGCGATCGCCGCAGTGAGCTTGCCGTTCATTACCAACGCAGCCGATGCCTCGTGATCGCTGAAACTGAGTCCCAGAACGTTCATAAACGATTCTTTCTTTGTGCTTGAGATTGTTACGCGACGGGTACGGCGGCTGCAGTAGCGACTGCATCAACCTGGACCACCGGTTGATCGTATTCAATCTTTCCCGACTCGAGCTTAATCAGGCGATCGGCCAGGCCGTAATACCGATCGTCGTGAGAGATGACGATCACTGTTTTGCCGCGGGCCTTCAGATCTGGCACGAGCTCGTAATAGAAGATCCGTTTGAACTGCGGATCTTGATCTGCGGCCCACTCGTCGAAAATGTAGATGGGCCGATCTTCAAGGTAGGCATTCAACAGTGCTACTCGCTTGCGCTGTCCCTGCGACAGCTCGATGGTCGACAGGTGACCATTCCTGATCTCCAGCTTGTTATTCAACTGCAACAGATCGAGATACTTCTGACTTTCTCCGTCAACGTCTTTTGCTTCAACTCCAAAAAGGCGTTCGAATAAGTAAAAGTCGTAAAAGACGGCGGAAAAGTGCTGCCGGTAATCATCGCGGTCGTTCATCGCGATCGGCTTTCCGTTAAGACGAATCTCTCCCGACTCCGGCTCATATAAACCCATCAACAGCTTGATCAGAGTGGTTTTCCCACTCCCGTTGCCGCCGATGAGGAAGACCAGCTCGCCTGGAGAAAGCGTGAGGTTGATTGGTCCAAGCTCGAAGTCGATCGTGTCCCCGTCCTGCCGGTAAGTATGAGTGACGTCAATTAACTCGAGCCGTTGCCAGGCAATGTTTGTATTTGCGATCGGCGCCAGATCTTCCGGCTTTGATTTAGTGAGCGAGACTCCTAATCGTTCGATCCGTTCCGACGCCAGACGGGCGCGTTGCAGCACCGGCAACTGATTCAGAATCATAGTCAAAGGCGTGATCATGAAAAGAACGGCAAGCGTGTAGCCCACTAACGTTTGGCGATCGATGGCGATCAATAAAGGAGTAAGGAACAACAGCAACCCGATGAAGATGAAAAACAGTATCTGTCCCCAGTTCGACACTGCCATCATGATCAGATTCCCTTTCAGCCCGTGATTCCGAAGGCCCGCGGCAGCAGGTTCGAGTTGCTCAGAAAAAAACGCCTCGCGGCGGCGCCGGTTGAGTTTCAACTCCTTAGTGCCCATGGTTACGCCCTGAAAAGCCTTGTGCAGCTCATCCCAGTACTCGCGCACGAGGCGGAAATAGCCCAATGCTTTCAACAAAGGCAGCTGATGGCTAAGCATTCCGAGGCCCAGGTAACCGATCATGATTAGCAGCAGTCGCCAATTGAGCCACCCAAGATAAGCCAGACAGCCCACTACCATGGCCATCTGAGTCAACGTCTGTGGCAGCAGCGTTACCAGCTCGATCACGCTGCCAATATCTTCGGTGATGGTCGCCATGAGACGGGGCTGTCCGAGCGTTTCCAACTGGCGCAGTGGGGCTGCGAGAATCTGCCGCGAGAGTTGAATTCGCAGCTCGTAACTTGTCCTTGCGGTCAGGTAAAGCAGCGAGAGTTGAGAGGCGAACCCGCAAACGGGAATCGCAAGACACAAACCCACGAACATCCAAACCAGCTTCGACTGTGAAATGCCATCAGACAAGCTTTGTTTTATGAGCGCGATCAACAGCGTGTAGCCAACGCCCGCGAGGAAGCTGGTCAGTATTGCGAGACCGATCAAGCTCTTTGAGCGACGAATGCCCTTGGACCACTTCGCAATCACATACACGAGCTGTAGCAGGTTTCTCATAACTAAACCTCAGTTTGTGGTCGTTTTCTTAGCCTGCGATAGCAGGCGTAAGCATAAAGCCTGGGGCGCAAGCCCCAGGTAACGCGTTGATAAATGAGGGCTCCAAATACATTTTATTTCGCGATCCTGGGGCTTGCGCCCCAGGCTTTATGCTTACGCCTGCTTCGCAGGCTGTTATGTCCCGAGGGTCTGGATGCGGGAGCGCAGTTGTTCAGCGAGAACCTGGATGTGAGGTTCGCGCATCATCGTGAAGTGGTCGCCCGGGACGACAACGAGATCGACGCCTTCTGTCGCCACCTTGTCCCACCCCTTCATCGGACCATGAAGGTCGGAATTTTGCGCTTTCCACTTCAGACGACGCTTATTGTGACTGAAGATTTGTTGATCGATGTCCTCTTCGGGAACGAAGAGCGTGATGCGACCACGAAATTCCTCCGACTTGTAACTGCCCACAGTGTTAGCGTTGATCTTGAAGATATCGAACATCCTTCGGAATTCAACGAGAGTCATGTCCGAAGGCACCACTCCGGCGAGTTTCGCCTCTTTCCAGACCCGACGTAGTTGGGCCATTGGCGGCAGGGCCTGAATCTCTTCCACCGTGGCAGTCTCGTTTGTGAGGTTCAGCCCCAGATCGATGGCAAAGATCGAGAGCAGCTCGCCCCAGCCAAACTCCTCTACCTTGCCATCCGATGCGTGCGCATCCATAAGCGCCAGCATCGCGATCTCTTCTCCCTGCGCCTGAAATTGTTTGGCCATCTCAAAAGCAATCACGCCACCCATCGACCATCCGACCAACATGTATGGACCATGCGGCTGAACGCTGCGTATCGCTTCGAGATAGTCAGTGGCCATCTCCTCGATCTTAGTGTGATAGACCAGGCCGCTTTCAGGCTGCCGCGCCTGCACTCCGAAGAATGGCTGGTCCTCGCCGAGATGCTGGACGAGCTCCTTGTAGCACCAAACATGGCCCGCGCTCGCGTGTGGACCAAACAACGTGAGTTTCGCTCCCTCAGTCCGCATTGGCACCAACAGTGACTGGAGTAGATTTTCCTTCTCATGCCCGATCAGCTCTGACAAGTGCTCAATCGTCGGATCGTTGAATAACTCCGCCATTGTCACTCGCTCGCCCAACCGTTCTTCCACCCGCGCTATGAGCATGATCATTTGCAACGAGTGACCACCGAGCTCAAAGAAATTGTCGGTCACGCCAATGGGATGAAACTTGAATAGCTCTTCCCAAATTTCCACTAGCTGCTGTTGCAGGCCATTTCGCGGAGCCACGTATTCCTTCCCGCCAACCCGGCTAATCGATTGTTGAGGCGCGGGAAGCGCCGCTTTATCAATCTTTCCGTGCAGCGTCAAAGGCATCTCGTCGAGATACACGAACAACGAGGGCACCATGTATTCAGGCACGCGCTCTCGCAAATGAATTCGCAACTCGTCAAAGTTTGGTATGTGCTCCTGGTTGGCAACGAGGTAAGCAACTAAACGCTTATCGCCGCGCGCGTCTTCGATAGCCACGACCACCGCCGCCGTTATCTCCGGATGTTCCAGTAGCGCCCCTTCAATTTCGCCGGGCTCGATTCGATACCCGCTGATCTTGAGCTGATCGTCGACACGGCCAAGAAACTGGATCAGTCCATTATGCAAATAGCGAGCAGTGTCACCGGTCTTGTACAGTCGCCCGCCGGGCCATGGACCATAAGGATCAGGCAGGAACTGCTCGGCCGTAAGCTCAGGGCGGTTATGATAACCACGTCCCAGACCTGCGCCACTCACGAGGAGCTCGCCCCGTTCTCCTACTGATACCAGTTGCATCCCGTTGACGATGTAAACCCGCGCGTTCGAGATCGGCCTGCCGATCGGAACTGAAGTCGCTGAGTAATCCGGCGCCACTCGATAACAACAGACCATCACGGTCGACTCCGTTGGTCCATAGCAATTCACGAACTGGCAGTGCTCGATTGTTTCCAAAGCCTTGCTCAGGTGCGTTGACGATAAGGCATCGCCGCCGGTCAACAATTGTCTCACTGCGCCGATGCTGCCGAGGTCGGCGTCAATGAACTGGTGGAACAAACCAGTGGTCAGAAACAGCGTCGTCACTTGCGTGCGCGAGATAAACTCCAGCATTTCATTCAACGACGGAGTTTCCGGCGGATACACCACGAGGCGCGCGCCATTTAATAAGCAAGCCCAGATCTCAAAAGTCGAAGCATCGAAGGATACCGGAGAAAACTGGAGGAAGATTTCCTCCGAGTTGAGCTCAGCGTAGTTAGCACTCTTAACCAGGCCCAGTATGTTGCGATGCGCGATGCAAACACCTTTTGGATTACCCGTCGACCCGGAGGTGTACATCAAGTAAGCAAGATTCTCCGGACCAACAGTATTAATCGGGTTACCGGCAAACTCCGTTTCCAATATCGCGCTACGGAATTCGTCCGTATCAACGCACACGACAGTTAGCTGAGAAGTGTCAGGCATGCGGTCAGCAATCTGTTTGCTGGTTATCAGGATCGCAATGCCGGAATCTTTGAGTATGAAGCGCAAGCGCGCGCTGGCTTCTGCCAGGTTCAACGGCACATAGACGCCACCCGCTTTCGCAACCGCCAGCAATGAGACGATCATCTCCACCGAGCGCTCGAGCATCACTCCCACAAACGTTTCCGGTCCGACGCCCTGCCGGCGAAGCTGGTGCGCAAGAACATTTGCCCTGCGATTCAACTCCTTGTAACTAATATTCTCTTGATCAAACTCAACCGCGATGGCGTCTCCGCGCGCTTCTGCCTCTTGTTCGAATATCTGGTGAATGCACGAAGTGTCAGGATAAGCCACTGCCGTGTCATTCCACTCTTCGACGATCTGCCGGTATTCTGCCTGGTCCAAAAGCGAGTGTGCCCGCAACTCCTTATCGGGGTTGCTCATAGTCCTTTCGAACAAACGTTCGAAGTGGCTCACCATGCGCTCGATTAGAGTTGGCTCAAACAACTCCGGACTGTAGACGAAAGCGCCTTTTATTCCCTCGGGCGTGTCCGTAAGATGAACTTCGAGATCGAATTTCACATCGGCGTTCACCGGCACTCCGACAGGCAGGTTTACCGTTGCCAACTCCATCTCCGGCGCTGCATCTTCGAAAGCAAGAATGGCCTGGAAGATCGGGTTCCGGCCCGGCGCTCGTTTGGGTTGCAGCTCTTCGACCAACTTGTCAAAGGGCAAATCCTGATGGGTGTAGGCTGTAAAGGAAGACTCGCGAACCTGTCTCACCAGATCTCTAAACGTCAACGACTCATTGAAACTGGTTCGGATCGGAATCATATTGACCAAAAATCCGATCAACGGCTCCAGCTCGACGTGGTCGCGTCCGGCGATCGGAGTTCCAATCAAGATGTCTTTCTGGCCTGTGTAACGGCGCAGCAAAGCATGGAATCCGGCCATCAACGTCATGAACAACGTCGCGCCTTCCTGGCGGCTAAACTCACGCAGCGCGCTCGAGAGTTCTTCTGATAGAGATACTTCACAGCGCGCGCTCGAGACTTTGCGCATCAATTGCCGTGGCTGATTTGTGTCCAATTCAAGAAGCGTGGGGACGCCATCGAGCTCGTGCCGCCAGTAGTCCACTTCCTTTTGCAAAACATCGCCCTGGAGCCAGTCGCGTTGCCAGCGCGCATAGTCGGAATATTGAATCTCGAGCTCCGCGAGTGGAGACGGCAATCCCTGCGAGAAGGCCTCGTACAAAGCCTGCATCTCGTGCAGCATCACTCCCATGGACCATGCATCGCTGACGATGTGGTGCATGTTCACCAGCAGCAGAAAATGCTCATTGCTAATGCGGATCAGAGTGGCGTGAAGCAAGGGACCGTTGGCCAGGTCAAAACTCCTGAGCGCATCCTCTTGTCTCAAGCGGTCAACTTCAGCGTCTCGCTCTGCCTGGTCCAAACTTCTTAGATCCACGAGCGGAAGACTCACTGTCGTCGCGGGATTGATGAGCTGGGCCGGTTGGCCGCCGGAGATAGTGAACGTAGTGCGCAAGGCTTCATGCCGGCGCACCACTTCGCTCAAAGCCTGCTCGAGCGCGCCGGCGTTTACGTCAGCCTTGATGTACATCTCCGCCGGGATGTTGTACGCGTTGCTGCCCGGCATCAACTGATCGAGGAACCACAGCCGTTGTTGTGCATACGACAAAGGCATGAACTCATCGGTCCTGGGAAGTCGCCCGAGCGGAGGCGCAATCAGAGCGGTGCCGGATCGCATAGTCGACTCGATGCGCTCAGACAACTCCATCAGCGTCGGCAGCTCGAAGATGCTGCGCAGCGGCAGGTCAACGTGGAAACGCTCGCGCACGCGCGAAACAATCTGCGTCGCCAGCAGTGAGTGACCTCCGAGCCAGAAGAAGTTGTCACTTCTGCCGACGACGTCAAGACGCAAAACTTCTTTCCAGATTGCCGCCAGCACTTCCTCGATCAACGTTTGCGGAGCGACGAAGCTCTGACCGGTATCGAGGCGAGCACGTCCGGGTTCCGGCAGTGCTTTGCGATCAACTTTGCCGTTGGCAGTCAGAGGGAGTTGTTCCAGGAGGACCCAACTGGTTGGCACCATGTATTCCGGCAGTCGCTCGCGCAGGTGGCGGCGCAAATCACCGATAGGCAACGAAGCACGCTGCGATGAGCCGTTGGAACCAGCCGTCTCTCTGGCTTGCGCGACAACGTAAGCTACGAGCCGCTTTTCACCGTCATCATCTCGACTAACGACTACAACATCCCTGACGGCATCGTGCGCCCTCAACTGTGCTTCTATTTCTCCGGGCTCGATGCGATAACCACGAATCTTCACTTGCTGGTCCACGCGGCCCAGGTATTCGATATCTCCGTCCGCGAGCTGCCTCGCTCGATCCCCTGTCCGATATAACCGCGCCCCTCCTGAGCTAAATGGATGCGGACTAAATCGCTCGGCCGTCAGGTCGGCTGCATTCAGATAACCACGCGCCAGTCCGCTGCCACCGACAAAAATCTCTCCCGCCACTCCGAGCGGCACCGGCTCCATTCGTTCATCGAGGATGTAGACTTGCAGGTCAGGTATGCGGCCGCCAATAACGCTATTTCGCCCGTGCTCGGAGTCTTCCCTGACCAGCGGCCGGTAAGTGACGTGTATCGTGGTCTCGGTGATGCCGTACATGTTCACTAGCTGCGGACGGCTGTCACCATGTCTCTCCAGCCATGGACGCAAGCTTGCCGGTTCCAAAGCCTCGCCACCGAAGATGACGAGGCGCAACGCCAAGTCAGTGGCCCTGGTCCACTCATCGACTTGCATGAGTTGCCGGAATGCCGACGGCGTCTGGTTCAATACCGTCACCTGTTCTTTGCACAACAACTGATAGAACGCGTCTGGAGATCGGCTCACCCAGTAAGGAACAACTACGAGCCGTCCTCCATACAATAATGCACCCCACATTTCCCATACCGAGAAGTCGAAGGCGACGGAATGGAACATGGTCCATACGTCATGCGAGTTCGGGGAAAACCAGTGTTCGGTCGCGGTCAACAGACGGAGCACGTTGCCGTGCGTAACCACAACGCCCTTCGGCCTGCCGGTCGAACCTGAGGTGTAGATCACGTAAGCCGCATTCTGTTCGTCACTAGCAACATTGAGGTTCTCTTGCGGCTGCGTAGAGATATTTTCCCAGGCAGTATCGAGCTCAACGACTGAAACGGACGAAGGCCCGAGTTGCGCGGACAGCTTGCTGTCTGTCAGCAGAACCAAACACCCGGCATCCTCGAGCATGAAGGTGAGACGTTCCGGCGGCGCTGACACTTCGAGCGGGACGTAAGCTCCTCCGGCTTTGAGTGTCGCCAGAATGCTGACAATCATCTCCGCGGAGCGCTCGAGCAGCAGTCCAACGCGCGCCTCCGGGCCAACACCGAGGCCTCGCAGGTGGCGGGCTAATTGGTTGCTGCGACGATTGAGCTCCTGATAACTCAGCTCTTCATTCTCAAACGTCAACGCGACCGCTTGCGGATTTCTCTCCACTGCGCGCTCGAACCACGCCGCCAAACTCCCGGCGCTCTCAAACTTCTCCGTCTTGTGCCAGTCGTAAAGGAGTTCCTGTCTCTCCGTTTCACTTAGCAAAGGCAACTCATTGAGCCGGCACGTTGCATCCTGTGCAACCGCTCTCAGTATTCGCTCGAGATGCCGGCCCATTCGCCTGATGGTTTCGCGGTCAAACAGATCAACGCTGTACTCGAGCGTGCCTTTCAACTCATCGCCGGTGTCATTCAACGCCAGCAACAGATCGAACTTCGCGGTTTTGTTTGGCGCCGACTCGTCTCCGCGCTCTACGCTGGTGAGCCGCAAGCCACTCATCTCCAACTCTTCAACCGCAGTGTTCTGCAACACCATCATCACCTGGAACACAGGCGTTCTCGATAAGTCGCGCTCGATGCCCAACTCTTCCACTAACTTCTCGAACGGCACCTCCTGATGTTCATAAGCTTCAACACAAACATTCATCACTCGCTTGATCAATTCATCGAAACTCGGGTCGCCGGAAAGGTCTGTCCTGATGGCGAGCATGTTGACGAAAAACCCGATCAGTCTCTCTATCTCCGCCCTGGTGCGCCCGGCTACGGCTGTACCCACGACAATGTCACTCATCCCGCTCCAACGCGAGAGCAGCGCCTGAAAGCCCGCCAGCACAGTCATGAACAGCGTGGTGTTGTGCCTGTTACTCAAACTTCTGAGTCGCCTGGTTGTCTGGGCGTCGATCGATATCGTTTGCAAAGCTCCACGATGCGACTGTACCGGTGGACGAGGTCTGTCAGTAGGAAGATCCAACACTGCCGGCGCGCCGCGCAGTTGCTCTCTCCAATACGAAAGCTGTTCCTCTAAAAACTCTCCCTGTAACCATTCCCTTTGCCATACCGCATAATCCGCGTACTGAATCTCTAAGGCAGGCAGAGACGCCGATTCACCTTTTTTGTAAGCGCTGTAGACCAGTCCCAGCTCTCGGGTGAGCACGCCCATGGACCAGCCGTCGGAGATGATGTGATGCATCGTCGCCGCGAGCACATGTTGCTCTTCCTCGAGTTGAAACAATCTGACGCGCAGCAGTGGTCCAGTCGCAAGGTTGAAGGGCTGCTCCTCTTCTTCCAGCAGCCGGCGCTGCAATTCCTGCTGTCTCTGCTCCGGATCGAGATATGAGAGATCTTCGACCACCAAATCGATATGATCGGGCGGAGATATGACTTGCACGGGTTGACCGCCGTTGTCGACGAAGTGAGTGCGCAGACTCTCGTGACGGCGCACGAGCTCGTCAAGACTTTTCTCAAGGGCCGCAACGTCGAGCGGACCGTTCAGTTGGACCACCTGCGGAAGGTTATAGAGCGGACTCGCAGGTTCCAGTTGATCGAGAAACCAGAGGCGCTGTTGCGCGAACGATAGCGGCAAGGCTCCTTCGCGCTTCAATGGGAGGAGCGGTGGAGGAACGTGCCGTGCGGCAGTTTCACGCAGAAAGCGCGTGATCTCCTCTTTGTTGGCGGCTAGTTCGGCTCGCAGATCGGGCGTGAGCACTCCCCTGGCGGCGCTATAACGCAAGCGCTCGCCCTCAAGCCACACGTTGACATCCTGATTACGGAATTTAGTTAATAGCTCAAGCGCTGTCATCACACTTCTCCTCGTTCATAATCATGTTGTTCATGATCACTGCGGTGGGCTAGCCACAGGATGGTCTCGATGCTCTCGGCTAAGGCAGAGATGGTGGGACGCTCGAAGAGTATTCGCACAGGGATCTCTACCGCGAGCGCTTGCCTGATGCGCGAGATCACCTGCGTCGTTAACAGCGAATGTCCACCCATCTCGAAGAAGTTCTCTTCGATGCCAACTTGCTGCAGTCCGAGCACTGCCGCCCAGATGGCCGCGATCGTCTCTTCGGTCGGAGTGCGCGGCGCTACATAGACGCGGTTTAGTTCAAGGTCGCCAGGCTTTGGCGCGGGCAAAGCAAGACGATCGACTTTGCCGGTAGCAGTCATGGGCAGCTCGTCGAGGAAAACAAAGAACGCGGGCACCATGTATTCCGGCAGTCGCTCACCGAGGTAATTGCGCAGCGCTGTGGTCTGCAACTGCGCGCCTTGTTCAGTCACGCAGTAAGCGACCAATTGCTTCTCACCGCGCGCGTCTTCCCTAGCGCAGACAACTGCTTCCAGCATCTGCGGGTGATCTCTCAACGTTGTTTCTACTTCTCCGATCTCGATTCGATAGCCTCGAATCTTGACCTGATGGTCCGCTCGCCCCAGAAACTCGACGTCGCCGTTGCTTTGATACCGGGACAGATCGCCACTGCGGTAAATCCGCTCACCCGGAATCTGGCTGAAGGGATCCGGGATAAACTTCTCCGCCGTTAAGTCAGGTCGGTCCAGGTATCCGCGACAAACATTTGCGCCGCCGATGTAGAGCTCTCCAGTAACACCCACCGGCACCGGTTGGAGATTGCGATCCAGAATGTAGATAGTCGTGTTGTCGATCGGGCGGCCAATCGGCGGCAGGGTGGGCCATTCCTGCGACGAGCGGCTCAGGACGTGAGTCGTCACCACGTGCGTCTCGGATGGTCCATAATGATTGCTGAGCCGGCACTGCAGACTGTCGCACAACTGCGCGATCTGCGCGGTGCTTTGCAGTTGTTCGCCAGCGGTCTGCACTTCACGCAGGTGCAGCGGCAACGGCTGCTCGGTGTGCGCTTCGGCCAGATGCTGCAAGTAAACAAACGGCAGAAAGAGTCGCTCGACCTTGCGCTCTTTCAGAAAACGCAGCATGGCGTTAGCGTCGAGTCGCAAATCGTTCGTGATCAGCACCAGAGTTCCGCCGAGACACCACGTCGCAAACATTTCATGGAATGAGGCGTCAAAATTCAGCGAGGCGAATTGCAGTGTTCTGGTGGGTTCCGAAAAATCCACCAGTTGCCAGCGAATCAGATTGTTCAGCGCGCGGTGAGTCATCGCGACGCCCTTGGGCCGGCCGGTCGAACCTGAGGTGTAAATTACATAAGCGAGATTGTCAGGGTGAATCTCCGAGGCCGGATTTTCAGTGCTCACATTCGCGAGCTCGCGCCAATTACTTAGCCACTCGCTGGTCAGCAGTATTGCACACTGAGAATCTGCGACCATGAAATTGAGACGTTCACGCGGCAAGGTTGGATCCAGCGGCACATAAGCACCGCCGGCCTTCAACACACCCAGCACTGCGGTCACCATCTCAAAACTGCGCTCGAGCATGATGCCGACTCGAACATCCGCGCCCACTCCCAAACTGCGCAGATAATGAGCGAGTTGATTCGCGCCACAGTTCAATTCGCTGTAGCTAAGCTGTTGCCCGCCGAATTCAACCGCACGCGCATCCGGCGTTAACTCAACCTGTTGCTCAAACAGCGTGAGAAGCGAAGTGTCATCACGTGAAACTGAAGTCTTGTTCCAATCGACAAGCAGTTGCTTTCGTTCCGCAACAGTGAGGATCTCCAACTCGGAAATGCGACGCTCTGGATCGTTCGCCACGCACTCCAGCAACTGCCGGTAATGATGAAGCATTCGCTTGATGCTCTTTGCCTCAAAGAGATCGGTGCTGTATTCCAGCATCAGATCCAAACCTTCGCTGTTTTCCGTCAGGAATAGAGTCAAGTCAAACTTTGCCGTGACGATTCTGTTCGGCAAAAAATCCAGGGTCAGGTCTGAGAACGCCGGCAATTCCACCGCTGTTTTCTGCAAAACAAGCATCACCTGAAACAGCGGGTTGGAGCCCCTGTCGCGCTCGGGTTGCAGTTCCTCCACGAGGCGCTCGAACGGCAGATCCTGGTGTGCATAAGCTTCGAATGCGACCTCGCGCACACGCTTCAGCAACTCGGCAAACGGTGGATCGCCGCTCAGACTGGCACGCATCACGAGCGTGTTCAGGAAGAAGCCGATGAGACCTTCGGTCTCGCCACGCGTGCGTCCCGCGATCGGTGTTCCCACCACGATGTCGTCCTGACCGCTGTAGCGCGAGAGCAAGACTTGAAAAGCGGCCAACACCGTCATGAACAGCGTTACTTCATTGCGGCGGCTAACATCTTTCAGTCTTTCCAGCGTCGCGAAATCGACATGGAAACTTTCCGAGGCGCCACGATGCGAGCGCACGGCAGGACGCGGACGATCGGTCGGAATTTCGAGAATCGGCGGCGCTCCGGCCAATCGACTCTTCCAGTAAGAGAGTTGCTCTGCGTAAACTTCACCGTCCAGCCACTTCCGTTGCCACACCGCATAATCCGCATATTGAAGCGAGAGTTCAGGCAGGTGCGGCTCAGAGCCGGAGCAATACGCCTGGTAGAACACGCCGAGCTCGCGTGTCAGGACGTTTGTGGACCATGCATCCGAGATGATGTGATGCATCGTCACTGCCAGCACATGCTCTTCGGCGGCGAGTCGAAACAATCGCACGCGCATCAGCGGCCCGTTGGAAAGATTGAAAGGCAGATCTGTTTCCTGGTCCAACAACGCCTGGAGCTCCGCTTGCTGCGCTGAAAGATCTTCAACCGTCAACGAAAAAGGCGTGGGAGGAAGAATGATTTGCGTGGGCTGTCCATCAGTCTCGACGAAGCAGGTGCGCAGGCTTTCGTGCCGGCGTATGAGCTCGCTGAAGCCGCGCTCCAGCGCTAGTGTGTCGAGCGGGCCATTCAGGCGCACAATCTCGGCAACGTTGTAAAGAGAGCTATCCGGCTCGAGCTGGTCCAGAAACCAGAGACGTTGCTGCGCATGCGACAGCGGTAAGGTCGTGTTTCGATCCACGGCAACCAGCGGCGGAGCGGGGTTGCTCTGTTCACCACGGCACAACTCCTCGATCTGCGTCGCGAGGGTGGCCACGTTCGGATACTCGAACAGCGCACGCAATGGCAGTTCGACCGCAAACGCTTCCCTGATGCGTGAAACGAGGCGCGTCGCCAGCAGCGAATGTCCTCCGAGATCGAAGAAGTTGTCTTCAACTCCAACACTCTCCATTCCCAAAACCGTGGCCCAGATCGCTGCAAGCAATTCCTCCGTCGGAGTTCGCGGTGGAACATAAGATTCGCTGTCGTATTTTTCGGGAGCAGGCAAGGCGCGCCTGTCTACTTTGCCGGAAGGCGTCAATGGCAGAGCATCGAGCAACACAAAGAAAGACGGCATCATGTAATCAGGCAGTCTCTTTTTCAGATGACTCTTTAACTCCTGTATTACTGTTTGCTCGGCGCCGCCGGCTGCTTTTGCCGGCACGACATAAGCGACCAATCGCTTCTCGCCCGGCCTTTCTTCTCTTGCGACGACGACTGCATCTCTCACCAAATCATGTATGCAAAGCGCCGCCTCTACTTCTCCCGTCTCGACTCTGAACCCTCGGATCTTCACTTGAAAGTCGATGCGGCCCAGGAACTCGATATTTCCATCCGCGTGATAACGGACCATATCGCCGGTTCGATACAATCGCTCGCCCGGAGTGCGTGGGAATGGATGCGGAATGAATTGCGCTGCTGTCACATCCGGTCGTTTCCAATACCCGCGCGCCAGCCTGGAGCCGCCGATCAGCAGCTCTCCCGTGACTCCTACAGGCACTGGCTGAAGATGCTTGTCGAATACGTAGAGCTCCGTGTTTGCTAATGGTCGTCCAATGCCGATCTCTTCGGTGAGATGATGGGGATCGAGTTCTCCCATCGTCGCTGTCACAGTCGCTTCGGCCGGCCCGTACGTATCCATCAGGCGCACACGGCCACCAGTGCCCTCGACGAAGGCCCGCACTCGATCCGGCATCGCTTTGTCGCCGCCGAAAAAAATCAAACGCAAACTCGACACTCTCTGAAAGGCGGGGATGTCTGTAGTGAGCTCATGCCAATATGTCGTCGGAAGGGCCAGCACCGTCACATCCTGTTCCCGACACCGCTTGAGGAATTCCTTCGGTGAGACCAGCATCTCGTCGTTCCGCAGCACGGACGCGCCGCCCGCTAATAAAGCGGGATACATATCCTCGATGTGGGTATCGAGGCGGACTGAGGCAAACTGCAACGCGCGGTCGTTCGCGGTAATGTCAAAGATTTGGATCGCAGTCTGAAGGTAATCCGTTATCGAACCATGCTCGAGCATTACTCCCTTTGGCTTGCCGGTCGAACCCGAGGTGTAGATAAGACATGCGAGATTGGAGGCGGAGAGATCAACGTTCAGGTTGGTTTGCGGCTGCGAGGCAATCGCTTCATCAACAGTGTCGACATAAATCACCGGAAGATTCAGTGGCGGCAATGCTTCATGCAGACGCTCCTGAGTAATGAGCAAACATGCCTCAGAGTTGTCGAGAATGAAGTGAATGACGTCGCCCGGATGACGCGGATCGACGCCGACGTAAGCGGCCCCGGATTTTTGCACCGCGAGCGCGAGGATCATCTCGAAGGAACGATCTACACAGATCGCGACGCGATCTTCCGGCCCTATCCCTACTGCTTGCAGGTAGTGGGCGAGCTGATTTGCTTTCCGATTTAGTTGTCCGTAAGAGATCTGCTCGTCGCCGTTCACCATCGCGATGGCATCCGGCGAGTGGTCCACAACTGCTTCAAACAGTCGAATGATCGGTTGCGTTGTCGGGTACTGTATGAACGTGTCGTTCCAGTCAACGAGTAGTTGCCGGCGCTCGGCGGCGGAAAGTATTTCTATTTCGGAGATGCGCCGATCGGGATTTTCTGCCATCGCTTCGAGAATGGCGCCGTAGTGTCCAAGCAAGCGATCGATTGTTGACTGTTCGAACAGGTCGGCGTTGTAGTCGAGCGTGCCGTAGAGTTTCCCTTCCGCTTCGGCCATGTCCAGCGAGAGATCAAACTGCGCTGTGGCACTGTGTGCTTCGTCGATGCTGACCGTCATGTCGGGCAAAGCGACGGCTGCATTCTGTCTTTTCTGGAAGGTAAACATCACCTGGAATAGTGACTCGCGGTTCAAGATCCGCTCGGGTCGCAACTCTTCAACCAGTTTTGCGAAAGGCAGCTCGTCATGAGTTTGGGCTTCCAGGACCACTTCCCGCACGCGTTGCACGACTTCGCGGATGGTTGGATTGCCCGACAGCCTCGCGCGAATGACGAGCGTATTGACGAAGAACCCGATCATCTCTTCAGTTTCGAGCAAACGACGGCCGGCGACTGGAGTGCCGACTGGAATGTCATCGTGCCCGCTATAACGCGCCAGCAGGATCTGGAACGATGCCAGCAGCGTCATGAAGAGCGTGGTTTTCTCTTCTTGCGTGAGGCTTATCAGTCCTTCCGCTACCAGCTCGGGGACTGCTATTGAAACGGTTTTGGCTTTCGCATTGACTGTCTGAGATCCGCTGGTGGGCAAATTCAATAACTGCGGGCTGTCATGCAGTTGGCGCCGCCAGTAAGAAAGCTCCTTGTCGAGCACTTCGCCGCTCAACCATTCGCGCTGCCAGTGCGCGAAGTCCGCATACTGGACGCGCTGCTCAGGCAGCAGAGATGAATCGCCTTCGCTAAACGCTTTGTAAATCCGGGCCGCGTCTCGCATCAAAACCTGCATGGACCATTCGTCGAAGACGATGTGATGTAGCGACATCAGCAGGATGTGTTCGCGTTCGCTTAGCCGCAGCAGCGTGGTCGTGAAGAGCGGGCCTTTTGAGAGATCAAAGGGACGGTCGACGGCTTCGAGGATCAGACGCTTCGCTACTGCTTCGCGCTGCGATTCGGACAACTTAGCAATGTCAACGACAGGCAAGTCCACGTCAGGCGACGGTGAGATCAATTGAACGGGCCGTCCATTGCTGGTTACAAAAGTTGTTCTTAATGATTCGTGACGCCTGACTGTTTCGTTAATGCTTTGCCCCAGCGCAGGCACGTTGAGCTTGCCGGTAATGCGGAAAGGCGCGCATACGTTGTAAGCGGTGCTGCCGGGTTGGAGTTGGTCCAGGAACCACAACCGCTCTTGCGCGAAGGAAAGCGGAGGCTCTTCGTTGCGTGGCCGACGCGGAATCACGTGAGCCGGAGCACGCTCGGTCTGCTTCAGGAGCTCGTCGAGCTTTTGTCTCTGCAGCGCAGAGAGAGTAGCTCGGCGTGCCTGGAGCTCTGATCTTCGCTGTGCCAGTCTATCGGTTATCACTGCGTTGTATATCCGAGGTTCCTTGCTCCGGAGAGCTTTGCCTCAAAAAGTGTCGAAACCGAGTGATTATTTCTTAGCCTGCGATAGCAGGCGTCAGCATAAAGCCTGAGGCGCAAGCCCCAGGTTAAGGTGTAAATAAAAGGTCCGGAGCCTGCGATAGCAGGCGTCAGCCCCGTAGAAATTCACGCTGTCGCCCGTTTCACGGGCTGCGGGCTTATTGGGGTGATCTGATCCTGGGGCTTGCGCCCCAGGCTTTATGCTTGCGCCTGCTATCGCAGGCTAAGTGCCAGTGACTCACTTGAAGGGCGATTCGTGAATTTTGTGCAAAACACTCACGATACTTGAACGGCGGCCAGCTCGCGCTCTTCTGTTGGGGGGATGGTTGAGACTGCATGCGCGCGCGACGCGGTGAATGAATGTATCTCTCCGAAGACGGGATAGAACTCCGGAAACTTCTTCGCACACATGTCCAGCACGGCCTGCTTCAGAGCCGCGCCCGTCTGGAACTCAGGCATGGGCCAACGCACTGTTACTTCATTCAAGCCATCTCGCACCGCATCGCCGGGGAATTCGAGCTCCCAGGTGGTCCACCGGTGGTCGATTACTGTCTCAACGTGGTCCTTTCCATTCAGGGCGACAGTGATCGGCGCTTCACCAGGCGTCTCTTTCGGAAGCCGGCACGTCAGGCAAAGTCTTAAGGCGCAGCCCGCCTCGCCAACAAAGATGAATCTCGACTCAGGCCAGTAAGCCCGGTAGTACTGAATGTTGAAAGTCAACAGACGTTCCAGGAGAATCCACTTTATCCCTTCCAACTCATGCGGCTGTTGCGCCGAGGAGCAGTAGTAATCGTTCAACAAGTTGGTCTCGCTCAATGCGATGCTATGTTGCTCGCGCCGAAGCTGGTTGAGTCGCTCCCGGGCATCAAAGCCAGCCTCCGCCAGCGCATCGACAATCGCATCGAGGAGCAATCCATCAAGACGTTGCTCGTTGAAGCGAAACAGGTAGCGATGCATCAGTGGCGATCCGAGGTTGAACATCTTTTCCTGTGATTCACTCATCGACATCGGGATAGAGGGCCGGGTCTGAATCTCGATGTAGTTCATCATCAACTCAGCGACGTGTGGCGAGAACTTGAGAGCTCGCGAGCAGTAATGCCGGACCAGCTCATGCGATTGCCAACGGTGCGCGTTGTGTATTGCCGCGAGGAATGATGCCTCTGCTTCGATCTCCGGTGGCGGAGCGATAGAGTGGTCCAACAAGCTTTGCCAGGACACCTCTTTCCCTTTAAGCGCGCGCAGCACGCAGGAAGCGGCGGCGGCCATCGCAACCTGGATGCCCTCCGTTGTCAGGTGACAGTAGTCGAGGAACAGACGACGATCGGGCAGTTTGCCATCGAGGTATTCATTGAAGAGAGCGGGCAGGTCAACGATTTGATTCTTACTTTTAGTCAATTCCTCGCGCAGGATCTGCTGCGTGACAGAGTAAGGCCTGGGGATGATCGTCATGAATGAGTCCCAGGTTGCGGCATCCAACGCCATCTTTAGATATTCGCGCTGCCCTTTGATATCGCCCTGCTTTTGACAGCATTCGGCCAGCACGTAGAAACCCGCGACGCAAATGCCTTGATCGATTTCGATGACTCTCTGGGCCAGGTGCTTCGCCTTGTCAATCTCGCCGTCGTTTAAAGCGCTCTGAGCTTCCGTCAACAGACTGAGCCATTCGCGGTTCAAGCCGTCGCCCAGATATGGCGCATTCAATATCGGGTCGCGCCAGTCGCCGAGATTGAATTCCGGAATAATCCAAATGAGTGGCACGCCTTTCTTTTTGTACGCCGCTGCGATATCGCACACAACGTCTCTTCCGTGTCTCGCGATCTGTTCGTCGGAGATCCGCTTGGCTCCAGCCATGCCTTCGCTCGACAGTGCATCGTCGATTTCTGCAATGTCAGCAAAACGCGGTGACGAGACTCCCCAGTTGTTTCCGGCAAAAATGATCGCGATATCGGGTTCGAGTTGCAGCGCGCCAATGGCCCACTCCCTTACGCTGTATGAGAGATTGGTTCGCGCCATATCGATGATTTCTATGCTATCTCCCAACTGAGATTGGAGCGTCTTCTCGAGGACCAGCACCGGGTTGAACTCCGGATCGTACAGATGCCCTCGGGCCACGGACTCTCCGAGGTAAACGATTCGCTGCTTTACACCTTTCGGCTCGATGCGTCCGAGGTTTGCGCAGAAATGCCACTCGTCGATCGCGTCCATGCGACGAACGAAGCACACTTTGCCGTTCTCGATCTTGCGCTCCCAGATCCCAAGGTGGTTCGGATTGTGAGGCGCGACAACCATGTCTGCCGTTTGTAGATCGAGCTCTCTGGCAGCGCCACCCATCAGCCCGGCGAGCCGCAGCATTTGATTCAATTGAGTCGCGTCGCCTGAACACGCGAGCCTGGCAACACGATCGGCTAAAGATTTCAACGAATCGGGTGGGCGTTCCATGCCGTTAGATCCCTTCTCAATGTCCTTTATTGATTTCTCTGTGCAACCTCTGTCTCTGTGTCTCTGTGGTGAGTTATTGCGTTGATTTAGTTAACCACAGAGACATAGAGAACACGGAGGTTGCACAGAGAAATCATTCCTGGAATCAAGCGACTTCGACAGTCGCAAGCTCGTGTTGCGCGGCGGGAATGTTTGTCGAGACAACCGGGGCGGCCCCTGCCGTGAATGAATGTATTTCACCAAAGACGGGGAAGAAGTTCGGAAACTTCAGCTCCCAGAAATTAAACAAGTTCATCACTACTCGCTCGAGCGCCTCGCTGCTGTTTTCAAACTCCGGAACAGGCCAGCGCACCGTGACCTCGTTCAAGCCATCGCGCACGATGTCTCCAGCAAGATCAATCTCCCACGAGCTCCACTGACGGCTGACGATCATTTCCGTCTGTAAAGCTCCGTTCAATCCAACCGAGATCGTTGCCTCGCCCTTCGTGGTCTTTGGCAGCCTGCAGGTGAGGCACAGCCGTACCGGATATCCGGCTGTTCCTACAAAAATGAATTTTGATTCAGCTCCGAAAGCGCGGTAAAACTTCGGCTCAAAGTGCGGGCTGTAGATCTTGTAATTGATCCTCATTACCCAGGCCAGCTCTTGCGGCTGATCGGCAGACGAGCAGTAATAGAATTCGAGCAGGTTGGTCTCAGCGAACGCTGCGCTATGTTCGAGCCGAAACCGGTCGAGCACTTCACGGCCGTTAACGCCAAACTCCTCCAGCGCATCCACCATCGCCTCCAGCAGCACCTTGTCCAATCGTTTTTCGTTCAGGCTCAATAAAAAGTGATGCATCAATGGCGACCCGATACTGTGAATCCGCCGCTCCGCTTCACCGCCGATTCTTGGAGGAATGCGTCGCGTCTGCAGCTCGATGTAGCTGAGCATCAATTCGGCAATGTGCGGCGAAAGACTTAGCGCACGCGCGCAGTAGTAGCGCGTCAGATCATGCGTCTGCCACCAGTGCCCGTTCAGGATCGATGCCAGGAATGACGCTTCCGCTTCAGTCTCGACCGTCGGTACGACGTGGTCCGCGTTGAGCGTGTACCACGGTACCTCTCTTTTTTGGAGTGCACGGAGAACGCACGACGCGGCAGCGCCCATCGTGACCTGAATGCCCTCGGTCGACAGGTGGCAGTAGTCCAGAAATAAACGACGACCAGGGATCTCGCCTTTGAGATACTCTTTGAAGAGAGCGGGTGAGTCGACGATCTGGTTGTTGTGCTTTCCGGCTTCGTCACGTATCACCTGCTGCGTTATCGAATAGGTCCGTGGCAAGAGCATTCTGGATGAGTCCCAACACACCGAGTCGCGCGCCGTTTCCAGATGCTTCCTTTCACCTTCAATATCATTCTTACGATGACAGCACTCCGCCAGAATGTAAGATCCCGCGGCGGAAAGACCGTGATCGATCTCCATCAGTTTCCTGGCGAGCTCCTCAGCACCATGAAGATCTCCGTCGCGGAGTGCGCCTTTGGCTTGTTCCCACACGCTGAGCCACTCGCGATTCAAGTCTTTGCCAAGGTGGGGCGGATTTGTGATCGGATCGCGCCAATCGGCTAAATTAAACTCCGGAATGATCCATACGAGTGGAATGCCTCTGCTTTCATAAGCAGCAGCAACGTCGCTGACGATGCGTCTCGCAATCCTCGTGATTTGCATCTCGGCGACGCGTTTCACTCCCGGCATTCCGTCTTTAGTCAACGCCTCGTCCAACTGGGCAATGTCGGAAGTTCCCGGAAAAGCAACGCCCCAGTTATTGCCGGCAAAGAGGATGGTGATATCGGGCTCGAGTTGGAGCGCAGAAATGGCGAGATGTTTTATCTCGTGCGAGAGGTTCGTCCGCGCCAGATCAATGACTTCGACGCCTTCCTTGAAGTGTGGCTGGAGAATCGTTTCGAGCGCCATGGAGGGCGTGAACTCCGGATCGTATAGATAACCTCGGGCCACTGACTCGCCTATGAACACGACGCGCTTTTTAGATCCTTTCTTATCGATGCGACCGAGCTTGGGCCACCAGAAATCCCAATCAGCCATCATGTCGAGGCGACGGACGAAGCACTCTTTTCCGTTCTCTATCTTTCGCTCCCAGATACCAATGTGATCGGGATGCGGTGTTGGTCCGAACGTCTCGTCCTTATCAGTGCCGCGACCGGCTGCTTTATCGGATTCACCGAGCAGTCCGCCGAGTCGAAGCATGCGGACCAACTCGGGAGTATCTTGGGCGCAGGCAACCTGGGCGAGCCGGGCAGCGAAAGACTTCAATCTCTCTGGCGGACGTTCCATAACAACGTTGTCCTCCCTTGATTTCTAGAGCAGGGTGTAAACCGAATGTTCTACTCTCTGGTTTGCGTCTCCCCTGACGGCAAGGTTGTTAACCTCCCAGAAAGTGGGGATGCCGGCGCGGTCGATTACGAAGTCTTCGAGCACGAGTAGATCAATTTGTGAAGCCGTGAAACACAAAACTGCATCGAGGGGCGTGCACACAATCGGTTCTCCGCGCACGTTGAAAGAGGTGTTTAGAATGATGGGGCAGCCGGTGCGGCGGTGAAACTCCTCGAGCAGCGCGGCGAAGCGCGGATTGGTTTCAGCGTTCACGGTCTGGACGCGCGCCGAACCATCGATGTGCGTGATGGCCGGCAGATCGATGGTCGAGATCACATCGCAGGTTTCCAACATGAACGGCGATGCATGGTCTAAATCGAAATGATTTTCACACTCTGATTCCAGCACCGCAGGCGCGAAGGGCCGAAAGGCTTCGCGCATCTTGACCAAAGCGTTGATGCGATCTCGCATCTCCGGACTGCGCGGATCCGCCAGAATCGAACGGGCGCCAAGAGCGCGTGGTCCAAACTCCATCCGCCCCTGCGACCACCCGATCACCTTCCCTTCAATCAAGCGGTCGACAGTAAACTTTATAAGCTCATCTTCCCTGCCCCGGAAATCCTGAAACTTGGCCGAAGAAGCAGTCAGCAGCTTATAAGCCTCGGAAATCGAATTAGCCGGGCCAAGGTATACATGCTCCAAACGCTTGACGAGCGGCTCCCCGGTCATGCGAGCGTGGGCCATCGCCGCCGCGCCAACCGACCCGCCGGCGTCACCAGCCGCCGGTTGCACAAAGAGTCGCTTGAATGGTCCTTCTTTCAGGCAACGGCTGTTGGCAACGACGTTAAGCGAGACGCCGCCTGCCATGCAGAGATTTTCACTCGGAAACTTCGCGTACAGGTAGCGAGTCTTCTCGAGCATGATCTCTTCCAGCACGACCTGGGCGCTACGCGCGACGTCCATGTGATATTGAGTAAGCTCGGATTCCGGTTCGCGTGGCGCTTGGCCCAGGAGCGCAATCAGCTCCTGGGTGTACATGCAGTCTTCAGTGAGGAAGCCGAAGTATTTCATGTTGAGGCGATATTGCCCTTCGGAAGTCACTTCGATCAGTTTACGAATCTGATCCACGTATTCCGGCTCCCCATATGGAGCGAGCCCCATCACCTTGTACTCACCTTCGTTGACTTCGAATCCGAGATAACCGGTGATGGCGCTGTAGAAGAAACCGAGCGAATCCGGAAAGTCCACTTGCTCGAAGCGCTCGATGCGAGGTCCTTTGCCGTAGCCGTAAGTCGTCGTGGCCCAGTCGCCGACGCCGTCCACCGTGAGGATCGCAGCTTCTTCAAATCCGGAAAAGAAATAGCTGCTGGCCGCGTGCGAAAGATGGTGATCGAGTATTTCAACTCGGCCCTCGAAACCCCAGACGTCACGAATCATCTGCTGGGGCGGCGTAGCTGACAGGCGATCGAGTATAGACTCGCGTCGCTCATCAGGAAGATTGGACATGAAACTCATCCATATCTGCCGGCCGAGTTTCAGGCACGGATCTTCGTAATAGGCGACGCAGTCAACATCGGCGATCGTGATTCCACCTTCCTGCAGACAATAAGCAAAAGCGCGCGTTGGGAATGAGCGGTCATTCTTGACTCGTGAGAAGCGTTCTTCCTGAACAGCAGCGAGCAATACTCCGTCCTGGAGCAGACAGCAGGCTGAATCGTGATAGCCGCTCGACACGCCGATTACATTTAGCCGGCCCTTCTTGGCTCTGCGCGCGAGCCTCGCTGCCGGTTGCGGATTGCCGTTACTGGTAATGGTAGATTGACTGATCATCGAGGCTTCTCCTTCAAGACTTGAGCAAATCTTCTCTGTGCAACCTCTGTGTTCTCTGTGTCTCTGTGGTGAGTTTGTTGCGGTGAATTAGGCAACCGCAGAGACACAGAGAACACAGAGGGTGCACAGAGAAGAAAAGCATTAGGCCGGCTCAGTGGCTTCCAACTGTTCGATCAGGATTTCTTCGATCAGCAGTGAGAGACCGGCGATCGTTGGTTCATCGAAGATCACGCGCATCGGCAGATCAACCTGGAAGGCCTGGTTTATGCGATGAATGATCTGAATCGCCAGCAGCGAATGTCCGCCCAGCGCGAAAAACTTTTCATCGATCCCGACGCGTTCGATGCCGAGCACTTCAGACCAAATATCAGCAAGGATCTGTTCCTGAGGAGTGCGGGGCCCAGTATAAGTGCGGGCCAATTTTTGCTTCGCCTCTTCGATCGAGGGCAACGCCGCGTAGTTAATCTTACCGTTGAGTGTCAACGGCAGTTTGTTGAGGTGTACGAAATAGTTGGGGATGGTCTCGGCGATTAGCATCTCCGCAAGGAAGTCACGCAGCTCATCTACTTCCAACTCTTGCGGCGAAACGTAATATGCAACCATCACGTCGTGACGATTTTTATCTTTACTGATCACCACCGCGCTGTCTCTAATTTGCGGATGCTGTTTCAAAGCCCAGCGAATTTCGTTCAATTCGACCCGGTAGCCATGAAACTTTACCTGCTCATCTTTTCGCCCGAGATATTCAACATCGCCACGAGGCAAACGGCGGCACAAATCGCCCGTGCGATACATTCTTTGTCCCAACGCAAATGGGTTGGGAATAAATCTTTCGGCAGTCAGTGCCGGACGGTTCAGATATTCCTGGGCCAGACCTGCGCCGGCGATGTACAACTCACCCGGAACATTCGTAGCCACCGGTTTCAACCACTTATCCAGAATGTATAACTGCACGTTGGCCGCCGGACGTCCGATCGGCACGCTCGGGCGCGAATCGTTTTGCGGATCAAACTGGTAGATCATGCAAGCCACGGTCGCTTCGGTTGGTCCATATGAATTGATTATGTCTACTTCTCCACCGCAACTTTGCCAAACCTGACGAGCCAGTCCCGTATCCAGCGCTTCTCCGGCAACAATCATTCGCCTGATACTCGTTTGGCGGTTGTCCCAATCCTTGATCAGCGACAGATGACTTGGGGTTAACTTCAACACACCGATCTGCGGATCGTTCATTATTTCGTCGAGCGGTACGTCCTTCCCGGCCCATCTCGCGATCGTGATGCTGCTCCCGGTAAGCAGCGGCACATAGATCGAAGTGACCGTGAGGTCGAAAGCGAGAGATGAATAGAGTATGAAATTCAGACTCTCACCTCGTAGATACGCGTCTTTGGCCCAGCAAACGTAATTGACCAGCGCGCGATGCGAAACGGCCACCCCTTTGGGTTCGCCGGTGGAGCCCGACGTGTAGATCACGTAAGCAATGTTTTGCGCAGACACGCGGACGTCGACGTTTGCTGAACTTTCCGGCGCGATCAGTGGCCAGTCACGATCGAGACAAATCGACCGCGCCCCGCAAGCAAGCAGTTTCTCGTCAATTCCCTGCTGCGTTAGCACGACCGGCACGCCCGCATCCTTCAACATGAATGAAAGCCGGTGCGAGGGATGCTCAGGATTTAACGGCATGTATCCCGCTCCAGACTTGAGCACGCCGAGCAACGCAATCAACTCTTCCAACGAATGCTCGAGACAGATACCAACTAGATCTCCGCTCTTAATACCCGCCGCCCCGAGATATCTCGCAAGCTGGTTGGCCCGGCGATTAAGCTCCGCGTAACTAAGCTGCTCGTCTCTAAAAACAGCGGCGATGGAATCCGGCTCCGCTTCAGCACGCGCTTCAAATAACTCGTGAATGCAAGTGTCTTGTGGAAATGTCGCCGTGGTCTCGTTCCATTGCTCCAGCGACTCGGCCTGTTCATCCTCGCTCAGCAGTCGCAGCTCGGAGAGGCGTTGCTCGGGGTCAGCCACAATGCTTTCGAGGAGACTTTGGAAATGTTGGGCCATCTGCACGATTGTGACCCGGTCAAAGAGATCCGTGTTGTATTGCAGAGCTGCATTCAGACCTTCCTTGCTCTCGGATACATCCAGCAGCAGATCGAATTGCGAGGTAGTGATCTCAACCGGGGGGAAGCTCAACGTCAGTCCGGAAAGTTTCAACTCCGTCAAAGTAGGCTGATTCTGGAAACTGAAAACTACCTGGAAGATCGGCGAATAACTCCGGTTTCGAACCGGCTGTAGCTCCTGGACCAGCTTGTCAAAAGGAACTCCCTGATGCGTGTAGGCTTTGAACGTCGATTCCCGCACTTGCGCAAGCAGTTCCTGAAACTTCGGATTGCCGGAACAATCAGTGCGCAATGGAACCATGTTTACAAAGAAACCGATCAACCCTTCGATTTCCGATCTTTCGCGATTAGCGACAGTCGTGCCGACCACGATGTCTTCGTGTGACGTGTACCGGTAGAGCAAAGTTTGAAAAGCCGCCAGCAAGGTCATGAACAGAGTCACGCCCTGCTGTGAAGTTAAAGCTTTCAGTCGTTCAGTAAGATCTCGAGAAAGAACAAACGACTCATAGGCTCCGTTGTAAGTTTGCACCGGAGGACGCGAGCGATCCGTCGCCAGTTGCAGCAGCGGGGGCGCGTCCGCGAGATTTTCTTTCCAGTATGCGAGCTCCTGCTCCAGCGCCTCACCCTGTAGTTGTTGTTTCTGCCAGGCAGCAAAGTCCGCGTACTGTACCGGCAACTCCGCCAGGGGCGACTGTTCCGCGCGACAGAACGCTTCGTATAAAGTCGAGATTTCCCTGACCAGCACGCCCTTGGACCAACCATCACTGATGAGGTGGTGAAGCACGCAAATGATCGCGTGTTCCTCCGCGGAATGCCGCAGCAACGTTACGCGCGCGAGCGGTCCGGTTTCCAAATCAAACGGCCGGTTGAATTCCGCTTCCGCGAGCGTGTTGCTCAACGTTTCCTGTTCAGGCCGGCTAAGACGATGGAGATCTACTATCGGGATCGATAACGATGCCGGTGGTGAAATAACCTGGACCACCTGTCCGTCGCTGGCCGGGAAAGTAGTCCGAAGGTTCTCATGCCTGCGGATGATCTCAGCGAAGGTCTGCTCCAACGCCGTCGCGTTCAATGGACCATGTAATGTGACGCGGAGCGGAATATGAAACGCGCTGGTTCCGGGAGTGTTTTTCTCCTGAAACCACAAACGCTGCTGGGCGTACGAGAGTGGCAAGTCGCCCGCGCGCGAAACGGTTTCAATCGGCAAGATTGCATGCTGGCGGCCTTCGTTGATCTGTGCCTCTACCAACTGCGAGAACTGCTCCACCGTTGCCGACTCGAACATGGTGCGCACGGGCAGGTCCACCTGAAGACTGGTCCTCACGCGCAACAACACCTGGGTTGCGAGCAGCGAGTGACCTCCCAGATCGAAGAAGTTACTCCGGCGTCCCACTGCCGGCAGTCGCAACACATCACGCCAAATGCCCGCGACAATCTCTTCAATCGGACCGCGCGGAAGAAGCTCGCTCGCATCCAGCTCAGCCCGCACCTTCTCGAGCGCGGGCAGCGCCTTTCGATCGATCTTGCCGTTTAAGGTGCGTGGCAACTGGTCCAATGCAACGACACTGAAGGCCAAGGTCTCGAAGATTTGCCGGTGTTCATGCTCGAAAAAATCGTGACCGCCCCGGAGCAATTCGAGGCTTGGATTCGCCACCACCGACGCCGGCGAGAGCAGGAGCAGGAGAACAGACTACAGGCCCAACGCGAGGCAGAAGCGACAATGAAACGCAGGCTGCTTCATGTGCGCTCGACAACTCCGGTTGAATACCTCGACCTCTCCGCCGACGAATCACCGCGACCGCGGCAATTCAGTTACGTCAGTGACTACTGGTTCGAATACGAAGGCGAGACGGTGCGCGGTCTCTATCTCCACGGTGGGCCGGGCACCGGGAAGACGGCCGCCGCGTGGGAGGTCTGGCGACGATGGACGATTGAAAACCTGAGGGATGAAACCTCGTTCATCAAAACCGTCGAGCTTGCACAACTTGCCAAGACGCAATTCGTTTGCAAGGAACTCAACGAAGAATTTCGGGAGCGGTTCAAAGCCGCACGAGATGCGGACCTTCTAGTCCTCGATGATCTCGCGACTGAGAGGCAGTCGCCGAGCACTGAGAGCGTGCTGTTCGAGTTGCTCGACCGTCGCACCGAAGAGCACCGACACACTGTCATCACGTGCAACCTCTCGCCAAGCGATCTCTCCAGCAAGTTTAGCGAAGCGAACCGCGGCAAGCTGATGCGGCGATTCAAGCAATACTTCGTGGCGATCGACTTCGATAAAGGATGAAAAGGAATCTCTTTTGCACCCTAACCGATCAGGGTCATCGAACATTGCCGGGAAAACCTATGAGACCCGTTTTCCAAAATACGCAATGCTCGCTGATCCCTCGTGAAACTCGCTACCGATCCAATACCAGCGGCTTAGGTAGGATTTTTACACTCGACTCTTGAACACCGGCCCGGCAACTGAAACGCGCGATACCTGCCGCGACTGCGGCCGGCCGATTCCGCCACTGCCAGTGCCTGAGGCGTTGTGTGTTCGGTGCCGCTACGCAGGCGAAAACAAACCCGACTTCGCGGCGACTGACTCCGACGGGAGGCCGCTGCTCTCATCGCCCGCCGAGGATGCGCTTGCCGAATTCGACGGCACGCCGGTTAAGCCGGTAGACGTCGAGGAACAGATTGAGGAAATCCTCGATCGCGCGACGCTTCAAAGAAATCCGCGCTCGTTCACGGTCGAACGCCTGGCGGACCTTGTAAAAGTTGAATCGTATCGCCGCGCCGCGGAAATGATGCGCGACACATCGCTGCTTCTGAAAGGCACGGCAGCCGGCGAGGCACTGCTCCGGATTCTTCACGGCGACGTTGAAAGCCTTGAAGCCGCTGCAGTTCGCTGCGGGAAAAGCAAGGTCGCCGTCTTCAAAGCCGCTCAGCGATTGAGTGGGAGGTTAACGAAACGGGTTCCCCTTAATAGAGAGTGAGTGCGTATCTCGAAATCCTGAACTCGAACCCGCTGATCAGCCGCAAAGGCGGCAAGCGTCGCAGATCGGTCGAGGACGTTGAGCGTCGGATGCTCGACCGCTTCCAAGCGGAAGAGGAGCAGATCGCGGAATTTCATCGAAACAGAAAGCGAAAAATATGAGCCTATTTCGAATCTTCGCATCGGCCAAAAAGCCGTCTCCACCGATCGTCGCCCCGCCGTCTTCGGAGAGCGCCTACCAGGCGGCGAGGACAACCCTCGATCGCACGGCGTCCGAGCCCTCGCCCTTGGCCGACGAGGAACGGCCGCGCGTGACCGTCGTCCCTCCGAAGCCGCGCGTCGAGACCATGTTTGTGCCGCCGGGATTTGCCGGCCGGCTTTACTCGCTCGCCACAAAACCGCTGCTCAGTGACGAGCAAAAGAAACTGATCCAGCAAAAGCAACTGGAATACGAGCGCGTCCAAAACTTCGAGCTGAAGCACTTGCCCGATCATGCCGACCAGGCGTGGCTGAAGCAGCAGCAGGAGCACGCGGCTCTGGTGGTTCAAGGCCGCGGCGATGAAGTCTCGGAACGTGATTCATGGAACCGCGAAGAATGGAGGGACTGCTACTATCAGAAGCGAAAGGCCCTGTCGAATCAGGCCAAGGAAATTACCTGGTCGGTTCTCCCGATCGCTTTCGAAGTGGCGGAAGAACTCGGGAGCATCGCCGCGAAGGAACTGGCCAAAGTGGAATCCGCGGACGCTGAACTCTGCAAATCGTGGGGGATCGACTACCGGCCGTCGAGGCTCGCGCAAATCCTTCGCTACGTCGCGGCGCATCCTCGCGAGCTCGTGCCGGCCTACGCCGTCGCGCCGCCGAGAAGCATTCTTTCGTTTGTCGGAATCACAATCGACTGAGCAACCCCGAACTTTCTAACCCCGGAAAATAATATGACACCCACTGAACTGAGCAAAGCATACGCGACCGCGAACGCCGCCTGGACGTCGCGTTCGGTCGGAAACAGCATCGAGGGCCGCGACCTCGCGGAATCCACCGCGGCAAAAAATCGACTGTTCAAGGATCCGGAAGCCTTGCAGGTTCTCAACGCGGGAACGAACACCATCGACGCGACGCTGCAGCGCGATGCCGTTTTGAACGTCATCGTTTCTGATTTCTCTCGCAGGCTTCTGCCCCTGCAGGCCTTCACGACGGTCTTCCAGCGCGTGCCGCTTCTGGGAACCAACAAGGTGCAGGTGCCGTTCTATGCGCTCGACGCCGGCGGCAGCACGTCCTTCAAATCGACGGATGGCTACCTCGCTGGCGACACCGCGACTGACAACCGCGAGATTCAAGTCGGTAAGCGTGCCGACGCCGACGTGTTGGACGACACGAAGCAATACGACCGAAAGTATCAGGGCCTGTCACTGTCCTCTGAAGAGCTCGCGCGGCAGCCGTTCCTGAACACCGTTGCGCTCGCGCGATTCAAAGCGGAAAAGCTCGCCAACGATATCCTGCAGCACGTCCTCGGAATAATCACGGCCGCGAACTACGGAGCGGCAGCAATCACCAAGGTCACCGCTCTCTTCGGCAGCGACGATCTGGCCGCGTTGAAGCTGGCCTGCAAACTCTGGCCGGAAGGAACCCGCTCATTAGTCCTCGACAGTGCTTACGATGCTGCATTGCTCAAGGACCCGGCATTCAAAGCAGCCTATGCCGCGGCTTCCGATCGTGCGATCCGCGAAGGAAAAATCCTGCCGGTTGTATTCGGATTCAACTATCTCGAAAACCCGACGATCCCCGGCAACGGCGAAAACCTTGTTGGCTTCGCCGCTCAACAGAGCGCAATTTTGTTCGCCCAGGCTCCAGTGCCGCCGGCGCCGGCAGTGCTGAACGCCGGCACGACCTATTCAGTCGCCACCGACGACACGACCGGCGTGAGTCTCGAGTATCGCGCCTACGGAAACTCGCAGCGCGATCGTGCAGAGAATTACATCGAGGCGAACTACGGCTTTGCCAAAGGGCTCGCCGAAGCGTTGAAACGCATCGTCAGCGCCTGATCTACCGTGATGACGTTGCTGCTCCATCTGCGACTGTGGCGTCTTCGCCGCGAGTTGCGGCGACTCCGGTCAATCATCCAGGCGGAGGAACGATCCGCCGAGGTGCTGAGCGAGATGGACGCGACACTGAAACTTTTAGGTGTGCATGAATAGAATTTCTCGACGGCTGTTCTCCGTCGGAAAAAGCGAGGGTTTTCTTTCGTGGCCCTCGCGCCTTGGTTGGGCCTTGTTGTGCCCTGAGAGACGCGCCGGTCCGGTTGATGAGTAATCCGGACCGGCGCCGTTTTTTAACTGAACGAAAGTTTTTGATATGTTCTCTAGCGTTTCAGAATTCAACCGCGCGTTGTTCCAGGCGATGGCCGAGGAACAGCTTGTGCGTGATACCGCGTTGTTCGGCCTCCGTGGGCGCATCGGCGCTCATGAGGTTCTGCCGGTCACGCTTGAGCACTACATGTTGTTGAAGGTCGCACTGTCGCCATTCCTGCCACCCTATCGCGACGCTACAGCGGATCAGCTCTGCCAATTCCTGTGGGCCTTGAATCCGGAGTTCTCGCCGACGAACCGCAAGGGCAGACAACGGTTTGTAAGAGCGTGCCGATACTTTTTTCCGCCGCGAGTGCCATTCCTCAAGACCCTCCGGGCGATCATAAAGTGGAAGCAACGCACGACCGAGAGCATCCGCCAACTCGATGCGTTGACACGCCAGGCTCAGGATTACATGGAGCAGGAATTGCAGGATCGCCCAAGGCGAACACCGTCCAAAAACCCGGCGCCGGATTACTATTCAGACGCCATTTCGATCATTGGCACACTGGCCCGCGAATACGGCTGGTCTGCGGAGAAAATCCTGAAGTTGCCGATGAAAGTTGTTTTCCAACTGCAAAACGAGATCGCTGAATACCGGGCGGCCGTTCACGGCATGACGCCCACGATCTGTAACCCGAGCGATCGCATCAAGGATCAATACCTGGTCCAGTTGAACGCCGAAGCCAAAAAGAACTGATCATGAGCATCGAACGCGAAGAAGTGATTGTCAGGATGGGAATGGATACCCGGCCGTTGGAGCAGGGCGCCGGCCGGGCCGCAAGTTTCATGGATAACTATTCGAAGAAGCTCGTCGGGAAACTCAATCAAACCATGATGGGAATTTTTGGTTTGGATTTGGTCTCCACGATAAAACCGCAACTTGAAAGCCTCATCGATTACGCCAGTAAGAAACTCGCCGATTTTGCGTATGGAACCCGCTGGCAGAAACTCGCCGGGGGGTTACTGGAGGAAAACCGACAAGGTTTGCATAAGCAAGTCCGCGATCGGGATGAAGCGGCTGCAGCACGGGAGAAGGAACGCGACAACGCTGCGAAAGAGCGCTCAAAACTTCTAGAGGAGTTCGACAGGGTGTCAGAGGCGCGAGCGGAAAAGCGGCGGTCACTTGACGAAGAAATCAAAGTCACTCAGGAGAAAATCCTCGACTTAAAAAACCAGATCTCCGGTGCGAATCTGAACGACAACAATACACTGCGAACGACCATCGAGCTTCAGAAGCAACTGATGCACATGGACGCGTTGCAGAATGAGAAAAAGACGGCCGGCGTGAAGGATTTGAAGGCGAACGAACCGCAGCGAAGGCGTTTGGGTGCGGACCTGACTTCAGGCCAATTCGACGCCACAATCAAGCGTATTGCCGACCTTGAGCAGGATGCGCACGGTTCTTTCGTCAGTGGCAACATGTCGCGGGGGATGACGGATATGAACATCGCTAACCAACTTCGTCAGGGCATTCGCTCCCGGCTGATTCAGGACGAACAGGCGGCCAACAAAGAAACGCCCGAGCAACGGGTGATGCGCACGTTGATCGACTCGATCTCTCCGGGTTTAAACGGCAGCAATGGTGGTATCCCGGTGAAGATCATGAACACCGACGAATGATGATTATGCGTCGTCGCCTCTCCGTCCTCAAATCTGCCGCGAAGCTGTGCCTCATGCTGGGAATCTTTTTGTTGGTCTGGTGTGCGTCGTTCGCTTGGCTCATTGTCGTTTGCGTCCTGAATCCCACCGACCGCCTTTCCGGCAACCCCTCACTGAACGAACGCATTCTCATCGCGCCCGGATCCTTCCTTCTGCGGGAATTCGATCGCTGGAAATCCGCGCCCGCAGTTTCCCTCTCTGACGAGTTCCGAGATGCCCGGCCGCACGTCGAGGCGAGAAATTGAAACGCCGGCCCCTTTCGAGACCGGCGTTCAGTGACAGTTTTGAGTCGGACGCATCGAGTTGCCCCGGTGCGCTCGGTAGGAGTCAGATTTTATCAGCCATATGCTCTTTAATCAAGAGCTGATCGAAAGCCTCCGTCTCGCTGACCAGACTTTCAGCATTGGCAAGGATTTCGATTGCCAGCGTTCCGATTGCATTCCTTGACTGCTCGGTATTCTCGCAATCGTTGAGGAGTGAGTTTGCATCCGCCAGCCCCTTTATCTTCAAGGCCCAATATTTTATTTCCTCGAACGCATGCAGCGGCTTCTTCCGAGCTGTCGCGATTGCCTTTGCTAGGTCTTCGCCGAGATGTCGGCGCAGGCACTCGTTGACGAACGCGTTTTCCTTCTTTGCTAGTTTCATACGACTAACCTTTCACACACAGTCCGCCGGCCCCAGGTGTTCAGACGAGGCCAGCAGGTAGCCTCCACCCGGAAACCGGCGGAATGTCTTGTGTGAATCTGCTGTTGTGGGCGGGTCTGAATCCGCATTCGAGCAGTAGGCACCGGCGCCGGATTTTCCGCAACTGAGAGGGGTTCCTCGAAACGGAAGGGGGCTCACGTCGAAATCGTCGATGGCCATTGAGGTATAAGTGATAAGCAAACCTGTGTTGCCATAGCTGTTCCCATTATACTTTTGGGAGCACGGCACGCCGGCCGGAATTTGATTGCGGATCGCAGCAGAGAGGGTAAAAGGCCGAGACGCCCAAAAGGAACCACCTATGCTAATCAGCTGCTCATGCAAACACTGCAACGGCCATGTCGAATTCGATCCGGAGGAGTTTACAGCCGAACGCGAAGTCGCCGGCATGTCTTTGGGTCAAACGATTGATTGTCCCCACTGCGGCCAGCAAACGACGCTCTACATGCCGAAGAAAGCCGGCAATCAATTCGTGCCGCCACCACTGCCCCATCCGGAAACAAAGGCTGCGGCGGTAGCGCAGGTAATGACAACCAAGGTTCCCCATGCTGTGACCGCCGGGCAGGTTAACGCGATCCTGGCGGTCCTGATCGCCGGCCTTCTGGTGTTTCCCATTGCTCGATCGGCATTCACGAAGATCGCGCCTCCGCAGTGGGAATACATGGTCCAAGCAATTCCAGATGCAAGCTTCACCCTAAAGATGGATGAATACGGCCGGGACGGTTGGGAACTTGTCTTCGCCAGACGCGCGTCAGACGGGAACGAATATTTACCCAAGTTTAACTATGAAGTGATTTTCAAACGACCGAAGCAGCTATGATCTCATCTTGCCTGGTCGACTTCTCCTATTGCCCGAGACATCGGAATATCGTCCAAGAAAATTACCCATTTGCACGCACGATTCGAACATGAAACTTCTGTAGACCCTTCGTGATTCGAGGCCGGCATGTGACAGACAGGGCAGAACGCCAACCAACGTCCGGCCGTCCGCTTACCGCGTCGAAACTCGATTGAACGGTGAATGCGGACCTCTTCAGCGTGCTCCGCTTCTAACCTCTGCAATTCTTCGCGTTCCTGCTTGTGGTCCGACCGCTCACGCTCGAGCAGTGCCTCGGTGCGACCTATCTGAATTTGAAGCTCCGAAACCTTGCGCTCCAAGGCGTCGAACTGGTCCCTGGCAAAAGCAAGTTGCTGGCTGAGTATTGCTGCCGATCCGTGCTCGGTGATGAGCTTTTCGATACTGTCGAAGATAGACATGGCTGGGGTTTATCAGCCGCGCGGAAGAGATTCTATCTTTTTCTATCAAACTGGCTGCTCTTATGTGCGTTTAGTTGCACGGACACGAGTTTGTCTAAAAAGTTAAAAAGGGCTGCTGCTATTGATTGCCCCCGTGTTTGCTGTCATTTTGCACTCGCGGGCCGAACAAGTTCAAATCTCGCCGCCCCGACCATTTTAGTTCAGTTCTCAACCCATCAGGTGCCGCTCGGACGTGCATGGACATTTCGAGAGGATTCCAAATTGAACTGCCAGAGCTTTTCATACCGTGGAAGATTTCACCGTCACGGTTGCAGCGCATGTTTGCCGGTCGAGTTCTGCGTCGCGTGAGTGAGAACTACTTTACGACTTCTTGCACGTCGCTTAGCGGGTTGGATCACGTGCTTGGCTTCCGTTTTCATCGTTGGTTTTTCGGGCTATTTGGTCCCGCCCGTCTCATGGCGCTGGAGTTCTATCACAACCCATCGCCTCCAGACCTGGCTGCTTCATATGATCAGTTTCAGCATCATCTAGAGAGCACATTTGGAAAGCCCACGAGGAGTTTTCCCGGCTCGAAGGGATTCGACACGCATGTTTGGGAATTGGAGACTGTGCGGATTACACACTGTATTTTTGAGAGGTTCACTGTCGGAGAGAGCGTTTGTATCGAAAAGCTGTGATGCCCGACCAGCGGCGGCAGCCTATTTAACTACCCAGCTTTCCTCAACGCCAGCCACCACACGCAGCACACCAGTGACGAAAATACCGCGCCGGCGAAGAGGTTGATGCTCGCTTTCCGGGAGAAGTGCGGCACCAGCATCAGCACGCAGCCCAACGCCGCGCCGGCGATGAAGCCGCCGAGATGCGCGAGGACGTCGGCTTCGGGATTCGTTCCCACCAACACGAAGAGCAGCATGCCGGCAATGAACCCGGTCGCGAGGTATTTCAGCCGCCCCGGATGGTTCTTCGCGAAGAAAAACGATTGCGCCGCCAGCAGTCCGAGACCGCCCATCACCATGCCCGACGCGCCGTGGCTCTTATGATCCGCGAACACAAACCACGTGGTGAGATTCCCGCCGACGCCCGCAAGGTAAGCCGCGAGCAAACCAATGCCCGTGCCGTAACGGCCCATTGCCAGGCCGAGGAAGATCAATCCGAACGTGGCGTTGGCCGCGAGATGGGCGACGTCGGCGTGGAGAAATACCGCGGTGAATAATCGCCACCATTCGCCCTGTGAGACGGCCGCGGCGTTCATCAGGCCGGCGGCGTCGAGGTTCATGCGGGTGCTCACCCAGAAGAACGCGATGATCAGAAGGACAAACACGAGACTGGCCCAGTTGAATGAAATTGCCGGATGAATTTTCTGTCGCCACGGCCAGCGGGAATTCTCGATGCGATACTGGCGGATGATTCCCTGGGCCCGCTCCAGATCCGGTGCGACGACGACGAGTCCCCATCCGGTTTCGTCCGAATGGTCCACGATCGGTTCAATGCCCTGGCTCACGAGGGCCAGGCTCCAATCCATGGCTTGCCGCCGCGAACGCGCTGCAATCCGTGCCGTCATAAAGGCTCTTGGAACTCGTGTATCATGGCGCATTGTTTCACCGGGTGCAACTTGTGCCGTAACGCAGACCGCTGGTCTGCTGTATCGCAGGTCGCCGACCTGCCGGGCTTTCTCTCGTTCATCGCGCCCTGCCGACCGACGGTCGGCGATACAGCAGGCCGGCGGCCTGCGCTACGTAGCGCACGCTTCCAGCGTGCGGGTTCGGGGAGCATCCTTGCTCCCCGTCGCTCTGTTAACGGGCTCGGAGTTCGCCTTCAGTCTTCGGGAATCCCCTCCGATAACAGTAGGGTAGTAAGGGTTTTGCATCGCGCCGGTTTTGAATTAAATTCAACCGGGCTCGTGAGAGCGGGGGCGATGATCGGGTGACGATCAATGATTCGTCGGCAGACGGTCGTGACGATGAAAGTGATTCAACCTAACTGTCGGGTCCAGTTCGCCGCGGAGGACGTGGACTTCATCCTTTCCATTCTCGGGCACCGCCTCGGCAACAGCGAATGCCTCATCCAGCTCCTCGCCGACGAAGCCTCCCGCGATCTCATTCTCGACGACGAAGCGTTGTTTCACGCGCTGCTCGAGCGCCGCGGATGTCTGCGCGTTTCCAGCCGTTTCTATTTCTACATTCTCGTGCGACACGTCTTCCGGCGCTCCGGCATCGAGGATCGCGCGGTGGCGGATTACGTGGCGGAAGTGCTCGCCGAGTTTGCGCGGGCCGAACGTGCTCGCTGCGTCGTTCCCGGCGCGCAGAATCCGCTGGATTACTTTTTCGAAATGCTGTCGGCGCTGCAAACCGCCGACTCGCGGACGACGTTTTTCCTGCGGGCGCACATCGGCGATTACTCGCTCTTTCTGACCGGCGTGTTCCGGGATCGCATCCGGTTCCGCGCCGAAGCGCGCGGGTTTCCGGGCGTGAAATATTACGACGCGCTGGGACGGACCAATTATCGCGCGGCGAGCGATCATCAACTGGCGCAACGCTACGAGGTGGCGGAGATTTTTGAAACGCTGGCGGCGCGATTTGAAACGACACGGCTGGCGTTGAATGATATTGCGGACCGATTGTTCTCGATGGGCGATCCGGATTATTCGCTGGAGACGCTGTTGAGTCAGTATCGAAGCAGTTCGGAAGAGCCCGCTTGATTTGCGTCCCTCCGGGACATACCCGGCGCAGACAAAATCCATTCCTTCGACGCCTACGCCAACACCCCGATCCGCGCGAACGCCCCTCGCGTCTTCTCCGGCGTTTCATGCAACACCGCCTGCCAGCCACGGGCGATACCGGTCTCGATGTTTTCCGGACGATCGTCGAGGTAGAGGATCTCCGCGCCACGGCGTCCGGTTTCGCGTTCCACGACTTCGTAGAGCTTCGGTTCGGGCTTCATGCCGCCGTGTTCGTAGGAGAGCACGTAGCCATCAAAGCCACGGAAGAACGAATACCGGTTCCTAATGTGCGAGACGGCAAGGTCGTTGGTGTTGGAGAAAATCCAGGTGGGAAATTTCCTTTGTCGCACGGCGGCGTGCAACTCGACCATTGGCGGCATCGGCTCGAAGATGTCCGCGAAGAACTCACCGAACTCCGCCGTGGTGCCCGTAAAACCACTCGCCGCGCGAATGGCTTCGCAGAACTGCTGGGTGGTCAACTTGCCGAGTTCGTAGTCGCGCATCAAGCTGGCGTGATCGTCGAAGAAGCGGGCGTAGTCGACCTTCTTCGGACAACGGACCGCGATCCGGCGCGCGGCGATCGAGTAATCAAAGTCCACGAGCACTTTACCGAGGTCGAAGACGATGACGGAAGGTAGATTCATATCTTTCTTTCGCTGTCGCAAACAATCACGTGTTCAGGCCTGACGATGCCTCTTAGCCCATAGCTCTTTAAGAAACGATAGAACTCACTTGAAATGTAGATGCTTCGACTCAATGACATTGGTTTCGCCCGGGTTCGTTCCCCGTACCAATTTCCCGAAAGCGCAAGGTCGTGCTGACAATCTCCGAAATGTTCCACAATGATTTGAGCATCGCGAAACCGGTCGCCGGTTTCTCGTTTTCTAACTTCACGCGGCGCACCGCAGGTTTCACAGACCTGAAGGACATGGCTATGAACCTCTTTGCCGAGCGTGAATTTCGGTCGAACCCAAAAATACCGATCTTTCAGGCGATCGGCCGGAAACGGCTCATCAAATACGACGTTGCCGATATGGATGGAATCCGCCAATCGCTGGGCCACAGCCGACATGAACCGTTGCGAGACAATCAAAACTCCATTGTCCACCCCGTGGATGTCCTGGGTTTTCCTGAATCCTTCTCTCCGAATGAGAAGTGGATTGGCAACGACGTCGTCACGTGGAAGAAAGCACGTTTGGCACGGCCCTGGAGGGTATTGATTTAGCGGGTTACCGTTTTCATCCTCATCGAGATCGGCATGTCCTTCGGCCAAGAGTTCCAAGTATTGTGCCTGCGACAAGTCCCTGTCTGTGCATTTCTCCTCAATCACTACATTGTAATCCACCTGCATCGCGCTGAGAAACTCGTCCATCTTCTCGACGATCTGACGAGTCACCTCTGTGAATTGAACGAAGTGGTTCGCGGCCATGATAGTCGGGCAGAATTCATCGAATCGACGAGCGACTGTTTGCAAGTGTTGCTCCACCCTTTGCTTGAACGACGGTCCGATCCCCTGCGGCGCGATGAAGATTCGGCAGACGAACATACCCGTTCGTTACGACATCTCCCTCCGCCCTTCCAGCGCGCGGCTCAGCGTAAGTTCATCAGCGAATTCGAGTCCAGCACCGGCGGGTAAACCGTGGGCGATGCGCGTAATCTTCAGGCCCGATCGCGCCAGGCGCTTCGCCAGATAGAACGTCGTCGCATCGCCTTCCACATCGGTGCCGAGCGCGATGACGATTTCCTTGATCGGTTCCTGCGTGAGACGCTTTTCCAGATCGGCGATCCGCAGATCGTCGGGTTCAACTCCATCGAGCGGCGAAATCTTTCCGCCGAGCACGTGATACTTTCCGCGATACGTGCCGGACTTTTCGACGCTCAAAATGTCCACGGGCTGTTCGACCACGCAAACCAGCGAGGCGTCGCGGCGCGGATCGCTGCAAACGGAGCAGGTGGGTTGTTCGGTCAACGCGCCGCAAGTGGCGCAGAAGCGGATGCGTTCGCGGGCGCGCAGGATGGCGTCGGCGAGCTGCTTCACTTCAGCGGTCTCGGCCTGGACGAGATGCAGGGCGATGCGTTCGGCGGAGCGCGGGCCGATGCCGGGGAGGCGGCCGAGCGCGGCAATCAAAGTCGAGATGGATTCGGGCAGGGCAGCCATTTCAATGACGAATGTTCAATGTTCAATGAGCAATGATCGTCGAGAATCATTTCACATTGATCATTGGACATTGTTCGTTGTTCATTAAAACGACACTCACATCAAACCCGGCAGGCTGAATCCCGCGGTCACCTTGCCGAGTTCGGTGTTGTAAATGTCTTTGGCCTGAGTAAGCGCCTGATTGGTCGCGGTGAGGACGAGGTCCTCGAGCAACGCGGCGTCGGCGGGATTGATCGCCTGGGGATCGATTTTGATGGACGCGATGGTGCCATCGCAACGCGCGGAGACCTTGACTGCGCCGCCGCCGCTGGTGGCTTCGACGGTGCGTTTGGCGAGGTCGCTCTGGATTTGTTCCATCTGCTGCTGCATGCGGGCAGCCTGTTTGGCAAGTTTTCCTAAGCTGGACATAATATTCGACGGAGAAGTTAAACCGAATCGGGCGTTGCGCCAGTCTTTTTCGGTGTAGCGCAGACCGCCGGTCTGCTGTATCGCAGGCTGCCAGCCTGCGCGGCGTGATTCGGCCGTTGAAGTTTCGAGCCTTGCCGACCGGCGGTCGGCGATACAGCAGACCGGCGGTCTGCGTTACTACCTCACGCCCGCACTTCCACGATCTGCCCCTTGAAAATCTCCAACGCTTTTTGAATCAGCGGATCGTTTTTGAAATCGTCCTTGCTGAACGGCACCGACGCGAGTTTGTCTTTCGGCGGCGGCGACACGGGCAAAGGTTTGGGCAGCGGCGGCGCGGGAATTCCTTCGGGTGCTGCGGCAACCGGAGCGACGGGAGCTGGCGGCGGAGTCGCCACGACAGGCACGGGACGATTGGCCGGCGCTTCGGCTTTGATGAACTTGAATTGCGTGTTGGGATGACCGAGCTCGCCGAGCTTCGTTTGCAACAAAGCGTGATTGCGCGCGTTGTCGACCAGCGCAATGTGGTCTTCGAACTCGGGATCGAATCCGATCGTGAACAAATTTTTCGCGAACGAAACCGGGTGCGCTTCGAGCAGGTAACTTCGCGTGAACGGACTTGCACGGCCGGCGGCTTCGACCAACTGCGCCCACAGGTTTTCCAGAGCCGAAGCGTCCGTCGTCTCCAGCGGCGCTGGTGAAGGAGCGGCAGGAGCGGGAGGAGCCGCGGCGGCGGAAGATTTGATCTGGGGCGTTGCGGGCCGGGGCGCGGCGGCTTCCACGACGCGGCGAGCCGGCTGTGATTCGGCGGGCGCAGTTCCTGGCGTGGCGCCGCCGCCATCGCGCAGTTCCTGGAGCCGGCGGAGAACGGCGTCGAGACTGACGGCCTGTCGCGCTTCGATGGCTTTGAGCAAGGCGACTTCGAGCAGAATTTTTTTCGACGCCGCATCGCGCAGGCGGATTTCCGCGTCGGTCAACACTTCGAGAATTCGCGTCAACGCATCCGGCGCGGCCGCGGACGATTGTTCGCGCAACGCGGCGGATTCGGCTTCGGAAACCTCGAGGATGTTCGCGTCGCCGCGCGAGACCTGGAAGATGAGCAGGTTGCGAAAGTGATTGAGCAGATCGGAGAGCAGGCGTCCGAGGTCTTTGCCGTTGCGCGCGAGATCGTTCAACAGGCGGAGGGCGGGTTCGATCTGGCCGTCGAGCACAGCGCGGGAAAGTTCGAGAATCTGGTTCTGCGCGGCGAGGCCGAACATGGACAGCACGTCGGCTTCCTCGATCTTTCCGCCGCAGAAACTGATGAGCTGGTCGAGCGTCGATTCGGCGTCGCGCATGCCGCCGTCGGAGCCGCGAGCGATGGCGTGAAGCGCTTCGGGCGAGATGGAAACGGATTCCTTCGTCGCGATTTCGGAAAGTTGTTTCACGATCAGCGCCTGCGGAATCCGTCGAAGATCGAACCGCTGGCACCGCGAGAGGATCGTGGGCAGAACCTTCTCGGGATCCGTCGTAGCGAACATGAACTTCACGTGCGCCGGGGGTTCCTCGAGCGTTTTCAACAGCGCGTTGAATGCCGCCGTCGACAGCATGTGCACTTCGTCAATGATGTAGATCTTGAACTTGGACGACGCCGGCGCGTATTTGCAGGTCTCGCGCAACTCGCGGACCTGTTCGACGCCGTTATTGCTGGCGCCGTCGATTTCGAGGACGTCGATGGAACGTCCCTCGGCGATCTCAACGCAACGCGGGTCGTTCTCATCGAAGTCGACCTTGGGACCGCCGGTGCAATTGAGGCATTTGGCGAAGATTCGGGCGATGGTGGTCTTGCCGGTGCCGCGCGGGCCGCAGAAGAGATAGGCGTGAGCGATGCGGTTTTGTTCGATCGCGTGGCTGAGAGTTTTGGTGACATGCTCCTGGCCGACGACGTCGCGGAAGCGTTGCGGGCGATACTTGCGGGCGATTACTTGATAGGACACAGCGCGAGTATAATTAAAAATTAGAAATTAAAAATTAAAAATGCAGACCAGATTCGTTGTCGGGCTTTCAATTCGTGAGTGGTCCATTTTTAATTTTGAATTTTTAATTTTGAATTGAAAAGTGCCAGGGTGACCACGGCAGATGTCGAGCAGACTACCGTTGCTGCCTTCCGGCCCTGGCGGGGTTCGTAAGTCCACATTCCATGGGCCCTGGCGCAGGGAATGTGCGGCATGCGACGGCGGGCTTCAAGTGGAAATCGGGAGTTGGATTTAACGCAGAGGTCGCGAGGGACGCAGAGATTCGCAGAGTAATTCCTTCGGGATACTTCTTTGCGAGCCTCTGCGTCCTTTGCGACCTCTGCGTTAAAACGCGCAACTCGATGATGCTGATGGCCTGCGGAATTGCATGGCCTTTTCACCTCGGCCTGCTAAAGTGCCGCCGCGTGAGCGAGGTGCAACAGGAGATGATCGAAGCCTGCTGGTTCGACCCGGAGCGGGGCAACGAAGTCGTATGGGGAACTCTCTCGGTGGATCGATGGGAACTGAAATTTCTCTCGGACGCTTTCTCGGAATCCATCCCGCTCGAACGCCTTTCGCTGGATGTGGATGATCGCGGCGAACGGATCTATCTGCGCGACGCGGCCCGGCCGGAGCTGACGGTTTACACGTTGGATTATTCGATCCTCGATTTTGCGCGGATTCCCGGCGCCACGGAACTTCGCAATCGATTGAGCGAGTTCCTCAGCAAACAGGAACTCAAAAAGCGGGTGCGAATGATCGGCTATTTCGTCATCGGCTTCATCGTGTTGTTCTGGATGGGATCCATGGCGCTTGGATTGATGGTGCGATCGCTGGTGGCAAAAGTGCCGGCGGAATGGGAGGAATCCTTCGGGGCCCAGGTCATTCAGGAAATGCAGCAGGAAGAAATTTTCGTGACCGATTCCAACCAGTTGGCGCGGCTCGAAGCGGTGGCGCAGCCGTTGTTGGAAGTGGTGCCGGCGGGCCGGCGGCCGGCGCACTTTTACATCATCGAGGAGGAGAGCCCGAATGCGTTTGCGCTTCCCGGCGGGCCGGTGGTGGTGACGACCGGTTTGCTCGAGATGGTCGACACGCCCGAGGAATTGCTCGGCGTGCTGGCGCATGAGATGGCGCACGTCAGCGAAAAACATATCGCGCGCTCCCTGATTGCCTCCGCCGGACCGATGGTCATTTTCGGAATATTTCTGCACAGTGGCAACGGACTGGCCAATCTGCTGAGCGTCGGTTCACAAATCATGGTACAGCAGGGGTTCTCGCAGGAGTACGAAATCGAAGCGGATGATGTCGGCTGGAAATATCTGGTGAAGGCGAACATCGATCCGCGCGGCATGATCAGCACGTTCAAAAAACTCAAAGCGTGGGAACAAACGATGGACCTGGGTTTGGACTTGCCGCAAGCGTTCAGCAGCCATCCGGCGCTGGACAAACGGATCGCGAGATTGGAGCGCCGCTGGAATCGCCTTTCGCAGCAGTCCGGGTTCGTCACGTTGACCAATGCGATACCGAAGCCGGATCCCGATCACGACAAGCCGGCGCTTCCTCCGCGGACCCGGAAGCAGAAGTAACGAGAGAGCCCGGTAGTTTCCTGCTGGAACTACCGCCGGTTGAATTAGCGGCTACGCCTGTGCGGGTTCAGATCGTGAAAAAATGTGAAGGAGAAGAGATGCAATGCCGAAGGCACCACGTGACTGGCTTTTGAAATCTAAAACCCGCATCGATATTGCAGTCTCCAATAAGCTTCAAGCCGAGAAAAGGAAACGCCTCAAAGAACTGAAGGAACGCAGGAGACGGGCAGCGGTTAAAGCCGGGAAGATCATAGACGATTCAAATTAGGACCTTACCAGAGGTTGGATTTCTAGAACCAGCCGAGCTTTTCCTTGTTCGCGTTGTAGAGCAAACCAAGGATGCGCACGCTCACGATCAACAGATAGATGCTCAGGAATGCAGCGCCCGCCTGGATGCCCATCGACAGGAACAAATCCGATCGATCGCGCGTGGTCAGCATCACGCCTTCCGCACCACTCGAGATAGCGCCGGCAAGTTTACGAATGCCGAAGACCGACATGAGCAGCGCGGACGCGATCAAGTAATGGAACGGAATCTTGATAATCGCGGGAATCACGACCAGCGGATTGGCGGCGAGCGCGGTGTCTTTCATCGCTGCTGCCAGGAATGCCATCGGGAAATAAAGACATCCGAGAATCGTGCTGCCGATCATTGCTTCGCCGGGAATGTTTGCGTCGAAGAACACGTTCGCGATGAGTATCCCGATCGGTATCCCAAACGACAACAATACCGTGGCCAGGAGCGTCCACGCCGCGCCGAACAGCCCGTCTGGATCAGGAAATCCAAGCGGTTCGGCCTCGTCAGACGTGGTCGAATAAATGATGTTCTGCATGAACAGGAACAAAAAGCCGTACATCGCCACGCGGATCAGCCAGCCGTACGGCCCGCTGAGAAACCCGATCGATTTCAGATATTCCAATCCGCCGAACCCACCCACGGCCAGCAACAACACCATCCAGCCAAAGCCGCGAAACGGATAGATGAACGCGCCGGGCATGCTGGCAAAAAATCCGCGCTGCGTTGGACGTTCAATCCGAACCTGGAGCTGAACCAGGTCCACGCCGCAGCTGCGACAGAGCTTTCTCGCCACGCTGCCGGCGGTCCGCGTCGTCACGCACATTTCGCAGAACGGGCGGTTGCACTTGTTGCAGAGATAGCGGGCGGGAGATTTTGGGTGGAACTTGCACTTCCGTCCGGCGCCCGGAATCATTCCTCCTCCCGGAATCGGCGGCGGAGGCGGCGTGTCCATCACCGGCGGCGCTTCGACAATTTCGGTTTCGCCCGACGACACCGGCGGCGGACTGGCCGGGGCCGCGACTCGCACGACCGCTCTCAACCGCACTGGGGCAGCTCCGGCGGCAGCGGCCATGGCGGGCGCAGCCACAGCGGGCGCCGGTCCATCCGAGTAAAACGCTATGTCCACCACGCCGAGACGCAGAATCTGGCCGTTGGCGAGTTGACCCTCCTGAACCGGGGAACGATCGATGAAGGTGCCGTTGGTAGAACCGAGGTCTTTGATGAGCACCGATCCGCCGGCGACGATCACGTCGCAATGAGAACTCGAAATGCTCGGATCGCTGATCTGAAAGTCGCTCGCGTCGGAGCGTCCCAGTCGGTTGGTGCCATCTCTGAGTTTGATTTCCCAGGCCTGCGGAGTGCCGGGATTCACGATCAGTCGGTTCATGATTCTGATCTGATTCGGTAGTCTTTTTAGCGGGTGGGAAGGGGAGTGTCCAGTGTAAACAGGGGTGTTCCGCCCTCATTCATACTCATACTCTTACTCATACTCTTACTCCGCTGAGTATGAGTAAGAGTATGAGTATGAATGTGAGTAAAAGCCCGCCCTACGCGTTCCCCGGCTTCACCACCGCCACCGCTTGCCGTCCCGGTTGAAGATACTTCGCCGCCACGGCCTTCACCTGTTCCACCGTCAACGCTTCGTAGCGCGCGTCCTCGGTCTCCGAATAGGCGTAGCCCAATCCGTACAATTCATCCAACGCGCTCGTCGTCGCCAGCGTGCCGAGGTCCTGTCGCGCAATTTTTTTCTGGCCGATGATTTTGGCGCGGGCCCGTTTCAATTCGGCTTCGGTCAAACCTTCGGCGCGGAGCGACTCGACCTGACGCGAGAATTCCGTTTCCACGAGTCCGACCTTTTCCGGCATCGTGCCGGCGTAAAACGAAAAGTATCCCGGCGCCATTCCCGGAAAGTGCTGCGCGCCGACATAGTAGGCCAATCCAAGTTCTTCACGAATGCGGAGGAACAGTCGCGACCCGAGATCGCTGCAGGCTTCGTGCAGGATTTCCAACGCGAACCGATCCGGGTCGTGCAGCGTTGTTCCGGGAAAACCCATCACGATCACCGCTTGCTTTTTGTCGCGAAACTCTTCCACGCGCTGCGACGACGAAGCTGGCGGCGGAGCAGCGGTCAACAAAGCGGCGTTGGGTTTCCAATTGGCGAAGGCGCGTTCGACCGCGGCGCGAACCTCTTCGGCCTTCACATCGCCGAAGATTGCGAGCACGCAATTATTCGGAACGGTGAACTGTTGATGGAACGCCGCGAGGTCGGGGGCCTTGAACGCGGTCACCGACGACTCGGTGCCCAGCACATCCAGTCCGTAACTCGCTTCGCCGAACAACGCCCGGCGCATCGCGACCGTCGCGCTCTTGAGCAGATGATCCTTTTGCGCCTGAAGGTTCGCGAGTTGGACGTCGCGTTCGCGTTCGAGCGGTTCGCCGGGGAAGGTCGGATGTTGCAACACGTCTGCGATCAGATCGAGCCCGATGGCAAAATCCGCGCTCAACACTTCCGCATTTACGCCAAAGCTGTTGTTCCCGCCGTAGCTGTCGAGGCTGCCGCCGACGCTTTCGATTTCGCGGGCGATGTCGTCGGCGGAACGCCGCGACGTGCCTTTGATCAGCATTTTGCTGGTGAGCTGCGTGATGCCGTTGTTCGCCGGCGTTTCGGCCAGCACGCCGCCGCGGAGGACCGCGCGGAATTCGACGAAGGGCAGGCGATGATCCTCTTTCACGAGCAGGCGCAGGCCGTTGGCGAATTCGAACTTCCGGATCGGCTGCTCCGTTTGCGTCGCCGTTTCAACCGGCGGCTTCGGCGCCGCGCCTTCGGGCAGCAAGGCGTAGAGCGTGCGGTTTTCCGGCGAAAGATATTCGAGCGCGACGCGTTGGAGGTCGGCGGGCGTGGCGCGACGGACTGCGGCGAGGTAACGCTCGGAAAAATTCAGATCGTTTGCCGCAATCCAACTGCCGCCGAGGTCCTGCGCCTGGCCTTGCATGGTTTTGCGCGACGCCAGGGTGCCGGCGACAAATTGTTTCACCGCCTTGCCCAACTCGTCGGCGGAAACCGACGTGGTCCGCATGCGCTCAACTTCGGCCAGCATCGCGTCGCGGGCCGCGGAAAATTTATCCGCATCCAGCACCGCGCTCATTCCGAACAGGCCGGGATTGCCCGGGCTATAGGTCCACGCGTCGACATGATGGACGACGCCTTCTTTCCAGCACAGTGGGATCCGAAGCTTGGAATTCACGTGACTTGAAGTCGCGG
>JADMIO010921744.1_pt1 | contig 88984 bp, 76 predicted proteins | sample 8958161 | NCBI WGS metagenome assembly JADMIO01 (sample SAMN16585339, study PRJNA669376) | soil metagenome | isolation source: Crop rotation soil | place: USA: Cullars Rotation, Alabama | collected 2011
AACGAAAGGCCCAGTCTTTCGACTGAGCCTTTCGTTTTATTTGACCATGTTGGTATGATTTAAATTAATACGACTCACTATAGGGTCAGTGCGGCCGCGACTTCAAGTCACGTGAATTCCAAGCTTCGGATCCCACTGTGCTGGAAAGCAGGGCCGGCGGGATATAGAGCGCGGGGTCAAAGAGATGCTCATCATCAATGGAAACGCCGTGGTAGCCGAGGATCAGCAGGCGGCGCGAGCGCCAGGCGCTATCGCGAATTGCGGCTTGAAGGCCAAGGCTTTTCGCCGCGGATTGCACCAGGGCCTTGGCATTGCTGACGAATGACATTCGCGGATTGCGCCCCGAGCGGGCAAGGTCTTTCCATGATAGCGAGTGGACTACCGTTGATACGTGACGGGCGCGGCGCATGCTCCATAGCAGCGCGCTGGTCCGGTGCGCACGTCCTCTTGCTCCGCCAGCGCCAAGGGAAGATGCAATCTCCGTGAGCGATCCCGTGAAGATATCCGGCTAGTTTGTGCCTGCGGTCGCGTGCGTAGCCTTGAACTGGGCCTTGGACGGCCCCTGGATGAGGGGCTCGGCCCGAGCGAGGCGTACCCAGGCGACTTCGACTTGGCCGGTGGCCTGGCGCGTGCCCGGATCACGGCGCGTGATCAGTTTCAGATCGGTGAGCGGGGACGAGGCGGCAAAGCTCCAGGTTGCCTCGCTCCAATTGGCCGACGTCAACGCAGGCGATTCCGCCTTGCCCGCTTGCCAGCGAATGGGGCTCGCGCCTTCGGCGAAGCTTAGCCGATAGCGATATTGCAGCTGGTAGTTGCAGCCGGGTTCAAGCACAACGGACTGCAGAATCAATGTCGCGACATCGCCCTGCTTGCCGTAGAGAGTGGCACGGAGGCCGTTGCGGATGGCAATGGGAATTTCGGAAGAGCCCGGACGCCAATCGAAGCCGCGCTCTAGGGATGCATGGGCAAAGTCGCCATTCACCAGCGTGGGCGGTTGCATGGTGGGATACGGCAGCAGGTGTTCGCGGGCGGCAAGGTTCCAGTATTGCAAGGCCGATTGTTCCTCGCCGGTTTGGAGCAAGCGGTCGGTGTCCCAAAGGAGATAGTCGCGCGCAGCGGGGGTTCGAAGCTTCGCGACGAGGTCGGCTACGGGGAGCGCGTCGCGGAGAAGATCCAATTTGGCGGAGGCGTCTAGAAGCTGGGTGAGCGCGGTGCCGCGGCGGAGCGAGAATTCGGTCAACAGGCTCGCCGGATCGGGCCGTTCGCGGAGGCAGAGTTCGAAGAGCGCGGTGAGGTCGGTTTCAAAGGTGGCGGCACGCCGCGCCCAGCGCCAAAATTGCGGCGCATTGTCGTGGCGCAGATAGAAATTGGCAAGCGTCCAGGCGGGCAGGTAGCCTTTGTTGAACTGGGCGGCACCGAGCAGCAGAACCTCGGCCTCCCGGAATTGGCCGCGCGCTTCGGCATCGAGCGCCAGCGCGATGTGGGCCTCGGTGTCCCGCGGGGCCAGTTGCAAAACGTGGCGCCAGTGTTCGGCCGCGCGCTCGGGCTCCACTTGCGGCATCAATCGCCAGACCTCGGCGCTCCAGGGCATCCATCGGGTGGCAAGGCGGATGTTGTCGGGCTTGCCGGAATCGAGGAGCCATTCGATGGTGGCGAAATAGGCCGACGCCGTACAACAGATAGCGGACACAACGATGACGGCAATACGGGAAGCCATAACACTAGAGGGGATAGAGCAGCGGAATTTTCTCAGACAAAATCATCCTCGCCGATAAGAAAGTTGCGGCCGATTAATTTAGTGTCAAGGTGCCGGGCCAGGTTGCGAGCAACAAGCTGGCGGGGCCCGCACTACATTACTGGGCGAAGAATGATTCAGGGGCGGTCCGAGCAACCCTGAGGAGGCAAGCGAAAATGAACCTGCAACAGTGTCTGGCCATTACATTGGCCGCACAAATGTCTTTGGGAATGGCGGCGGCTCCGGCAATCGGGGTGGCCACCGCGCGCGGAGCATTCCGTGTGAACGATGCTGCTGTAAAAGGAAACGGCACGCTGTTTGCCGGCGCGCGAGTGGAGACGGCGGCGGCGCCGGGTGATTTGTCGCTATCTTCCGGCCAGCGCTTGACGCTGAGCGCGAATTCGACGGCCCAGGTGTTCAGCGATCATCTGGTATTGGAACGCGGGGAAAGCCGGATCGGAAATGCGCAGTCTTTTTCGATTGAGGCGCGGAGCCTGAAAATTTTGGCCGACGAAACGGGCGGCGCGGGGCGTGTCAGTCTCGGCGCGAATGACAAGATTCTAGTGGCATCGAACGTAGGCAGGCTGCGCGTGCTGACGGCGAGTGGCATTCCGCTGGCGACCGTAAGCGCGGGCCGGGCGCTCGAGTTTGATACACGGTCGGGCAATAATCCGGATGCCATGCGGCTGACCGGGCGGGTAAGCCGCCGCGAGGGCAAGCTCGTAATGACGGATGAGGCGACCGATCTCACGGTGGAATTGCGGGATGGTCGCATTACCAAGCAGACCGTCGAAAAGAATCTCGGCAAGCGCGTGGAGATTGCGGGCTTGCATGTGCCGAATTCGGTTCCGATCGCGCTACAGGTGCAATCGGTAGGCGCGGCGCAGGGAGCCAACACCGGAGCGACGGCGGGAGGCACGACGGGTGCGACCGGCGGAACGGCAGGTGCTGGCACGGGTGCTGGGGCAGGCGGCGCGGGTGGAGGTGCAGGTGGAGCGGCGGGCGCGGCCGGGGCTGCCGGAGCGGGCGCGGGTGCAGGCGCTGGAATCTCCACGGCGGCGATTGTTGCCGGAGTGCTGGTGACGGGCGCAACCGTAGGCACCGTCGTTGGTGTCACGCGTGGCGGTGACGACGACATCAGCAAATAGTAGATCCAGTCGAGCATTGGAACGAGAGACGTGGAGTCGCAGTTTAGGCTGCGGCTCCGCTTTGAGTTTGGGGATCAAAATCCCTCTGCGGCAGCCAAGTGCGGGCTCACACGGGCTTGGACCTCGGTGGGAACCGGCGCTGGTCCTAGTTGTGACAGTCGGAGTCAGCGGGGAATTCGATTGTCGGGTGAGCTGCTCGATAGGCTGCCAGTAGATCCGCTACGGAGATGCCGTTGATTGTCATGCCGTCGGTCAGACTGTTGACGATGGTGGCGCCGTTGAGATTGGCGCGGCTGATTTTCAGCCTCGAAAGATTTGCATCGTCGATCGTGGTGTCCGACAGGTTCACGTTATGAAATACCGCCTGCGTCAGTTTCACGTTTTCGAAGGTGGAGTCCGACAGATTGACGTCATCGGCGTGTAAACACTGTCTGGTTTTCTCTAGCCGAATCACTGGATCGGTGGGCATGGGTGTTTTCTAAGATTACCGTGCTTCAGGTGCCCTCCCCAATGCGAGTCACAGCTCACGTAGTTTTCTATCTGTTTGATTCCATTCACACAGGCGCTGGCAGAATCGCGGCGGTAAACAACAATCAGTCGGCGGCAGTTTTCCCGCCGTGCTTTGGAAACCGAATCCGTTCGTCGAAATAGAGAGCCGTCGGGCGCGTAGCTCGCAATAGATAGTCAAGGATCAGGCGGGAAGTGCGGCCGGCAAGAGTGTTGCGAAAATCGACCAGTAAATCACCAGTTATAACTGGTGGAACTGGCGAATCAGGATTTCGATTTCGGCATGTCGCGATGCGCGGTTCGGACGCGGAAGGGCTGGCCCTTCAGGCGTTTGCTGATTTCGTCGGCGATGTAGACGGAGCGGTGCTGGCCGCCGGTGCAGCCGAAGGCAATGGTCAGGTAGCTCTTGCCCTCCCGCACGTAGTGAGGCAGCAGATAGATGAGCAGATCGGAAATGCGCTGGACGAATTCTTGTGTTTGCGGGAATGAACGAATATAGCGGGCCACGCGGGGATCGCGGCCGGTCCGATCCTTGTATTCCGGGATGTAGTTCGGATTCGGAAGGAACCGCACGTCGAATACCAGATCGCTGTCGGCGGGAACGCCGTGACGGTAGCCAAAGCTGGTGACGTAGACGACAATCTGCGCCGCCTTGGATGCCGCCTGGAAATGCGAACGCACCAGCTCCTTCAAATCGTGCACGTTCAGTTTCGACGTATCGATGATATGGTCGGCCAGGCGGCGGATCGGTTTCAGCTCTTCGCGCTCGGCTTCGATCGACTTGGTGACGCCGCGCTCGCCGCCCATCGGATGGGGGCGCCGCGTTTCAGAAAAGCGATGCACAATCGCCGAGGTATCGGCTTCGAGGAACAGGAGCGTCGTCGGCACCTGCTCCTTCAGCTTCTTGAAAATTTTCGGAAAGCGCCGCAGCACCTCGCCTTCCCGCACATCAACGACAAGAGCCGCACGGCGAATGTTGGGCGAGTCGCGCGTCAGTTCGGCGAACTTCGGGATCAAATCGAGCGGCAGATTATCAACCGAGTAGTATCCGAAGTCCTCGAGAGCGCGCAGCACGGTTCCTTTGCCTGAGCCCGAAAGTCCCGTGACGATAATGAGCTGCGACGGGGCTATCGCTGCCGCCGCCGGCGCCGTGGGGGTCGCCGGGGCGGCACCAGGAACGGGTGGTTTGGGTTTGGCCTTGGCCATGATGGCGTTAGCTCTCGATCAGGTCGAAATGGCCATCGGGCCGGCGGATAATTACGCTGAGACAATTCGATGCATCGCGGAACGCCAGATACGGCTTCTTTCCGATCAGCAGAAGCGCCTCCTCCGCCGTTATCGGCTTACGCGGCGGCTGCTTCACACGAAATACGCGAACGGCCGGCGCTTCCGCCGAACCGGATGCAATTCCATCCACAAAGCCGTCATTCGGCGCCGCCGCCCGTGTGCCCGAAACGGAGCGGCGCTTGCTATCTGTCTTCTTCGTCTTCAGCTTCAGTAACTGTTTTTCGAGCTTGTCGAGCGCGGCGGTCAGCACCACGAGTTGCTCGGTCCCCTCGGCCTCGCCGGCGAAGGTATGATGCCTGTGGTTCACCGTGATTTCCGCCCGGTGACCGCGCCGGTCGCGGTCCAGAATCACGTGTGCCTCCTTCTCCGATCCCCGATCCAGCAGCGTGCCCAAGCGGGCAAAGCGCGCGGCCAACCTCTTTTCATCTCCGTCCGCGAGCTTGGTTAGTTTTCCCTTGTAATGAATGCGCATGAGTAAGTAGTGTCTAAAGTACGAAATCCTCTGCTCTTATTCTAGGGCCGAACGGTATTTGGCGATTCACCTGGCGTCCGCCTCATCCTCAGACAGGACGGCTAGGGTTGAACTTCGTAGGCCCCAAGGTCCATCGCCGCACCAGCGGGCCGCGGAGCGCCATCAAGGTCGATCGCCACGCCCGTCCCAACGCCTGTATCGGCCGCCGGACTCCCCGGCTTGAGATGAAAATCATCATTGGTTCGGAACTGAGGATCGGCGGCAATGCTTGAAGCCAGGTTCGCTGGCAGCGCGCCCGAGCCGGCGAAGAACAAGTTGTTCGATCCGGTGATCGGGCCGTAGAGCGAGTACGGAACGCCGGGTGAATTCACCACGATGTTGTTGCGCAGGCGGATGCCGAGCTTCGCATTTTGGCCGCCGTTGACCACGCCCGCCGACCACCCCGCGCCCGCTTTCGCATTGCCGCAGTTGACCATCGTGTTGTTGTAGAGCTCGACATTGCCCGAGCCTGCCGCGCCCTGGTTGGTGGTGCCGGGCGAATAGAAGCAGCTGAAGAAGCCGTGTTCCTGGATCGGTGTGCCGTAACCGGCACGGAGGAAGAGATTGTTATACACCTCGACAGAGCCCTTGGAAGGATCGACGGTGGCGAGCACGATGCCGTCGCAGAACGTGTCGCGGATGACGTTGTGGTGAATCTTGATGGTGTATTGGTTGAAGCCGCTGGTGGTGCCTTCGAGCGGCGAGGAATGCACCTGAATGCCGCGGCAGCTGGGGATGTTGGCGACGGTGTTCCAGCCCATGTCGATACCGTTTGAGTCCGTTGAGAAATAGACGCCATGTTCGAGCTCGGGCGTCTTCGACGTTGCGCCGCAATCGTGCGCGGTGTTGCCGTGGAAGACGAGGTTGCGGGTGACCTGCGTGATAAAGCAGGAAGACGAGCGGCCTTCGAAATCATTCGCGATGAAGCGATAGCCCGGGCCGCCGGGGGCAACGCCGCCGATGAGCGCGCCGACGATGGAGCCGCGGAAGCGAATGCCGGCGAAAACGATGTTGCCAAAGGGTTCGCGATCGGTCATGCGGATGCCGAAGCCGGGGCCCGTGGTGGAGCCGAGCGTGACGGTGGCTCCGGGATAGGCGGCCCAAGTGAGCGGCGCATCGGCTCCGCCTCCGGAACGGAAGAGCAGCGGCGTGTTCCAGCCTTGCCCATCGTCATTGGTTTGCGAGAAGCCGTCGAGGAGGTAGACGATGTCGCCGGCCTTCATGCGATCGCGGGCGGTGGGGGCATTGCGCCAGGGCTTGGCGTAGCCGCCGTCGTTCGAGTCGCTGCCGTTGGGGCCGAGGAAGTAGATGTTGCCGCCGCGCACGGTGAAGGGGACGGCGTTCGAGGGCCGGCCATTCACGGTCACGACGAGATTGCCGGAGCGCGCGGCGGAGCCGATTTGCACGGCGATCTTTTCATACCACTGGTGGGAAGCGCCCCATTGCTTATAGGCGACTACTTCACCGCCGCCAATTGCGACTTTTGAGGCCCCGCGCGAAGCGCCGAAATTCTTGCCGTAGATGGTAACGACCGCGCCGCCGTTGTTCTCGCCGCCGGAATTGGGGCCGGATTCGAGATCGGTAAAGAAGATGACAGGGTCGCCGGCCGCTGGTGTACCGCCGGGGTCGCCGCTTCCGCTACCAGCGGGCGCTTCGGCCAGCACGAACGTCACGGTCACTCGTTGTTCCTGGCCGGCGTCGCTATCGCGGAACAGAACGGTGGCATTGTAGGTGTCTGGAGCAAGACCGGCGGCGTCAACGGTGATGACCACGGCCTGGCTTTGGGCAGAGCTGGAATCGGGCGACACCTTCAACCAGGCGGCGGAGGGGGTCGCTTTCCAATTGAGCGTGCTTTCGCCGGCGTTATAGACAGTGATTTGCTGCGCGGACGGATTGCCAGCGCCTTGAGTACCAGTGAAGTTGAGCGATGTCGTGTCCACAGAGAGCACGGGCTTTCCGGGAACGGGCGGCGGAGGGGGTGGCGCGATATTTTCAGCAGCTTCGTAGGCGCCGATGTCGACGCCTGCACCGCGGGGGCGTGCCTGGCCATCGGCGTCGTGATCTTCGCCGGGCAAGGCCAATCCCGCATCTAACGCAATGCTGCCGCCGGCCAGGCGATAGTTCGCCGCGGCGGCATCATAGAAGAAGACATTGCCGTCGACGGGACTCAAATCCGCACCGCCATAGATGACAGGCTGCGGCGTTTGATAAAAATTGCGCTCGATGATGGTGGTGCCGGCGGAGCGATCGCTGATAGAGATGTGGGCCAGAGGTGCGTTGCAATCCGTGTTGCAGAACGACATCGTCTGAAAGAAGAGATTGTTGCGGATCTCTACCTCTTCGTTGCCGAAACCATCGACAACGATGCCGGCGCGGCCGTTCTGGAAGAAGGTGTTGTTCCGCAGTTTCACACCGGTGGCGTTAGCGCCGATCCAGATGCCTGCCGGGTTATTGCCGGCGAGCACATTGTTTCTCGCGGTCACGTTGACTGCAGTGTCAATCTCGATGCCCGCTTGCCGCTGGGTGCCGGTTACGGTGTTTCCGTCGAGGACGATGTTGTTCATGGATGAAGCGCGGATTCCCATGAGAATGGCGCCGATGGCACGGTTGTGAAGAACTTGCGTGTTGCTCTCCGCGGCAAGGCTTCTCAAGTCGAAGCAGATCGTTACGCCCTGGCGGAAATCCGGCTGGCAGGTGTTGCCGGCCAGGAACATTCCGCCGCCTAAAAAGAGGACGCCGAAGGGGACTTCGTTATCCACGAACCGAACGCTGTTGATCGATAGACCAGCCGAGACCTTGCTTTGCAGGAAGTGGAGCCCGGCGAATGTGACGTAGCTCACGTTGTCGATCGTCAACTGGGCGCCGCCGTTGAGAAAGACGTCCTCGCGGGGATAGGCGGCGATGGTTTTCGGGGCACCGGGCTGGCCGGAATCGGCGGCGGCCAAATTCAAGTTGTTCAACGGATAGGTGCCGCCGCGAAGGAGCACGGTGTCTCCGGGGCGCATCACGTCTTTGACGACATGGGCGAGGGTCGCGCAGGCGCGGTCGAACGAGCAGTCGTTTGCGTCCGAGCCCGCGACGGAAATGAGGAACAATCGCCCGGGGCGCACGGTGTAGGACACGCCATTCGATGCGACGCCGTCGACCGTGACGACTATGGGTCCGCTGGTGACGCGCGAGCCCGGCTGCACCACGATCTTGTCCAGATCCGGATTGGTAGCGTTATGGGCGCCCCATAGAATGTAGTCGGCTACTTCGACTCCGCCGATGGTGACGCGCGCGGCCTTGCGATCGGCGCCGAAGCCGGTACCGTAAATCGAAATCGGCGCGCCCTGGTCGAAGTGGCCGCCAGTGACGGGGCCGGACTCGATATCTGTGAAGAGGATCGCCGGCGCGGCGGCGGCGAGGTTGGCAAGTACGCTGGCCAGTAATGCGATTCGAGCGGCCAGCATAGCTGCATTCTAGCGAACGATCTTGAATGCTGAAAGAAACTGCGGTACTCCGAGTACGCGCCGAGATGGGTACTTCTGGTTTCTGAATGTCATTAAAAATGCATCCGGAGAACGTCTTCCAGAGCCACGTTCGCTGTACTTGCTTCCTTAGTACTAGAAACCTCGGGGACGAAGCCCCGTTTACGGGCATTTCGCTGCGTCATTCGGCAACGGCCTTGCTTTCGGCGTTGCCAAGAGCCAAGGAGCGGAGTGGATTCAAGGCATGTTGAGCCGCAGTCGAAGACGCGATGCAGCATAACCGCAGCGAATGTTGTTCGCGCATCAAAGCCTCACTTCGCTGAAACGCCCGCCTTCTCCACCCAATCTCTTGGGCGCGTTGAAAGACGAGGTGCATATGAAATCTGTCTCAACTTACCTTTTACTAACAGCTGGGGCCTACCTGTTTTTGAGCGCTCCAGCCTTCCCGCAGGCGGCGGACAACACGGCCCGAAACAAAAATCAGGCCACCACCGCCGACGACCAGGGCACTTCCCCCGCCGACATCGATCTAGCGAAAAAGATTCGGAAGTCTGTCTCCGATGACAAGACGCTATCGACGTATGCCCATAACGTAAAGATCATTGTCAACAACGGGGCGGTGACGCTGCGTGGGCCAGTGCGCACGGAAGTCGAAAAGAAGGCAGTGGAATCGAAGGCGGCCGCTCTTGCCGGCTCAGCCAAAGTGACCAATGACCTGAGCATTAGTCCCGACAAATAGAACGACACAAAGGCTAAAGAATAGCGAAAGAGAGGAATAACTATGGCAAACACAGCTGTTTTTGGCATTTACAAATCCCGGACCCAAGTGGAGCGGGCGGTGGATGAACTGCGTCAAGCCGGTTTTCGGAGCACGGATATCTCGGTGCTGTTTCCTGTCAACGAGGGCACCAAGGAATTCGCGCACGAGAAGGGCACGAAAGCTCCGGAAGGCGCGACAACCGGCGCCGGCAGCGGCCTGGTGATTGGCGGTGCGTTGGGATGGCTTGCGGGCATCGGCTCACTCGCGATCCCAGGCATCGGGCCATTCATCGCCGCGGGGCCGATTATGGCGGCGCTCGCGGGCGCAGGCGTGGGCGGCGCAGTGGGCGGTATTCTTGGCGGATTGATCGGGATGGGCATTCCTGAATACGAAGCCAAGCGCTACGAAGGCATGGTGAAGAGCGGCGGCATCCTGCTGTCGGTTCACTCCGATGATTCCGCGTGGACCACGAAGGCGAAGAAGATCCTCGAACAGTCGGGAGCCGAGGACATTTCATCGACGTCGGAAGCTTCAGCCGACTATGCGATTGCCGATCGGCCTTCGCATCGCTAAGTAAGACTGACAACAACGGAGCCTGGCCCGTAAATGGCCAGTTCGCGGTTTTGGATGCTGCAATTCCCGCGAACGTGCCATTACTGGCACGGCTCCGTTGGCGTTATAAACCCTTTTTTGCCATGAACTCAACCAGATCGACGACGCGCGTGGAATAGCCCCATTCGTTGTCGTACCAGGCGACGACCTTCACCAGGTTGCCATCGATCACCTTCGTCAGCAGCGAATCGACAATCGCACTATTAGGATTCTGCATCATGTCCGTGGAGACAACAGCATCCGCCGTGTAGGCGAGAATGCCTTTCATCGGGCCTTCCGATGCGGCCTTCAGCGCGGCGTTCACGGCTTCGCCGGTGGTGGATTTCTTCGTGATGCAGACAAAATCCACAACACTCACATTCGGCGTTGGCACGCGCATTGAATAGCCGTCGAGGCGGCCTTTCAGCTCCGGTAACACCAGTCCAATGGCCTTTGCGGCGCCGGTCGAGGTGGGGATCATGTTCAATGCCGCTGCGCGCGCACGCCGCAGATCTTTGTGGGGAAAATCCAGGACGTTCTGATCGTTGGTGTAGCTGTGGATCGTCGTCATCGTGCCTTTGTCGATGCCGAAGCTGTCGTTCAGCACCTTGACGACCGGGGCCAGGCAATTGGTGGTGCAACTGGCGTTGGAGACGATCTTATGTTTGGCCGGGTCGTACATCGCATCGTTCACACCGAGCACGAGGGTGACATCCTCATTGGTGGCCGGGGCGCTGATGATGACTTTTTTCACGGAGCCGCGCAGGTGCTTTGCCGCGGCGGTGGCGTCGGTGAATTTGCCGGTCGACTCAATGACGATCTCGCAGCCGAGCGAGGACCAATCGATCTCAGCGGGATCTTTTATGGCGAACACTTTGAAGCTTTCGCTGCCGACGCTGATCGAGTCACCTGCGGCCTTCACCTCTGCCTGGAGCGTACCGAGGATGGAGTCGTACTTCAGGAGATGAGCGAGCGTTTTCGTGTCAGTAAGGTCATTGGTGGCGACGAAATCGATCGCCCCTTTTTTCTGGAGCGCGACACGAAGAACGTTACGGCCGATGCGGCCGAAGCCGTTAATACCAACCTTAATTGCCATAGTTCATGATAAACGGAAGATTCACGGCCGAGATGCGCGTGCCGGTTCGATGGTTATGCTAAGCAGGTTGATGCCGCGCCGGTTATGAAGACCAACGTCGAGTTTCGATCCGATCGATTCCCCGCTTACGACGGAGAGGAAAAACAGGTCAATCCTGGTTTGTGGGGGAAGCGGCTGGCGGAATTTATCAGCGAGGGCTTAAGAACTCAGGGTATTGAGACAGGTTATCTGTGCGCGGAAGATTGGGGTTGGGTCGTTCCTATCGTTAACCGCGATTTCTCATTGTGGGTTGGATGTGGCCACCAGCAAGATGGCCCGGATGCGTATGTCTGCTTCATCCATCCCCACAAACCACACATCTGGCGCTGGTTCCGGAAGATCGATACGGCAAAACGTATCTCCGAGGTCCACGATGCCCTTGACAAGGCGCTATCCGAATCGGCCGGTATTCGCGACAAGCGATGGTACACCGAGGAAGAATTCATGAAAGGGAACCACTAGATCTCTTTGTGTCTGACTTGGGCAGCCTCCTCTTCGTAACCGTTGATTTCGCCCTTCGGGCCGTATAATTGTGGGTACCCCCTTCACTCATGGCAAACGTGTCTCTTCTCGCTGGTATTGTTGGCTTTCGCGGCTATAGCGGGGCTGAGCTGATTCAGTTGCTCGGCCGGCATCCGAACGTGGAGCCGGTGCTGTTGGAGCATCGCGCGGATAGCGAGGATCGGCCGGCGCCGCGGGGGAATGCCGGGCCGCGGCGATTGCCTTGTACGCCAGAGGCGGTGAAGGAAGCTGGGCTCGGGGTCGTGTTCATGGCGACGCCGCACGAGGTGGCGATGGAGTTGGCGCCGGGGATGCTGGCAGCGGGCGCGAAAGTGATCGACCTGGGCGCGGCGTTCCGGCTGCGGACGGCGGATGCCTACAAGCGTTGGTACAAGGAAGACCACACGCAGCTTGCCCTGCTGGCCGAGGCAGCCTATGGACTGCCCGAGTTCTATCGCGAGGCGATTCGGCCGGCGCGGCTGGTAGCGAATCCCGGATGCTATCCGACGGCGGCGAACCTGGCGATTGAGCCCCTGTTGAAGGCGGGCGTGGTGAATCTCGAGGCCGGCGTGATCTGCGATGCGAAGTCCGGCGTCAGCGGCGCCGGGCGCAAAGCGAGCCTGAAGACGAGCTTCGTCGAAGTGGGCGAGAATTTTTCGACCTACGCGATTTTGCAGCACCGGCACGTGCCGGAAGTGCTGCAGAATTCTGGTATCGACGAAGGGCAGTTCAGCTTTACCGCGCAGTTGCTGCCGACAACGCGCGGGATTCTCGAGACCATCTATTTCCGCGGCCAGGGCATTGGTTCGGCGGCGGATCTGGTCGACATCTACGAAAAGCGCTATGCAGGCGAGCCGTTTGTGCGGATCTACGACGCGGGCAAAGCGCCGGATCTGAAGAGTGTCAACTACACGAATTTCTGCGACATCGGCGTGACGTATGACGCGGCGAGCAGGCGGGCCGTAGTGGTCAGCTGCATCGACAACCTGGTCAAAGGCGCTGCCGGGCAGGCGGTGCAGAATATGAATCTCATCTGCGGCTTCGATGAGACGGCGGGGCTTCTCTAGTGGCGAAACTGCGGGTATTAGTGAAGCTGGGCGGTACGCTGCTCGATGATCCGGTTTCACGGGCGCGGATTGCGAAGGAATTAACGGCTGCGTCGCGCGAAGTCGAGATGACGGTCGTCCACGGCGGCGGCAAGCAGATGACGCGCTTCCTGACCGAGCGCGGCGTGGAGAGCAAGTTTGTCGATGGCCTGCGGGTTACAACGCCGGATGTGGTGGACGCGCTGTTGAAGGTATTCGCCGGATCGGTGAATCACGAACTGGTCGCATCGTTTGTGGCGGCGGGCGCAAAGCCGGTCGGGCTCACGGGCATTGATGCGTCGCTGGTGGAAGCCGAGCAATTGAAGCCGGAATTGGGCGCGGTCGGCAAGCCGGTGCGATCGAATGGCGCGGTGCTGGATGCGCTGGTGGGCGCGGGGTTTCTGCCGGTTGTCGCGTGTGTCGCGGGCGACCGGCAAGGCAACGTCTATAACGTGAACGCCGACCAGATGGCCGTCGCCTGCGCCGGGGGCTTCCGCGCCGAGCGGCTCATCTTTATGACCGACGTCGACGGCGTGCTCGATGGCGAGAAAAAGCTGCTGCCGCGGCTGACACCCGCCGATTGCGCGCGGCTGATTGACGCCGGGGTCGCGACAGGCGGTATGCAGGCCAAACTCAATTCCGCTGCCGACGCGCTGAGTCTCGGCATCACTGAAGTCTGCATCGCGCCCGGCGCGCGGGCGGGGTTGATCGCCGACCTGTTGTCGGGCGCCGCGATTGGCACGAAGCTTGTAGCGTAGGGGCATGCTCCCAAGCTAGGTTGAAACTATGGCCGACGTTCGAATCCGCAAAGCCCGCATGCAGGACATTCCGGGCATGGCGCGGCTGATCAACGATTACGCGGCGCAGGAAATCATGCTGCCGCGGAACGAGATGGAACTCGCCGAGTCGATTCGTGATTTTTCCGTCGCCGAGCTCGCTCAGGAGGGCGGAGGGGAAATCATCGGCTGCGTCGCGCTTCATTTCTATACGACCATCGCCGGCGAGGTGCGGTCGCTGGCCGTTCATCCCGATCATTCGCGTGGCGGGGTCGGGCGTGCGCTCGTCGAAGGAATCGAGGTCGAGGCGCGCGAGTGCGACCTCGCCACTCTTTTCGCTTTTACTTATGTTCCGGGTTTTTTCTCGAAGCTGGGCTACGAGCAAGTGAACCGAGATGTGCTGCCCCTGAAGGCCTGGAAGGACTGTTTGCGCTGCCCCAAGTTTCAAAATTGCGATGAAATTGCCGTTTTGAAACGTTTGAAAGAGATTGAATTGCGCCCAATTACGAACGTGGGTAATGCTACCCACGAATTGGTGCAGCTGCCCACCCAGCGCCACTAATATCAATATTTTCATCGGTTTACGGCGTTCCAAAATGAACCGCGGCGTCCATTCAGAAAGCTATAGACCTCAAAAGGGTGATATCCCCCCAAAAATTCTCACATTTTTTCTGATATTTTTACCTAGTGTTCCTAACCTATTCCATGAGGGCCGCTAAATTGCATTAGCGGAAGATGGAACCGGTTGCCGAATGGCGCGGTGAAAGTGACAGAGTGCTGCCTTGAGCTTGTGAAGGCGGACGCTGGGGGAGATATGAAAGCACAAACAGTAGGTGTTCGCGAGTCCGTCGGGCGCGTGCTCTGTTGCACCGTGTTTAAGCCTGGAGGCAGGAAGCTGCTCTCGAAAGGTCACGTGATGTCGAATGACGACATCCAGTTGCTGAGCGTCGAGGGCATGAACGAAGTTTGGGTCACGGAACTCGAGGAGGGCGAGATCGGAGAGGACGAGGCGGTCGCACGCGTGGCTCAGGCCATGGCGTGCGGCTGTGCCGAGATCCGCATGGCGGCAGGAGGCCGGGCCAACATCGTGGCTACGGAAGACTGCTGCGTGCTGGTGGACGATGAGCTGCTGAAACAGTTGAACCGCACGGGCTCTATCGTAATCGCTACGGCGAACAACTTCGGCTACGCGCGCTCGGGACAGCGGATTGCCACCATCAAGAGCGCACCCTTTGCCGTGGCCGCCGCGCAGTTGGACGGCGTGCTGTCAATTTTGCGTGACCAGGGACCGATTTTGCAGGCGCGGCCGATCCGCGACGGCTCGGTGGCTGTGCTCTATACCGATCCGACCAGCGGCGAGCGCGCGCAGCAGTTGTTCGAGAGCATCATGCGGCAGCGGCTGGATAAGTTCACGGTCAACGCGCAATATGTGCTCGCCTGCGATGAAGACGAGGATTCCGTCGGCAGGGCGATGGAACATCTGATGCGAGCCAAGCCGGCTTGCCTGTTGGTGGCGTCCACTACGGCCCCCGCGGGTCCGGAGGATGTCGTGGGCCGGGCGATGGCCCGCGTGGGATGTCAAATTGAACGATTCCTAGCTCCGGTGGAGCCGGGGAATCTGCTGCTGTTTGGCTATCGGGATGACGTGCCGGTGGTTTCCGCGCCGGGCTGTTTCCGTTCGGCCAAGCCGAACGTCGTCGATCTGCTCCTGCCGCCGATGCTGTCCCGGTACCGGATTTCGGGCTGGGAATTGGCCTCTCTCGGCCATGGCGGTTTGCTCGCTTAGGGAGTTCTCCTCCTCCCTGGCGGCATCTATGCGCCGGGCGCCGTTCTCCAAGCGGCGCCTGGCCCGGGTCTAATTTCAAGCCGATACCCCAGGCGCTGGTAGCATGCGGCGAACACCGCATCGAGGCGGACATTGGCATCTCCTACATGGAAAGGGGCCCATTACAATCGAGGGATGCAAATTGCAGACGCAGTCGCGATTGTCACCGGCGGAGCTTCGGGCCTTGGCCGAGCGGTGGCGGAATTGCTCGCCAGTCTCGGCGCGAACGTGGACGTCTACGATCTGCAAGCCGCGCCCGCCACGCCGGACAGCATTTTGAAGGTAAATGCGTCGAAGGTCGATGTCACCAGCGGAGAGCAGGTGGAAGCCGCGATCACCGAGACCGTAAGACGGCACGGACGCCTCGATATCGCCGTCCACTGTGCCGGCATCGGGTACGCCGGCCGCATGCTGCCGAAGGAAGGCCCCATGCCGCTCGACGTGTTCGAGCGGGTGATCCGGGTAAATCTCATCGGCACATTCAATGTGTCGCGATTGGCGGCGGCGGCCATGGCGAAGAACGCGCCGGGAGAAGACGGCGAGCGTGGCGTGATTATCAATACATCGTCGGTGGCGGCCTATGACGGGCAGATCGGCCAGGTGCCTTATTCGGCCGCGAAGGCGGCGGTCGCGGGCATGACACTGCCGATGGCACGCGAACTCTCGAAACTTGGTATCCGCGTGATGGCGATTGCCCCCGGACTCTTCCACACGCCGCTGCTGGCGGCGCTCCCCGCGGAAGCGATGCAACAGTTGGCGTCCGGTATCCCGTTTCCGACGCGCTTGGGAGAGCCGGCCGAGTTCGCCGCGCTAGCGCGACACATCATTGAGAATCGCTATTTGAATGGAGAAGTGATTCGGCTCGACGGATCTCTGCGAATGCCGCCAAAGTAGCGGAGCGACCTGGCCATGACTGGCTAGGTACTAACGGCGCAGGTTAGTCTTCGGCGATGTTCAGGGCTTTGAGGAATTGCTGATCCGACGACGTCCAGCTGATTTTCCCGGTGGCCAGAGTTGCCGGCGCGGCGCCCGCCGGTACGGCCGAGCGCTTGCTGAAACCGATGGTTGCTTCGAGAACGAGGAACACATCATAGCCCGCATCGCGGATGTCGCAGATGGCGCCGGAGATTCCGTCGGAATCCGATAGCGATTCGTTAATCGCATTGCCCAAATCCTGCATCATCGATTTCAGACGGTCTTCCAAAGTGCCCCACCCTCCATGGCTTCCTTTGTCTTATCGTCGGGGCTCCGGCAAATCTATAGTGCTTTCGCGCTCCCTAGCGGTAAGCGGTTGAGCGTTCGGGATAAAGTGCGCTAAAAAGCGAAGCGAACACTAAAGTTAAACGTCCGGCCGTCGTTGAGTGTGTTGGTAATCTGGGCAAAATTGTCGTTGCCGAACAGATTGCCGGGCGCGGCGAATTGAGGCGTATTGGTCAGGTTGTTGGCTTCCGCGCGCAGCAAGAGCGACATCTCGCGGCGCAACACGAAGCGGCGCGACAGCGCGGAATTCACGTTGAACGGACCATCCTTGCGGAATACATTATTCCCCAAATTGCCGCGAATCTGATCTGGCGTTTGAAACGCGAACGCCGAAGCGGGCAGCATTTGGCGCGACGTATCGGGGTTCCCGATGGTGCGCCCGAGAATCGCCGGATCAACCAGGTTCGGGCGATCGCTGCGCAGACCATCGACATTGCCGAACCCCGGCGAGTCGGAATTGGATTCAATTCGAAACGGCGAGCCGGTCTTCGCCAGCACGACACTCGATGCCTGCCAGGCGCCGGTGATTCGCCGCAGCCAACCGCCGGCGTGGCCCATCAGCGGGACTTCGAAGTTTCCGCGAACCAGCAGCGCGTGCGATTGGTCGAAGTTCGATACACCCTTCATCTCTTCGACGTATTGGAATTCGGTGGGGCTGCGCGTGTCGTTGTTATCACGGCCCGCGGCGCGAGCGGTGTAGTCGCCGCCCGTGTCGATCGCTTTGCTGAACCAGTACGAGGCATCGAGTGACAGGCCGCGCCAGCGCGGAGCCGTCATCGTGACGCGTGCCGCATCGAAGTAGGCATGTGCGCCATTCAGCACGAGATTCTGTTCATAAAGGCTCTGGTCGGGGCGGCGGTCGTGCACGGTGGCTGTAGTTTGCGGAATGCCTGCCACGGGCCGCGCGCGATTCAGCACCCAATTGACAAACAGCTTGTGGGAACGGCTGCCAACGTAGCCGAGGTCGAGCTTCCAGGCGCTGGCGCCTTTGCCGAACGGAGTGGTCTGCCAACTGAAGTTGTATTGGTGCGAATAGGGCGTAGCCAGCTCGCGGGCAATGTCGTATTGGATGTGCCGCGTGGTGGGTGCGATGACGATTCCCTGCAATGGATTCAGCAGGTCGGGATTGGCGATTTGCACGCTGATGTTCGACGGCGGGTCGAAGCGGATCTGGCCATAAGTCGCCGTAAAGATCTCGCCGTAGTGCAGACCATAGGCGGCGCGGATAACGCCCCATCGGTTTCCCACCCGATAAGCGAGGCCCAGGCGCGGCGCGAAGTTGTTGCAGTCGCAATCGTAGGGGATGTTGGCGCGGCCGGTGGCGTCAACGGGGCCCGTGGCAATCTGGTAACGCAGACCCGTGGTGAGCGTGAACTTCGAATTCGCGCGCCAGACGTCGCCGATATAGAACTCGGGATTCCAGGAGCGAAAAGCGCGGTAGACGTCGCCGAGAGCCTGGCTGTAAGTGGTGGGCGTTCCATAGCGGATGTTAGCGGCGGCGTCCCGCCCGAAGTTCGCTCCAAAGGCGAAGCTGCCGCGCAGATTGTTGCTTTCGATGCCGTTCACCTGGCGGCGAAGAATGTCGAAGCCGGCATCGATGGTATGGCGCTGCCGGACTTGACGAATGCGGCCGCTATAGATGAAATCGTTCTGGGCGCGATCGATCGGAACATATTGATCCGCGCCGGCGCTCGCAAAGGCGTTCTGCGGAGCAAACTGGTGCTCTGGGGAAAGCTGATCCGCGGCGATGACCGTGCCGGTGCGGTCGAAGCTCGCGGTGAAATCAGCGACCGTATTGGCGCTCCAGTTGCGCGTCCACGCCAGGCGCGCCCGATGGTTCTTGGTGCGCGTGTCGGGATTTTGCCCGGCGACGAATTGAAAGGATTCGACCGTTTGCAGCGCGGCGTCGTAGCGCAGCATCAGGCGGCTCCGCGGACCGGTGGTTTGGTCGAGCGCAATGCCGGCGCGGTCCCCATCGATGGTTTGCGGCGCATTCGTGTTCAGCATGCGGCGGCTGATGTCGGGCCGGTTGGGCGCGACCTTCGGATAAGCATCGATGATTTGCTGGACGTAGGAGCGCGTGGCCGGATCCGCGGCAAGCGGAGTGCGCTCTTCGGGCAACAGGATCAGGACATTGCCATTCACCATGCCTCGAATTTTGCTTTGATTGCCATTGAGGGAGAGACTGGCGCCCTTCCACAGCGGAGTCCCCAGGGTGAAGCCGTAGTTGTTTGTGTGCGCGGGCTTCACTGAGCCGACCTGGAAAAACGAGCGCGCGTTGAACACGCTATTGGCATGCTGCCAGTTGAGGCCCCCGTGGATGCCATTCGCCAGTGACGGCGAAGGATGGGCGGGCGCCTTCGGGTCGCCGCCGAATTCCGCGCTGAAATAACTGCGGTCTGCCTTGAATTCCTCGACGACCGTGGCTGTGGCGCCCACGCGAGTATTCAAATCCTTCAAAACATTGTTGTCGATCAGCCGGATATTCACGTTTTCATTGCGCGCGCCTTCGCCGGAGCTGCTGTTCACCTGGCCCAGCAGATTCAGCCGGGTGCGCTGCTCGGGAGCCGGCTCGGCAGAGGGTGTCGCAGGGTTCGGCGCTGCCGATGGCGCGGCCGGACCAGCGGGGCCGGACGCCGGCGTCTGGGCGGAGATCAACAGGCAAAGGAATACTGTAAGAATGCTGGCTTTGACCAAGCCGGAGAATTACCCCTCTGCCTTCTAGTATGCGGCCTAGGCCGAACGCCGGGCAAGCGATAGGTATTAAGAGCGATTCACCGATTGCAGCCGGCGGGGAACAGTTCCGCGCTCGTTTGCGTACACTAGATTAGCGATGCCGTTCTGTACAAAATGCGGCCATGAGGCGGGTGCAAGTGACGCGTTCTGCTCCAACTGCGGAGCGGCGCAGGGCCCGAATGCCGGTCCTTCGGCGGGCTCAGGGCCTTCCAGCGGCCCCGGCGCCGGTTCGAGCGGAGCCCAATGGCAAAGCGCGATGGGCAAGCGGTTTCCGCATGATACGAATCCGCGGGTGATCGCAGCGCTCTGCTATGTGCCTGTGTTTGGCTGGATTTCCAGCTTGTATGTGTTGGCGTGCGAACGGTTTCGCAATGACCAGACCGTGCGATTCCATGCATTCCAGGGGCTATACCTCTTTGTCGCCTGGCTGGTGCTCGATTGGGCAGTGGCCCCGTTCATCTTCAATGGCTGGTGGCGCATTGTCGGTATTCTGAAGGCGGCGCTGAGCATCCTGAGCATCATCATGCTGGTGAAGACGCTGCGCAATCAGGACGAGCGGCTGCCGTTCATCGGCGATCTGGCCGACCGCAGCATGCGCGAGCAGCGATAGTTTCCCCTACTTAATGGCAACCGCGTTTGGCGGCGTGGCGATGCCGCCTTCGACGTTGATCGGCGCCGAGACCAGCAGGAATTCATAGCGCTTATCGGCCGCGCAGTCTTCGGCAAGCGGCGCCAGCACAAAGAGCTCACCCAACGGCAGGCCGAGAAGCGGCAGCAGGCGATAGTGCAGCAGTCCGGGGTCTGCGAGATCGAAAGGCAGAGGCTCCACGCCGGGGCAATCCGTGCCGATGGCGGCGACGCGGTTGTTCCAAAGCCAGGCTGCCGTCTCGCGGCTGCGTTCAATGCCAATAGAAGCGACTTTGTCGAACGGCGCGATATCGCGCTTGCCCTCGGCGCTCAGCTGCTCATAATGTTCCATCCAGCCGGTACGCACCAACAGGATAGAACCGGGCTGAAGCTTCGTGCCTTGCCAGACGAGCGCGGCTTCGAGCTCGGCGATTGTGTAAGCGCCGAGTTGCAGCGGCTCAACGGCCTTGCCCTGTGACTTTCGATAGCCGTACGCATCGATCAGCACGCCGCGCCCCGCGAACTTATCGGCCCAGCGATGGATGCTGAGCTTGCCACCCGGTCCGTTCTGAATCTCCTCAACTTTGACGCCGTTGTAGAAGCGCTCAAGCTGAAAGTGACCCACATGGGCGAGCCCGTCCCACTGGCTGCCTTCCTGCGTGTTGTAGTTATGCAGCAGGTCGTCGTGCGCGTGTGGACCCAGCTTTACGATCTCGTGCTCCACCGAGGCGCGGCCGAACAGCGGCGGCTTGGCAAAGCCGATCTTCGCATCGAGCCGGAAGATTCTGCCCGCCTGCACCAGGCGCGCCGCGGCGACGAGGTTCTCGGGCGTCAGGAAATTGAGGCAGCCGAATTCATCCTCCTCACCGAAGACTCCCCAGTTTGATTCCGGCGGCGCGTCTTTGGAGATGGGGAGTTGATCGAACGTGGGGATGTTGGCGAAGTCGATTTTCATGGCGGACTTTATTCTATGCCACCGAAAAAATGGAACCGCGGCTAGTTGATGAGGTGCTCGTAGTCTTTGTTGTTCTCGGTGCAGACGTATTCGAGCAGTTCCGTGTCGGCGAGGTAGGTGGCCTTTTCGACGACCGTCCAGGGCTTGGTGTAGGCCTTCGGGTCGTCGATGGTGAGGCTGATTTCGAAATGGCCAAAGTCTGGGCGGCGGAAGCGCTCGGTCAGATGCAGGGCGTCGGAGTGCGGACGGCCTGCGTTGTCGAGCCAGGTGGTTTCATTGATGCCGCGCGTTTCAATCACGAGCGTGTCGCCATCCCAGCGGGCCGTCGAGTAGCCGATCCAGGTGGGCTGCATGTCCTTGGGGAACTCGCGGCCGTCGATGAAGAGCTGCCGGAACGTGGTGAAACCCTCGAAAAGCATCAGGACGACATTGGGCAGTTGGTAAATGCGATACGGATAAGGCAGCACATTGAGCTTCGGCATGCCTTGAATGCATCGCGCCGCTGGGTCGTCCTTGCCATGATTGCCGTTTTGGCGCGAGTCGAAGACAGCCTTCGCCCAAGGCTGGTACGGCACTGCATCGGCGCCGATATCCTGCGCAATGTTTTGCAGCAGCCGGGTGTCGGGATCCCAGAGGCCGGAGAAATCCACATGCCCATCGGCGGTTTTCGGTGTGGGCGCAGACAGATTCACCTTGCCGTTGGCAAGGCGCGGGATGTTCGGCGTGCGGACGTTGAGCCACTGCGCGGAGATGGGCGCAGCCAGAAGGGCCAGGATGCCGATGAACCGCGCGTGCGTTTTCATGCGGCAATTGTACATTGCGGTGCGCCTTGCCTACAGGAGCCAAAAGTTTTTGTGAGACGGCGAGCGGTCAGCGCACACTGATCTCACGGCTGCTGTGGCTGGTACCCGGGAATTGATTCCCTTCGCCCGTATTGCGGCGCACATTTACTGGATTCGGGGGAAGAGCGCGATGCTCGATTCGGATCTCGCGGCGATCTACGGAGTGGGGACGCGCGTTTTGAATCAAGCATTTACGCGGAACCGCGAGCGATTCCCCGCGGATTTCTGCTTCGAGCTGTCCTGGGATGAATACGAGTCTTTAAGATCACAAACTGTGATCTTAAACGAGGAACCAGGACGCGGACGGCACCGGAAGCACCACCCGCGCGCCTTCACTCAGGAGGGGGTGGCAATGCTATCGGGCGTACTCCGGAGCAAGCGTGCGGTCGAAGTGAACATCGGAGTCGTTCGGGCGTTTGTTCGAATTCGAGAAATTCTCGCTTCGAACGAAGAACTCTCGCGGCGGGTGGCCCAGCACGACCAGGAGATCGGTACTCTGTTCGAGCATATTCGTGCGTTGCTGGAACCTCCGGCTCCGCCGAAGAAACGAGCGATCGGATTCGCCCGCTCGAAAGATCATTAACCGAATATAGTAGTGGGGATGACAGCCCCACGTTCCGCTTCGTTTTCGCTGATCGCCGCTCTGGGGCTTCCTTTGCTCGGGGCTGTTTCCGGCGAAGCGGTTTATAAGAAGGTCTGCCAGAACTGCCATGAGTCGGGCGATTCGCGCGCCCCGGGCCGGCAGCAGCTGCAGACCATGTCGGCGGATCGCATTGTGCGTGTGCTCGATTTCGGCATCATGATGTCCGTCACGTCGTTCCTCACCCGCGAGGAGCGCCATGCGGTGGCGGCGTATTTGGGGTCGTCGAATACAAACAATCAGCCGCCGGCCACTGCGTTCTGCGCCGACCGTGCGGTGAAGGTGCCGGCCAAGCCGAAGGTGGCTTGGAATGGATGGAGTCCCGAACCGACCAATACACGCTTTCAGGCGGCGCCGGGGCTTTCCATCGAGCAAGTAAAAAATCTGAAGTTGAAATGGGCTTTCGGTTTCGATGGCGACGTGAACGCGTTTGCTCCCCCGGCGATTCTCGATGACCAGATGTTTGTTGGCAGCGCGGCTGGGAATGTTCAAGCGCTCGATGCCAAGACCGGATGCATTCGCTGGATCTATGCGGCCGACGGGCCGGTGCGCACCGCGATGCTGGTGGCGCCGCGCGGTGCGGGCAAGTACTCGTTGCTGTTCGCCGATCAGACCGGTTGGTTTTATTCCGTGGATGCGGCGACCGGCAAGCTGCTGTGGAGGCGCAAGCCCGAGACTCATGAAGCGACAAAGCTGACTGGCACGCCGGCAGTGAACAACGGCGTCGTCTACGTGCCCACGGCATCGTGGGAAGAGAATCGCGCGCTGAACAACCAGTACGAATGCTGCACGTTCCGGGGCGCCGTGGTCGCCTATCGGATTGCCGACGGCACGCGGTTGTGGAAGAGCTTTATGGTAGAGCCGGCGCCGAAAGTCATCGGCAAAACCACGAGCGGCGTTCCCTTGTGGGGACCGTCGGGCGCGGGAATCTGGTCGGCTCCAACGGTCGATCGCAAGCGCCAACTGCTCTACGTGACGACGGGCAACAACTATTCCACCTATAACGTTCGCTCCAAAGAAGCGACGGCCTGCGCGGGCGACGATGACGATGCGCCATTGAAAGGGCCAGCGGGCAGCCCCTGTGGCAAGGGCACGCCGAACAGTGATGCGGTTGTCGCGATCAGCCTCACGACGGGCAAGATCGTCTGGTCCAAACAAGTGACGCCGCACGACATCTTCAATGGCGGGTGCAGCCAGCGGGGCGATTGTGTGGGGCCGGACTTCGACTTCGGCTCATCTGTGATTCTTGAAACCCGTCCCGACGGCCGCGATGTTCTGCTCGCCGGGCAGAAGTCGGCGGCGGTTACTGCGATGGACCCCGACAAGAAGGGCGAGATTCTTTGGCAGCAGAAGGTCGGCCGCGGCGGCACCAACGGCGGCGTGCAATGGGGCATGGCGAGCGACGGTCAGCGCGTCTATGCTGCGGTATCGGATCTGGGACGCATTCGCAGAGGCGGTGATGATCCGCTGGAATTTCGCCCTGCGGCGGCCGATCCGAAAGCGGGCGGGGGTTTGACCGCAATTCGCATCAGCGACGGGCAAAGGGCCTGGTTCGCCGCGCCAACTCCGTGTCCGCCCGCTCAGGAGATCTGCAGCATGGCTCAGCCGGCGGCCGTGACCGCGGTGCCGGGCGCCGTGTTCTCCGGCTCTGTCGACGGGCACATGCGCGCGTTTGGCGCGGAAGACGGCAAGATCGTTTGGGACTTCAACACCGCCAGGGAATTCCAAACCGTGAACGGCGTGAAGGCGCGCGGCGGGTCGCTTGATGGTCCGGGCGCGGTGGTCGCGGGCGGCATGGTTTACGTCGTATCCGGCTATGCGCGAAATGGTGGGATGGCCGGCAACGTGCTGTTAGCCTTCAGCGCCGAATAGGCGGCAATCCAAGCCACTCGGTTGCGCGTAAAGATGGACATATGGTCTTCGTAGCTGGAGGGACCGGCTATTTGGGCCGGCCACTGATCGAGCGGCTGCTCAACAAAGGCAAAAGGGTTCGTGCGCTGGTGCGGCGCGGTTCCGAGCACAAGCTGCCGAAAGACGTCGAGCCTGTTTATGACCGCGATGTGAAAGGCGTTGAAACTTTCGTCCATCTGATCGGCACGCCGCGGCCGTCGCCGGCGAAAGCCAGGCAATTCCGCGAGGTGGACCTGCCGCAGGCGCTCGAATCGATCGAAGCGGCCCGGCGCGGCGCCGTCGGGCATTTCGTGTATGTCAGCGTGGCGCATCCGGCGCCCATGATGCAGGCCTACATCGAGGTCCGCCGGCAGTGCGAGCAGGCGCTGGCCGATTCCGGGATGGCGCATACGATTCTGCGGCCCTGGTATGTGCTCGGGCCAGGGCACTGGTGGCCGTACGCACTGGTCCCGATCTATAAGGTGATGGAGGCAATCCCTGGCACCCGCGAAAGTGCGCTTCGGCTTGGCCTGGTAACGCACGCGCAGATGGTGAGCGCTCTCGAGTGGGCGGTCTTCCATCCACCGGCGGACCGGCAAGTATTGAATGTGCCTGATATTCGGCGCTTTGCGGATTCGCCGGGCCAGTAGCGTGGTACACCTAAGAACAAGGGCTCGCACTACTTGTTCGCGCAGACGCGGAGGTTCAGGCATTGACATCGTCAGAGGCGCATGGCCTCGCCAGGGCACATGCTATCGGTGTAAGTCGCAGCGACGTCCTGCTGCTTGCCTATTGCTTCCCGCCTGACACGGCCTCCGGCGCGGCGCGGCCTTATCGCTTTTCGAAGTATCTGCAGAAGATCGGCCATCGGGTGGAGGTGATCTCTGCCCATGCGAAGCCGGGTGTCGTTCATCTCGGGAACGTGCATCGGGTGGAAGGCGACTTCGATCAGGATGCGCGCAGTTTCCCTTGGTATTGCGAGAAGCTCGTGCGCGGCCTCTGCATGCCTCACGACGAGGGTGTGCGCTGGGCGCGCGATGTCGTTCCAGTTGCAGGCGCGCTGTTTGCCGGCAAGCAGCCCGTGATCGTGTCGACCGCACCGCCGCTTACGCCACACTTGGCCGCGGCGCGTTTGAAGAGCAAGTATGGCTGGAAGTGGGTGGCCGATTTCCGTGATCCGCTGTCGGGCAATCCCTACCGGCCGGCAGCTGTCGCGCGATTGGTCGATCCGTTTTGGGAGAAGTTCATCTTCAGCCGCGCCGACCAGATCATCGCGAATACCGACGTGGTGGCTAATCTCTGGAAGCGGCAGTATCCCCAGTTTGCGGAGAAGATCCATCTGGTTTGGAACGGTTTCGATCCGGATGGCAACTTGAATGCTCTGCCGGTCGCCGATGGGCCAGCGGTGCTGCGGCATGTGGGAACCATCTACGGCGACCGGTTTCCGACGCCGTTGATTGCGGCGCTTGAGGCGATGTTTGCCGAAGGAGCGTTGCGTGAAGAGGCATTTGCGCTGGAGTTGGCGGGGCCGATGCATCTCTCGGAAGGCATGACCGTGCCCCCGGCGAATTGGTTGCGCATTACTCCCGAGGTGGCGCGGGCGGAGGCAGATCGGCTGACGGCGTCGGCCCACTACTTGCTGCTGCTCGACGTGATTGCCACCTCGAACCCGATGCAGGTTCCAGGTAAGGTTTACGACTACGTTCGCGTCGGGCGGCCGATCCTCGCCGTTACGCTGCCGGGCTCGCCGGTGGAGCGCATTCTCAAGCAGGCAGGCATTCCTGCCGTGTTCGTCCACCCGACTGATTCGCAAGAGGTGATCCAGCGGAAGGTTGCCGAGCTGGCTGCGCTGCCCGCCACGGTCACTCCTTACTCTGCCTGGTTTGCCGACAACTTCGACGGCGAGCGCCAAGCGGCGACGCTATCGGCGCTGATTCAAAAGCTCGGCTAGCGAACGTCGCTCGCGGGCAGGACGAAGCAGCCGTCGATCACTTCCCAGGCAGCGGTTCGGCCGTAGGTATGCGTGCCGATGATGTTCGGCAGTCCGGCGGCTTTGGTGGTGCTCACGGGGCGCTCTTCGTAGTCGGTCTCAGTTAAGCGCACGATCTCGTGCAGCGTGAAGCTGGATCCGTAGGCATCGCGGGCGCTTTGGCTGGGGCGATAGAGACGGCCTCCGGCGCGAAAGATCGCACCCGCATTGCGCACATCCTTCAAGTCGCCGCTCAGGGGATTCGCGGGATGGTAGCGCCATTCGCCTTCGAGCGTCGGCGATGAGAATAGCAGCAGCGAGGGACAATGCTCGGCTTCGCACGTGGTGACGAACAGCCACCAGCGCTCGCCATCGAACCAAGGGGTGGTATCGACGGCCGGCAGCGGCAGCAGCGCTTTGACCAGCTTCCAGCGGTGAGGGAACCGTTCGGCAACATAAAGGCGGATCTCGCCCGCCTCACAGGTCTCCGGGATCATGTAGATCTGGTCGCCGCTCGCGAAGACCGCGGGGTAGGAAAGGTGGAACGGTTCTTCGAGACAGGGTTCGAAGACAAGTTTCGCCGGGTCGTCGAGCGGGGCGACGGCGAGGATGCCTTTCTTGCGGCCGTAGATGTAGTCTTCGATGAACAGGTACGTCTTACCTTGCCATTCGAAGAGGAAGGGGTCGGCCCAGAAGTGGCCCTTCGGGGACTCGATCCATTGGAACTCGGTGAGGTTGAGGGGGCCGCGGATGGCGGAGTCGTTGCTGGGCAGAGGGCGTAGCGCGATCTTCCAATGGAACTCGGTTTCGGCCTTGCGGGAATAAAGCCTCTTCTTTATCAGCCCGGGGCCGAGCCATCCCGCCATTTGAGTATTGGTGGGCGCGCGGTAGATGGGCTGTTTGCCGGTGTAGACGCCGGCTTTGCGGCTGTGGGCTTGCAGGTGCTGCCAGCCGAAGTTGTGGAGCCGCCACAGCATCTCGATGACGAAGTGTTGGCTGGCCCAATAGGGGCCGAAGCGGTTGGCGCTCCAGGAGTGGCCGGCGCGGGTGGGGAAGACGGACTTGCGCAGGACGATGCCGTCATCGAGCGCCTCTTCGAGGACTTGCAAGATGACGCCGGATTCGGGATTGTTCTCGACGAGTTCCCAGAACAGCGGAGGTCCGCCGCGGTAGGCATCGTTGTTCCCGTGATGATAGGACCAGACGCCGTAGCGAGCGGATTTGAGGATGCCGCCGCGCAGGATGTTGAAGCCGAAGCGCAGCAGCACGTCGAGGTCAAAGCCGGCGATCGTTGCGAGTGCTTCGTCGGGGAAGCGATGGACGAAGCGCTTGCCGATGGGGCGGACGCGGGTTTGAGGGACAGAGGCGAGGGACGCTGAGCAATCGACGGGGGCATCGGGCGAGGGCCGCGGGGCGCGGGCTTCGTCGAACTTGCAGTACTGCGAGTAGAGCAGGTGCCGGCGCTTGGTGGAGTCGAGCAGGATCTCGAGCTTGCGGCGCCACTTGGGCTTCAGGGGCCCGGCGGGCGCTTCGTCGTGAAGAACGACCAATTCGATCGAGGCGAAGTTGGATTTCGCGATGTCTTCGATGATGCGCGCTACGACGGCGCTGGTCTCGAGGCCGTCAAGGAGCAGGCCGATGCGGAGTTTCCTCCCTGGCGCGGGGGAATTCCGATAGAAAGCATTGATCATCAAACGGCGGTTAAAGAAGCAGGCAATCCCGCTACTTCCCGTCCACTGAAAAGGCTAGCAGGACATTGCCGGACATACCGCCGGCGGTGGGGTAGCCGGAGTTGATGTAGAGCATGCCGTTGGCGATGATTGGGCCGGCGCCGTCCATGGAGCCACCGTGGGCGGGGACCTTATTTACGGTGTTGGGGTATTCCTTGGCGGTGTCGAAATCCCAGATGATTTTGCCGTTGGTGGCTGAATACGCTCGCAGGTGGCCGTCGACCGAAGCGGAAAAAGCCGCGCCGGGAATGGCGGTGACGGCGGCGGATTGGGCGGGGCTGCAGCGGGGGCGCGAACCGCATTTACCGGGGGCGGTGTACCAGAGCTTTTCGCCGTTGCGGAGGCTGAGGGCGAACATGCCGCCGCCGACGTTGGGGTCGGCGTCCGTTGTTGCGGCGTAGGTGAGTTTGATGCGGCCGATGTCGCTGAGGGCGACATAGACGTTGTTTGCGTCGACGGCCGAGCCCCATTGGACGCCGCCCATGGTGCCGCCTTTGCCGACGCGGGTGGACCAGATGACTTCGCCATTCTTGTCGGGGTCGATGGCGTGGACCATGCCGGACTTCTGGCCGGCGACTAGGGCGCGCTTGCCGCTGGGGAGATTGACGAGGATGGCGCCGGAGGAGAAGTCGAAATCGGGGCCGTCGACGTCGGGGCAGTTGGATTTGTCGGGCAGTCGGCAGGACGAGGTATAGGCATCGTTCTGGGTCATCTGGCGGATCCACTTGGCTTTGCCGGTGCCCATGTCGAGGGCGATGAAGGAGTTGGAGGTAGGCGTGGCGGGTTCGCTGTAATTGTTGCCGGTGGTGATGTAGACAGAGTTGGTTTTGGGGTCGATGACGGGGCTGGACCAGACGGGGGCTCCGGCGGGGCCGTAGAGCTGGGTGCCTTTGGGATTCTTCTTGGTGGGCTTGGGCTCGTCGACGGTGTAATAGCGCCAGATCTGCTTGCCGTTCGAGGCATCGAGCACGGCGAGTCCGCCGCGGAATTTGCAGCATTCGTATTCGGGCGAGGCCCCGGCGGAGGCTTCTTCACCGGAAGCGACGGGGACGTAGAGGCGGCCGTCGAAGAAGGCGGGAGAGCCTGTGACTCGGGCGACGGGGAAGGGATCGATTTTGATTTTCCAAACCGGTTTCCCAGAGATGGCATCGAGCGAGTGAACGTAGCCACCCATGTCGCCGAAGAAGATCATGTAGCGCGGGGCGAGGGACGTGCCGAGGTTGGCGACGGTTGCGGCAGAGCGCTGGCCGACGCCCATGTCGTAATACCAGTGGATGCAGCCGGACTTGGCATCGAGCGAGTAGAAGCGGCCGCCGGAGCTGCCGAGGAAGACGCGGCCTCCGACGACGATGGGGGCGCCATAGGCTTGCAGGTCGCCGGGGAAGCCGAAGGCCCATTTCACTTTGAGCTTGGGGACATCGGCGGCGCGGATGCCGGATTGGGCGGCGTCCATGAAGCGGGAGTTGTTGAGGTTGACGCCCCAGCCGTTCCACATGGGAGAGCTGGTGGGGGTGAAAGGCGGGGCGTTGAGGGCGCTGCAGAGGGCGGCGGGGTTGGGTGGATCGACTGCGGAGGCTCCGGCGACTAGTTTCTTGCCGGTGAGGAATTCGGCGAGGGTGTGGCGCTCAGTGGCATTGAGGCGCAGGGCCATGGTGACCATGGCGCCGGTTTCCATGGCGCTCAAGACGCGGGTGGCGGTCATGCCTTTGAATTCGTCGCGGTTGGGGGCGCGATCCATGCCTCCGTTGTGGCATTGGGCGCAGTTGCGGTCGTAGAGAGTCTGGCCGTCGCTTTGGGCGTAGATGCTCATTACAGAGAGCAGGGAGAGGAAGAGAAGCCGTTTCACTATGGGGCCGATTTTAACAGACGCACGTAGGGTATGCGTTCGAAGGAAGGGCCGGTGTTGGACGCGCGATTGCGACTACATGGCGGTTGTTGGGGGCACATGGTTCCGAGTTGGAGTGCCGGCGGTGGTGGGGAATGGGCTTGCGGAATCAGCAGGTTGTGGCGGGCATTGGGTTTGTTCGGCCAAATTACGTGAGGCTGAAGCCTCTAAGCAAACTGAAGTTTGCGCCACGGGATTGGGGTGAGCCTGCGGCTCGGCGTCATTTTTAACCACACTCTCACGGGCGTGCCTCCCTTCCTGTATCGCGCACAACGGAGCTCGCTCTTGGCTATCGCCCGCGAGCGGCCCTATGGGCTCAAGTGATTCCATGGGCATGGAGGTGATTTGGGTTTGTTTGCGTAATTTTTGGGATTGGTGGAATTGGGTTAGGGTGCGGGCGAATTCGCGACCGAGGCGGGATTCATAGCGGCCGATTAAGGTGAGGGCGTTGGGGTCGCGGAGGAAGGCCATCATGGAGAGTCCGTTGTCGCGGATGGCGCCGGTGTCGGTGGCGATGGTGCTGCCGGTAGCGGCTAGTTCGTGGACGATGAGAGTCGCATTGAGGTTGAGGTGGGCGGTTTCCATCCTTAGGGCGCGTTGGAGGCGGAGGTCGAGGTGGGCCAGGCGTTCGACGAGCAGGGTTTCGAGTTGGCCGACGGGTGCGAGGTCAACTTTAAGAGCTTCGAGCGTTTCGAGGAATTGGGTTTGTTCGTGCGGCAATGCGGCGTCGGCTGCCAAGTCCATTGATTTACGGGCAAAACGGACCTCGTCCTCAGCGGACGGGCCTTTGCTCGTTGACGGATTTCGTTCGGAGCAGAGGCCGTGTTTGAGTGCATTGGCGCTGACTCGGGTTTTGCCTTCGGGTGTGCGCGGGCCGGTGCTTTTTTGAGCATTAGCCTTATTCGCCGCCAAGCGCGCTGGCGAAATTTCGCGGATTGCGGATTCTGATTTGAGTTCGGGAATCGGTTGTATGGACATCGGTAGCCTCCATTTCGTAGCGCGGATTGAGCCTGCGCGTGTTTGAGGATAGGCGGAAGGGGATCTCGCTGACGAAAGTGGCTTAAGCGATTGTTGAAGTTACGGGCGGATTTGGGGCTGTGATCGCCGATCGGCGCGATCGTCTTGGCCCGCGTTCCGCTTCAACGCGCGTTCGGCGAGGCCGCCGACTGGTTGCGTGTCGCGAAAGTCCAGTGGAGCTTTGCTCGTTCCAGAACCTGATCGAGGTCCTCCTGGAGGAGAAGCCGATCGCGAATGAGGTTGGTTGCGGCGGATCGGATTCGTTGCAGGTAGTCGTCGAGACTCTTGTAGCGTTCTTCGAGGGAGAGGCGGGGATCGCCGGCGGCGGCGCGTTCTGCCCGAGTGGCGGCGAACGGGACATATGAGCCCAGCGTCTGATAGAGCTCGGCGGGGTTTCCCACGGCCTCTGCACGGAAATTCCATCCGGTCGTTGTCGCTAGCGGAACGGCGACTTCGGGGTCACGGATGCCGGCGAGATCGTTACCATCGCGGTCGACTTGCGGGACGAGAAACGGAAGCGCGGTGACCTTGGCCGAGATGATTCGCGCAGGGCCGACGACCGATCGCGGGTTGGACACACGGGGAAGAGACGGGAACTTATGGTCCTGAACGGAAACCAGCGTCTTGTCGCTGATTCGCGGGTAGCGGCTCGCTGGCGGCATAGTGCCGTTTGCTGCCCATTGGTGCCAGGCGATCAGGAGCGCGCGCATGGCCCGGTCCTGTGGCGTGGGGTTGTTCGACTGCTGACCATCGTTTCGCGCGGCGGGATTCCCGGGCGTGGCGGACGGGGCAGCCGCCCGCGTAGACCGCGGGGGTGTCGGTGGGAAGGAGGCAACGATGTGCTGCGCCCCGGCGAGCAGATACATCCGGACGTTTTGAGGCAGGGTGAGGTCCCGCTTTCCATCAAGAGATGTATGCGTGAGCGCCGCCGCCCGGCCACCGCCCCAATATTCCACGGGTGTGTTTGTGTAGAAAATCTTGGGGCGCTGATCCTGACGATATTTGGATAGCAATCCGGCGCGGGTGCCGTCGAGATCGGTCTGCTCCTCGTCGGAAAAGGGGAACTTCGTCGGTCTGTAGACATCGCCGTGCACGGGGATGGCGAAGCGCTCGTTGTAGGAGCCTCGGGCCGCACCGGCGATGTGGATCCACATGGCGTCAAACACGCGGCGGCCGCGCTCATCGAGGTTGAAGCCGTCATAGAGGAATTGGCGAAGGAGGCGTCCGCTTTGAGAATTGCCAAATATGTAGGCCGCACGGCCTTGAATGGGAAGATCGGAACGGTAATGGAACGCGGCGGCGGCATCGCGAAGGGCTGTGAGTCCGACACCCGCGACGAGGGGCTTGGCGGCCCGGTAAGTGATGCGATAGTAACGGCCGGGCTCGAACCCTCCATCGAGGTGCAGTTTCGGAGGCCCGTTGGGGCTAACCACGAATTGCCAGCGTTCGCGAGGAATGGCGGTGCCGTTCTCCCAGTAGCGATCGCGCACGGTTAACACGTCATCCGGGTTTTGCGGATTTGCGGGAGGGTAGATGACGGGCGGACGTCCGGCGGGATCATCGATGAGGAATGCCTCGGAGATCCGGTCGTTATACATGAGCTCGACGCTGAGGCGATCGTCGGAACCGGGAGGGAGGATCGCGGGTGGCGCGTCGATTCGGAGGAGGTTCGCCGGGACATCGATTTCCCAGCCGATCCAGACTAAGGTATAGCCTTCGCGCATGAGGAGTCCATCGCCGAAGTCGGCCGCGGAGGTGGGGTTGTTGCCGAAGCCGCCGCGGTTGAAGCGGGATAGCATTCCCATCTGGCCGCGATTGGCGGCCTCAAAGAGGAGCACGCCATTGCCTTTTGCGGCATCGGCGGGGCGAAGCACGAAGAGGTCGGAAGAGAAGTGCACGCGGCCATCGGCATCGCGAGGGGCATACTCCAGGTCGGCGATGGCGCGGTTGTGCGGATCGGCGGGGTCGAGGGCGAATTCGACACGCCCGGCCAGTTTTTCGTAGGGGCCAGTGGAGCCGAAGGACTTGCCGGCGGCGACGGCGGCGCGAGAGGTGATTGTGACGTTTGTGACTTCCGCGGATATTGCGAAAGGGCAGATGGCGCAACAAAATATCACTAAAAAGCGTGTCATCGCGAAGACCTCCGTGGGCTAATTCCCTAAGCGAGCTTTTCGGATATTGGAAGGCTCAACAATCCGCCTAAACTATTCGGTGAATATATCAACAAGCGTCATCTCGCGCATTGTGGGGACTGGAAGGGAATTCGATCCACACTCACCGGGCATGGTTCGTCAGTTGGACATGAGGGAGATGCGATTTGCGTTGTTTTTGTGGGCGGGGTTGGCTTCTGTTCTGATTGCGCAAGCGCCCTCGCCGCTGAAGTTTGACATTGTTTCGATCGAAGCGTCGGCGCCCGGGTCGGCGATTCAGGTGACGGCGACGCCAGGCGGGAATTTCGCCTACCAGGCGGCTCCGCTGAAGCTGATGTTAATGCAGGCTTTTGAGGTCCAGGAGAATCAGATTAGCGGCGACCCGAGTTGGGCGGAAAGCGAGCGCTGGGACATTCGAGCCAAGGTGGAGAATGAGCCGCGGCAGCTGGGGCCGAGTGAAGTGAATCCCCGGCTACGGGCGCTGCTTGTGGAGCGATTTGGTCTGAAGACGCATCGGGAGACGCAAGAGCAGCCGGTGTTGGCTTTGGCGCTGGCCAAGGGTGGGGCTAAGCTGAAGCGGGCCACCGAATCACGCGGGTCGTTGGTGGGGTCGGTTCGGGCCGGCCTGTTTCGTGGTTCGGGAGTGGGGCTTGTTCGGCTGACTCAGGTACTCGCGGCTAGTCTGGGCCGACCGATGCTCGACAAGACCGGGTTGTCGGGCGAATTTGATTTCGAACTCACCTTTTCCCCTGGCTCGGTGCCGGATCTCGGTTGGCCCGGCAACCGTCCTTCGGCGGCGGACCAACCCGCGGATGATCCGGCGAAGCCAGCGTTGTTTGCCGCGCTCGAGGAGCAGCTCGGGTTGAAGATCGAATCGACGAAAGGGCCGGTCGAGATGCTTATCATCGATCACGTCGAACGGCCGTCTGAGAATTAGTTCTACCTGATCACTATCTACAACCTTAGCTACGCGAAGGCCACTCTTAGTTCTTAGTTGACTCGACCTTTGATTTTCGGCTACCCGGCGGCGCTTCTTGTGGGCGTGTAAGACAGGGGTAGGGTTGTGGGCAGAGTCCGCTTACTGCGTGCGCGGTTCTGAAAGGCGGTCGGAATCGCATCGGCTAATTTTCGGTGGGGGGCTGGGCGCTTTCGACGATGACCATGTTCAGGGTGCCCTCGGCTTTTTCGAGCTTCAATCCCCACTGTTCGCGGACGGCAGTGAAGAGCGATGGGCCGGCAAACTCCTGCGGGGGTTGGCCGGGCTGGGCGGGGCGTGGGGCGAAGAACTGGAAATCGAGGTGCATGGTGTAGCGGCCCGGGAGGCCGGTGTGGTCTTGCACGATGGTGCCCAGCAACTGCCGGGATTGCGGTAAGGACAGGAGTTCGGCGGCGGAGAACAAGGTGCCGCCTTCCAGGACGAATCCGCCGGGGCGATAGCCGCTGAGGCAGCGCGGAGTGAATGGATCATCGTCATCGGTGGGTGGCCGGCCACCGCTGCACTTGCCGTCCCACTCCTTGATGTTCGGGCCGAGCTTGGGGTCGCTCTTGTCATTGCTTCTATCCATGACGAGAGCATAAATGCCGCCGCTGCCGGGGGCGCCGGTCCGCTTTTCCTCGCGGACCTTCAATCCGAAGCGGTCGGCGAGCAGGGTGCGGAGCATCCCGCGGAGCTCGCGCTGTGTGGTGGGCTGGGCAGCCTTGGCTTCGATGGCATAGAAGGTTTTGTTGCCCCAATCCGGAACCCCGCTAACGTTCCACGAGGTGCCCATTCCTTCCTGGTAGGCGGTGTAGATGAGCCAAGTGAGGTTCATGCCGGGGATCAAAAGGCGGTCCGGACTGGAAGGCATGACGCGGTTGCGCGGGGCATCGGGTGCGGCGATTCGAACGGTCGCCACTTCGAAGCGGGGCTCGGGCTGGGCGGACAGGAGCCCTGACGGGGGCGCGGCCAACAGAGGAATGAGAACCAGTTTGCTGAGAGTCATCGTGCATTCCCGATGGGCATGTCCCAACCGGTCCATCGCCAACCGTCGGCAGGGCGTCTGATTTCTGTCAGCATGGCGACGACGAGCTTCTTCGGATCCCGAGGCAGCACTCCGGTGAAGATGACGCGGTCGCCTTCGTTGAATGGGGATGCGGCGATTCCGTAGCGAGCCATGGTTCGGGGAGTAGTCCACTCCATGTGGTATTCCTTCTTTTCCGCGGTGAGGACTTTGAACCAGGCGTGGGGCTCTCCCCAATAGATCTGTGTGACGGTGCCCTCAATGGAGACGGGGTTATTGAGATCCCAATCCGAGGCGGGATGGACGTGATGAGCGGCGAGGCTGCCGATGCTGGCCGCCAAAGCCACCATTTCCACAAGAATTTGCTTGGTCATAATATCCCCGTGGTTTATCCTACGGCTTGCCCGACGCGTTTCCAATAACCTAAAAGATACCTGTCTCACGGATTCCTCCATGTACTGGCGCCCCATTCGCAAGGCTGATCTCTCTCTTTGTCTGGAGATGCAGCCGGCGTGCCTGGGAGATGAGATCGTGGGGCCTCGGCAGGCTCTCGGTGTTTGGAAGAAGCTGCTGGGCGATGCGTCCTTTCAGGGAACGGTGATTGAGGCGGAAGCTCCGATCCGGGGGCACAAGATCGTAGCGTGCGGTTTGGGAGTTTTTGTGACGCGCGCGTTCGCGGATCAGGAAATTGCCGAGCCGCGGCCGGGGCTCAACGCGCGAATCATTGCCGGGATTGCGGCGGGGGAGCGGGTGCTGTTGAGCCGCGCGGAAATCGGGGCGGGGAATGCGGGGGATGGGCTCGACTTCGTCAATCTATACGGGACCTGGCGCGACGGCGTGATGAACGCGGATCAGTTGGCGGAGGTGCATGCGCTGTTGGGGACGAGCTTCGTCGAGCATTTTGCGGGCTACCGATTCAACCGGGTGTTGAAGGAGGCGATCGGCGATTCGAGGATCGCGCTGGCGCGTGCGACGGGGACGTATCGGCTGCTGGCGGAATTTCAGGAGGGGGCGAGCGCGCTGGCGGTTGTGACGCGGGAGAGCGCGCTCACCGCGCCGTATTCGGCTGCTGCGACGATTTATCGCTATCGGGCGCCGGTGCTTCGTTTGCGGCCTGCCGAGCAGGAACTGCTGGCGGCGGCGCTCAGCGGAAAGACGGATGCGGAGTTGAGCGCAGAGCTGGGGTTGAGCGTGGAGGCGACGAAGAAGCGGTGGCTGTCGATTTTTGACAGAGTGGATCAATTCAAGCCGGAGATCTTGAGCCAGAGTGGAACCGAGAGCGACGGGCGTGGTCCGCAGAAGCGGCACCGGGTAATTGCTTATATCCGGACGCATGCGGAGGAGTTGCGGCCGTTTGCCTGGGACGTGAAGAAGCGCTAGGGCAGACGGACTGGAGTCCGCTTACTACCGTGCGCTACAACTGGAATCCGCTTACTACCGTGCGCTTCTGAAGAAGGGGCTCGCATGCGGCATGGGTAGCCATGGTCATGGTGGGGACTGGGTAGAAGAATCTTGCGAGTTATTCCATTGGCGGCGCAGGGAGATCGCAATCAGGAGCAGGAGGATTGCGAAGCTGCCGTTGGCGGCGGCGTCGGTTGCCATGAGGCCGTGGGAACCCCCGTGCCGATAGCCCAAGCCATCGAGCCAGGTCATGTAGGTGATCGGCAGGTTGCCGGCGGAATTGAGAACGGCATAGCCGCTGGCGGGGGCGTGAGTGCGGTGGCCAACGATATCGAGCACGGTTGCGGTGAACACGGCATAAGTGAATCCCGCGGCGATGGCGTAGCCGGAATAGCCGGCGGCGTAGGTGAAAGGCGTTGCGGGGGCGAAGCCCAGGTAGAGAGCGAATAGAGAGGTGAGAGCCCCGGCGAGCGGATAAGCGAAGATGCGGCCGAGCTTGTCGGCGGCGATGCCTCCGATGAAGCAGCCGAGCGCGGAGAGAAGGCCGCCTCCGACGCCGGTGATCCACAGGACTTCTGTGCCGGAGGCGTGATAGTCCGGACCCATGCCGGAAATCAGATTGCCGATGGCGGCGCTGCCGACCGGTGACAGAAGGAAGACGAGTCCGATCCAGGTCTTGCGCGATTTGAATAGTTCGCCCAGGTCGTCGATGAGGCTGGCGATTTTGGGTCGAAGGGAGCGGCGTGGGGCGGGAGGTTCCTCGATCAGAACCGCTGCGAGGGCGGGGACCAGCATGGCGGCGAAGATCACGGCAGCGAGAGTGGGTAGCGAGGCATGATCGGCGAGCCAGATGAAAAAACCGCCGCCGAGGGCCGCGCCGCCGGTGTTGCCGCTCTGATACCAGCCGGCGGAGCGGCCGCGGAGCGCGATGGGCATCGCTGTGAGCAATGCGCCACAGGTTGAACTGAGCAATCCACCGAAGGCGGTCATCAGAAACAAGAGCGCGGTGAGCAGGGCTTGAGAGCGCTGCACGCCGAGAATTGCTGTGGCTCCGGCAAGGCCGGCGCCGAGCGCGGAGAGGATCACCCAGGAGCGCCTGCGGAGGCCCATGTCGGCGAGGGGCGACCAGAGAAACGACCAGATCAAGGGAAGATTGGAGACGACGACGATCCTGGCGATTTGGTCGACGGACATTCCGTATTTGCGCAGCAGATACGGCATCAGAAGAATCGTTACGGACGTTGTGAAGGCGTAGGGCAACACCAACACCGCGAAAAGCGCAGGCGGATTGGGCGGGTGAGAGGCTTGGGGCGGTTCAGCAGGCGCGAACAGGATTTCCACTTTATCGGATTCAGGGAGCAAAAAGAATAAGCTACTTGATATGCGGCCATTCCTGTTCCTGTTGGGTTCGGTGGTTTGGGGGCAAGCGTTTGAAGTTGTCAGCATTCGGCCGGCGGGGCCGGTGGTTCCCGGGGTACAGACCGGAATGAAAGTTTCCGGGGGACAGGCGCTGTTCCGATCGCGGTCGTTGCGCGAACTAGTTGCGCTGGCTTATGGCGTGGAGCCCACGCAGTTGATCGAGACGGGCGAGCCGCTTGCCTCGGTACATTTCGACATTCAAGCGAAGCTGCCAGAGGGATCGGCGAAGGGGCAGGTTCCGGCGATGCTGCGGGCGATGCTCGAAGAGCGCTTCAATCTCAAGGCGGATCGGGAGAATCGCCTGCAGGATATCTATTTTCTGGAGCAGGCCAAAGGTGGGCACAAGATGAAGGCCGCGCCGCCGGAACCGCCTGCCGATGCGAATGCGGAGCCGGAATTCGAGATGCCGCTGAGTGTGCGTATCCGCGGCATGAAGACTAAGGCACTCGGGGCAACGCCCAATGAAGGGATGCGTTATGAATCGGAGCGCCTGACGATGGGCGAGCTGGCGCAGTACATTTCACCGAAGCTCGATCGGCGCGTGGTGGATCGGACAGGGCTGACGGGAACGTATCAGGTGACGATCGATGTGTCGTTGGAAGAAAGCTTTCAGGCGCTGCGGTCGTATGGCAACGCGAGCCCCGGACTTCGATTGCCGCCAGCGGCGCCGGGCTCGGCTTCGGATCCATCGGGCGCGTTGATTCCGGCGAGCTTGAAACGGCTTGGATTGAGCTTGGAAAAGGGCAGGGGCGAAGTGGAAATGATCGTTGTTGATTCGGTGGAGTTCAAGCCCACGGAGAATTAACCCACGCAGAAAGCCACCGATGTGGACTAGTCCGCATCCGACCTGTGGCTCCATAGCTGCGGCGCTACTAGAAAATTCGTGGCTGAGCTATCCGCGGTTTACGATCGGCCGGGGAAGCGAGGCAGGGTGCCACCGATGATGGCTCCGGCAAGCAAGCCGATGCGCGCAAGCTCCTTGCCGCTGACGGCGAAAAGGCTGACGCCGGCGATGAAGGCCAGAAGCATGGATAGGGTGATGGAGTAGGGGGCGCGGCGGCCTACGGTGGCGGCAAAGCTCAAGCCGAAATGATCGTCGTTCGGTTCACGCACGACTCGATCCTGATGTAAAAGCATGGTCTCCTCCAAGAAACCCGCGGTCTAGTACCAGTAAAGAGTGGTAGCCCGTGACGGGCAATACCCCAAAAGGCGGGCTGGCGTTGGGGCATGAGGGGTGAATTTGAGAGGCGGCGAGTTGCCTCTAAAGTCGCCTAAAATGCTGGTTTCGTTGGCAAAATCGACGATCAGGTGCGTGCGATGGGTGAATTTCCCATTTATCCAACTGTAATAGGGGCGTTCCCTTTGAGGGTGCTTGACTCGGCCCTTGGGGGAGGGATGAGGATAGGGTAGCGGCGTGTACAAGATTCACGAATTTGCGGAACTGGCGGGCGTAACGGTGAAGGCGCTGCGCCATTACGACCGGCTGGGGCTGCTGCGGCCGGTGCGGGCGGGGACGGGGCGATACCGGCGGTATCAGGAGCGCGATCTCGAGAGGTTGGAACAGATTGTGGCGCTGAAGTTTCTGGGGGTGCCGTTGAAGGGGATGGCGGCGCTGCTGCAGGGGGACGGGCCAGGGGGAGAATCGCCCACTCTTGGCGATGCGCTACGCATGCAGCGGCGCGCCGTCGAGGCCAAGCAGGCGCTGCTCGATCGGGCGGCGCGCGTGCTGCGGGCGGCCGATGAGGCGATGGACGCAGGGCAGGCACTGTCGGCAGCCATGCTGGTGCAGATTATCGAGGTGATTCAGATGCAAGATGCCGTGGAAGCGATGAGGAAGTATTACACCGAGGAAGGGTGGGAGCGGCGCAGGCGGTATTACGAGGAAGGGCCGGCGGTGGAGTGGCATCAGCTCTATCGCGACGTGGGCGCGGCATTGGATGAGGATCCGGGCGGAGAACGGGCGCAGGCGCTAGCGGACCGGTGGTTCGATTTGACGCTGCGCGCGTATCGGGGTGAGGTGGGACTTCAGACGGATTCACCGACGGCGTGGGCGGATCGGGAACATTGGCCGGAGGCGATGCGCCAACGGATTGCGCAATTTAATCTCGAAGCGGTGCATGAGTTCATTGTGAAAACGGCGACGGCATCGTGCAAGAAATACTTTGATCCGGGGGCATGGGCACGCTATGAGCCGCGGATTCGCTCGGGGTTTGGATCGCACTTGTGGCAGGCGCAGGTGGACCTTTTTCGGGACATTGAAGCGGCGCTGGGCGAGTCTCGGTCGGGTGCGGCGGCGCACGCGCTGGTGGCGCGTTGGAATGAGCAACTGGACGGGCGGAGCGCGAGTGATCCGGAAATCCGAGCTGGTTTGGTGAAGGCCTGGGAGGACCGGCGCAATTGGGGGCCGCGGCTGCGATGGCAATTTGAAGGCATCTGCATGATGTCGTTTGAAAACATCCTGCGGTGCGGGGAGTTTCTGGACGCGGCGCGCGTGTAATTTATTTTCCGCGAACTATCGCTTCCGCGCCTCAATCCGTCTACTATCTCTAAGCGAGGGGGGAGGCACTCCTCGAAGCGGATTGGGGCGAAAAAGTGAAATGAACAAGATCAGGCTGCGCGCGGTGATGGCTTTGTTGCTGGCTTCTTTGATAACGGTGGGGCGCGTTTCGGCGCACCATGCGTTTGCGGCGGAATATGACGAGAAGAAGCTGGTGGAGGTGTCGGGCACGGTGACGAGGCTGAAGTGGATTAGTCCGCATGCGTGGCTGTACGTGGACGTGAAGGATGAGACCGGGAAGATCGTGAATTGGAGCTTCGAGATGGGGAGTCCGAATGGCCTGGTGAATCGGGGTTGGAAGAAGGGCGAATTGAAGGGGGGCGACAAGATCACCGTGGATGGCTATGGGTCGAAGACGGAGGCGAGAGTAGCGAATGCGCGGATGGTGACGCTGCCGGACGGACGGAAGTTGTTTGGAGGATTTCAGTCGACGCCTGGCAATCCAATACGGAAATAGCGGTCTCGCCAGGGGCGATTGGCGAGAACCAAAGCAGGCGCGGCAGCGTAGGGTTGAAACCACACATCGTTACTGGGGGTGATCCGCATGGCAATCGACGACTCGGGGCCGCTGATACGCAGTGTCGCTGACACTGCCCGGTGGGTGGCGATGTATCGGGCTTACGAGACGGAACGGCCGGGTGGGCTGTTTCAGGACCGGTTTGCGCGGCGGCTGGCGGGGGAGCGCGGGGAGCGGATCGCCGCGGTGATGAGCGGCGGGCGGATGGCGACGTCGTTTTTCACGGTGCGCACGACGTTGATGGACCGGATGTTGATGGAGGAGATCGCTGCCGGGGCGGACATGGTGATCAACCTGGCGGCGGGCCTTGATGCCCGGCCATATCGAATGGCGCTGCCGCCCGGGCTTACCTGGGTGGAGGTGGATACGGATCAGTTGATCGATGAGAAGGAAGCGATTTTGGGGGCCGAGAAGGCCAACTGCCGGGTGGAGCGGTATCGCCGGGATTTGGCGCAGCCGGCGGCGCGGAAAGAGCTGTTCGCGGAGCTGGGGGCGCGGTCGAAGCGGGCGGTGGTGCTTTCCGAGGGACTGGTGATGTATCTGAAGCCGGAGGATGTGCGGGCGCTGGCGGAAGATCTTGCCGCGCAGCCGTCGATCCGGGCCTGGATTCTGGATTTATACCGGCCGCGGATTTTGCGGCGCAATCATCGCAGCAAGATGGGGCGCGCGCTGCGGGACGCGAATGCCGAGTTCCAGTTTGCGCCGGAAGAGGGCGTGAAGTTCTTTGAGCCGGCTGGGTGGCGATGCGCGGAGATTAAATCAACGCTGCGCGAAGGGGCGCGCATCGGGCCGTGGATTTATCGTGTGCTCCAATTCCTGTTCGAGCGTGGGCCGGATGAGGAATTCTATTGGTCGGCGATTTGCCGGTTTCAGCGCTGACTTGCGCTGCAGCGGTTGGATGACAGACTGTCTGTATGCGATGGTTGCTCCACATGCGAAGCCGTTCCCTTCCTTTCTCAACCGCGGTTTTTTTTACTCGTCCAGGGGTATTGTTTGGTTTGCTTCGGACAGAGCCCGAGTCCGCACCAATGGAATGCGTCGAAGCAAGAAGCGGTGAGCGCTCTGCGGGAAGCGATGGAAGGCACGGCGGCGAGGTCTGAATTCTCGGCGTCTCAGCCGGCGCCGCGTTCGGCGATCGGGAGCTTTCTGAGCACGGCCATTCTGGTGGTATTTTTCGATGACTCGCCATGCCGGGTGATGATCCGGGAAACGACCTTCACGCGGCAGAGTGGATTTGCTTCGGGGCAGGGGCGCAAGGACGAAGACACGACGACGGAAATCGACAGCCATCTGGATTTGAGCAAGGCTTTGCCGGGCGGGATCCAGGTGCGGGAGTCTCATCCGCATGCCGAGGCCGAGGCGAGTGCACGGCGGCATGGCTTCCAAACCACGCAAGAAGGGAAGCGCATCTTAGAGGTGGTCGTGCCTGCGTCGCAGCCCGACGCCTTCCATTTCTCGAAGCGTATCAATGGGAATTTGCAGCCGGAAACGACGGAGGCGAGCGCAGCATTTCCGGCATTTTCCACGCCCGAGGCGGCGGTGCGCGCGGCGGCTGCGGTGGCGCGCCTCACCGGTCTGTGCACGCCTGCGGAAGCGCCCTTCTAACGAAAAGCGAGAGCAAAGAAAAAGGGCGGGACTTTCCGGTGAAGGAAATTCCCGCCATCAAGGGACACCGGGGCCGAATTGCGCCCCGGGGTTGGAGGAGCTGTGGTTGTTAAGACGAATCAGGAAGGGAAACCGAAGAGATTACGGGCGTAGCAGTGCGAGCACTTGCTGGGGAACAGCATTGGCTTGCGAGAGCGCGGCCATACCGGCCTGCTGCAGGATCTGGGCGCGAGTGAGGTTGGAGGCCTCGGCGGCGAGATCGGCGTCGCGGATGCGGCTTTCGCTTGCCGCCAGATTGGAGAGCTGGGTCTGGGCCAGGCTGGCCGCGTAGTTGAACTGGTTTTGGCCGCGGCCGACGATGGCTTGGGCGCGACCGAGTAATCCGACGGCGAGAGAGAGAGAACCCACCGCGGCTTCGGCGGTGACTTGCGATCCGATATCGACGGAGGTGCCGCCGCCCTGCTGGGTGGTGGAAACCACGGAGCCCTGGCTGCCGGTGATGCCGGTGACGCCGGGGTTCGAGCCGACCGAGACGCTGAAGTCCGGAAGCGCACTGAGGAATCGAATTTTTTCCGCGCCCGTGGAGGGATCGCGCTCCTGCACGGCGACAACCTTGCTGAGCGCTTCGTTGCCGGAGGCCTGAATCTGGCTATTGATGTAGGCGACGGCTTCGGAGACGGAGCGGCCGTGCTGGCTGGTGGCATCGGAGGCGAGCGTGATGGCGACCGACTGCTGGTTGCCCGAGGAATCCTTGACGGAAACGGTGATGGTCTGGTCGTCGTTCCCGTTGCGGATCGGTGAATAGGCGAGCAGGCCCGTTGTGGATGCGCCGCCGGAGATGAGGGTGGCGCTGGTGGTGGCCGAGGTGGTGGCAACCGAGGTTGTCGTTGTGGCTCCGGCGGTAGTGCCGAAGCCATAGGTGGCGCCGGAGGTTTGCGAGTTGATGCGGAAGAAGGTGCCGTTGTTCGAGGAAATGGTGAGTGTGGCGCCGGATGCGGAGGCGACGAGGCCTGCCTGCTGGAGCGACGAATTGGCGGCAAAGGAGCTGTTGAGGCCGGCGGCCACGGTGGCGGCCGTCGAATCCGTGGCGAAGGTGTGCGACACGGTAATGTAGGCGCCGCCGCCGACGCTGATCGCCAGCACTTCGGCGCCGGTGGAGGTGGCGACGGTGCTCCAAACGGTGGTGACGTCGAAGGTGCTGGTTGTTGTTGTGGTCGTGTTCTGCGCCGTGCCGAGGCCCAAGATATTTGCCACGTCATTGACGGCGAGCACTTCAAAAGCTTCTCCCCGCTTCGAGGTGAACTGGAGCGCCGAGCCGGCGGCGGCGGTGGTTAATGAAATGCCGGCGCCGATCAGCGATGAATTGTTGCCGACGGCGGTGGCCAATGTGGCGAGCGCGCTTTGCACGGTGGTGGCCGTGGTCACCGGAATGGTGATGTCGACGGGCGAGGTGAGCGAACCGGCCTGGATCCGGACGATGACGTTGCGGTCGGCGCCGAACGTGGTGCTCGCGGCGGCCGTGTTGGAGCTCCCATTGACGATATAGTCGAGCGGGTCGCCGGTATTATTGGTCGCGTTGCCGAGCAGCGCGTTGGCGAGGCGATCTCCGGCCGAGACTTGGAAGGCGGAGGTGGACGACTGGAATGCAATGCGTTTGGCGCCATCGCTGCCGGTGACGATAACGGCGCGGACGGAGGCCTTCTTGAAGGCGTCAGAGCCGGCGCCGGCTTGATCGAGCGCGAGATTGATGGCGGAAACGAGGCTGTCGTCGTCGCTGACGCCGGAAAGATTGACCGAGACGCGCGCGCGGTTCTGGTCGGTGAAGCCCGGGCCGCGGAAGTAGAAGTCGCTGAAGCCGGGCACGGCGACCGAGCCGGTATTGGTGGTGTCGGCGAGGATCTGGTCGACGTCGGTGGCGCGCGCGCCGGTGACTTCGAGGCCTTTCAAGCCGAGGCTGCGGGCGTCGACGGTGGCGGTCGAGAGATCGACATCGACCGAGCCGTTCGAGATCTGGTCGGCTGCGGTTGAGCCGCGACCGCCGCCGATGAAAACGCCGAGGTTCTTGGCGAGCAGGCCGCCGACGTTCAAGCCGATGGCCTGCGACTGGCGGTCGATTTCATCGATGACACTCTGAAATTCGGTGTTCAGCACCGAGCGTTCGCCGGTGAAGGTGCCCGAGGCCGATTGCGCGGCAAGCGTTCGAGCGCGGTCGAGCAGCTGCGAGATGTTGTTCAGACCACCGTCAATGGTCTGGAGATTTGAGATGCCGTCGTTGATATTGCGCACGCCTTGAACGAGCACGGCGCGGTCGGAGCGAAATCCGTTGGCAATGGCGAGCCCGGCCGCATCGTCGCCGGAGCTGATGATGCGCAGGCCGCTGGTAACCCGGTTGATGGTTTTCTGCTGGAACTCCGAGGAGATCCGCAGATATTCTTGCGACTGGAGAGACGCAATATTGGTGTTGATCGTATAAGCCATATTCTCCTCCCAGGTTGCTTCCTTTACAGGTTTGGCCTGCCCGGTTTTTCGTTTCAGGCGATCCGTTGACCGTCGCCTTACGTGAACGCATATCGGGGGGGAGGAGGGGTTTTTGAGCGCGGCAGCGCTTCTCAGGCAGTTTGGATGCTGAGTTAAGGGATCCTACCTAAGGAAGCGGCTTTACGTTAGGTGGGGAAGCCGCCGGAGGCGGAAAAAGCCGCCGGGGTCGGAAAGTTCAGTGACCCCGGCGGTTGGAAAGGGAGGGGGTTACCCTCGGAGGAGACTGAGGACAGCCTGCGGCGCAACGTTGGCCTGAGCCAGCGCGGCAATACCCGCCTGCTGAAGAACCTGGGCTTTGGTCAAGTTGGCCGCTTCCGAGGCGAGATCGGCGTCACGGATGCGCGACTCGCTGGCGGTGATGTTGGTCAACTGGGTTTGGGCCAGGCTGATGGCGAAGTTGAAGGTGTTCTGGCCGCGGCCGACGACGGCTTGTGCGTCGCCTAACCGGGTTACCGACTCGGCCAGCGCGTTCACGGCCGATTCGGCGCTTGCCTGCGTGGCGATGTCAACGATGGAACCGCCGGCGATGGTGGAGGAGTCGATGGTGGTGCCCTGTCCGCCCAGGCCGTTCGAATTGGCGCTGGTGCCGACGGAGACCTTGAAGGAACCGACGGTGCTGAGGAAGCTCAGCTTTTCGACACCCGAGCTATTGTCTTTGACGGCGACGATTCGCTGGAGCGTCGAGTTGTTCGACTGTTGCAGAGCCGTATTGAGAGCATTGATCGCTTCGTCGATCGAGCGGCCCGAGCGCGCGATGTCGTCGTTACGCAGCGTGACCGACAGGGATTGCTGCGCACCGGCGGAATCGTTGGCGGTGATCGAGATCACTTGATCGTCGGCGCCGTAGTCCTGTCCGCTAAAGGTAACGGCGGTGGTGGCCGACGAGCCGCCTGCATTCACGCGCGTGCTGGTGGCAGGGGCGTCGCTGACGCTATTGCCGGCAAACGAGGCTCCGAGCACGCCATAGCCGAGGTTTGCCTCGCGGCCGGTGTAGGTGCTGCCGGAGGTGAAGCCCAATGCGGTATAGGCATCGTTAGCGATGGTGCTGAAGGCGACTTCGGAGTTGCCGCCATTCGAGTCGGAGGCAATCTTGATGTGCCCGTTGACGTCCGAAACCGTTACCGTCGCGGTTTGGCCGGCCGAAAGCAGGGCGGCGTTGATCTGCGTCTGGATGTCGGTGGCGACCGTTGCCGCGGCGGCGGTCTGCGTGGTGAGCGTGACGTCGACTGCCGCTCCGCCATCGACCGAGACGCGCAGTTTGTTGGTGGAGGCACCGATGATCAGGTTGGCCGTAGTCGCTGCCGCGCCTCCGACGGTGGTTACCGCACCCAATACCGTCAGGGCGTTATTGCCGCCGGCTGCGATCACCGCCGTGGAAGAGGCGCCGGTCGTATTCGAGGTGATGACGAGATGACCGGTGGCATCGACGCTGGCGGTGGCGCCGCTCGAGCCCAGCACCGCTGCGGATAGTTTGCCGTTGTTGAGATCGGCCGCCACCTGCGCGGCCGTCAGTGCCGTGCCGGCGCTGAGGGTGATGGTCTGCGCACCCGCGCCATCGATGTTGACGCTGATCTGATCGCTCGCTCCGGCGACGATCGTGTAGGGGCCGGCATTGGCCACGGTTCCACGTCCCGCCGAGGCGACGATGGTGTCCGAGCCCGAGCCGACGACGCTTGCTGCCGTCGAGCTGCCCCGCGAATTGACGCGGAAATTGGTGTCATTCGCCGAAGTGATGGTGACTTTGCCGCCCGCGAAGCTTGCCTGGAGACCGGCGGCCTGCAGTTCGGCGTCGGCGGCAAAGGCCGTGTTGAGCGCGGCGGCCACCGAAGCACCCGACCGGGAGGTGCCGAGCGTGGGTGTCGTCGAAGTGGCGAAGCCGAGGACCGTGTTGGCCGTTCCCGCCAGAACTTGAATCGAACCGCCCGAGCCTTTAGTGGCCGAGGTGATGGTGATCGCGTTTCCGGCTACCGTTGCCGTGCCGTTGACGCCAAGGGCCGTGTTGATGGACGCCGCGATATCGTTCTTGGTGCGCGCTCCCTGGGTGAGAGTGATCGCCACCGAAGTACCGTTCACCACCAGGTTCAGCTTGTTGTTGTTCTGGGTGACGTTGACCACGCCGCTCGAGGTATCGCTGCTGGCGAGTGTGGCGGCCGTGGCGTCGCCCGCGGTCAGATCGACGGTTACGGCATTCGAGCTCGAAGCCCCGCCGTTGATCGAAAACTCGAGCGTCGCGTCGGTGCCTGCGGCGCTGGTGGTCGGGTTGTAGGTGAGGCCTTGAATGGTGGAATAGTCGACCGTGTTGCCGGCCCCGGCGATAAACGACCCGAAGCCCAGCTTGTTCTGCACGTCACCGGTCACGGTGACATTGAATTTTTCTCCGTTGGTGGTGGTGAAGACCAGATTGTTGCCCGCTGAGGTGGTCGTCAGGTTGATCTGGGCGCCCTGCAGCGTGGAATTGCCGGAAACGGCGGTTTCGAGATTGGCTATGGCCTCGGAAACAGTAGTGGCCGCGCCGACGGTGAGCGAAACATCGACCGGCGAAGTCAAATTGGCGCCGGTGAAGCGGAACGTGATGTCGCCGGCGCCCTGTGCGCCGAAGGTGGAGGATCCGCTGGCGGTTGCATGGGCGGCCTGTACGCGCGTGCGCAGGTCGGCGCCGGTGGCCGCAGCCGCGGCGGTTGCCGTGCCGGTCAGGCCGAGCGTGGTCGAAAGTGTCGTGGCAGTCGCGATCCCGATGGTGGAGTTAGCGCTGTTGGTGTTCGAGCGCAGAACGATCTGGTTGCCTTCGAGGTAAGCCGTGGCGCCCGCATGGAAGGTGCTGTTGGCATTCAGATCGGCTACGATTTGCCCTTTCGAAACGGAAGCACCCTGGGTGACCGCGACGTTGAACGAGGTGCCGCCATCAATCGAAATCGTCAATGTGTCGGTTTGTCCGGGCGTCGCATTGGTCGCGACGGTGGCGGCGGTGCTGCTGGCCGTCAGTACTGCGTTGCGTTCGAACCGGCCGAGCAAGGCGCCGGCCAACCGGTCGCCTGCTTCCACCTGGAACGCCGCCGAAGAGGAGCGGAAAGCCAACTGCTTGGCGCCGGTCGAGTCCGTATTCACGGTCGCTTTGATGCCCGCGTTCTTGAATGCGGTGGCGGCCGCCGAACTGCCGTTGCCCGCGCTGACGACGCCCGCGTTGATTGCCGTGACCAAAGTGTCGACATCGGTGACGCCCGTTGTGTTGACGCTCACCTTGACCCGGTTCGAATCGCCGAAGCCGGGACCTTCGAAATAGAAGTCGGTAAAGCCGGAAGTCGCCGTCGAGGCCGTGTTAGCGGCATTGGCGAGGATATCGGAAACCTTGGTGGTCGGAGAACCGGTGCCGATATCCGTACCGGCCGCGCCCACCGCTTGAACGCCTTTCAGACCGAGGCTTTGCGCGTCTACGGTCGAATTCGTCAGGTTCACGCCGACGGCGCCGTTTTGTGTGGCCGTGATCGAGCCATTCGTACGGCCGCCGCCGATGAACACCGACAACGAGCGGGCAAATAAGCCGCCCGTATCGAGGCCGATCGCCTGCGCCTGCCGGTTGATTTCTTCGAGCACCGATCCGAATTCCGAATTCAGCACGCTGCGCGAACCGGTAAAGGTGCCGCTGGCCGATTGCGCGGCGAGCGTGCGAGCGCGATCGAGCAACTGGGAAATATTGTTGATGCCGCCGTCGATGGTCTGCAGCGTCGACAAACCGTCGTTCGCGTTGCGGATACCTTGCGTCAGCACCGCGCGATCGCTGCGGAAGCCGTTGGCAATCGCCAAACCGGCGGCGTCGTCGCCCGAACTGATGATGCGCAGCCCCGAGGTTACGCGGCTAATCGTCTTGCTTTGGAAATCCTGGTTGGTGCGCAGATATTCCTGTGCTTGCAACGAGGCAATATTGGTATTGATTGAGAAAGCCATATTCGCTCCTGAATAAAGATCCAAGGAATCATTCCTTGGCGGCCTCGAGCCCTTCGGCCTTTGGCCTTGGCGACCTCGAGCCTTTTCGGCCTTGGCCTTGGCGACCTCAAGCCTTTCGGCCTTTGGCCTTGGCGAGCTGCTACCGTGCCTTGACACAGCGAACTCGTTTGTAGGCTTCACCCCGTGCTCCTTCGAAGGCGGGACCAGCCTCACGGGATGTTGCCTACGATTGGGCTTATCGCCGGAATTCCGTCAGGTATGACGAAATTTGATCGGGCGCGAATATTTTGGCGGAAAGGGCGGCTGCGCGGTTCTGTTCGGCGGCTTCGAGAAGCTCTTTGCGGGTCACGCGGACGGCGGCGGGGGCTTTAATACCTAGTACCACGCGGTTGGAAGTTAGCTCGATGATCTCGACTTCCACCTCGTCGCCGATCAGGAGAGACTCACCTAATTTACGGCGGATTACGAGCATGGGCCTTGATCCTCCCGGTTGCTCTTACTGCCGCCGACCTTACCGATGGGGTGCTGGAGAGAGTAGCCGGAATCGGCTTGAATCGCCTGAAGCCCGAGCCGTGTACGCTGATTTACCACGACAGGGGCCCGCAGGTTTGCCGTGATGCCGGCCGACGTAACCGTGACGATTGCCAGCGCAATCAGGTCGGCGCGCATGGCGTTGAGGGCGGCCTCCGACGAAATGGTGCCACTGAGCCAGTTCAATTCGTCCTCTGTGAGTGCCAATTGGAACGCCGGTTCGAGCGCGTTCACTGGAAGGGTGGGGAAGGCGAGGTCGGGCCGCTGCAGGCTTTGCAGGAAAACGATCGGCTCCATGCCCGGCCGCTCGACCGGCAGGAAGCGCGTCTCGTCCTCAAAGGCGGGAAGCCCGAGCGGAAAATGGAGCACGTGCTCTTCCGGATACTCGATCGCGCCGAGCTGGGCCGAATGCAGAATGGGCATGTCTCTTCCTTATGTACGGGCCTTATCCTTTAGTGCCTGGCGGACCTGGATTGTTTCGGTAAAACAATCGTGGGCGGGCTCGATAAAAGTGTTATGCCAAGCTGGAGCCATGGGTTTTCGGCGAAGATTGCTGCGTTTGCTAGCTCCTTATCGCCGGAACGCCTCTCTTTTAGATGCTGACTGCCGCAACGATTCGTGAATTGGCGCGAGGCTGTGGCTTCGAACTGGCGGGCGTCGCGCCTGCCTTCCCCGTTCCGGATGCGGAGGTATATGCCGATTGGGTGCAACGCGGCTTGGCGGGCGAGATGGGCTATCTGACGGACCATCGCGGCGATATCCGGCAGGATCCGCGGCGGCTGCTCGAATCGGTGCGGTCCATTGTCTGCGTTGGTAAATACTACGGCGGGCCGGAGCCGCAAACCAGGGAGTTCGATGACTCCGGACGGGCTTGGATTTCGCGCTATGCCTGGGGAGACGATTATCATGACGTGCTGCGGCGGGGTCTGGAGCGGCTCGCGGCCAAGCTGACGGAAGTTGCCGGTCCGTTTGAGTGGCGCGCGTGCGTGGATACGGCGCCGATTCTCGAACGAAGCTATGCGCGGCGGGCGGGCCTCGGATGGATTGGCAAGAACGCCTGTCTGATCAACGAGCAGCGAGGGTCGTGGTTCTTCCTGGGCGAACTGCTTGTTTCGCTGGATCTGGCGGCCGATGCTCCTCCGCCGAATCGCTGCGGGACCTGCACGCGGTGCATCGAAGCCTGCCCGACGCAGGCGATCGTTCCGCACGGGGACTGTTGGGAGGTGGATGCGCGGCTGTGCATTTCCTATTTCACGATCGAGCTGCGCGGGGACATTCCGGAGGGAGCGCAAGCGGGGCTTGGTTCCCATATTTTCGGCTGCGACATTTGCCAGGATGTTTGCCCTTGGAATGGGCGGGCCGGCGAGCGCGGGCTGAATGAGCCGGCACCGGAATTTCGTCCGCGGATTGTGGCGCCGCCGCTCGAGCAGATGGCGAGGCTCACCGAGCAAGAATTTCGCGGGCTGTTTGGTGGATCGCCGGTGACGCGGGCCAAATATTCCGGTTTTCTAAGGAACGTTGCGATCGCCATGGGCAATTCGGGCGATCCGGCGCTGGAGGCTCCGCTGGGCCGGTTGGCCGCCCATGAGGATGCGTCGGTGGCGCGGCACGCCCGGCGCGCTCTGCAGAGATTGAGCCGGGGCTGATAAAATCTTGATCGCCATGAACTGTTTGAAAGCGATTCCATACCTTGTTTTGCTGGCTTGTGTTGCATCGGCACAGCAGGCGCCTCCCGCGCCGGCGGCGCCGAAACCGAACGCACCGAAGCCGAGCGCGGATCCCTACGCCAATAACGCGGATGCGGGAACGTTGAGGTTTCCGTTGGCTGCCCCAGCGGGCAAGGACAGCGGAGCCTTTCAGACGGCCCCGGCCGGCGCGGTAAACACCGGCACGTTTGACGCGGCGACGTGGAAGTATGGTCCGGCGGCCAAAGCGCCGGCCAATGCCAAGATCTGGAATCCGGTGAAGCAAAAGCTGATCGAGGGCGGCAAGGTGACCGGGGGCACGGTGTTCAGCGCCACGGACCCGGAAACCTATTGCGCGATGGCGAATGCCGGCTACGACTTCATCTGGACCGAGATGCAGCACAATACGCGGGACTGGAATCAGGTGGCGCGGATGTGGGCGGCTTGTCCGCACGCCAAGGCCGTGCCCGGGGTTCGCCTGGCCTATGCCGACGAGCGCGAGATTCAACACGCCACGGATGCAGGCGCGCTGGTGATTGTCGTGCCGACGGTGGACACCGTTGAGGAGGCAGAGAAGGCGCGGGATTTCGTCTACTTCCCGCCGATGGGTAAGCGCAGCAACGGCGGCGGCCAGGCGTTTGGAGCTACCTTCTGGGGCGGCGTCCCGGGCGGCTATCGCGCGACGGTCAATGACAACATTGTGCTGATTGTGATGATTGAGACCTTGGAAGGGCTGAAGAACGCCGCGGCCATTGCCAAAGTGCCGGGTGTGACGGCTGTCTTTGCGGCGAGCGGCGATCTTGGCAATTTCACCGGCTTCAATCAAGGCTCGCCGGACTATGAGCGCGCGATCAACATTGTGCACGACGCGACGCTTGCCGCGGGTAAACGGCTGTGTGGTCCGCTGGCGTGGCGGGATCGGCCCGACTTTACTTGTTTCCAAGCGGGCAGCGAGACGGCGGCGATTGCGCGTGGCGTGGCGGCGGAACTAGGGACGTTGGCAAACACGCAGGGCAAAGTCGAGGTCGGTCCGCTGGCGGCGACACCAGGCCCGGCGCGCTAGGCCGGTTTCAACAATCCCATTCGGGAATCCATTTCTCATCCGTGAGCCTGTGCGCCCTTTCGGTGCACAGGCATGGTCGGGTGCGCTTTCTGCGAAGCTTTACGAAGCATCCCATCTATTCGCCGTGCGGATACCTGGCGCGGTGCGCCCTCCTCTTGCAGCCCACGGCTCAGTATGATAGCGTCTTCCTCGCAATGATAGCGTTTTCATTTCGCTATCTAAGTTCTCGTTGACCGGGGTTGGTCAAAAGAAGTTGGGGTCAAAAATGCGCAACATCCTTGCGATGGTTTTCCTTTTGTCTGCGGGCGCTCTTTCCGCGCAAACGTTCGGCGAAATTACGGGTGAAGTACACGATCCGGCGGGTGCGATCGTCGCCAACGTCAATGTAACCGCTACCAATTCGGCGACGAATGCGGTTCGCAACACGGTTACCAATGCCGCGGGGGTTTATAGCTTCCCGTCGCTGGTGCCTGGCAACTACCAAGTAAAGGTGGAAGCGCCAGGGTTCCAGCTGATGCGTTCTGCTGTTGAGCTCCAGGTACAACAGACGGCCCGGCTGGACTTCTCGCTGGTCCTGGGCCAAGCGACGCAGTTGATTGAAGTGAGCGCGGCGGCGGTGGCGCTCACTACGGAGGGAGCGACGCTCGGCACGGTGATTCAAAGCAAGACGATCACGGATCTGCCGCTGAACGGGCGGAATTTTCTGCAGCTGGTTTCGCTGAGTCCCAACGTGTCGTATGGCTTCACTGCGGCGGCGCAGGCGGCGGGGCGGCAGGGAGGAACTCGAGCGCAGCAGACGATCTCGATCGGGGGCACGCGGGGAACGTGGAACTATTACACGCTCGACGGCGTGAGCAACACGGACCCCAACTTCAATCTCTACATCCAGCTGCCATCCGTGGATGCGCTGCAGGAGTTCAAGGTGCAGAGCGGCGTTTATCCGGCGGAGTTCGGCCGCGAGGCCGGCCAGATCAATGTCTCGACCAAAGCCGGCAGCAATAACTTTCACGGTGCGGTCTACGAGTTTCTGCGCAACTCCAAACTGGACGCGCGCGATTATGACTTTTCCGGGACCACGCCGGAAAAGAACCCCTACCGCCAGAACCAATATGGGTTCACCTTAGGGGGGCCGGTTTGGATTCCGAAGCTGTTTCATGGCCGCGACAAGCTATTTTTCATGTCGAACTATGAGGGGTTTAAGTCGCGCCGCACGGTGAACACGCTTTATACGGTGGCGCCGGATACGTGGCGCAGCGGGAACTTTTCCAGCGTTGCGAGCCCGCTGTATGATCCTTTCAGCCGCACGCAGGTGAACGGCACCTGGACGGCCCAACCTTTCCCTGGCAACATCATTCCTTCCAATCGGTTCGACCCGATATCGGTGAAGCTGCTCGAGTTCTATCCCCGTACCAACCTTCCGACGACGGCTTTGGCACAGAACTACCTCAACCCGCAGAAGACGCCGGTGAACAAGATTCAGTTCAACCAGCGCATCGATTTCAATGAGAGCCCGAATTCACAGTGGTTTGGGCGGTTCAGCTGGACCGACGAGGACAGCAACACGCCGGCTCTTCCGCTGCAAGGGAGCACGCTGGTCACGAATTCGCGCCAATATATGGTCTCGAACGCCCGCGTGTTCGGGCCCAGCAGGGTGAACGAATTCCGCCTCGGGTACACGACGCTCTACAATCTGATCGGGCAGGAACTGGCCGGTGTTCGTGATGTGAACGCGGAATTGGGCCTCCCGGTGAAGCTTCCGGGGCCGACGAGCTGGGGCATTCCCAACATCACGGGCTTCGGCTCAGGCTTAACCGCGTTTGGCAATCCCACCAACGGACCATTCGCGATCGACGACAAGATCTTCCAGATCATCGACAATTTTTCGTGGATCAAAGGAAAGCATTCGATCCGCTTGGGCGGCGAATTCCGAACGGACGTCTTCAATCAGATCGGGAATGAATTCGCACGCGGGCAGTTTTTCTTCAGCGGACCAGCCAATAACAACATCAACTACACGGCGAACCCCGCCATCACACTGGGAGGCGCGAACGTGGGAAACGGCATCGCCGATTTTCTTCTCGGGGCGCTGGGCCGAACGGATTTAGCGGTGACGCTGGCGGCCACGGACTTCAAGTCGGGCACCTACGCGGCCTACATCGACGACACCTATAAGATCACGCCGAAGATCACGGTCAATGTGGGTCTTCGCTACGAGCTGATTCAGCCTTACAAGGACGACTACGGCAACGCGATCAATGTCCAGCTTCGGCAAGATCTGCCGGCTGTCGCCAATGTGGCCGATCCCAGTCTGCATCCGGTGCTGGTGCGCGCCGGAAAGGGCGACTTCTATGACGGCGTGAACTTCCGGTTCACGAATCCAGCGCTGCAAGTGGCGCGCGACGGGCGCATGGGTGAGCGGCTGATCCGTACGGACCGCAACAACTGGGCGCCGCGCTTCGGCATTGCCTGGAGTCCGAACAGCAAGTGGTCGGTCCGTACCGGCTTTGGCATCTTCTTCTCTCAGGAGAGCGGCAACTCGCGCTTTGATTTGGCTCGCACGCTGTCGGGCCGCGCGATTCGCACGCCCGTCAATACGCTCGGGCCGCCTGAGTTCAACTTCCAGAATTTCTACAGCGCGGCGGTGCTGCCGGTCGCTGTGCCGACGCTGGGGTTGACGTGGGGAATCGATCCCAATATCGCCACCAGCTATTCGTTGAACTATCTGTTCAGCGTGCAGCGCCAGATTGGCAGCAGCACCACGTTTGAAGCCATCTACAACGGCACGCAGAGCCGGAAGCTGCAGAACCTGGTGAACGCCAACGGACCCTTGCCGGGAACGACGGCGGCGGCGACGCGCGCTCCCTATCCGGAGTTCGCCGGAGGCATTCAATACCTGGTCGGCAACGGGACGGCGAATTACAACGGCCTGGGATTGAAGCTGAACCAGCGCTACAGCAGCGGGCTGACGACTTTGATTGCGTACACGTGGTCGAGGGCGCTCGATGTGGGCAGCGCCATCCGCGGAACTTCGGGTGATCAATTCGCCGAGAATCCGCGCTGCATCCGGTGCGAATACGGCCCGTCGGCGTTCAATACGCCGCATCGCCTCAGCGTTTCGGCCCAATACGAGCTGCCCATTGGCCGCAACAAGCCGCTCAATATCAACAACGCCGTTCTCAGTCATGTCATCGGCGGATGGCAGGTGGGGGGCATCTATCTGATCCAAAGCGGCCGGCCGCTGAATCCGATCGGCTGGAACGCCGCCGGGCAGGTGGTGGTGCCGGAGTCGAACCGCTTGAACGCGACCGGGATCGATCCGAACCTTCCGGAATCGGAGCGGAGCATCAATCGCTGGTTCAACCCGGCGGGCTTTGCTCCGGCGCTTCCGGGAACGTTTGGCACCGCGGGACGTAATTCACTGGTAGGCCCCACCACTTGGAACGTGGATTTCTCCGCGAACAAAAGCTTCCGCATTCGGGAGGGCCACAACCTGCAACTGCGTTATGAGACGTTCAATACGCCCAATCATCCCCAATGGGGCGGGCCAAACGTGGGAGCTTGGAACACGAACACGGCAGTAGCGCCGGCGACCTTCGCCCGCATCACCAACACGTCGACCAACATGCGGCAGATGCAGTTCGCCCTGAAATACTTGTTCTGATGCAAGTGGCGGATCAGGCATTCATCCGGCGAGTGTTTTAGCCAGCCTGGCCCCAAGCGCCTTTAAATACAATTTCGTTGAGCGTCTTGCGCTGGCCCTGTTGGAGTTCGCGCTCGCGCATTTGATCCGGCAGTGAGGCGGCATCGCCCAAATAGCCCACGGTGAAGGCGGCAATGGGCGTATAGCCGTCGGGAATATTCAGCACTTCTTTGGCCTTGGCCGGATCGAAGCCCGCCATCTGATGCACATGGAGCCCCTCGGCGTGCGCCTGCACGGTTAGGAGCGCCATCGCCGCGCCGGTATCGTATTCGGACCATTTGTTCGGCTCGTTGTTGTGCTCGAAGTGCGTGCGCCCGATGGAGATGCCAATCAACGGAGCGGCCTTCGCCCAGGAGAGATTGAAGGGAACCAGCGTGGACAAGATTCGATCGTAGGCCTCGGGATCGTCTTTGGTGGCGTAGACAAAGCGCCAAGGCTGCCCGTTGAATGACGACATGGCCCACTGTGCGGCTTCAAACAAGCGCTGCACGGCGTCCGGCGCGATCGCCTCGTCAGAATACGCCCGCGGAGACCAGCGTTCGCGGATCAGCGAATGAAGCCCAGCCGGGCGATTAGCAATCTTGGCATCGGACATAGGTGCTATGGTACCAATCCTGTTTAAAGTGCCGGCTATTCCGGCCAACGTCTTATGGGATGCGGGAGGCCGAGGACAAGATGCAGAAACGCTGCTAATCCTGGAAATGAAGGGAGCACACGCACCGCCGGCAGGTGGCGTTCCCGGCGACATCCAAATCACGCCGGAACGCGGCTGAGGCAGGACCATTGAGCGCGGTTTCCAGGCCGTTGTTCACGGAACCAACGATGGGGTGAAAGAAGCAGGGCCGGAGGTCGCCGTTGGGTTCGAGCACGGCGGAGACCCAGGGAGCATTGCAGCGCGGGGCCTCGAAGGGCTCGATTCCCAGTTGGGCGCGGAAATGCCGCGTGATGCGGCGGAGGTGGCGTGGCGTATCGGTTAGGAATCCGTCGTTCGTCTGGATGAGCTCTTCGATTTGCCGGTCGAGGGCGGCAATCTGACCGGCGCTGAGTTGGATGCCGTTTTGGCGCTCGGCGGGCCAGACCAAAGCGCGGCCGAATGCGCTCGATGTAACGTCGGCGGCCAGAAAGGATAGCGATGTGATGCCGATGTCGCGGGCCGCGGACATGGTTTCACCCAGGCAGTGGTGGTTTGCTTGCTGCACGGTCGAGCGCGCGCGGATGATGAAATCAGGCCGGTACGCGCGAATTGCCTGAATGCCGCGGCTGATGGCGCGAAAGCAACCGGGCGAGCGGCGGATGCGATCGTGAAGGGGTTCCGGGCCGTCGATGGACACGATCACGTCGTCGATGTTTTCCGAGATTTCGCGCGCGAAGCGTTCGAGCAGGATGCCTGTGGAAAGCACGGTCACCTGGACGGCTCGGTCGCGGAGTCTGTTTGCAAGCGGAAACAAATCCGCGTGCATCAGCGGCTCGCCGCCACTGAAAACCACCCAGCGCGTGCCCAATCGATCGAGGTCCGGCAGCAGCGCTTCCAACTGGGCGAGCGAGAAGTCGTCGCTCGCGGTGGTCTTCCAGATATCGCACATCGCGCAGCGGCAATTGCAGCGGCTATGGGCGTTGATGATGAGGATCGGCAGCTTGGTGATGGCGTGAGTCACTGGAGGATCCGCCTTCCTCCGAGGGTGAGGGGAAGGCCACCCAAGTGTTCCACCGTGGAGGCGGTGAGCTGGGGAATGTTCCACCGCACCAAGACGGGCGGGCGGCCTTCGATTTCGATGAGATGAAATTCACTGAGAATGGCGGCTGGTAGGTGATTCGAGAGCCGCGGGCTTGCCAGCAATACCCTCTCATCGATCACAACGAGTTCTGGCGGCTCTCCGAAAGCGGGGACTGCGATCCAGTCCGGGGCGGGAGCGAGACGCAGGATGTCGAGCGCGGTAGTAGTGACCATCGGGCGGAGTTCATCGATTGGGCAGTTCATCAGCGACGCGGCTGTGCGGAGTTCATCGAGAAGATCTCCCGCAGAGGTGAGCGGCGAATCGGTGCCCAATGCAACGCGAATGGCCGGAGGCAGGGAGCCCAAGGTGAGAGTGCGGCCGAGAGTGAAGAGGTTTGATTGCGGGCACCACACGACGGATGCGCGGGCCTGTCCGGCCAGTTGCCAACCAGCGCCGGTGAGGCCGACGGTATGGATGAGCACGGTTCGATCGTCGAGGGCCCCGATACGATGTAGCTCGAAGATTTCGTTGGCAGACGTTTCATCCGTGCCTTCGCCCAAGTGAATGAAGAACGGGTCGCCGGATGGTGTTGATCGCGCGCGAGCGGCGATGTCGTTCTCAAAGCCAAACGAGTGAGCCCAACCGTAATGCTTCGCAACACGGCAGGGGAAATGCTGATCGAAGACCGGCTCGTATGGATTGTGATGGGCAACCGTCGTCACGCCGGCGAGCAGGTTGCGCAGGCCGCCCCACAGCAGGCGAAGGGATTTCGGGACCGAAAGATGCTCGCGGATGGGGGATTGGTCCGGGTGATAGATATCGAGCGCCCATTCCTTCGCATTCGCGTACGGCCCGCTGCCGAGGCGCGGGAATAGCGCGAATTCCAGATGATCGTGCGCGTTCACCAGTCCGGGCATCACTTTCAAGTCTCCAAGCGGCAGCGCGACGCCTTCCACTCGAAAAGTCACACACGTCTCCAGCGGGCAGCGAAGATGGCGCGATGTTCGGCTGCTGCTTCGAACCGCTCCAACTTGCCGGCGCTTTCGAAAATCATTCGCTCGGCATCGCCGAAGCAGGGTTCCAGCAAGGTCTCGAGCTCGAGGCCGGGCGCGGTGAGGCTTTCGATCGAATAGCGGGTATTTTCCACTTCCACCACGCCTGCAGCGGAACGAAAGCAGCGGGCCCAGCCGAGTTCAATGACTGCCGGATGCATGTCGCTGGCGATTACGCAGCCCCCGGGGCGTGCAATGCGGGCGAGTTCGCCGAAGCTGCCGGGCGCGTAGCCAAGTCCAAATGAGCAGATGGCGATATCGGCGCTGGCATCGCGAAAGGGGAGCCGCAAGGAGTCACCGAGTACCGCGGGCGCGGGTGCCTGCCGCAGCATTTCCCAGCAAAAATCAACAGCGATGGCGCGAGCCCCGCGTGCCGCGCACCAGTTGGCCCAATAGCCAGTGCCGGCGGCGACATCGATCACCCTCTGCCCGTTGAGTACAGGCAAAAGCTGGGGTAGCGTGCGCCGATCGAGCGAGAGCAGGGGATTCGGCATGCTGTTGTAGCTCGCCGCGATTTCGCGATATGCCTCGGCTGCGGGCACGATCGTCATACGCTGACTACTTTCACACGCTTTCGACCTTCGGACGGCGCGGCTTCAACAGCTTCTGCGCCAGCTTCAGCTCCGCCGGCGAGTCATACATTTCGAGCGAATAGCGCCAGGCGGCCAACCCTTTCATCGCTGCCCGGGCCCATCGGGGCGTCGTGATGTCTTGCGCCGTGGGCCAGCGGCATTCCATCACGGTTTCGAATCCATCGATGCGGCGTTTGGTGTTGGGCGGAAGCCAGGGGAGGGCGGGGTCTTCGCGCACGGTGAAGTTGTACCAGCGAGGCGACGCCCATTCGTCGGGCGTTTTGGGGAAGGCGAACTGCTGCTCGATGTCGCCGTACATGCCATCGGGGTGGGGCGTGGGGATGTAGTGCTGCACCACGATTTCGGCGGCCGGATTGAGGCGTTTAATGCGGCGGATGAACTGCGCCGCATCGTTGAAATCCTTGTCGGGCTGCCGCGGGTTGCCGATGACGAAGGAAAACTCCGGTGTGATGCCGAACTTGCGGATGCGCGAGGCGATTTCGAGAATCTGGGCCGAAGTGAGCTGTTTCTGCATGGCGCGCAGGTGCTCGTCGTTGCCGGACTCGGCGCCGAGAAAGATCATCTCGCAACCGGAGCGCCGGAGCGCCCGCAGCGTCTCGTCGCTATAGCGCAGAAGCGTATCGATGCGGCCTTCGCACCACCATTTGAGGCGAAGCGGCGTTAAGAGGGCGGCAAGCTCCGCCGTGTCGGCCTCGCGCAGGAAGAAGTTGTTGTCGTAGAACTGGACAGCGTTGATGGCGTAGTCGCGCTGCAGCCTGGTGAGCACGTCGGCGGTACGGGCGGGCGCTTCGGATTTCTGGCGTCCGCCGGCGACACCGGTGACGCCGCAGAAATTACATCGAAAGGGACAGCCGTAACTGGCGTGATGAACGGCCGTACGCTTGCCGAGGAACGTGGGAACGATGTACTTGTCCGCGTCGCGAAGCCGGTGGTAGGGCAGGAAAGGGAAATCGCCGGGCGAGCGGATGACGCGGTCACGCGTGTTGATAACGAGGCCGAACGGGTCCTTATAAGAAATGCCGTCGATGTTCGCCAGATCCTGCGGCCGGAAGCTACCGGCGCGGCGCAAGGCTTCGAGCAGCTCGAGAATCGTATCTTCGCCCTGCGCCCGGACGGCAACGTCGACATAGGGCGCGTTGAGCGCAGCATCGGCGTACAACGATGGGAAATAGCCGCCCCAGACGATCGGCACCTGGGGATAGCGCTCGCGGAAGCGCCGGCAGAGGCCGATTGCCGCAACCATCTGCGGCCCGGGCATGACGCTTACGCCCAAAATTTCGGCGGGCCGCTCTGCCATGATTTCGTCGAGCGTCGCCATTGGGTCGGGATCGACATTCCCGTCGACGATCGCGTAGTCTTCGCGGCCGTCGAGCACCGCGGCGAGCGACAACACGGAGAGTGGAAACCGGCGATTCTTCGGCCGCGTTGTGCGCGGATGGAGCAGAATGATCATGCGTTGCCGAAGGTCCCTACCAAAATCCAGAATCGCGATGGCGGGCGTTTGCCCTTTATCCAGGCTTCGAGAGGCCGGAGATGCCATCGCAAGCCATACCAGGGTTTGTGAATTTGCCAGCGCATGTCGAGGGCGCGCCCCAGTTCGTCAAGCATGGCGTGATCGAGAAATTCGATACTGCCGAGCGCTTCGGAGCGGAAGCCATACTGGTGTTCAAACAGAGCCTGCCGCTCGCTGCGCATGCGCTCGCCGTGTTCGCGCCTGGCATAGACGGGGGAATCGAGGATCACGACACGCCCGTCAGGACGCAGGCAGCGGCGGACTTCGCCCAGCGTGCGAGCATAGTCGGCCGAGTAGTGAATCGATGCATTGAAAAGCGCCAGGTCGAATCGGGTCTTGGGCAGCGGGAGTTCGTCGAAACTGGCTTCGATCGTGGGAAACGGCTTCGGATAGTGGCGTACGGCGCGCAGGCCGTCCATCTCATCATTGAAGATGTCGACCGCCACAGGCCGGTGGCCGCGCTCGCGCAGCCGATGGGAAAGCCAGCCGTTACCGGCACCGAGGTCAAGGATGTCGCAGGGCGCTGTCGGCAGGATATGGTGATCGAAATAGCGAAATGTACGAGCGCGCATCTGCCATTGCCAGGCATTGGCGCCCGTGAGATCGCGGAACGGTAGGGCGCGATAATAGTCCGGGTTCGGCGAGCCGCGGCCTTCGGCGGACCGGATGCGCTGATAGTCGGCAACGAACTGCTGCCTGGGCGAAGCGGCGCGAGCTGCCGTCATGCGCACCGCCGGAACACGAGCAGGAGATGATCGCCGCCGCCGATCGATTGCCGTTCGACGCAGACAAAGTGCGGAGCGAAAGCGCTTCGGACTTCGGCTCCGCTGCGATAGTAGATTCGCAGGCCGCGCCACAGCGTCTCGCCGCGCAAACGTTTCCAGGCGCGCGACGGATGAGTGAACCATTCGCGCCAATAGAAGCGGCTGAGCACGCAGATGGCGGCATGACCGCCGGGGGTGACGAGCCTCGCCAGGTTCACTGCCACGCCTGGCAAATCTGCAACGCAGTTCAGAGCGCCGAAGTTCGATAGCGCGCCCTCAAACGGTCCAGGGAGAGTGCTTATCGCTTCGATTGTGAGAGGCCGAGCGTTGACTCCCCTGAGAAGCGCCTCATTGACCATTGGCTCGGAGGCATCGATTGCGTGAACGACGACCGCGCGTGCGGCGAGATGAAGGGCGTCATCACCGGTGCCGCAGCCCAGATCCAACACGCGCTGGCCCGGCGCGAACCAGCGATCGATTGTCTGCCAGACCTGCTCGCGCTGTGCGCGGCCATTTGCCGTATCGCTCCAGAGCGCGGCGTAGGCGGGCGCGATCTTGTCGAACGGCGTGGTCGTCATGCTTCCACCTCGAGCGCCGATTCGGCGAGTCCCCGGCGCGCGGCCGCGATGCGCGGTTCGTCGGCGGCCATGGTCCCGCGTAGCAATTCGTCGGCGAAATGGAAATAGCGGCGGCTATGGCGGCCTCGGATCGCCACATCGCGGTCGGTGGAATGCGCCCAATCGCGCAGCCGGACCAGCTTGCTATCCACCTGGGTGTGATAGGGCGTCCCTTGAATGGGATAGGTGACGGTGGTGAGGAATGAATCGGGCCGCGTGCGCTTCACCATCGCCACGGTTTGCTCGATGTCTTCCAGTTCCTCGCCTTCGTAGCCCCACATGAGGAACATGCCCGCCTGAATTCCGTGGCGCTGGGCAAGAGCGACGGCACGTTCCACCTGCTCGACCTTCACGCCGCGCTCCATGGCATCGAGCACGCGCTGGGACCCGCTTTCCGAACCGATCCAAAGGCGAAAACATCCCATTTCCGCGAGCGCTTCAGCGATCTTTTCATCGAACCGGTCGGCGCGCGTAATGCATTCGAAGGGGATACGGAGGCGTCGGTTCTTCAATTCGCTCGCGTAGTTCAGTGTCCATCCGGGATGGATCGTGAATACGTCGTCGGCATACCAAAGCATGTCCGGCTGATAGCGCGCGGCGATCCATTCCACTTCGCCGGCCACAGCCGCAACGGAGCGGCGGCGATGCGTCTTGCCGAAGGTGGAATGGCTGCACCAGCGGCAGTGGTAAGGGCAACCGCGCGCCGTAATGAGGGAGACGGAGCCCTGCCCGTGGTGCTCGCGCCAGGCGTTCAAATACCGGGACAGATCTATACGCTCGCGATCGGGCCAGGGAAGCGAATCTAGGTTGGCGATCTGCGCCATCGGTGGTGTGCGAACGATCGCCCCATTGGCGGCACGGTAGATCACCCCATCGGGCGAGGCTTCGCCGCTCAGCAAGCGCTCGAGAACCAGTTCTCCCTCGCCCGGCACAATGTAGTCCGCACCGGCGCTGAGATACTGCGCGGGATAGTTGGCAGGTTCGGGACCGCCGAGCACGACGCGCCATCCGCACGCCTTGGCACGGGTAAGGATCTTCAACACGGACGAACGCGTGAGCAGGTTCGCATAGATGCCGAGCAGCCCTGGAGGCCCGGTTTCCAGAATTTGTTCGAGTTCGGGCCGCGATCCGAACGTCGAGTCATACACATCCACGGCGAAGCCCTTCGATCGCAGATAAGCCGAGATGTAGAGAATGCCCAGCGGCGGATAGGGCCGCATGATCTGCTGCTCTTTGGGATCTTCCTCCAGGAAGAACCCATGTGTCAGCAGCAGGCGCATCGCAGCTGCTCCACCTTGTTCCAAGCGGCGGCGGCATCTTCGCCGCGTACCTCGCTATGCAGAGCGTCGGCCAGGGCGCGATACAGCTCCTTGGGGAATGGGCTCTGGAACATTGGTCCGAGATCGGCGCTGTCGCGCCAGTTCGACTGCCCGTTCATTTTCGATGCGACGATGTGATGGAAACGCGTGTTCGGCAGTGGATAGGAGGTCGAAACGCCGATGTCATCCGGCCGTGTTTCGCGCACCAGCCGGATGGTCGATTCAATGTCGGGCCATTCCTCGCCCAGATAGCCGAATTGCAAGAAGTAGCAGGCGCGGATGCCGTAGCGGCGGAGGTTTGCGCGCGCGGTGTGGATCTCCTGGACCTGCGTGCCCTTGTCCATGGCATCCAGAATCTTTTGCGAGCCGGATTCCACGCCCATCCATACCTCGGTGCAGCCGGCTTCGGCCAAAGCGGAGGCGGTCCCGGCGGTCATCAAATCGCAGCGCGACTGAATGCGAAAGCGTACGGGATTTTGCCGCATGCGTCCGGCGAAGGCGGCTATCCAGCGGGCCGACAGACCGAAGATATCGTCGGCAAACCAAAACTGATGGGGATCGAAAAGCTGGCGGGCTTTCTCCACTTCGGCCGCGAAGCGTTCCGGCGAATGGGTGCGGTAGTGGTCGCCGTAGAGCGGCTTCGCGCACCAATTGCAGCGATACGGGCAGCCGCGGCTCGCCACCAGATTCATAGAAAAATATCCATGGGCGGCGCGCCATGCTTCGCGGTAAGGCGCGATATCCAGCAGATCCCAGGCGGGCGATGGCAAGGTATCCAGATCGGCAATTGCCGCGCGCCGGGGTGCGTGCTTTATGGCTTGACCCTCCAGCATGGCGGTCCCCTCCAGCAAGTGCGGCGCCTTCGGGCAATCGGCGGCCACGGCGGCGAGGGTTGCCTCCAATTCGCCGGCAATCACGCGCTGGAAACCGCCGTGAAGGTAAACCTCCGGATGGTCGGTAGCGTCGGAAGAATTGATAACCGAAGCGATGCCCCGCTGCCCGGCCTGCTGCGCAATCTCGATCGCCAACTGCCGATTTTCGAGCAGGCACATCTTCGTGAGGAAATTGAAATTGTCCTCGCAAACGGCAACCAGGTCGGGCCGCACGCGATCGAACGCAGCACAATAGCCGCGCTCGAAGGTCGTGTCGAGAAAGGCGACCTCATGCCCTTCCCGGCGCAGCACGCTCGCCGCAATCAGTGTTTGCAGCGGCGGATAGGGCTGCATCTTGCGCACCTGCTTGCGATCCGCATAGAGGTGGTTCGCATGTGTCAGCAGCACTAACACGCCACCACCTCGCTCGAAAGCTGTTTGGCATCCACCATCGGCTTTGGCGCGGGCAGCCAGCGATCCACGGCGTCTTTCAGCCAAAGCTCGCCCGGCAGGGAATAGACATCGTGATCCAAGCGCCAGCGCGCCGGAGCCGCGAGCGCCTTGTGGAGCGCATCCGCCACCGGATGCCGCTTGTGCCGCCCGATGGTGATGCGATGGAAGGCCAGGCGCAGATACTCGCGCATGGTCTGGACGCGCTGATGATCCTCATTCTTCAGCCACGGCAGCACGGTATAGCGCGGGAAGAAAGCCGCCCAATCTTCCAGCCGCTTCGGCACGTCGATGCCCAGTTCGAAGGCCTTTTCCATCACCGGCGCCCCGGGGTAGGGCGTGAAGATGTTGGTCCAGAACTCAGCGCCGGGGTAGTGCCGGCACACATCCATCACAAGACGAATAGAATCGCGCTGATCCTCGCGAGTTTCGCCTGGATAGCCGAAGATCAGATTGAACGAAGGCCGCAAGCCTGCCGCCGATAGTAGCCGCGCCGCCTCCTGAATCATCGCCAGATTCTGGAACGTCTTGTTCATCAGCTTCATGACGCGGGCCGAACCGGTGTCCGCGCCTTGAGCGACTTGCGTGAGCCCGGCGCGCCGCATCAGCTTCCATTCGTCGACGCTAAGGCGAGTCACCAGGTTGACCGAAGCCTGAATGCTCCATTCGAATTTCGTGCCGCGGCGGCAAATGCCCTCGGCGACTCCCAAGGCGCGTTCGCGGTCGACGAGAAAGTTGTCATCCACCACCCAGATCAACTTCAGTCCATATTGCCCGGCCAAATCGCAAAGTTCGGTCGAGACCTGCTCAGGCCCCAGCGCATTCCACTTGCGGCCGTAGACGGCGTCGTTCGTGCAATAGCCGCATTGATAAGGGCACGCCAGGCTCGACGTATACATTGCCCAGCGCCGTCCGCAGACGCGCTCGTAGGCATCGAAATCCGCCAGATGATAGGCTTTGGGCGGCAAATCGCGTATCGGCCGCAGCTCGCGCCGCAAATTGAATTCGAGCCGTCCCTGATCTTTGTAACCGACGCCGGCAATTCCTTTGGGTGCTTCGCCGGCGCGCACAGCGTCGAGCACCTCCACCAAAGCGTTTTCGCCTTGCCCAATGACAACAATGTCGACGTATTCGGCCGCCAGCGTCTGGTCCGGCAGCAGGGAAGGATGCCAGCCGCCGAGAATCACGGGCAGATCGGGATAGAGCGCCTTGGCCGCGCGCGCGATTTGCACCGTTTCACGGATCATCGGTCCGGTCACCAAGGACACTGCGAGGCAGAGCGCATCCGCAAGCTCGGCCAGCACACGCTCTTGAAAATTCGGCGTGATGGTCGAGTCGATGATGACTACTTCATAGCCAGCGCGAAGCAGCGGGGTTGCGACGGCAAGGATGCCGAGCGGCGCGGTCGCATCAGTGCTTGAGAACGCAGGGAAAAAAAAGACAACTTTCCTGGACGACCTCATAACTCAACTCCCCTACCTGACCTTATAAGACTCTAGCGGAATTGGCCCGGCCGCGCGAGGCTCCGCTTGAAGAAGGTCAGACAGGGACCGCCGGAAAATGGTTTCCGAGAACTTCGATGCCCAGGTTTGCAGCGCCGCGGGGTCGATGGCGGCTTCGGCTGATTCGAAGGTTTTCAATGCATCGGCAAGCGACTGCTCCGTGGACTCGGCGTAGTGGATGCCGCCGAACGGTTCGCGGGCCGTGCCAGCGATGGGCACCGTTTCGAGGGCGCCGCCGCGGCCGAGTGCGATGATCGGCTTGCCGCTCGCCAGCGCCTCCACCGCCGCGATGCCGAAGTCTTCTTCTCCGGGCATCAAAAAGGCACGCGACCGGGCATAGAGCTCACGCAGTTCGGCATCGGGCACGCGGCCGCAGAATTCGATGGTGGCGCCGCCCATTTGCCGAAGCTTCTGAAACTCCGGCCCGTCGCCGACCACCTTCAGCCTGAGACCGCGGCGGGCGCAGGTTCGGATGGCATAGTCGAGCTGCTTGTAAGGCACCAGCTCCGACACGGTGAGAAAGTAGCCTTCGGACGGCCGGTGAATGAAGCGCTCGACGGCAACCGGTGGGTAGATGACCCGGGCTTCGCGCCGGTAGGTTTTCCAAATTCTTCGCTGAACGTTGCGGCTGTTTGCGGCGAAGTCATCGACGCGCGCGGCGGTGGAATAGTCCCACACACGCAGGCGCGTTGCCAGCGGCTGCATCAGAGCGCGCATCACGGCGCTCGACGTCCAATCGTGCAGGTAGGCGGGATAGAGCTCCCAGAGATAGCGCATGGGTGTATGGCAGTAACAAACGTGGCGCGTGCTCGACGCCGTTAACACACCCTTGGCCGGGCCGGATTCGCTGCTGATCACCAGATCGTACCCCCGCAGATCGAAGCTCTCGAGCGCGGCTGGCATCAACGGAAGCAGCTTGCGATGGAAGCGCCGCAGCGGATTCAGATACGAAGCTTTCACGCGGTGCCGGCGAATGGTTTCCGAAACGGCCTCGGGATCGTAGAACAGCGTGAAGATGCCGGCATCCGGAAACATCCGGCACAGCGCTTCGACGACCTTCTCGCCGCCACGCATTCCGAGCAACCAATAGTGAACGATTGCGACCCGCATCCCTGAGTGTTCCGAGCATAGCGAAGTTGCGCCGGCGAGCGTAGGCAACCCGGAGCCCGCAAGCGTAGCGGAATAGAAACTCGAGTATGTTACCGTCGCCAATGTGACGGGCATTCGCGTTTACCCATGCGGCTACCCGGTCGACATCCAATCGGCGTCGACGCAGGTGCTGGAGGCGGCGACTGCGCTGTGGGGGGAATGGCCGGCATTATTTTCTTGCAAACCGCTTTTGTTGTCGATCGAGGTCGCCGAGGAGGCCGCGGGCGATAGCGCCGGGGAGATGCCCGTTGTTCATAGTGCGGGCGGGAAGTTGCAGTTTCAATCGCCGCACGGTCACGCCTGTTTCTCGAGCGACACGCGTGCAGGCCATCTACGGATCAGCGCCGACATGGTGAGCGATGCGGAGCGGTTCAGTTACTTTTGGCTGCAGTCTCTCGTGCTGACTTCGCTCGACATGGTGTATTTCGAACCCTTGCATGCTGCCGGCATCGCGAGGAACGGCCGTGGCATTCTGCTGTGCGGTGATTCCGGGGCGGGCAAAACCACCCTCGCTTACGCCTGTGTGAAAGACGGGTGGTCCCTGCTCTCGGACGACGGTGTTCGCCTGGCCGCGATGAATGACGGCGAGCAAATGCTCGTCGGGGCGCGATGGACATTCCATCTACGTGAGCCCGTGCGATTTCTATTTCCCGAGCTGGCGAGCCGGCCGGCGGCGCCCACGTTCAACGCGAAGCGATCGATCATCGTCGACGCGTGCCAATCGGGCTTGTGCGTAACGAGAACCGCACAGCCGCATTCGACCGTATTCCTCCAGCGCAGGCCCGGCCCGGCGCGGATCGCGCCATTTCCGATGGACGAAGCTTTGGACTATTTCTCCCAAACGGCGCAGAACCCGGATCGCGAACTTTCGGGCCGGCGTCTTCGCGCCATGCTGAGCGGCCGCTGCCTGCTGCTCGCTTACGACGACCTCCGCGAAGCCGCGGCGCAGCTGGAAGGCTTGATGTGAGCCTGCCTGCTCACGTACGTGCCCTGTTGAATTTGCTGCAGGGCAAAGGTTCCCCGGCGCTAAGCGAGCAGGATTGGCGGCTCTTCCTTGCTTTCGCCGATCGAACACAGTGCACGCTGTTGCTGCCCGCGACAGACGCGATCCCGGATTGGCTGGCTGAAGCGATTCAGAAACGCCGAGCGGCCAACCGGATCCGCCGCGGCCGAATTCGAGCGGAGTATGAGGAAATCGCCTCTGCACTCACGCGCGGCGGGATCGAATTCGTTCTGCTCAAAAGCTTCACTCATGAAACCGGCTTCGGCATTCGCGGTGAAGATCGCGTGCAATACGACATCGACCTGCTCTGCCGCGCCCACGAGTGCATCGCCGCGAATGCGGTTTTGCGCGAGCTGTCCTACCAGCCCCACGACGGGCAGGATCTTTCCACAATTCACGAGCGTCCGTTATTGCGTCCGTCCCGCTGGGAATGGCGGGGCGATTACTACGATCCCGAAATGCCCATCGCCGTGGAACTCCACAGCAGGCTCTGGGACGCTGATGCCGACCACCTGCCGTTGCCCGAAACGGATCAATTCTGGAATCGGCGCACGCTGCTGGAAGTCGAGGGAATGAATATTCCAGCGCTTGCCGAAGCCGATCGCGTGGCGTTCGCGGCGCTGCACGTGCTGCGCCATGCGCTGCAGAACAACGTCCGGCTGTCTCACGTTTGGGAACTGGCGTGTCTGCTTCAGACTCGCGCCGATGACGCCGTGCTCTGGAACGGCTGGTCCGCGACGCATAGCGCCCGCTCGCGAATGCTGCAATCGATCGCCATGCGTTTCGCTGAAGAATGGTTCGATTGCCGCACGCCGTCCGTGATTGCGGCAGAGCGGCAGAGTCTCAGTCCGGCCGCTCAGACTTGGTTCGCCAGGGATGCACTGGCGCCGTTGGAAAATCTCGTCCGACCGAACAAGGCCATCCTCTGGCTGCATCGGGAGTTGATTGAAGATCGGTGGAAGCGCAACGCGCTCGTCTTTCAACGCCTGCTTCCGATGAAGCTTCCGGCGGCCGGGCGGCGCAGGGAACGTCTGGCGTATCACGCACGCGCTCTGGTGGCGTTGCTGGCGGGACGCAGAGCGCGCAACACACCGTCGAGAACTTCGCATACTTCCGATTGAAAGCGGTGTTCGGTAAACCGTGCCTGCCAGCTTGCGCGCGCCTGCTTCGAGATGGTTCGCATCAGCGCCGGGTTGCCCGCAGCCTCGACCATTGTTCGCGCGATCACGTCCGGCTCTATCGATGGCATCAGAACCCCTGTCTTGCCGTGCTCGATCAATTCGGGAATGCCGCCGGCATGGGCCGCAATCACGGGAACTCCGCAGGAAAACGCTTCCAGCACCACTAAGGGACACGCTTCGGTGGCAGCGGACGGCACGGCGAGCATGTCGATCTGCTCAAAAGACGATTGGGGGTTGTCTTGCCAAGGCACGAACTCAACGTCGTTTCCCGCCGCTGCGCGGACTTCATCTGCATATCGATCGGACCCAAACATCGGCCTGCCGGCGACGACGAAGCGCAGTTGGGGGTTGGCCGCGGCCGCTTCCGCCGCCGCCCGGACAAAATGCAATTGACCCTTCTCGGGAGTAATCCTCCCCAAAACTCCGATTCGGAGGAACTCATTGCGTTCCCGAAAAGGAAATCCGCTAACGCCGTTGTAGATGACGCGGGCCATTTTGCCGGGAGTCTTTGCTTCAAACCATCGCGCGACGAACGCCGACACGGCAATCAGACCATCGAATCGCCGCAGCGAGCGTGCTAGCAAGGCTGCCGCGCCACGCTGTTCCACTATGCTGTGCGCGTGATAGACCAGCGGCTTTCCGCTTGTTGCCAGCGCCGCGGCCGGCGCCACACGCGGCCCGTGCACGTAAATGAGATCCACCTCGCGCGCCAATCGTGAAATGGCACTCACCTGTCTCGGAAGCTGCGCGGCGTAACGCGCCACATCGGCCGCTCCCTTGTGATGGGCCGTAAAGGGGCCGCACGGAATGGGCGCCATCTCCTTGGCGACCGTTGTGAGTTCACGAAATGCCGCGCCCTCCGGCATCGCCGCCCACACCTCGCCGCCTTGTGCGCGAATGCCACGCGCAGCCGAGAGCATCGCGCGCTGGCCGCCGCCGAACTCACCAAACTGGTCGACGAGCAGGACTTTCATCCGTTCCTGGTATCGGCACCGCCATCCGCCTGGGCGTCACGATACGCTTGCGCGAGCACCCAGAAATAGACCGGCAGCACGCGCCAATAGGTGAGAATGTCACCGGTCAGCATTTGCAGCATCTCACCGATCCAAAAGCAAAACATCCACGTCCCGTAGAATGATCCTCGGCGCATGGCGCGCCAACTCACGGCAAGAATCGCCGCGTTCAGCGCCAGCAGCGCCGTGAGGCCAAGAATGCCGCATTCCATCAGCGTCGAAAGATAGGCATTATCGGGGATGACGGGTTGCCCCAGATACTTCGTATTGGCAAGAGTCTTGTAGCCGATGCCGGCGATGGTTTGCCACGGATGGCTGGCAATGTACCCCGCGAGCATTTCCCAGGTTTGCAACCGCCCGGAAAGAACGCGGTCGGGCGATTCGAGCAGCGTGCTGCGCACCAGATCGAGGCGCAGCCAATAACGCGCCGCGAATTCCGGCAGCAGCAGTGCGAACACGCCGGCAGCAACCGCGATCGCCAAAGTGATGCGAACCAAGGTGGGATACCGCAGCAGCCGCCGGCGTTCGAGGATCGCCAGTGTCAGGAGCGCAGCGCCGCAGGCAAGTATCGATGCGCGCGAATAGGACAACAGCATCGCAGCCGTGCAGACGGTTAGTCCCACGGCCAGCGCCCACCCCGGCAGCATGCGGCGGTGTTTGGGCTGAGCCAGCATCGCGACAGCCATCACGACGAAGAAGGAGCAGAAGTTTCCGAGCGTGGATGCCTCATAGAATAAGCCTTGCGCACGCCGATAGATTCCGGAATCGAGCCAAAGAAACTGCGCGCCGAACCCGGCGGGGGCGGGCAATTGGAACACGAAATCCACGCAGCCGAACAGGGCGGCGGCTCCTGCGATCCAGAAGAGAGTGCGGGTAGCGTTCATGCGGGCGCTGCCATCCACGCGCTCGGGACCCTGCGCGGCGCTGAAGAAGACGTACACGGAGATGCCGAACAGCGCAATCCGCGCCGCCGAGCCCGCGGCGACAGCTAGCCCTGCATTCGCCAGTGCGAAACCAAGACTCAATATCAAAGCGGCTGTGTAAGCAAGAAGCGCACACGGTAGGGAGCGCCATTGAAATTCCCATTCCGCCGCGTGTGCGCAGCCGGCCAGTAACCCGACGCCGGCAATGATCACGGCGGCATTGGGGCCTGCGTTGCCAAAGGGAAGCGGCAGCGGCGGCAACAGCACGACGGCCCCTAAAAATAGCAGCACCCATCGAATCGAGAACGCGTACCAAAGCACCGGTACGGCCGCCAGCATGATCGTCGCAGCCACCGCCGCCTGCCAGGGGAGAAGCGCCACCATGCAGGCAACGCCCGCAATGCCCAATCCCGCGGCCCAATCTCGTGGATTCGATACGGAATGGCTAACGGTTGACACGCATCACCAGCGATTCGTCGTCCAGTGCCTGCTGCCTGAGGCGTTGGCGGGCCAAGCCGAACTGCAGCGTGAGATAAGCCAGGCTCAGCACGGAGGCGATGAGGAAAGCCGCCGCCAGAAAGAGGGACGTGCGCGGTGAACTCGGCTTCTGCGGCGTCACACCGGGGTCAACGAGGCTCAGCCGTTCCGGACGTTCGCGCTGCGATGCCAGCAATTGATTGAGCGCCACGGCCTCTTCGGCCAGGTATTGCGCCACCGCTTGCGCATTCGCCGGATTCGCGAGCGAGACTTGAATTTCGAGAATCCGCGTGTCTTTCAGCTTGGTGACACGCAACGCACGGCGCTTGAAGTCTTCGAACGTGGCGCCTGGATCGAGCAAATGATACTTTTCCACGGCTTTGGCGAACACGGCATCGCTCGATGCAAACGCTTCGTAGCTCTTCAGTGATTCGAGATAGACCGCATTGATCGCCGTTGACGTCCGCGGATCGGGACCGGCCGGCGGATCAATGATCAATCGCGCCGTCGCTGTGTAGAGCGGCGTCATCAGGAGGCACGCGATCGCGGTGAGCAGCATCGCGCCTGCGATCGTTAGCATCGCGAATCGCCATCGCTTGCGCAGGTAGAGAAGGTACTCGAAAGGATCGAAGCGTTCCGTCACGCGCGCCTCACACGATAGTCTTATGTAGTATATGAGGTTCATTGGCGCGGCGGTCGTATTTCTCGTTCCGCTTGCGCTCTGGCCGGGGCGATTTTTTTACTACGACATCACCCCGAAGGCCTGCCTGCTTTATCTCGGCGCGGCGCTGCTGGCGGCGACGGCATGGATGGCCGCGGGCCGTCTTCGCACGGCAGCCGGCGATGCTTGGGGACGCTGGTATCTCGGCCTGCTTTTTGCCTCCATCGGGATTGCGTTAGCTGCGGCGGCTGTGTCGCCCATCACGCAACTCGCCTGGCAGGGTTCGAACTGGCGTCGCGGAGGCGCGGTCACGGAAGCGGCCGTCCTCATCGCGGCGCTGTTGATTGCCCTCTGTCCCGCGATTCCAACCTTGCGCTCGCTCTGCGCGGCCGGGATCATCGCCGCCTCCTACGGCATCGGCCAATACTTCGGCTGGGATCCGTGGATCAATCGTTCGGCGTACGAGGTTGGCGAGGGCATCTACCAGATCGTGCGGCCTCCGTCTACCTTGGGCCATAGCGACTATTTCGCGGCATTTCTTTTGTGGTCCGTGTTCGCAGGCCTTGGATTGTGGGTGTCCGGAGCCTCTCGCAAGCTGGGGTCGGCGGCCGTGTTCACCGGTGTGGCCGCGATTTTGCTCGCTGGATCGCGCGGTGCATGGCTTGGGGCGCTGGCCGGTGCGGCCGCTCTCGTGCTTGTTCGCCGTCCGTCAATCCTCCGCGTTGGCCAGGTTGCTGTTGTCGCCATCGCCGCCTTTGCCTTGTTCTACATCTCGCCCGCGGGCGAGCGCCTGCGTGCCCGCGCTTTCTGGATCAGCGAAGATCGTGCCGGCGGAGCGCGGCTGCTGCTGTGGCGCGATTCGCTCGGCTTGGCTGCGGCCCATCCTCTCCTCGGTGTCGGACCTGATGTGTATCCCGCCGCTTTCCCCCCCTACCAATCGCGGGATCTCTCGCGGGCCTACCCCGACTTCGCCCACGAATCCCCGCACAACATGTTCCTTGATGCGCTGACGGGCGAGGGATTGGGCGGCTTTCTCGTACTGGCGTCGCTCGCCGGACTCGGGTTGTTTGCAGGATGGCGGCATCGCGCGGAGCCAATTACCGCAGGGCTTCTCGCGGGCCTTGTGGCGACTCTCGTTGCGCAGCAGTTCATCGTATTTGTGATTCCGACCGCGCTGCTGTTCTATCTCATGGTCGGCTTGCTGGTATTGCGTGATGTGCAGGCTCAACCCGTCGGGCGCGCCGCACGAATCGCTGTCGGCGTAGCCGGCTTGTTGATTGCTGTCGCATTTTCATACGCAGCCCATCGCGTCGGCTCCGGCGACCGGGCAATTCAACGCGCGAAGCTCGCCCTTGCTTCCGGCGATGCGAGTGAAGCCATTAGCGCTTTCCAGAATTTAACGGCGCATCAGGCGACGGGCGTTTCCGCCAACATCGAACTATCGCGGCTTGCCGATGCGGCCGGCAGCAAGGCGCCGTTGCTGCCGAACAAGCTGCTGTTTTCTCAGATGGCCGCCGCCGCAGCCACGGCCGCCACGAAAGTACCTGAAAATGGCGCGGATGCCTGGTACAACCTCGCCGTGATGCTCGCCCAGTCAAACAACATTCAGGGTGTCGAAGCCAGCCTCCGCCAATCCATCGCCCGTGCACCGCGCTGGTACAAACCCCATTGGATGCTGGCCCGGGTGCTCGCCGCCGCGGGTCAAACAAAGGAGGCCCGCGACGAAGCCCGCCTCGCGCTCGATCTCGGTGGCAACAAGCACCGCGAGGTAGCCGGCACGCTGCAGCCGATCCTTAACCCAGGGGCGTCGCCCGGCAAACTCTGAAATGGTAGGATACGGATCATGCAATCGCTAAGATGCTCGATGATCTTTGCGGTGGCCGTAGCGGTGGGCTTCGGTCAAGTTCAGGCGCCTGGCAATGCAGGTGCGTCACTCGGGTCTATTTTTGCCTCGCGACTCGGCTCGTCCGGGCACAACGCGGATACCGTTCCGGCGTCGATCACAAGTGTGACGTCCGCTACGGATTTCGGCGGCGGGTACAACTTCTTTGCCAGCGGATCGTGGATCGAAATTAAGGGTACTGGGCTCGCTACGAACACGCGTATTTGGAGCAACGAACCCCCTAATGTGGACTTTACCGACGGCGGTCTGTTAGCGCCCACATCCCTTGATGGCACAACGGCGACCGTGAACAACAAGCCGGCCTTCGTTTATTACATCAGCCCCTCGCAGATTAACGTCCAGGCACCGGAGGATGACGTCAGTGCGCTTGGTACCGTTCAAGTTCGAGTCACGAATCCGTCTGGAGTATCAGCTACATTCAGCAGTACAAGGCGCACGACGGCCCCTGGAATGCTAGCGCCAGCCAGTTTTAAAATTGACGGAAAACAGTACATGGTGGCCCAGATTCCGGCAGCAAAGCCTGAAGATATTAAGTACGTAGGACGAGAGAATCTAATTCCTGGCGTGCCTTTCAAGCCAGCTAAACCGGGAGACGTACTCGTCGCTTATGGCATTGGTTTTGGGCCGGTTACTCCAGCTATTGCGCCCGGTGTCGTGGTGACTTCGGACAATAGGATCGCCGCTCCCGTCACCTTATCTTTTGGTTCCACTCCAGCTACGATCGTTTTTAGTGGCCTTGCGCCCAGTGCGATCGGGCTTTATCAATTCAATTTTGTGGTGCCCAACGTCGGCGACGGTGACTATCAGATCAACATGACTCTAGGCGGCGCTGCACTCGAACAACCGCCCATGTTCCTCACCGTTCAGCGCTGACGATTCGCTTCGGCAGGGACCAGCCTATTTCGCCGGTCCCGCCGGGCTTTTGGTATTCGGCCGATCCAGCATTCCGTTATCGATCGTTTTGCCCGCGCGCGAAATCGTCTGGAAATGCAGCTTGTCCTTGTCGATCTCGCACAACATGTAGGCGTAGTCGATATCGAAGCCCTTGGCCGTCAGGTCGGTCTTTTCAATGTTTCCGCGCCGCAGCTTGGCCGAACTGCCGACAATAAAGTACGGAATCCCCTTTTGCGGCTTGATGCGCTCGTAGAAATGCTCATGGCCGCTCAGCACCAGTGAGACGCCGTGCTGCAAAAACATCGGCTCCAGCACGGTGCGGATCTGAACGCTTGATCCATGAGTTTCGCCGGAGGAATAAGGCGGGTGGTGAAAGAAAGCAATTTTCCAGTCTTCTTTTGAATCGTTGAGTGATTTATCGATCCACTCGAGCTGCTTCCGGTCCATGTAATTGGAGTCAATGGCAAAGAAGCGAATGCCGTCGCGCGGTTTGAACGAATAATACCGCTCGCCGTTCATGTTGAATTTTTCGTAATTGGCCTGGCTCGGATTGTCGTGGTTGCCGAGCGACGCATAGAACTTCACGCCGGCATCGAGCAGGGGCTTGTAGGGCTGCTCGAACTTCCGCTGGAAGTCCTTCGCGGATTCCCCGCCATACATGTTGTCGCCCATCATGGTGACAATGTTGAACGAAAATGCCTCGTGCGATTTCGCGAGTTGGCTGGCCACCTCGTACTGCGCCTGCCCGCCGGTTCCTGTATCGCCGATCACCGCGAAATGAAAGGAGTCCTTCCCATTGGGAAGCTGCAACTCCGGACTCTGGGCAACGGCGGCCCTGGTGAGGCCTAACCCGATCGGCAGTTTGAGAAGCAGTCGTCGCGAAAACCCAAAATCTTTCATACCAAAATCACTCATAGAGGCGGCGCAGCCTCCTTCAGGTAGTCAATGATCAAGTTTGACAGGTTGTCGCGCAGAACCAGCGTACGGCCTACAAACCGGTACTCGATGTCCGGAGGCAGCATGGGCAATTGCAGCAGCAGCAGCGGGGGAACGGAGGAAAGCGACGCGCTCTTGGGATAAACCGCGTTCACTTCGATCATGGGAGGCTTCTCGCCGGTCTCGGTTTCGGTCGCCGGATTCCCCTGCTTCACCACGTGGCGGCTGTCTTTGCTTTCTGAGCCGCTCAAATTGTTCTTCAGGATCGCGACGAACATCGGAGCCACCGTGGGGCTAAAGATGTCACCCTGCTTGGCCATCGGCCGCGCGCTGCGAATCGCGGCGACCAGCGCCTTTTCCCGCGCTTCAATTTGCTCGGGTTTTTCCCCTTTCATGGGCTCGGGAAACCGGGCTTTCGCGGCCCTGCGTATGTCGACATACTTCTGAACGCGCTGCGTGAAATCCTTCAATCTCGGATCGTCCGCGGGCAAAGCGAGATTCGAAATCAGAGTAGAAAGTGTCATGGCGGCAAAAAGGGCTCGCATTCAGGCGGCCTCCCTTGATCCCATAAGAGTGGGTTTGGGTGGGTTTTGTTGCCGCTCAATGGCGATGGAGCAGTTTCTTAATCTCCGGCCAGAATTCGGTGAACGCGTTGGCAATGGCTCGGTCACCGAACGAGAGCGGGATTCGTGCCACCGCGCGCTGCGGCGAAGCCTGGCTGTCCGGCCGCCAGGCGTTGGTAATGAAATTGGATGCGGGAACGGCCATATAGCGCGCATAGGCCGGTACCAGCTTGCCCTCGCGGTCTCGCGCCAGCACAGTCATTTTCACGATATTGAAGAGCCGCGCCTTTAGCGGCTGGCCAGTGGCGCGGACATAGCGAGGGTCCTCGCTCCAAAGCGAGCCGATGCTGGTTTCCACCAATAGGCTGGTCGCGCCGGTACTCATGCGCAGGCCAAAGCGTTTGGCGAAGCCGTCCCAGTGAGGGCCGTACTCCCGAGGTGAGGAATTCTCCGCCGTTCCGATCGCAGACGTGAAGACATAGCCGGCCATGCGCCGTGGGCTGACCGAGGAGCGTGCCGCCCACTGGAACCGCTGCTTGAGCGACATCGGCTCGTAAGGCTGTGTTGAGATGGCCGCGCTGGAATCGACGATTGCATCGTCAACGGAGGCGTCGTCCTGCCTCTGAAATTCCTGCAAGATTGTTTGCGCGTGCACGAGCGACACCGTCAGCCCCAATAGGAACGCTGTCTTCATGGAACCCCCTTAAGAGGAGTCCGCGGCGCGCCGCCTGTTTCAATACGGCCACCAGGCACACTCACGCAAAAAGTGAGGGAAGAAAGTCACGAATTATGAGCGGGTCCGTATCAACAGGACCGCCTCGGGGCGTAACAAAATCGATTGCTCTTCGCTCATACGGCAGGAACCGTTCGGCAAATTGCTAACGGGGGAAATGTGCGGCCGAACAATCTCATCAGTCTCGTCAGGCCTTATCGGAAGCTCCTGATTGGAGCGCTCTGCGCGGCCTTGCTCGAAAGTCTCGTCGACCTGCTTGGCCCGTGGCCGTTGAAGATCGTATTCGACAACGTGATCGGCAAGCGCCCCCTCCCGCATTGGCTCCAGGGCGTGGGAGGCACTGATCCGCTCAGTGTTCTTGGACTTGCGGCTATTGCGGCTTTGGTCATCGCTGTCGTGGGTGCTGTCTGCTCATACGCCGAAAAGCATTTCACCGTAACTACCGCGCAGTGGGTTTCGCACGATCTGCGGAAGACGCTCTACTTCCACATGCAGCGGCTTTCCATTTCCTATCACGATCAGACGCAAACCGGCGACCTCATCAGCCGCGTCACCAGCGACATCGATGCCATCCAAAGCTTCGTTACTTCGGGCCTGCTGAATAGCGTGGTGCAGACCGTCACTCTGATCGGAATGCTGGGCGTCATGCTGTATTTGAACTGGCGCTTCACGCTGATTGCGCTCTCGGTGGCTCCGGTTCTGTTCTTTGTCGTCTTTCATTACACCCGCATGATCAAGCGCTATTCGCGCGACGTGCGAAAAAAGGAAGGCGGCATCGTATCGCTGGTCGAAGAAGCGCTCACTTCCATCCGCGTGGTGAAGGCCTTCGCGCGGGAGGACTACGAACAGCATCGGCTGGAAGAACAAAGCCTCGAAACGGTCGAGGCGGCGCTGAAGGCCCGCAGCGTCAAGGCCAAGCTCACGCCGCTGGTGGAAATCATCGTCGCCGTGGGTACCAGCCTGGTTCTTTGGTTCGGCGGGCGCCTGGTCCTCAGCGGCGAGATGTCCCCGGGCTCGCTGATCGTCTTCGTCTCCTATCTGGCCAAGATGTACAAGCCCATGCAGGAGCTTTCGAAGATGACCGACACCTATTCGAAAGCCGCCGTGGGCTACGAGCGCATCATGGAGGTCCTGCAGACCAAGAACGATGTTCGCGATGCGCGCCGCGCCAAGAAGGCGCCGCGGTTCAAGGGCGGAATCGAGTACGATCACGTGACCTTCGGCTACGAACAGGACCGTCCGATTCTTTCCGACTTCACAATGAAGATCGAGCCCGGCCAGGTGGCCGCCATCGTCGGCCCCACCGGCGCGGGAAAATCGACGATTCTCGGGTTGATACCCCGGTTCTACGATCCCGAATCCGGCACCGTCAGGATCGACGGCCGAGACATCCGCGAGTATGCGCAGAAGTCCTTGCGCGACCAGATCAGCATGGTGCTGCAGGAAACGCTGCTATTCCAAGGGCCGATCTGGCAGAACATCGCTTACGGAAAACCCGAAGCTACCCGCGAGGAAATTCTGAAAGCGGCCGAACTGGCCAACGTAAACGAATTCGTAGAGAAGATGCCGGAAAAGTACGACACGATTGTGGGCGAACGCGGCGTCACCCTGTCGGGAGGCCAGCGGCAGCGGATCGCGATTGCCCGCGCGGTCATCCGCAATACTCCGATTCTGCTGCTGGATGAGCCGAGTTCCGGGCTCGACGCGGCGTCCGAAAAGCTCGTCTTCGAGGCGCTCGACCGGTTGATGGAAGGCAAGACTTCCGTGGTTGTCGCGCATCGGCTCTCCACCATTCGCCGCGCCGACGTGATCTTCGTCGTACAGGATGGCCGCATTACCGAGAGCGGCAAGCATGACGAACTGATCCAGAAGGGCGGCCTCTATGCCGAACTCTGCGAACTGCAGTTCGGCTCCGCGGAAGTCATACAAAAGGCGTGAGTCCCGAGGATTATTTTTTCTAATGGAAGTCCCTAAAACAAAACAGGCGGCAAGTTGCCTCTACTGCACAGGGGGTGGCAGGTGGTGAAACTTCTTGTTCAACCAGACGACGGAATCAAGGCGCTGATCGACGCGATTAGCGATGCGAAAAAGAGCATCGAGATCATGATTTTTCGCTTCGACCACAAAGAGGTCGAGCGGGCGTTGATGGACGCCATGAAGCGCGGCGTGGCCGTGCAGGCGCTCATCGCATTTACCAACCGCGGAGGCGAGCGGCGTCTGCGCGATCTCGAAATGCGCCTGCTGGGAGCCGGCGCTGTGGTGGCGCGAACCAATAACGATCTGGCGCGGTACCACGGCAAGTACATGATCATCGACGGCCGCGACCTCTACATTCTCGCTTTCAATTTCACCAAATCCGACGTCGACCGTTCGCGCAGCTTTGGCTTGGTCACAAACGACGCCAAGCTCGTGCAGGATGCCTCGAAGCTGTTCGCAGCCGATTGTGCCCGGCAGCCCTGCGAATTGAAATCCGACTGTCTGGTGGTGAGCCCGATCAACTCGCGCGACCGGCTGGCCGATTTCCTGCGCAGTGCCAAGAAAGAACTGCTGATCTACGATCTCGAAGTGAGCGACGTCGAGATGGTGCACATTCTGAAGGAACGCGCGCAGGTTGGCGTGAAGACGCGAATCATCGGCTTTGCCAAAGTTCGCGGACCGGAGATTTCCGTGCGCTTCTCGCACCCCCTTCGTCTCCACGCCCGCGTGATTGTCCGTGACGGGGAAGCGGTATTCATCGGCAGCCAGAGCCTGCGCAGGCTGGAACTGGACCTGCGGCGCGAGGTGGGCGTCATCGTGAACGACAGCAAGATCGCCTCGCGCATCGCCAAGACGTTCGATACGGATTGGGAATCGGCCAAGGAAGTGGAGGTGCCCGCCGAGAAGGTGGCAAAGAAGATTGCCAAGGCAATTGCCGGGGAAATCCCGCCGATTTCGGCCGTCCTCGATCAAGTCGTGGCGAAAAACGGAAAGAAAATAGACCTCGATCGCGAGCATCTCGAAGAGGCCGTCCGTGACGCCGTGAAAACCGCCGTGCACGACGCCGTACAGGAAGTTGTCGCCGACGATACAACGGTTAGCAGGTGAAAGGAGCAAGTCTTATGGATAGCCGGAACAATTGCTGGTTTGCTTGCGCGACGCTTGCTTTGTGCCTGCCTCTGGCCGGCGGCGACCGTGAGAAGCCCCCCGTCGAGAAGCTGCCCGCCGTGATGTGGCGCCAGCCCACCGATATCGCCTCGCGCGATCTTTTTTATGGTGAAGGGGGCAGACGGCACGAGCCCGGCAAAGGACCGTTCACGTTTGTGAAAGAGGATCTGGACGGCAATAGCCCGAAGTTCATTGTGGAAGACAGCCGCGGGGTGAAGTGGAAAGTGAAGGTCGGCGAAGAAGCACGGCCGGAAACCGTCGCAAGCCGGCTGGTGTGGGCCGTGGGCTATTCGACCGATGAGGATTATTTTGAACCGGCGGTGCGTGTCGAGAATCTGCCGGTGAAGCTCCATCGCGGCGGCCAATTTGTGGCCGATGGCTGGGTTCATGACGCCCGCTGGGAACGCATGGATCAGAAAAAAGCCGATGACTGGCACTGGCGCGACAACCCCTTTAGCAAGACCCGCGAACTGAACGGCTTGCGCGTTCTGATGTCACTGATCGGCAACTACGACATGAAGGATTCTCAGAACGCGGTATATGAGGACGAAGGTTCGCGCCGCTATATAGTGGCTGACCTCGGTGCGACCTTCGGCGCTACCGGATCGCGTTGGCCAAGCGAATCGTCGAAAGGCGACCTGAGCGAGTATAGCCGCGCCGACTTCATCAAGAAGGTGACGCCCAACTACGTCGATTTCGCCGCGCCGTCGTGGCCTATGCTGTTTGGATTCCTGCCAACGCCGCCGCTGCCCTACTCGATCCTTACCGCACCGATGCGGCTCGCCGGCAAACCCGCCGCTCCCAACGTATGGAGCCAGCGCTGGATCGGCAAACGTGTTCCCCGGGAGGACGTCCGCTGGATCAGCGCCCTTCTGGGCCGTCTATCGCGTCAACAGATCCGCGACGCTTTCCGAGCCGGCCACTATACGGATGCCGAAATAGAGGGCTTCAGTAAAGTACTCGAAAGCCGCATTGCGCAGTTGAGTGAGTTGTAAGGTTCAGCGAAATACCATGATCCCGCGGAGCACCAGCGATAGTATCAGGTAAACGCGATCCGCAGCCGTTCGGTCGCCCACTCCAGATCGCTTTCCGAGATCACCAACGGCGGCGCCAGCCGGATCACCGTGCTGTGTGTCTCCTTGCAGAGCAAATCCAGATGCATCAGCCGCTCGCAATAGGGACGTGCCGGAACGTTCAGCTCGATGCCGATCAGCAGGCCGCGCCCTCGAATTTCTTTGATGTCGGAATGCTCGATCGTCTGCAGGTCTTCGAGAAACCGCGCGCCTAACTCCGTCGAGCGTGCGCTGAGATTTTCCTCCGTGATCACTTTTAAGGCCGTGCGCGCCACCGCGCACGCCAGCGGATTCCCTCCATAGGTGCTGCCATGGCTTCCCGGCTCGAAAACCCCGAGAATCGCCGCGCTCGAAACCACCGCCGACACTGGATAGAAACCGCCGGATAGCGCCTTGCCTAAAACGAAAATATCGGGCTGTACGTCTTCGAGCCAGCACGCAAACAGCTTCCCTACCCGGCCCAGGGCTGTCTGGATCTCATCGGCTACCATCAGCACGCCATGCCGCGTACAGATCTCGCGCACCTGCCGCAAATAGCCGTCCGGCGGAATCAGAATCCCGGCTTCGCATTGAATGGGCTCAAACAGGAACGCACAGGTATGGGGCGTAATTGCCTTTTCGAGCGCCGCCGCGTCGCCAAATGGAATCTCGATGAACCCCGGCGTGAACGGACCAAAACCCTCGCGATAAGCGGCCTCCGACGAAAATCCGGCAATCGTCGTCGTGCGCCCGTGGAAATTATTCTGGCAGACGATGATCTCCGCCTTGCCGTCCGCGATGCCCTTATTACGATAGCCCCAACGCCGCGCCGTCTTGATCGCCGTCTCCACCGCCTCGGCGCCGGTGTTCATCGGCAGCACCATTTCCATGCGGCACAGTGTCGCCAGCTCTTCGCAGAACAACGGCAGCTGATCGTTCCGGAATGCCCGCGACGTCAGCGTCACGCGCTCGGCCTGTTCGCGCAATGCCGCCAGGATCTTCGGATGGCAATGGCCCTGGTTCACTGCCGAGTAGGCGCTCAGGCAATCGAGGTAACGCTTGCCCGTTACGTCATACACCCACACGCCCTCGGCGCGCTCCACCACAATGTCGAGCGGATGGTAGTTGTGCGCGCCCCATCGCTCTTCGGTCTGGATCAGCGAGTCGGCATCGGAAACGGAGTGAAGGTTAGACATGGTGAATGGAGGGTGGGGCCGTGCCCCGCGCCGAGGCCCCCGCCTCGGCTATCGAACAAATCGGAAACAGAACAACGGCGGCGCTCAGTTCCGGCTCGCTACTGCAATGGTAGCCTCCACCGGCGATTTTTGCTTCTTCGGCAACGGCATGCGCAGCAGTCCGAGGGCGGCAATGGCGGAGAGGGCCGCCAGGGCCGCGCTGCCATAGAAGGCGTAATCCCAGGTGCCGGTCTTGCGGAATAACTGCGCGGCAAGGCCGCCGGCGAGGAACGCGGCGACGCCCTTGGTGGCATAGAGGTAGCTGTAATTGGAAGCAGAGTTCCGGGCGCCGAAGAAATCAGCAGCCACGGTTGGAAACAGCACGTAAAGCTCGCCCCAGGTGAGGAAGACCAGGGCCATAATGGCGACGAACCAGAAGTCGCCCATTTTGCCGATCGTAGCCACCGCGGCCAGAAACACTGCCTGAAGACCGAAAGCGATGGCCATCGTGCGTTCGCGGCCGATCTTGTCGGAAACCATGCCCCAGCCGAGCCGGGCCGCGCCGTTGCAGAGAGGATTCAGCGTCAGCGAAACAGCCAGCGCCGTAGCGCTGACGGCATAGGTTTTGGCCACTTGGGCCACTTGCGCCGTCGCCATCAGCCCGCCGATGCCGATAGCCAGCATCATCAGGAACAGGGCATAGAATTGCGGCGTGCGAAGCATTTCGGCCGAATTGAAGGAGTCCGTTTGGCGGCGCACGGGCGATTTCAGATTCGCCGGGGCTTGAACGGCGCCATCCGCCGGATATTCCAGGAACTGGCCGGCGATGATGATCACGATGCCGAGCGTAATGCCGGAATAAAGAAACGTGGTTTGATAGCCCGCGGAATCAATCAGGCGTTTGAAGCCCACGTTGAATAGTGCCGCGCCGGATCCGTACGCAGCCGCAATCAGGCCGCTGGCGATGCCGCGCTTGTCAGGAAACCATTTCAGCCCTAGCGCGGTGGAGCAGCAATACACGAAGCAGTTGCCCAGCCCCGCGACGGCGAACAACAGATAGAACTGAGGAATCGTTTCGACCCGGCTGAGGCTCGACCAACCTACCGCGCACAGCACGCCGGCAAGCGTCATGAACCAGCGCGGACCGATCTTGTCGATGAAGGGGCCGGCAAGCGGCATGGCCCACGTCATCACAGCGATGAAAATGGAGAAACCGTATTGAACGTCGTCCAGCTTCCAGCCCGCGTGGGAGGCCATCATCGGATTGACGAACAGCGTCCACCCATACTGGAGGTTGCTGATCATAATCATGGCAACCATTGCGGCCGCCAGCCGGAACCATCGGTTCATGTGCAGTCTCCTACAACTTTGTAGTCACTTGTCGCTCGCGGGCAGAAGCTAGATTACTATCCAGCATTTTGGTGGCTGCGTATACGGTACGGGTGTACGGCATCTCGATGCCGAGCTTCTCTCCGAGTTCCACCACCGCACCCACCACTGGTTCTAGTTCCATCGGGCGGCCCGCTTCCAGATCCTGTAGCATCGACGTCTTATGCTCGCCGACCTTTTCCGCGCCCGCTATCCGCTGTTCGAGTGAGATCGGAATCTCCACGCCCAGCCGATTGGCAACAGCTTCGACCTCGGCCATGATATTACGAACGATCGGGCAAATGTCGGCATCGCGCGCCATCTGCGCCAAAGTCCCGTGAGTAAGCGAGCTGAGCGGATTAAAGGCTACGTTGCCGAGCAGCTTCACCCACATTTCGTTACGGATGCGCGTCGAAATGGGGCACCGCAGCCCCGCCGCGATCATCGCCGATGCGATTTCCTTGCAGCGGTCGGACTTGGTGCCATCCGGCTCGCCCAGCGAAATGCGGTTGCCCTCCGTATGCCGGATCACGCCCGGCTCGGAGATTTCGGTACCGAGATAGACCAGAGAGCCCACCACTCGCGCCGGGTCGATCGCCGCGCCAATCACGCCGCCGGGATCGACCTTTTCCAGATGAATGCCGGCATGTTCGCCCGCGCCCACCTGGAAATACCACCACGGAATCCCGTTCTGCGTGCTGACCACCGTCGTGTTCTCGCCGATCAGCGGCTTCAATTGCGGAGCGAGCGCCGTCAGGCCATGGGCCTTCACGCCGACAATGATGACGTCGACCGTGCCAGCTTCCGCCAGGTCGCCGATCAGCCGCGGATGAGTGTCGAACTCGCCATCGGCCGACACCACCCGCAGCCCGCGCTCGCGCATTGCCGCCAAATGCGGACCCCGCGCATAGAGCGTCACTTCCTGTCCGGCGCGCGCCATGCATGCGCCGATGTATCCGCCGATGGCGCCTGCCCCGGCGATCAGAGTATGCATGAATTACGCCTTTGCGGCCACGAACGCCTGCGCCACCGCGCCACGCTGGATTTTGCCCGTCGCCGTGCGCGGAATCTTGTCCGACACGTGAATCTTCTTCGGCCGCTTGAAGTCGGCCAGCCGTTCCTTGCAGAACGCCATCACGTCGGCAGCGGTTGCGTCCTTGGCGTCTTCCTTGAACACCACCAGGGCCTCGACTTCCTCGCCCCAGCCCGGATGCGGCACCCCGAAGCAAACCGCCTCGGCCACCGCCGGATGCGCCAGCAGCACTTCGTCAATCTCCCGCGGACCAATCTTTTCGCCGCCGCGGTTGATCAGCTCCTTGATGCGCCCGGTCAGCGTCAAATAGCCTTCTTCGTCGAGGAACCCTTGGTCGCCCGTGCGGAACCAGCCCTTGGTGTAGCTCTTGGCATTCGCTTCGGGATTGTTCTCGTAGCCATCCACCACGTTCGGCCCTTTGATGACAACCTCGCCGCGTTCGCCAGCCGCCAGCAGATCGCCCGCCTCGTTCATGATGCCAATCTCGATTCCGGTCGCCTTGCCGACAGAGCTCGGCTTCCGCGCAAACGGCGGCTGCGGATTCGACGCCATCTGGTGCGAGGCTTCCGTCATGCCATACGCCTCGAGCACCGGCACGCCGAACACGCGCTCCATTTGCTCCATCATTTCCGCCGGCAGCGACGCGCTGCAGGACCGGATAAACCGCAATTGCTCGGCGCCTTCCGGACGCGTCTCCCCCGCGCGATTCAGCAGCATGTTGTGGATCGTCGGCACCGCCGAATACCACGTGGCTTTGGTATCGCGAATCGTGCGCCAGAACGTCAGCGCATTGAACTTGCTCGGCACCACCACCGTGCCGCCCGAAAGCAGGGTCGATAGCGTCGAAGCCACCAGCCCGTGGACGTGGAACAGCGGCATCACGCACATCGAAACGTCACTCGGCTCCAGCGAATAGGTGGCGACGATATTGTGCGTCGAAGCCGCCAGATTCTTGTGCATGATCGGTACCCGCTTCGGCCGCCCGGTCGAGCCCGACGTATGCAGCACCAGTGCCACCGCATCCGGCAACGGCGCAGCGGCTTTTTTCCCTGTCGGAGCTCCCGCAATTTTTACTGTGCCCTTGTCGTCCATCTCCAGCGAATAGACCGGCACCTTCAATCCCTCGGCTGCCTTGCGCGCCGCTTCCTGGCCCTCCGGCGGAACTAACAGCACTTTCGCCGAGGTGTCCTCCAGATAGAACGCGACTTCCTCCTCGCGATACCCCGGATTCAACGGCGCCGCCGTGCCCGCCACCGACGCGGCAACAAAGCTCACAATCGCCGGCAGCCCATTCGGCAAACTGGTCGCCACCCGGTCGCCGGGCTGAATCCCGATCGAGGCGAGCGCATCGGCCATCGCCTGTACCTGCTCGCGAAACTGCGCGTAAGAAACGTTGATCCCTTGCTCGGGAAGAACAATCGCCGTACGGTCCGCCGGCGCGGCCTGGATCAGCTCCAGGAGGGTTTGAGGTCGAGACATCCCATCTATGATGTCACGGGAGGGCTGCTGCCTGAGCACTCTTTAATCTGTGCCTAGCCAGTAATGGCTAGGGTGCGCCCGTGCATCCCGATCCGAGACGAATGGACCGATTGGCGCGATGCCGTAGCGGAAACGCCCCGGCGCAGCCGGTTATTTGCCTACCATGTGACCGGGATCCCGGTTGTTCTCCTCACAAATGCTCTCAATCAGCTCCGCATCCGGCAGCAGCGCCCAGATCAAATGCACGTTCCAAGGCTTGGTATAGGCCCCCGGATCATCGATCGTCACGTCGATGTCCATCTGCCCCATCTTGGTGCGCTTGAACCGCTCGGTCACCTTCAACTGCTCCGTCGCCGGCAGCCCCTTCATATCGAGCCAGGTCTTCCCGTTCTGCCCGATCGTCTCCACCACGAACGTATCGCCGTCCCAACGCCCGATCGAATACCCCTGCCAGGTCGGCTGCGGATTCTTCGGCAGCGGGCGCCCATCCGTGAATATTTGCCGGTAAATCGTGCGCGACTCCGCCAGCAAAAGCGTCAGGTCCTCGGTCTGCACAATCTTCAACCCATCCGGAATGTTGTCCTTTTCCGGAATCCCCGAGGGCAGGCACGAGACGCCGGGATGGTCTTTGCCATTGTTGTCGATGCGCTCGTTATAGAGCTTCCGCGCCGCCGCCGTCAGCGGAATCTCCGACTCCTTCATATCCGCCGCCAGATTCAGCAGATGCTTGGTCGGATTCTGCGGCATCCAGAATCCCGACAGATCCGGCTTCCCATAGGAAGTCTTGGGCACCGGAGCGCTCATGTCGATCTTGCCATCGGCAGTCCGCGGTACGTGTTTCCACGGATAGGGATCCCATTGGGCGTTCATCACCGCCACCATTGCCAAGCCCACTACGGAAACCCGAAGCAAATTCTGAAATGTCTGGATCATATGCATCAACCGCACCTATTCTGTCGAGTCGCGAAACGGTATGCAACCTGCTCCAGCTATCGCGACGCTAGAATACAAATCAGGTATGGCGATGCCAATCGACTGGTCTCAATGCTCCGCTGTGGAAAGCATCCCCGGCAAAGTGAGCGGCGCCTGGGTGCTGCGTGGCACGCGCATGCCAGTCCAAACGATTTTTGAAAACCTCGAGGCTGGACTCTCTGTCAAAGAGATCACCGAAGTCTTCGATGTCACCGAGCCTGAAGTGAATGCCGTGCTGACGCTGACCTCGGTGCCTGGCCAGTAATGGCCAGGTCGATAACACTTCTATTGAGAAATCCGCACCCTTCGCAACAGAACCCATTTGTTGTCGTCCCACAAGAAGTAGAACGCGTACGAACGAGCACCTTCCCGATACCACTGGGGAGTCGCTTTAAATTAGCATCAACCGACTGTCCTTTCGATACCCTACGTCCGGCCCCCGCCAACTGACATTGGAAAGGTCAGCATCGGCAGCCTAAATCCACCCCCAGAAATCGGCGGATCGTAAACAACACCGGTTTTCGCATCGATCGTTGCCATCTGGACACAACCTGTTCCGCATCCCCAAAACACTACGACGTAGTGCCCGGCAAAATTCGGCGCCGGTTTCGATTGTTCCTCTCCTGACACCCCATCAATGCGTGCTCCCCAGCCCTTGCTGACACCATCACGAATGCGAGTGCGAAATTTTCGTTGTTCTGGTGTCACAAGAAGGGGTGCATGTGCAGTCCGGTCGAATATCTCCCTCGTTGGATAGTCCTCGAACTTTGGATCGGATGGTGTCCGCTGCGCGCTGACAGCTGTCAGCGCGGCTAGCATCAAAGCGCAGCCCTTCAATTCTCCACCGGCACCTTCTCCGCCGACACCACCGTCAACATGTCCATCTTTCCAGCACATTGGGATCCTAAGCTTAGAATTCCACGTGGACAAGTTGTCGC
>JADMIO011411852.1_pt1 | contig 88984 bp, 98 predicted proteins | sample 8958161 | NCBI WGS metagenome assembly JADMIO01 (sample SAMN16585339, study PRJNA669376) | soil metagenome | isolation source: Crop rotation soil | place: USA: Cullars Rotation, Alabama | collected 2011
CCGCGACTTCAAGTCACGTGAATTCCAAGCTTCGGATCCCACTGTGCTGGAAAGAGCCAAGATTGAGGCGTCAGAAGTCGCATCTTGAACACCTGAAAATGTCCAGGCAATGTTGACCTTCTGACCCCGCTTGATTTTGAAAACCGCAGTGCCTTGGCACCCGATCATCTTGAACAATCGACCATCAACGTAATGCCCCATTGTCAGCGTGTTATATGTTCCGCTTGTGACTGGCGTGTAAACCCCAGCCGAATAGGAAATTCCGCAAGCCAATAGAAGATTATGCCAGGATGGGGTGCTGCCAGATGATCCACTTCCCACCAATTCCGTTTCAAAGGTGAGCTTGGCAGAACGGGCACCAAGACCTTGAACGATTGGGCTGAAGTTTCCCTGTGATTGTCTCTCAACGATTTCGGTTGAATAAGACACCTGTGGATTAAAGATATTCGTTACGCCATTGGTTCCAGACAATGCAGCAGCCGTGCCGGTTGTGGTTTCAAGTGCAAATGCAAGCACCTGTTTGCGACGCAATTTTGGATAGGTTTCAACTGCCATAATTTCCCCTCGTGAAATGAAAAGCAGCAGCCCTTCAGGACTGCTCCCCTTGTTGTTCTTTTTGTGTTCCCCGTTAGATCAAAGCGAATGGATTGAACTGACTTGTGCGGTATTCAACGCCCAGGTTGATGACCACCACTAGCATCGTCCCCTCGATAACTTCTATCGCTGCCCCTTTAGCCCAAATGTTTTGCACGTTCCCGCCAAGAAAAGTGTTATTAGCCACCTCTTGCATCAGGGCATATTCAATGTCCGCCCGAATTACATTGGCGATTGTTTCATCAGGAATAGTGCTGTTCTCTGCATTGGCAAAGAACACAGCAATTTGGTACAGCCAATTCCAAGCAGTCGCCTGGATTGGCGTGTCGTTGTCATCAAACAGAGGCTCATGACCTCCATAGACAACGGCTTTCATGTGGTTCGGAATATTCCCGGATTCCTTGCTCCATCGCTCAACACTTGTTAGCTGTGTTCCGCCATTTGGAGCCGGCGTTACAATCAACTTATTCAGCACCAGCATGATTGCGATTGAGATCTGTTCATTGATTGGCAGAGGCGTCCAAATCTCATAGGTACTTGTGTTGTCTGGAACAACTGTCCAGGCGTCAACGTTAACTGTTCGTGATATTCCGATGTAACTGTTTACCTTTCGGAATTGTCCAACCCCGGTCCCGCCCGTGATGATTATTAAATTGCCATCATAAGCACCGTCAACACCGGAGGCAGACAATGCAATCTCAATTTCTGTTTGCCCTCCACCCTGTGCTGTTCCAGAAGTTAGTTTTGTCGGTCCTGCCATTATTCTTTAGGTTTCAAAAAACGATCCAACTGTGATTTGGTTTCCGTCGCCAGCACTCGATTTGCCAACTGTCTAAAATCCCCCTGCATCTTGTCAGCCGAAACCACCTTGAATACTGATGGTCCGAACAGCTCCTTGATGGGCAAATGTCCGGCATACAATCTTTGTGGCTTGTTTGCGTTGGTCTGTTGTTTTGCCAGACCTCGCTCAAATATCCCCTTGTGTTGCCCAGCCATTGCACCAAATGCATGCTTGAACGTTATCTGCTTATCGCCGAGTTTAACCGTCACACCTCTTGTCTTTGTGATACGGGGACCAAAGGCGATAAGGGGCAAAGGCTGTTTTGAGATCTCGATCCGCCCAACATAATTCCCCGCACCATCGGCTTTCGGTGGATACTGCTTACTAACCTGATCGATATAATGAGGCTTGATGTTCGATGCCTCTTTGATCTTTTTCTTGATCGCCACAAGTATTCGCCTCGTGGATCTTTTGATAATCTGGTAGTTTGCTTGCTTCAGCTGCTTCGGGTTGAGGGAGTTTCTCAATCGCTCCCGGTCAATCGGATTTATTGAGACATCGAATTCCATTTAGAATGTCCACCATTGGGTGCCGTCGCAAACCAGACGCAAAGCCCCATACTGGCTGCTCATAACACTGGTGTTTGAACCGTTTATATTTTCCGAAGCGTTCCCCTTGATCGTGACATTATGGGCAGAATCCTTTTTGATGAAGATGTACACTAAATTGGTTGAGGCAGCAGCCGCTGGAAGTGTGACAGTGAATATCGCACTTGTTCCGTCAACAATGAAAATGCTGCCCGTACCTCCAACCGTTGCTGTGGTTGTCAGCGTTTGAACTTGAACATTGAGATTGCCGGTCGTTACAAGGCTGGTACCGGTGATTGCAGAAGCATTGATGTTCCCGGAAGCGTCTCGCAATACGGCAGCAGATGCAGTGTTTGAGTCTGTAACCGCAAGTAATGGATTTGCCCCAGCCGGATTATACACCGGCACATTGATATAACTCATTTTTGATTTCCCCTCTTATCTAACTCTGACCCACCATCCCCCTTGATCGCTGCTTGTGATTTCAACGATAGGATGGTCTTTTGCGGTTCCCCCGATTACGTCGGCAAGCCTGATGATCCACGTCCCGCCACGATCCGGCTGCGATGGAACCCCCTTTAGGCCGGCCGCATCGAACGGAAGAAACACATGAAGTTCGGGCTGTATCTTGTTCAAACCACCCAAGGTTTCTGCTGTTACAGCATTGGGGGCAACCCGCAAAACATTTGTGACAAATGTCCAACTGCTTCCGCCCGATCCATTGTTCGTGGCAACTGTGATGGATTCCCCAAAATCAGTGGTGCCGGCGAATACATTGATTGCGTCGGCAGCGAGTTGTGTTTGAAAACTATTCCCCATGAAGATGTCTTGTGACGGATATATTTTTCGTTTCGAGGTGCTTAACGAGTGCGTTATAGATTCCGGCTTCCGTCTTCCATCGCTCTTCGGATCTGTTCATTCCCGCCTCTACCCCGTCGTAATCCTTAACGCCTTTCCAATCGGCTCCATAAATATCGATATGTTCACAAACGGAAGCAGCATAGGCGATGGCACACAACGAGGTCGTGAATGTCCAACTGATTTTGTTTTCTGCCGGATGCAACCAACTGTAGAGCGATTCAAAGGCGATTGTTTTGCCCCGCCAGGGTCGTTCAACTGTGTTCAACTGGTCTATTGAATTTTGAGCACTCAACAGGGTTGGGCATCCGAATACACTATCTTGGATCTCTTGGACAAGCGGGTAATCTCCGCAAGCCCATACATCCACGGGATAGTTAAGTGCAACCCGATTGACGCCTATAAGCAACCCGTGCTTATCTGTTCTGCCCTTCCAAGTATGAAGCAGGGACGGACCAGGATTAAGAATCGCAGCCCTCATTTAATATAATGCAACGATATTGCTTGCTGTTGTTGAGGTAGCCCAAATACGACTAACTCTAAAGCTATAAATTGCACCGCCTGCCAGATTCGGAACAATAAGCGTTGTCCCCGCTTTGGTGGTAAGTTTTATATTGCCACCTGTTCCCACGTAAATGCCACGTGTTACATAGGGAAGATCGTTGACATTGTCTGGCGTAATTAACGCCATATCTTGAACAGTGGAGCTAAGTGTGAGAGGATCACTTCCAAATTTGTCAACCGCTACTATTGCCATTTTTTCCCCCTTAAAGTCCTAACCTAAAATTTCCGCCTTGTCTCAACGCAACAAATCCAATCCCGAAACCGCCCGCTTGTGCTCCCGGAATCAAATAAACACTCCCACCGACATTTCCCGCATTAAGTTGTGACGCTGTTGCGTTTACAGACATAACGTGAATTGAGCCGCCAGTTGTAGCACTATCGCCCCCGACAAATGATGCGGAGTCAAACAACCACACGTCACCGCCGCAATGCCCATCACATATGCTGTTACCATAGAAGTATGCAGTGCCAGTCCCATTACTATTATATTGTGCAAAATCGTAAGCGTAGAGTGTTCCGCCATTGCAAGGAACACCGCCATTGATTACGGCAGAGTCACGCAGCGTAATAGTTCCTGCCAATGCAGCTACACCGGCTCCTGATGAATTTACAACGGAATTACCATTGATATTCACTATAAGAGCCTCCGAAGCATCGCCTGCCCAATGGTGTTCGTATGACGACCCCTGTGCCGCCAGCATTAAAGTGCCATTTGTCGCAATTGTGAGGTTGTCGGTCTCTCCATCGTCATCCGTCCACAAATCCGCCGTTAATCCGCTAGAATCAAAACCGATTACGCTTAACGGGGAGCTTGGTCCTGTAGAGGGTGCGAATGCACTTGCGAACGTGATATAGTCGCCTGAAACGGGCAAACTTCCGCCCAACCAATTATTGGTGTTTGTCCAAAGGGTATTGGTTGCGTGTTGAAGACCAGTCCACACTTTAAATGCCATAATTTATCCAATAAAAAAAGGCACAGTTTGGACAACCGTGCCTTTGCCATGCGGTTTGGCATGGTTGTTTGATTTTCTTACGGATTAAAACTGATTGAGAATTACCTGTGCCGTTGCAGCAGCAGAAGCATAAGTTCCGAATGATCGCCCAATCCTGGTGTTACCAGTTGAGTTGCCTGTCAATCGGCTGTTGGTGGCGTCCCAATAAAGCAACTGGGCATCGGTAAATGCCTCGCCTGTGTGCTTTTTAAGTTGGTGGACACACATATCAGGTCCGCCAATATTTAAAACGCCTGTTCCGGTTGTTGCCGCAATCGCATCAACTGCGATGCCGCAGAAGCCGGAAGACCCTGAAACCAAAACGACAACACCGCCGGCAGCAATCGCTGACCCGGTGTTCGTGTAATTATAAAGTGCTCCCCGAGCTACTAGAGTTGTGCTCATATAATATTCCCCTTAATTGATTGTTAGTTGTTGAACTTCAGCCCGATACTTATGAACCGAAGTTTTGAGCAATGCCCCTGAAGTCGAGAGCCTTTGCAGCGACGGTGTGACGAATCAGGTACTTAACGTCATCAGTATCCCATTCGGATTCCTGCTTCAGAACTGGTTCCGGCTCATCCTGCAAGAAACACACTTCAACAGTTGAAACCTTGTTGTCTCTGTAATCAGTCATCATGTACCATTTGCTGGTGCTGTTGACGTTCAATCGTTGATCGGCGACGACCACAAATTTGCCGTTGAACGGGTTGTAATCGCCTGACAACGTCGCAACTGCAGCAGAAGTGGATTGTGAGGCAACCAAACGTTCCGAACCCAAGAAACCTTGTGTTGCATACTTCAAAGCAGTAGGCACGAGGATGAACTTGGGTGCAAGGTTCAAGACGGCAGAACCGGCCAAACCTGTTTGGGTTTCGATCAATGTTGCCGTTGTTTGGATCTGTGAGATACCAGTTGGTGCTCCACCGCTGCCGGAGCCAACCAAATTGGCGTGGGCAGTTCCCATGATTGGGTTGCCGTCAGCCATATTGGAATTGCCCGTGAGAACGGCATAAGCTGTGTCATCTTCCAACCGAGCGGCTGCCTGGGCTTGCAAGCGTGGAATGTTGGCAAAGGCATTCATATCGTCGTTGATAATTGCCCGACGAGTGAGCCTTAATCCAAGAGCGTATTCGGTAAGGGTGTAAACTTCCTTACTGTCAGTCATTGTTACATATTTGAGTTCAGCACCAGCAAGCCGTGAACTCATTGATGGAACTTCGCCCAGTGCAACTCGATTCACGTTCTTGAAATCAGGTGCGAAATTCTTCGCTGCCCAGATATTCCAGGATTTTGGCTCATCAAGATACAAAGCCCGAAGTGTCTTATTTTGTGCGTCAAGCACGATGTTGCTGAAATCAGAAACGGATTCTGACAGAGCAGCTACTCGGCTTCCAAGAACTCGACGGAAGCCTCGTGGTCCCATTGCGTCAACGATTGCGTTGTCAGACAACAGGGTGGCGTTTGGAATGCCGAGTTCAGCCAGGTATATGCGGTACATATTGGTGGCTTTGTGCTGGCGGAGTTGATCGATATTGCGACCTTCAACGCCCATTTTCTTGTAGAACTCTGTGCGGGCTTTTTCGTCTGGGCACATAGCGGCAGAACGAGCAAGCATGGCAACAGGAATATCCTGGATCAGTTGTTGAGCTGCCGATTGTCCAACTCTGATTGAGGCACCAACAACAGGCTTGTTTTCAGAAACCTTGGCGAGCATTGCCGCCTTGATTTCCTTAACTGTGGCAGTTGAGGCAACGAATTCGTCGGCGTTTACACCAACGATTGAAGCCAAAGATTTGATCGTCTTGACTCTCTTGGCGAGGGCAGCGACTTCCAATTCATCCTCATCAACGATTTGTGTTCGTGCTGGGAGCTTGGCGGAAGCAGCAACCTTGGCGGACGTTTGATCGGTTGGGAGTTCCTTTTCACTAAGGTCACCCTCTTCCCCTTCGTCGCCACCATCTTCAGTGAAGCCCATCAACTTGCAAAAAGCATCGTTGACTTTGCTTTTGTCTTCATCGCTCAATCCGTTGTAATAGTCAGTCGCCTGGTTATTATCAGCGTTAGCAGACAACCCGTGCTTGTGCAAAAGCCCCTTTAGTGAATCGTGCATAGTATTCCCCTCGAAATTAGATTACGACCGCAAGCCCTTTGCTGGCGGATCGTTTCCCCTTGTTTGATTTGATCGTTGAATTCAGTTGAGCCAGGGCAGCGAAAGGCTTGACCCCCGAAGCTACTAAATCACTTATTCTTACTGTCTTTGATTCTTTGATCTTTGCAGCCAAGAGCCCCGATGAGTTAGCAGCTGGTGTTCCTACAAAGTCCACTGAAAATAATGCAGTGGGTCTTGCATAAGGTTTATTATCTTCTTCGCTAACATCTGTCTTGTATTCAAATACGGCAGACATCCCCAGGGCGGTTGGGTCATCCTGTGCCATCGAAAGCAGGTAGGATTTAACGTCGCCTAAAACCGGAAGATTGGACGCATATTGTCCGAAGACAATATCACCCCGAAGGCGTCCATCTTCCTTGCGTATATTTTTCACCCGGCCGACTACTGATCCAATATCATCGGCGATTGTTTGAATCGTATCGCCGTCTTCATTCACATCAGTTGAGGTACCGGGATGTTTAAACCGGCTCTTGATTCCATTTGGTTCTTTGCTGGCTAACGCCAGCATTTGGTCAAGAGTAGTTTCGTCAATCCAAAAACCGTGTCCCTGTGCTTCACCGATTGTTATCAATGAGACATTTTTAATGGTGCCGGTTGTGGCATCGACGATTAGTTTGTCGTCTGATAGTAACGCCGAGCGACCTTTAAATAATTGAGCAGTAGAAACAGTCCCCATCTATCTATTAGAAAAGAATGTTAACGATTTGAATTATTCGCTGAAGCCAGGATAGGGCTTACTCTTGTCCGCCTGTGGATAAAAGGCATCCTCAATTTCCGGCATTCCGTCTCGTTTATATGGCGGTAACACCTTGGAATTATCCCCTCCATCCGCCCCATCAGTAAGCGTAGGAACTATTGGAAGCCGTGGAATGTGCTTACCGTTATTCTTGTGATTGCCGTTATTGCTTGCTGGAGTTGGTGGTCGTAAAGCATCTGGCGAAATGCCAACGTCTTGTGCAAGCTTCTCCATATCGATGTCCGCCACCAGTTTCGGATCCATTTCCTTGGCAGCAAAAATCGCTCTGATAATGTTTGCCTTACGTTCATTGGCGTTATCGTCTTCCGTGACCTGAAGCCCGGCAGCCAACATTTGCTTGCGTTCAATTTCTTTCTTATTGACGATCTGCTCGAATTTCTGGCCTCGTGAAGCCGCCAGTTGTTCTCGTGTAATCAAGTTCAATTTGAGGAGGACTTCAGCAGCCTGGGCTTCGTTGGCAGGATCTATCCAGGTTTGTGCTGGTGGCACATAATCGGCTTCAAGATAGCGGTGCGTGTTCTCGTAAAAGTCGTTTACATCGAAACCTTCAACATCGTCGAAACGACCTTCAGCAACCGCAAGCTTGATAAATCGGTGATAGATCGGACGGATGATGTCATCGATAATTAGTGTTTGATGTGGCTCAATTTCTTGGCGATCTGTCAGCATATCCTGCCGTGCGGCAGAGTAATTGCCCGTCGATAATCTCATCAACTGCCCATACGACATGCCTAAACCAGCACCAGCAATTCTGGTGTTCGTTTCGATAAATGGGCTGTAGGTGTTGCCCGCAGCCGTGGGCACTAACGTTTCAACATCTTCACCGGGCAACAGTTTGCCCACCATTCCTGGAGCAACGTCGGCAGTATTCAAACCGCCACTTGTTGCCGCCTGGATTCCTGGCTGTGGGATTAGGGTAGGCGATTGATTAGATCCAAACGGAACAGGCAGAGTGCTTTTGATGATTAAGCCGATGCACGCTTCCATCAATGCTCTTGTGAGCGTCGCAGAGTTGTATCTTTCAAGGTCTTTAAAGATCCCCATGACGGCAGTGAGCTGCGAAACACCACGGCTTTGTAAAACCCGGTCGTGTTCCATGTAGTGGCAAAATCTGTGTGCTGGATAGCGAGTGGAAACGAAAGCGTGGCGGTACAAATAATCGTATGGATTTCTCGTGTAGAGATGGAAAGCTACGGTTTTAAAGTTTTCGTCAAGCTCGATACCGCCACGAATTTCAAAACCTGTTTCTGGTTCTGACAGTTTTCTCAAATCAAATTGTTCTGGCTCAAATCCTTGGACTTGAAGCCCGCAAGGTTTCGAGTAATCAACGGAACCATCAGGGCGAAGGTGTGGCGTGTAGGACCACATTAAAAGGTGTTCACCAACTGTGAAAAACTCACTGGCTGCCAGTCTTTGGATCTGTCGCCAGGTCTGCTTGCCCTCGACGTGACATAGTTTCGATTCTGCCCACAATCTAAATTCTTTTTCAGCCGTTCGATTGAAGGCATCGTTAGGCGTTCCGTCTGGTTTTTTTGCGTGTGGGATTGTTTGAATTCCGTTGCCCACCACGTTTCGTTTGAACGCTTTGATTGCTGATTGGGCTAATGGGAAATCTCGTGCAAGTTGTCTTTCACGAGCGATTAGGGTTAGGGCATCTGGGATATAAGCGAGGTCTGCCGATGCGTTTTGGATCATCCAATCCCGGTTACGCCGGTCCATTGAGGCACCCTTGTAAACCGAGAGTTGTGCAATCTCTTTTAGCGATTGTTTCTGTTGCTTCTCATAAGCCCGAGCAGCAGCCAGTTGGCATCGTGCCATGACCTGTCGTGCCTGGAATTCGGCTGGGAGTTCACCCCTCTTTGGCTTTAATGCTGTTTTGGTTTTAGTTTTTGTTCCCCTCATTCACCCCTCTTTACATTGGATGGTCACGGTAACTTGCCACTGCAAATGTTCCGTTTGAAATTCGGTCAATTAACACATCAAGATCGGTAAGACGTTTGTACAATTCCGGCAGGCTCAATCTGCGAAGTGAACGGGAATCGCCACCGCCGCCGACCTGATACGATTCAACACCGCCAAGTGTTATCTGATTAATCATGGCTACCAGATTTGTTCGTTCTGTTTGAGCTTCACTTAAAGTCATGTTTTCCCCTTAACGATTCCAGGCGTCCCCGAGCCAGCTGTTATAGTTCCCCTTACCCCGGCTCATTTCCTCTTGCTTGGTCATTTCAAATTCTCCCTGCTTTACTGGTTGTTGCACTGGTGGGGTCGGAACATTCAGAGGTTGAATGACACTGATGCCGGCCGCATTAGCCCCAAGGCACCCCAATGCCATTGCGTCAAGATGGTGGTTGTTGTCATTGATCTTTTTCCATTTGATAACTGTGCCCCGATCCGGCACAAATGTTTCTTCCTTCACTTCCGCCGTCAAATGTTTCCCGAAGCTCAAATGTTTTTTTGGCTCATCCTTGAACAGCGTCAACGCTCCAGCTTGATTCAATGGAGTTTGAAGGCGATTGTGAACATAGGTTTTCCAGATGTCCGCATTGTGTTCGAGCAGGTAATAGCCACCCTGCATCACCAATTCATAGCCTGGATCGATCAACGCTTTTCGGCGTGTAATCTGCCCTTGTCCGAAACCCTTGCAAGGAACATATTGCGGACCCGATTCCGCACAAAATGGTGTAATCAGCTTCGACCAGTTACCAGCATCGATCAAAATGTAATTGCACTTCATGTTGGGTTCTGGTGTTCTGCCTTCCATCTGCTCCACCGGCCAACCCAAAGAGGCTTTGTCTCGAAACTCCCGTAATGCCGTAATGATGCCTTTTTCTTCCGCTACCTGTCCGCAATCCGTTTCTAATTGTCCGTAGTCCACAACGTGGGGAGCCGCATCAGACCGCCAAGCCAAGAGCACCCAATGGTGCCTAAACTTTCCGCAGTCAATGCCAATTGTCAGGAGTCGAGTTCCATAAGGCACCAACCCACGAGCAACATTGAGCTGGCGACGGCAAATGGCATGAGCGTCCATTTCCGAAAGCGTCAACGTGCGGTTTTCGCTGGGCATCGCCCACAAAAACTGCCTGAGTTCTCGTTCTGCTAAATCAGATTGTGTTTGCCGTGGAGATTGCCATTCGTTTTCGGCAATGCCCCCTATAGTGGTGAAGAGATTGTTAACGGCATTGAACCTAAAACTAAAAGTATTGGTTGGCTTGGGCTCCCCACTGATCGTGCCTGATTTACCAATCGTCTGCCCTTCTGCCGCTAATCTGCCGAGTTGATTGGCTTGCCGTCGATCTTGTTCATTCCAAATTGCGTGGCATTTCGGACAGCACAATGCAGCAGCCTTGGCAGCAGCCACAATGTTTTCAGCGTCCTGCCAGCCCTTTAAGTCGTCTCGCTCTGGCGTCACATATTCTTTGCAATGCGGGCACGGTAAAGCGATCCGATGATTCGTCCCGTTCTTTAGCTCCTTCCAAGTTCTGCCCTCTTCAGTGGAAACTGTGCATTCCAAATATATTCTTGCCCTATCGCCAAATGCTTTTGTCCTGGCTTCTAATTGGCTGATTCTGTCGGCTTCTCGGCTGCTTTCGCTTGCCTCATCCATACCGTCAATTTCGGTGATTACAACAACTCGACTCGTGTAACCAGCAACCGATTTGTCGGATCCGCCGCCGGTCATGAATCGCAGCGTCGCACCGTTTTTGAATTGAATACTGGTGACATCCCCGCCCTGGCTTCCCTTGCCTTCAGTGGGCAATAGGTCTTTATATTTGCTGAATTTTATTAATGGCAGGATGTCACGGTTCCACTTGTCCATTGCCATTTGCAAAGTGGGAGCCGCATAAATCACCGTTTCCCGACATTCAAAAAGGTGATAGAGAACTGGAACCGCAGATCCGAGAAGTGTCTTTCCTCCTTGTGAAACCCCGGTTAACAGGAATCGGCGGTATTGAGAATTCGAAATCGCATCAAGCCAAAGACCGCACCATGGCAATCGAGCAATCTTGAGACGTTCGCCACCGAACGGACCGCCGGCGGGCAGGATGATTTCCTGTTCTGCAAACTCCCTGATCGTCCTAATTTTTTGTGGAACAACCGAAGCCAGAAGCGATAAAAGTAAAGCTACAACTGCACTCATTTCCCCTTGGATTTGTCGTCCGTTGCCGATGCAATTGCCTTGGCAGCATCAGCCACCGCATCAGCGATGATTTGGCTGGCGTCGTTGCCGTATCGAGTTTGGAGTGTTTCCACAGCTCGCCGGAGATTGCCGAAAATGGGCTGTAGTTTTTCCCTCAACTCTGCGATGGGAACATATTCACCTTTCATTTGTTCCAGCGTGATTTTCGCTTGTTCCGTTTTAACCCGGCGATATTCCTCCAGGGCGGGAGTGATTTCGCCCGCAAGCAAAACATCGTCACCCTTCCCGTTCGCCGCTTTTTTCATCATCGATTCCAGAGCGTCTTTCACACGCTTTTGTGTCAACGCTTCAATTAAATCTCTAATCCGGATGTAAACCTTTCCGCTCGCACCGATCTTTTGGATTGCTTCTGGCGGGACTAATGGGCGATAGGTAATGTCAAAAGAAGGTCGATTGACATTGAAAACATCGCAGCACAAAGCGATTGGAAACCAACCGTCTGATTGCAATGGTGCTGGTTTTCTATCTGGTTTTTCAGTTGCCATTTTCTCCCTTCATTACGAATTCCGGAATTTACCCCGCATCTGTGCAAAAGTTTTGCCGCTGTCAGCCACCGCTAATGAACCCTCCCCCGTGGAAGAACCTACCGATTTTTTTGTGACAAATTTGTCACCTGAACTATCGGAGCCGGAAACGACAACCGCCAGGACATCCCGCACCGATATAATCAAATAATCCTGGGCATCGATCTTGATTTCAGTTCCGGCATAACTTCCGAACACGATGGTGTCCCCAACCTTCACGCTCTTTGTAAATGATTTGCCATCGGCTTCATATTCACAATCGCCGATTGCTGTAACCGTTCCCCGCAACGGCTTGGACTTGGCTATCTCTGGGATAATTATCCCGCCCTTGCTCACGTGCTCGGGCTCTGTTCTCTTAACGAGTATCTTGTCACCGAGTGGCTTTAGTGTTTCATTCATAACTCGATCCCTTTTCATTTCCTTGGTGCTCCTTTGGTTCGTGGTTGGAAGACATACTTCCAACGGGGGAAGGCGTCTCGAAATCTGGACACGAGCATTTCAACCGCCATGCGTTTCCGATTCATGATTTGGGCTGCTTGCTCGCCTGTGTATCCCTCAACGTGAGTGAGTTTGAAGGCAGTCCATTGGAGGCGGGTAACAGGCAGTTCATTAAAATCTATCGGTTGTTTTTTCATAGCATCGCCTCGATATACTTGGTGCCGAGCTTCTTTGTCTTGAGCAACTTGTTATCTGAACTTATATTTCTGCTTATCAATTCGAGTTTCGCCCGATCAACCGGCGACAATTTGGAAAACCAATCCCAGCAGTCATCCTCAAGCGGTTGAAACCCACAGACCTTTGCTTGCCAATATGCCCTCTTGCCTGCCCTGATGATTCGTGGATCATTCTTATTTTGTCGGATATGTTTACGTTGCGGGGCAAACGGTTCAAAATCACAATCACGCTGACAGAAATGGGCTGTTTCGTCATGCTTCCACAAAGTATTCTGGTAACCGCCGGCAACAACCACCGGGCGATTACGCAAATGAGCAGGCAGCAATGCAGAGCCATGACCTCCCGAACCTTGCGATTTTGATTGTGATTCTTTTGTTGCCCCATAAACCACTTCGCCGTAGTTCGCTGGTCGCAACCGATTCTTTTTGCCCATCGATTCCTTATGTAATTTTTCCGATAGTCACCAACCATTCATCTGCCGAATATCTGCTGACTTTTTCCAGCGTAAATGGATAAAGCCACCCCTCAATCAACCGTTCCAGAAAGCCCGATAGATTCTTCTCGTATACGACTACAGTGCCTTCAGCCAACCCAGTAAACACGAAGCCGTCAGGCGTCTCTTGAAAACCGATTTTGAGATAAGGCGATTTCGATTTCACTGTTGTTCTTGTTCGCTTTTGATCGTTGCAATTCCTTCGCCTGCCGGTCGAGTTGTGTTTCCAAAGTGATCATTGTCTTGTGGAGCCGAAGAATTAGGTTTGAGATGATCTCAAGTGTTAGTGGCATGAATCGCTCCTCTTTCGTCTCAATCGTCGCAGTGCTTCCTCCGGTCCATCAATGCAGATGATCGATTTGATTACGCACTCCCCTAACTTCAAATCGCATTTCGCCAAGTTTCTAATGTTCCCGCTTAATTCACTGATGGAAATCGTTTTGTTTATTTCCTGTCCATCGACCATTCTCATCCGAACTAGAATGCAGTCTTTGGAGGGCTTAAATTCCACCGACTCGAATTTATCCAACACTAATTGACTGGACATTTATTGTTCCTCCCGCTCGGGCCAATGCCAGGTATTGGGTTCGCTTGGATCTGTGCTCTCCTCAACGCTTAATGGTGCTGCGATAACACTTCCGGCTGGTCCAAAGAATGTCAGCTGCACCTTGTCGTCAACGGTTGAGGTGACAATCGCTGCCCGTTCGTATCCGGCGTAATCGACATAATGAACAATCCTGCCAAGTGTTGGTTTACTCACGGTTTATTGTCCTCCCAGTAGTGCTTGCAGTTTTTCCCTCAATTCCTCTTCAGCCGGATTGAGCCTGCCCTTTACCGAAATATATTCAGTCACAAACTTTCGCATGACTTGTGACATCTTGAAGCCGTTTTTATAGCAAGCGTCTTCAAATGCATGGTGCTGATCCGCCGGTAACCAGAAGCCAAGGTGTTTATCGTTCTTCATTTTGCCTCCTTGATGATTCGCTCAACTCTTGCCGTTGTTTCCCTGATGTATTTGTCAGCGTATTCCCGCAAGACCTCGCCCGTGGTTCGGTCGTCAACCTTGCAAGCAGCAATAAACGCCTGGTATTTATCTGGCGTTAACCAAACCCCCAACAGCTTTGTCTTTCGTATGTATTTTGAACATTTCGTTTTCATATTAGTGTGTCGGTTTTCTTTGGGCAGTTAAACAGTGGTCTATCAAAAGTGACGCATTCAATCTCTGGACAGCGTCGTGGAAGTGTTGGAAAAGATCGGGACAATGAGATATGCGAAAGGTTCAGAAGATCATCGTGGTGGCTTTCCCAATAGGTCTTGATCCAATGGATCTCACGTTCACAGACATCTTCCCGATAGGCAGCATCGAATTCCTCAAGCACTGTGAACTTCGGGCAACCTAAAGCATCGTAATAGAATTGCATTCTATGATTGCTGTGAGTTCCTTTAAGCAGACTGGCAAAATGGCTGTCTTTTCGATTGGTGGTCGTGGTGCCGCCGACATATACCTTACCATTTGTGAATGTGATCAAGTAAATCTGTGCGATCATTCACGCATATTCAATAGCGTGATATACAATCCTTTAACAAAATCAGAATTATTTTATTGATGAGGGAACATAAAAAGCGGAGCCAGAGTTTCCGCCATAGTTGGTGGTTTCCATTGGTACCAATGATTGCTTATGGTATCGTTTGGTCTGCTTTATTGTTGTGGATCGCCTTACGGCGGGTGGTGCAACTACGTTGCGGCTCAACAAGCAGACCAAACAGATACGTCGTTGATGAGTACATCAACGCCATAACTCCAATCCATCAGGATCTTTTGGAAGATAAATTTCAACAAGGATGTATTCCATTTCGCTTGTCATTCTTCAGGACACCAATTTGACCTGAGCTGGTGAACTTATGGCTTTCGTTCTGTATTCCGGAACGAAAGACGTATCTGTTTTGCGAGCGGTTGAGTGCAACGTAGTTGCTTATGTCGCCGTGAGGCGATTAACAACCGCAAGCGAGCAAAACGATACAATGGTTCAGGAGGGCTGACATAATTGTGAACCAATGGCACCATTGTTCCCAATCTGTTCCCGTTATCATTTTGATTTTGTAGGGTTTAATGATTTGCATCCGCCACCCACGACTACACATATCTGATATGTGACCAACGCCAGTGTGTTCCGTAAGCACGTCAATGCTTACTCCGGGAGGACCGGATACGTTGTTAGGAAGACCTTCAAAAGAATTGTCTTGATCCTTGGTTAGCCATTTCTGTTCTTACTGGGTGAACTTCCGATAGGGTTAGTCTCGCAATGTTACCATTGTTGACCTCTGTCAAATCGGTTGCGGTCCCATCTGATGGGAGCCGGCGGATGATAGCATCAGTTTATCTGATTTCACTCCGCTAAAACCGTTCGCAGTTGTTGGGTTGCTGCCCTCAAATTACTAATCGTCCGCTCCCTCTCGAAAGAGGATGTTTAATCCGGCACGATCTGCCAATCTTCCATAGCTGAAGATTGTGCCATTCGGTAATACGAAAATGAAGACAAAAAAAGAGCCGTAAGGTTCTTGAGAGAACTTACGGCTTGAGTAAAGTTGGTTGCAGGAGCAACCGAGAAAATTGAAATTCGTTTCTTCATAACTTTACTCTAAAGCCGTCTCTCATTCGGCTATTCACTTGTCGGTATTTCCTTAAAGATTCAACATGCTCCTTCACGAAATTCTTTTTATTTTTGATTTGCGTGTTTTAGAGCCTCTTGGTGCTTTCTGGCCACTTTTTGAAAAGCCAACTGGTTCTGTATCGCCAAGGACGCAATTTGTGCATCGGTTAACCAGGTATCGATGAAATGAGCATCGTAGCCCAGACGATGCAAACTGTGCTTTTGCGAGTTGGTGACCGGCTTTGGGCTGATGTTGATTTCTAACCATTCCATCGCTGCTTGTATTCGGCTGGAATCGCCCCGAATCCTTCTGGTTGCAACGGGGAGCAACGAAAGCCGTTACAGCCGTATCATTTGCCCCTAATTAGGGCTGGTTCTCTGGGATTGCGAACCAGAACCGGCTGGCGGTCCGGTTATGGATGAGTCAATAGAACCGCTTGGCATTTGTGAGCAATCGGTATCTATGTAGTCAGTTGCCGAAAGCGGTTCTGAATTGGAGCCACCCGCTCTTGCGGATTGGATGGCTCCTTGGAAACTTGGCGGATGTACGAAGTCCGCCAAAAGCCTCTGGTGTGAATTCTGTATTGATCCAACTTGCTGCAAAATCCTTTTCGAATCTTCAGTTCGGAAGAAAATCCTTCTATGCGACCGTGGCGACCTTTGGTGATTCTGGGGTCAAATTTCGGAAATACCGAATAAGAGGTTGGATCATTGAAAGAAATTGCTTTCCTTCATCGTATGAAATGGGTGGTCGTCGTCGAACTGCCAGATTTCGGAGATCTTCCAATGCTTCAATAAGCCTCGCCTGTTCGTGACTTACCCAACCGGCCTTCCTGAGCTTTATAAAGGCGGTTGTCCAAAAGTCATCGGTAGATAAGTGCAATCGCTTGGCCGCCTCTTCTATTGCGGTCTCAAGTGCATGCCAGGCTTCCGCCACCGCTCCCGCTGGCAAAACGGTTAACATCGTATCAAATCTGTTCACTTCCACATCATGATTGCCCGGTAATATCGTGATTGTATTCTCGGGAATTGTCGAGAAGATTTTTTCGGCTTCCTTAACTTCTTTACTGAATTTCGCCTTTAGTCCCTTATATTCCAGCTCCTTCAACAGCGGGATCAATTCATAAAGTGGTGTTCGCAGCAGCCAGACCATAGCCACAGCCGCAGTCGGCCAGGCGAACGATTTACACAAATCAGCGATGAATTGAAGCCAGCTCATTGTGGTATTACATCAGACCAGACGCCAATATGCCAGAATTGTGATTTGTCGGAATTGAAGTGGAGAAACATCAGGGATTTGTGGCAGGCTGCGAAGTTGCCGGGGAACGATGCCCAAGTGTGCCAACAAGCTCTGGACCCAATCGCACCAGATCGAGTGTCAAAAGAACTGAACTGGAAAGGACGCAAACGATCAGAGCGAGTTTTGCCCACCTCAATATCCGCAGAGTTGTCCTTGTGCCAATATCCACCTGAACTGACGCATGACCGTGCGTAACCCTTACCTTGCTTTCACTGTCGTCATTCGTGAAAACCGTCCAAGCCCTCACAATAATCTTGTCCTTGGATCGCAAGTCACCAATTTCAATCGTTTGTTCAAATCGCTTGGGGGTGTCACCATCTGGTGCGTCAGTGATATACCAGCCTTTGCAGGGCAATTTTAGATGAGGCTTTTCGATTACTTTTCTGCCAGAGTTTTCAATTTCTATGACCCAGTAACCGTCAACATCCTCCACAGAAGAGCCAATTTCATCTTGAAACAAAAATGGAGATTCACTGCGGACCTTGGTCAATCGAACATCATCCGCCCCAAAACCTTGCCTGACATTTCTCCGCAATGCGTTCAATTCTTTTCGGAATCCCGGAAATGCTCGATAGGCGTTGAACCAACCGCTTGCACGAAGCTTGTGTCGGTTGCGAAAAAGCGTGAACAGCGTCACGATGGTTGCAATTCCACCAATGATGGTCAACAGGTTTCTCAGGACATCCCACATTTCAGTCAGATTACAAGTGCAATTTTGTTGCGTCAAATGGATTTGTGTTGTCATCCGTTATGGCGGTATGATTGCTCCAATGCTCCCACGCAACTTTCACTTGCTCTTTGAGGAAGTCACTTTTAATGCGGCCGGACGAAAACTTCGTGGACATAAGACCGATAAGGACACCCGCTGTCGTCACGTTCACGATTTGGACAATGGGGAGAAGATCGACGTAGACACTGGACAAGTGACCTTTGACAACACTCCACGCAAGCCTATTGGCAAAAAGGATCTCAACAAGATTCGTTCAAAGGTCAACTTACCGGAACTTGAGTGATCTATCTGCCCAGTAGTTTGTTGAATCGTTCCGTTGCCGCCTTTTCCTCTGGGCTTTCACGATCCGCTAACAACCTGTTTTCTTTGGGAACTGGAATCGACGTTGTTGGCGGTCGCATTTGCATTGCCCTTAACAATGAAGCCGTTTCTTCTGTCGCCTTGGCGATTCTGAACACCGCCTGGATCACTGCAATACAAAGCATCAGCACCAAGCCTGTCATTACCAGACCGATTAATAATCCTATGCCTTCCATACTGGCTCCAGTAAACGCCTCGCCCGATTCATTGATCCAACATAGGATACAACGGCGAGTTTGGGAGCCGTACCTAACATGATTCCGAAACACAGACAAGCTAATTTAAAATGTCATACGTTGGCAATTCAAATATCATTTGACTACCTGTGTTCAATCCCCAAGTGAACCACGCAACACAGAACCAACTATGTAATAACTTGCCTTGTGGCGTGACAGAAACACCCGCCTGATTCCGGTTCAGTCGGGTTAAACGAGCAGCACATTATTTATTCGCTCATAGGTCTAATGACCACTTTGCCATCGCCCAAAAATGCAACCGTATCCACCGGATATTTCTCCGAAACGTCCCAGTTGCCGTCAGCAAATTCTGTCCTGAAAGTCACCCGGCATTTTGGGCAATGCCCGATGAAATCTTTGTGCTTTTCGTGATAGTCGTTGAAATCGTCGAGGCAATCGAATTCGTCGATTTCCACATCAACCGCCGTCAGGGACTTTATCAATCGCTTTTCCGCACAATCCGGGCAAAGAACACCGTCACCCGGATAATCAACGACAATATCCAGGTCCGCATCAAATATTGTTCTGCATTCGTCACATGTTGCCGGTGTATCTATTTGTTTTTGCTCTGACATTGTTGGCTCCTCTTATGCGAGATAGTTTCTGCCAAATTCAATTTCGATTATGTCCAGTTCTGAAGGCTTCTGAAAAAGTCTTGTGGTTTTTTCACGCAGCACTTCAATCCTGGATACATCCGCCGGATCAAGGCAAGGTTTCCACTGATCCAATCGCACCAGAATGTTTTTTATGCCATCCACTGGATTTCGTGATACGGCACTTATCATTTGTGAAGTTGCTGGATACGTCCAATGAAAACGTGTCATTGCTATGCGGGAAAATATATTGGCAATTCGCCCAGCAGCAAAGTATGGGTTTTCCTCGTGCTGAATTACCCGCAATTCTCGCATCCTGCGTTCGTGCTGTTGGTCCAGTTCTGTTTCGGTCATAATGGCTCCTTAAAAGAGTAATGATTTGTCGGGCGATTACTATGATCGCCAATATGCGGACACTACCATAATCGCCAATCACATCCTATAGAATAATAGGAGTTGCGGGTGGCGGAATTTCGATTGGCTTTTCTGGCGTGTCCAAAATCTTCCGGTACTGGTTGCGAAGTGTTCGCAGTTGCCTTGCAATTTTCTTGATGTAATCAAGGCACCTTGGAACATTATCACGCCAAGGCATACGGTTCGTTTCAATCATATGCTCAAGGATGATGTTGCAAGCCGAAAGGCTGCCAGACACCGGTGCAATCTTGTTATCGAAGACCGTAAAAAGTTCATCAAGGTTCTTGTTTGTCTTTTTGATGAATTGCACCCGTGTTTTAATGTCCATTTCCGGTGCTTCTCTGGCCCGCTCTTCGGTCGCCACCTTCATGGCTTGTTCAATACTGATTTGCTTTTCGTTCACAATCTCGCCAGCCCGCTCCAACAGTTCAGCCGTCACCTGTTGTTGCTTTTGCCTTTGCTCAAGTTTCTTCTGGTGGTCTTTATATTTTTTGGAAGTTGCAGCGTGATGGTTCTCTCGATTGTCCTTGTATCCCCACAGCTGCTTGGCGTCCTTCAACGTGTGAAGTTCCGCTATTGCCTTGCTCCCGGCTCCCTCATAGATCGCAATGGCATCATTGGTGGTGTTGCGAGAGAAGTGATTTTGTTCCAGCCATTTGCTCCACTGTTTCGTCTGTTTTAGTTTTGCCCGGATGATAGTAAAGGCATGGCCAGCGTTGTAATATGCGGCTGTTGTGACTTTTTGAACGTAAGTGACAGCCCAGCCCAATCTGATAACATCGTAGTCAATCTTTTTGACTGCTTTCAGATATAGTTTTGCACAGTCTGCAAGTTCCTTGATGCTCATTGAATCGTTGGGATCGCCCGCTGTGTCTATTTCGTTGAAAGAGTCCAGAATGTTCCGGGGCAGAACACGATTCAGGAAATCAGCGTCCATCTTTTGTGGCGGTTCTCCGCCTGTTTCATCCAGATAGTAAGTGCCCGATTCTACCATTTGCGGACTTGATGATGGTAGCTCTGTTGATGCCTTTGCCAGTCCTGTTGTCTTTGCCGCTTCCGCTGGCTCTGATGTTTGAATGTCTGCGTCACTCATAGTGGGCGGGCTTGTACTACTTTGAAAAACTGGCGTCAAGGGAGAAAAAGCGAAACGAGATATTATTTTTGTTTCTATGTGAAATTGCGAATTAGTAGTATGCAAGGTGAAATTGCATTGGTAAGAAACACCGAAATCATACCTACAAAATACAGGTAAGAATGAATCGAACTGTCATAGGTAAGATTTTGGTGTATCAGCCCAATGAAGTGTTGGGTCGTCCAGAAGCGAACTTTCATCCCAGAGGTTTGTGGGCTGAACTAAGGAGAACTTTTATAGGTGAGAAATGTTGGGTATGATGCAATCAGGCACGGAGCGTGTCCGATGCCCAGCAGCCCGGTGTATTAGAATGTCCACCGGGCTGCTTTATTTGAGGTCCAAGTATCGTTCAAAGGCGTTGAGGGCTTGCGTTAAGTTTTGCGGTATTGATGCCTCTATATCCATCTTGCCCACATAGAACTTTGCCATGCGAGTATCGCCATTGCCAAGATAGAGTGGTGTCAAGATCGGATTTTGACTGTCAAGAAATGTTGCCCCGGTGTCTCTGAAGTTTTCAAATGAATAATCCGCTAACTTTCCACTGTTGTCTCTTGCTCGCAAGGTAATGAGCATTTGATAAATGCTGTCGGTGTTGCCGTAGTTCATCGGTCTGCCATTGCGTGTCGTAAAGAGCAGTCCCTGCTTGTTTGCAGTTCGCTCGATAGCGTCCAGGGTTGCTGGCCACAAGGGGATTGCAATCGGCACCCCGGTTTTGCCTCTCAACTTTTCGATGCAATGAACTCCGCTTATCACCTTGATGTGTTCACGTTCCAACAAACTGATTTCTGCCTGCCGAAATCCGCAGTTGCATGCCAACAAAATAAACGAACGGAAAAGCTCATCAGCCAATTTGTAGTGGAGTTGAACAATTTCTTTGGGCATCGGCTTTGATTTGGCATTAGAGCGGTACTTTTCAGTTAGTTTGATAATGTTCGGTGGAAGCGAGGGCAGATAGCGTTTTTCCAAAAGCCACGAGGTCATGGTCCGCATTGTTTTCATCCGTTCATTGAACCAGCTGGCAGTGAACGGCTTGCCGTTTTTGCCCTTGTCCATTTCGGCACGGCATGCGTCTTTGTAGGTTTGTAAGATTTCAGAATAAACTGGCTCCGAAATAAGAAAATCTCCACATCGTTCTGCAATGGTTCCGCCCACTTTGGTTTTGCAATGTTCCAAAGTTCGCTTGTATTCGTCGTAGCGTTTTAATCCAAGGTCATCGCTGGTGTGAATGTCTTTTTTGGTTTGCTTGAAACGCCAGCCAAGGTGCTGCTTCCAAAGGTCCACGATATCCCCAAAGGTCGTCACGTTCCCAACAGTTTGATTTGATGAAACTGCAAAACCTTGTGCTGCCCGTTGCCTCAAAAACTCATTCCACAATTTCCATTCGTCAAACTCCATTACATCAGCGAACTTTGACGACCGCCAAGCGAACCTTTCGGCATTGGCTTGATGAAACTTTTGTTCATCCGCTTTCGTCGCAAAAGTTATCATTGGATCGTCTGCTACTGCCTCAACTCTCGCTTGTCCTTGTTCCTTGGCAATGATGTCGCTTGCAATCCTTGCCCATTCAGATTGAGCCAGGGCAGCCCCGGTTGACCCGGCTTGCCCCCTGCCGTTCTTTAAAATCCATTGAAAGGGTTTCCCCTCTTTGACTGCCCGAACTCGCCAGATTTGTCGGGGTTGCCAATACTTCGGGGTTGCCTTTTCCAGCCAATGCCGTTGTGTCTTTTTGGTTGTCATTTGGACAACAATAACTGCCCATTGAACCCAAATCAAATGAAGTTGGGTTCATCAAATGGCGTTTTTGGCTTTATAGTTGGGTTTCTGCCTCGCAGGGAAGGAGGATCGTTGCGTAATTAATACGACTCCCGGTTGGCCGGGGTTCGTTCGGTACGCGTTAATCCTGTAAATATCCTCTCCTGGATGCGTAAGTCCCTTTTATCAAAGGTGTTAGTGATTGATAGGTTGCGTTGTCGCCCCGCCGCTTAACATCCTTTCCCATATCTGCTTCACCTCGTCCTTGTGTTTTGTAACCAGCTCGACGTTCTCCGGCGGGGCATTCTTCTTCATTTCAGCGGCAGATTGGTCCATTTGTATCTGGACCTGCTTCAGTTGTTCGTCAGCCTTCTGACAGTCGGCTATGTCCTGCTGCGCCTGAGCAAGACCCGCGTCGTTATCCGCTTTGACGGCGGCTTTTTCATCATCCGTTATTGGGATTTCCGGATGGGCGGATTTGTTGCCCGCAACTGTCGCGCGTTGCTGGGCATCTTGCATGGCCTTTTTTGAATCGGCCAACCGATCTCGAATTTCCTTGGCCGCATCACGCGCGGTCTGTGCTTCGGTCTTTTTCCCCTGGATATAATCCGCGCGATCGTCTGCCCCGAAATCCGCCGGTGGATTCTTCGCCAGTGCGTCGGCGCTTGTCGCTTCGGCATCATGCTGGGCGGCCTCAGTCTCGGCAGCTTTGATTTCATCCGCATGCTGCTTCACTTCATCCGCCGCAGACTTTTGTTCTTCTTTGGCAGCATCAATCGCTGCCTTTCGATCGTCATCCGACATCACCCGCGTTCCCGCCTTGGACGATGCCTGATAGATCGCCAGCCGCTTTTGGGCATCGGCCAATTTCTCGCCATTGGCCTTCGCCTGCTGCTTCATCTGGTCGGCCACTTTGGAAAGCACTTCGTTCTGCACCGCAACAATGCTGTATGCCTCCATCACACGCTTGGAGAGCCATTCAAACTGGGCATCGGTCATCTGATGACGATCCAGACATGCCTGCTTCTTCTTATCAATATCACCCAGGGCAAGGATCTTTCCTTCCTGCGTTTGTGACTTCTGCACCGAATCAATGATCTGGCCCATTTCCCCCAGCCAGTCGTTGGCGGTGGTGATGTAGTTCTTTAAATCATCCTCAGAAAATTTATTGTCCTTCGGCTCCTGCCAATCCGCGCGGGCGAATGAAGAAACCATCATCAGCAAAATTGTCGCAATCGTGATTCGTTTCATATTTTTACTCACAGCGAAAAGTCGATCGATTTCAAAAACGCCAGCGCCAAAACCATCTGGCCAATCTTGTTCGGATGCACGCGATCCCAGGCAAGCGTCGCCGGATAATAGGTTTTGAGCACCTCATCAAAAGCGGCCTGCATATCGACGAAAATCGCCCCGTGCTTTGCGGCAAGCTTTTTAACGATCTGTCCATACCGATCCATCTGCGCCCGCATCGCATCAGCCTTGTTCGGCTCAATATAAAACGGTGTTTGCAACACCAGCCCTTTCACCAGCGGCTTTGTTTTTGTCACCAATTCATCCAAAACCCGCTCATATTCCTCGGGATAAACGTGCGTTTCCTTCTGGCGGGGAATATCAAATTGCCGCCAGACGTCGTTGATGCCGATCATGATGGCAAGCCAGTCGGGCTTGAGATCGATCACATCGGTCTGCCAGCGAGTCGCCAGATCGCGGACGTTATTTCCGCTGGTGCCGACGTTCACGACGCGAATCTGATGTTTCGGATAAACCGCGCCCAGCAGCGCATCAACCAGCGAAACGTATCCCTGACCGATCGCTTCAAATAATCCTTCGCCAACGGGTTTGGCGCGGTTGGCATCGGTGATTGAATCACCAATCATGACGAGTTTTGAATTGGGTGGGATCTTCAAGGCTTTCTCCATTAAGAGTTGATCATGAAAGTGGCGGCATCGTAAAAAAATACCAGCAAAAGTTGTTTCGCCTGCGGCGGAAGATTTGTCTCGGCGAGCGCCGCTTCCATCAACTGCATCCAGCGATCCCGCGCCGCCTGCGTGACGGCAAACGGATTGTGCCGCATGCGCAGTCGCGGATGCCCTCGCTTCTGTGAATAATCATCCGGCCCGCCAAATCGCTGAATCAGGAAATCCCGCAATCGCAACTGTGCCGCATGCAAATCACGCTTTTCATACATTTGGCCCAAAATATCGTCGGCCGGAATCCGCGCATAAAACTTCGCGACAAGATCATCAAAACCGGTCTGGCCAATCAGGGCATATAACTGAGTGTCTAATAAATCCTGGCTCACGATTTGGATTATCCGCGTTCAGCGATTGCGATTCAATTTTCTGGCCACCGCGGTTGTCCAGGATCGCGGGACAACTTTTGCGGCAGTAATCATCAGGCGATTTCGCACACCCGTGATGACGCGGCGTTTGCCCCGCATCATCGCGCGATATCCAATCTCAGCAACCTCCATTGAACTCATGGTATTGGCGGCAAAAAGTTTGGTGTGCTCCACTCCAGCCCGCTTTTGAAATTCCGTATTCGTCGGCCCCGGACATAACGCGGTGACAGTAACACCCGTGCCTTCCAGTTCAGAATCGATCGCCTCGGAGAAGGAAAGCACATAGGCTTTGGACGCGTAATAAACCGCCATTAACGGACCAGACAAAAATGCCGCCGTCGAGGCGACATTGAGGATTTTCCCGGAATGACGCTGAATCATTCCCGGCAAGAACAGCCGGGAAAGTTCAGTAAGGGCGACAATATTCACCTGGAGCATGGCGAGTTGACTTTGCACGTCTGCTTCAGCAAACAGGCCATGCGTTCCAAAGCCGGCATTGTTCACCAGAAAATCCACGGGCCGATCCACCCGATCAAAAATCTCCCGGCCGGCATTTGGAATCGCAAGATCCTTGGCGATCACATCGACGCAAACTCCAAAATCCGTCGAAAGCTTTTTGGCGATTTCGTTGAGTTGTGATTCGTTCCTGGCAGTCAAAATAAGATGATGCCCATCGCGCGCAAAAAGCTCAGCCAGATCGCGCCCGATGCCGACCGAAGCGCCGGTGACGAGTGCGGTTTTGCCTTTCGGAGCGATGGGCATCGCGATGGCTCGCCTAAGCGGACTTTGAATAAAACTTCGGCATCGGCTTGCCGAGCTTTTCCCATTGCTTGATGATCGCTTCGGATTTCCCGGCGCTATTCAGCACGTGAAGTTTCCGCTGCACCATCTTGGTGATCGCTTCGCGGGCCGGCCCGAGATAGTTTCTCGGATCAAACTCGGCCGGCTTGGTTGCGAACACCTCGCGAATCTTCGCGGTCATCGCCAGGCGAAGATCGGTGTCGATGTTCACCTTGCACACGCCATAGTTTCGGACGGCCATTGAGATCTGGTCCTCGGGGACGCCCTTGGCGTTTGGCATCGCTCCGCCATATTTGTTGACCAGGTCGATGAATTCCTGCGGCACACTGCTGCTGCCATGCATCACCAGCGGCAGCCCCGGGCAGGTCTTCATGATCTGCTCGATCCGATCGAATGCCAGCTTCGCCTCGTGCTTGAACTTAAACGCGCCATGGCTCGTACCGATGGCAACCGCCAGACTGTCGATGTTTGTCTTCTTATAAAAATCCGCAGCCTGCTGCGGATCGGTCAGGAATTTTTCGACGTTTTTTTCGTATTCGTGGGCGTCCAGTCCGACCACGTCTTCCTCAATCCCGCCGAGCATTCCCAGTTCCGCTTCAACAACCACGCCCGCCGCATGGGCGACTTTCACCGCGTCGGCTGTCAGATGAACATTCTCATCATATGGATGATGACTGCCATCGATCATGACGCTGGTGTAGCCGTCCTTGATGCACTGGGAAATCAGATCGATCGTGTCGCCATGATCGCAATGGATCGCGATCGGCAATTCCGGATGATCCTCAACAGCCGCATCAATGATGTGCTTGAGATACCGGATGTTGGCATACTTCCGCGCCCCCTTGCTGATCTGCAAAATCAGCGGCGAAGATTCCTTGGCGCAGGCATCAATGATCGCCTGTGCCAGTTCCATGTTGTTCACATTAAACGCCCCAACAGCAAATCCCCCGGCATAGGCAAGGTCGAACATCGGTTTGGTGGTCATCAACGGCATCGGAAATTTCCTTTCAAAAAAATAACTACGCGCATCCGCCGTGCAGTCTAGGAAATTAAAGATCGAACACAAGCCGATTGCCCCTCAGCAAAGTTCCAGCCAGTTCCAGCCGGTGATGTGGGCATTGCCCCGCAAACGCCCGCACGTCGCTCTAGGCTTGCGCGGGCTGTAGCAGATCATGTCGATCACGACATCGAATCGCTTGTCCCACATGGCGTTTTCGAAATCCTGGAATTGATTGCGATCGCCGACGATGGTTTTGATGCCGGGGGCATTTGTGGATGGCCGGTTGGCGCGGTTGAAGACGGTGATTTCCGCCTTGGGGGCGAGAAGACGTTTGACGATGCCGGTGCTGATTAAGCCAAGTGCCGCCGATGATGAGGACTTTCATGCCGGCGATTATATGGATCGTTTGCGCGGATGTCGCTTGGATGTCCAACGGTGAGCAAGCTCACCGGCTACACAAATGCGATTCACTTCTGTCGATCCGCATCGCGAAATTCGGTTCGAACGCGCATTAGAATTTGGCCGAGCATATTTTTTCCGCTGCCATCACCGCCGTCGCCCCAGTAGGAATCATTTTCTGTGTGCTCGACCCGCTTCGCATCACCCGTTCCCATAAGAATCTCGCGGATATCTTCATGCTGCTGAAACTTCGCCCGCACGGCATCGGTCATGATGGACACCTTGACGGATTCCCAATCGCGCCGAAGTGTTTTCTTGCGGTCGCGTCCCATCCTTGCCGCAATCATCGGAGATTTTTCGCGCCGGATTGCTTCGCGATGTTCCGGCTCTTCGAACTTCTGGGCTTGAAAATAATGCTCGGAAGTAGGCCAGGTTTTTCCATCGAGCCGAATCGGGTGCGCGGAGAAATTGGAGAAGCAGCCGAATTTGTCGTTTGTGGAATAAAAGTTGATGACTTGTGACATTTTGATCGTCTCGGTTGCAGCTCGGTCAACGAATCCGAAGTGACTCGACCCATTTATTTATCTTCCCGGCATAGTGATCGCGAAGCCGATCTTTAACGTGTTGCGGTGTCCAAACCGCACAACGCTCTAGGCCTACACATTCGCTTCTCTTAGCTGGCCGGATATTACCACCAAGATAAATACTGAACTGCTCCGGGTGAAACGCATCTTGAATGAACGTTGGAAGAGGTTTTGCCAACTTGGGAGGTATGGCCACTTCGCCAACTTTCTGCCACTGACCTCTGGTCACACCATATTTGTGAACGCCCACTCTGAATAAGATTGGGCGACAAATGATCTCGTTAAGAGGCAATTCAACTGCCGTCCTGGCATCAAAGAAGGCGAAGTCGATTTCTGGCAAAATTAGCGCATATGTCCAAAATCTCCCGTCAAGGGGGACTCGAACAATCGCCCCGACTGTTCGCTGTTGTCGCTTCATGGCGCCTAAAATATCGTGCTCCTAACCCATATCCCGCGAGTTTGCTTTAATCTGATTGAGTATCCCTTATTGCTCGGCTCGCGACAAGAACAACTCAATTTGCCTCCAACACTGGGTGTAGCGCGCCAGGGTGGCGATTTTGATATAGTGGGGGAAACCCTTTTCAAGGAGGATCATTATGGGCTTGGATTTCAACGCGTTATCGCCAGAGGAACTCTTGGCGGCGGAGTCGGCGGTGCTGACCATGCGTAGTCTGACCGATGCGGTCAAAGCCGCTCCGCACGGCAAGGGGATGTTCTGCGTCGAGACGGTCTTGCACGACAAAGGCTTTGAGCATCTTCGAACGATGTTGCAGGTCGCGGTGGCGTCCCACGAGGGGGCGCAAAAAAAGGGGTCTGCAGTTTGCCGTGTTCCTGCGGAAAAAACGCCTCATTCAAACGCCGCAAAATCAAGAGGGTCCTGAGCAGCATCGGGCATATCCCCATCGACCGGCGGTATTACGCCTGCCGGCACTGCAAGGCCAAGCAGATTCCGTGGGAAAGTTGGGCGGGTGTGACGGGAAAGCATCGCGTGACACCTCATGCCCGGCGGATGATCGTGCTGGCCGGCAGCGGTTGTTCATTCGATGAGGCATCCAGGAATCTGGCGGAACTGTGTCACGTCCAAACCAGCAACGATGTGGTGCGGGAGGTTTGCAACGAGGAAGGGGCCGCGGTGCAGAAGTGGATGAACGGCAGTCCCGATCCGCAAAAAGCCTTTGCCGCGGCATTGGGGGTCGTGGAATTCTCCACTGACGGCCTGAAAATCAATACGGTAAACGGCTGGCGGGAAATCCGCCTGAGCGTCATGAGCAAACGGGAGCCGGTTGGGCCTGCGGCGCCCAAGGATTGGAACGATCGCGTCCTGAATCCACCCACGGCGAGAATGGCCGTTTGCGCCATCGCTTCCTGCGGCCTGATTGGCGCCAGTTGGGAACGACTATGCAAGGCGCTGGGTCTTCCCAAAGACCAGAAGTTGAGTGTGCTGGCCGACGGAGCCCGGTGGATATGGGAACAAGCCGCCAAGCGCTTTTCAGGCCCGGATGTGCAGTGGGTGGTGGATATCTATCATTTGATGCTCTACCTGTTTGCCGCGGCGTCGGCGTTGGGAACCAAGGGGGCCGAACAATGGGTTGAGCGGCGTGTGCTGGAATTAATCGAGATGGGCGGGCCGCGGTTCATCGATCATCTACAGGCCATCGGGCCGCCCGATTCGACGACGTCGACCGCCGATGCCTGGGCGAAGTTGTTCCACTACCTGGGCGAAAACCATGACAGCCTGTGGTACGGAAAACGGCTGGAGGAGGGATTGCCCATCGGCAGCGGCTTGATCGAAGGCGGCGCGAAAAATATTCTGGGCAAGCGATTGAAGATCAACAGCGCCCGATGGCGTGTGCGCCGCGCCGAACGAATGGGTGCAATACGATGTCTGCAATACAGCGGAATGTGGGAAGCCTATTGGGAATCCAAGCAAGCCGCCTGATCGCCACACAGAAAAGTTACACCCCCAACACTCGAATGGCGCACATTGCAAAAGCATATGAGAAGCACCTATTGTGACCACCGGAATATTTCTCCGGACGGACAAGATCTTCGCAATGCTGGATCGGCGAACCAGAGCATCGTGTCTTCCAGCGATATATAAAACTGGTGCAGCGCATGACCGAAGTGCATCGGAACAGTCGACATCAAACACATCGCGAAGGCGCCCAGCCAGCACATTTGGATGCACCTTGCGGATGTTTTGTTTTACCTGGTGGACAAGATCGCCGGGCGGATTTCGGCCTGTCAGAAACAGGCGAATGACGAAATCCATCGGCGGCAGCTGGAAGAAATACGTTGAGACGAAAAGTCGCAACCATCGCGGAACAGGGGAACGAATGAAACTTCCACATAGAACGACCGCTCGCACGCGAGAAGGATTTCTTTGCGCAAATCGGATCGCCAGCGGGCCGGAGAATGATTCGGCTACGAGAACTATTTCACTTTTGTCTCGCAGTTGAGTTTCAATCAGTTCGAGCAGTTGATCGTATGAAAGAACCTGATCAACAGGATATGAGATTACCCGGATCGAGGCATCGGGAGCGGATTTTAGAAACGGCTGAAACAGGTCTCCCGTACCGTCGAGGCCGGGAAGGAGGATTAGGCGAATTGATGGCATGAGATCCCGCGAAGCAATCCTGATTTGATGGGCTTCTATACGGAGGCTTCACTTGCTTCACCCACCACAGTCTGCGGCAATTCGCACGTCACGGTTGTCCCGATACCCACTTTCGAATCGATTGTGATCGTTCCACTCAGGGCATGCACCGCGTGCTTTACGATGGCCAATCCCAGGCCTGTGCCTCTTCCGGCGCTGCCGCTGCGGGCGGCGTCGACCTGATAGAATCTTTCGAAAACTCTGTCGAGATGTTCGGGGGCGATGCCTATGCCGGTGTCGGTGACGCGGATGCTGACGGAGCCGGCGGCGGCGGGTTTGCTGCCCGGAGAGGGGGCGTTTTCGTGGACGCTGATGGTGACGCTGCCACCGGCGGCAGTGAATTTGATGCTGTTTTCGACCAGGTTTTTCAGAACGAGATTCAGCAGTCGCGCATCGGAATAGAATTGTTCGGGGGTGGAGGGATCCCCGTCGCCCAGGCGAAGTTCGACATTTTTCTGACGGGCCATCGCGCCCATGGTGCTTCGGATCAGCGCGAGTAGTTCGCTTGTTTTCACGGGCGAAACGTGGGCAGCCAGTTCGGGGCTTTCGACGCGGGAAAGATCGAGCAGATCTCTGAGCATTTCTTCAAGACGTTTGAGATGACCATCGATGACGGTCATGCAGCGCTCAGTCTGGGCGGGGTCTTCGCGATAGACATCTCGCAACGTTTCGAAGGCGATCTTGATAGCCGCGATCGGCGTGCGAAGTTCGTGGCTGGCATTGGCGACGAAATCGGTCTTCATCTGCACCGCGCCGGCCAGCGTGCTGACATCGCGCAGGACCAGCAGCGCTCCCTGGCCAAGCGTTGCCGCCGCGACAGCCTGATACGTCGCGCGCTGTCCGTTGCGCGCCAGGCGGATTTCGCGATGCAATGGCAGCGCGGGAACTTCCTTGGATCGATGATCGCGCAGCTCTTCATAAAGCTCGACGATCTGTTCGTTGTTGACGACACTGACGAGTTTCTGATTGATCGCCTGCGATGGAAGCAATTGCAAAAGCGCTGCCGCTGGTGCGTTGAGCAGGATCACGCGCCCCTGGGCATCAGCGGCCAGGATTGGATCAGGCAGCGTGTCCACCAGCGCCTGCAAGCCACCCCGCTGCTGCTGGAGATCGGTCAATTGCTTCTGCGCTTGCGCGCCCAGGAGATTCAGATCGGCGGCCAGTTGCCGAATGATGGTCGATCCCGTCGGATTGACGCGCGTGTTCCAATCGCCCGAAGCCATTCGTGCAGCCGATTGCTGAATCTGGCGAATGGGCACCAGCCAGTTGTGCCAGCGAAGCAGCGCGTTTGCAATCACCAGGATAATCGCCGCGATGAGCGTGCAGATGATCAGCCCCCAGGTTCCGCGTAATTCCGGCGGGCCGGTAGAGGCGATGAAAACCGCGGCTCCAATGACGAGCGATGCGCCGAGCAATTGCGAGATGAATCGAAATAGAAAGCCGCGCGGATTCACGATGAGATTATGCGGGATGGCGTTGCTGGTTGCTAGTTATTAGTTGCTGGTCAGACGAATTTACGAGCAACTCGCAACTTCCTACTCCGTATCTTCCGGCGATTCGCGTAGGCGATAGCCGACGCCGCGAACTGTGTGAACCAACCAGCTGGCTTCGCCCAGTTTTTTGCGGATGGCGGTGATGTGAACGTCGATGGCGCGATCGGTGACGAAGACATCTGTGCCCATCGCCTTGTCCATCAATTGGTCGCGCGTGAGGACTCTGCCGCGGGCGACAACCAGGGCGGAGAGAAGTTTGAACTCGGTGAGCGTCAGTTTCACCGGTTCATTTTCGATGGACACTTCGTGTTTCAACGTGTCGATGCTCAATGGTCCGGCCTTTAATACTCCGCCTTCACCCGCGCCAACCTGTTGATTGGTGTCGGTTCTTCGCAGGACCGAACTGACACGGGCCAGCAGGACTTTCATGCTGAAAGGCTTGGTGACGTAATCGTCCGCGCCGAGCGTGAGCCCGACAACGACGTCGGTCTCTTCGCCCTTGGCGGTGAGCATGACGATGGGAATGCCTGATGTTGTGTTGTCGCCTTTGAGCCTTCGCGCGACCTCTGTCCCCTCTATTCCAGGGAGCATCAGATCGAGAATGATTAAATCGGGAATATCCTTACGCGCGATTTGCAGGGCTTCGTTGCCATCGTAAGCGACGAGGGCTTCGTATCCGTTTCGGCCCAGGTTGTAGGCGATGAGTTCGACGATGTCTTTTTCGTCATCGACGACAAGAACTTTCCGCCGGACTGATGGCTGCGTTGCCGGGACGGCGGGCGCGTGACGGACGCCTTCATTGATACGACTCATATACGCTCCGGAAGTTGCGAGTTTCATTCGTTCCTCCATGACATTGGCCGATCTTGCGTGTATACCTTGGCGAGTGGCCCGGCGATTTCAAGCGATTAGCGCAGCCTTAACTTTGTCAAAAAGCCCCGGGTGTCGTTTAAACAGATGAAAGCCGATAGAATAATAGGCATAGCATTGGCGTTAATTAGGTAGTTAAACAATTGGAGAGAGCCATGTCGGAAATGAATCGTCGAGAGTTTGTGGCTGCCGCGTCGATGGCCGCTGCCGCGTGTCTGGCTGCTTTCGCCTGCCCGGCATCAGTCATGGCCGATGAAGCCGCCAAAACCATTGATGTGGGCACCAAGGCTGATTACACAAAGGACGGTATAACAAGCACTTGGATCAAATCCGACAATGTCGTTGTCGTCCGCAATGCCGGCAAGATTTATGCATTTACCGCCGTCTGCACCCACAAGGGAGCCACCATTGGCGTCACCGGCGATCACCTGACCTGCCCAAAGCATCATTCGATTTTCAACATCGATGGCACCGTCAAGGAAGGTAAGGCAACTTCCGCCCTGGTGCACTATGCGATTGCCGCGGATGCCAAGGGGCATTTGATCGTCGATAAATCCAAATCCTTCACGCAGGATAAATTTGACGACGCGGCCAGTTTTGTAAAAGTGGATTGACAGGCGAAAGCTCGATTCAATTCCCCTCTGTTTTTCTCTTCAGCACCAGATTTGGCCATTCACCTGTCGATCGAATTTCTCCGACTGAACTGAATCCGGGGTATATAATCGAGTTAGCCAGCCAGCGCGCGGGGGTTTGGATGGGTGATTTAGGAGTCTCCGTGCGGAGTTCTGCGAACGTTCGGGAAACCATCGCCAGTGTTGAATGGGCCGGCAGCGTTCCAGTTATTTCAGTCGGCGATCCATCACCTCGGCAAGTTAGTTTTATTTGGTTCCGAGCAGGCTGGCTTGCGTCATAAAATATCGGGTTTGTCACTCCGTCCAAATTCATTCGAAAATCTGTATCGTGCGCGCTGGTTTGATAGATCCACCGGTCGCGAATTTCCGGGGAAATTCCTGTCAGATAAATATCCGTTTGCATGGTTGCGATGCCCGGCTGGGTGCGATTCCATTGCCATAATCCCGACATGACGATTATCGCAAGAACAATCTGCGCGGGTGGCATCCATCTTGAACGCCAGAGGGTCAGGCCTGTTGCGAGAATGCAAACCAGCACGGCCAGGATGATGATTGTTGTTCGATAATGAACGGATCGTCCGGGCGTCCAGCCGAAGGTTGGGGCGTAGGCTTGTTCTTCGATGATGGGAAGATTGGGTGAAGCGGGTTTGGAAATCCAGAGTCGGTTGTTGTGCGCCCACGCGAATGTCGAATTTGGCTGGGCATCGCCGGTGACGGCGAAGGTGACACCAGCGGCGTAAAGCATCTTTTGAGATTCAACTGGGATCTTCGCTAATATCTGATCGGACATCACGATCGCGTCGAGCGATTGCCACGCCATCGCGGGGCCGGGGAGTGGATTCAACGGATCGAGATGGATTGGAATTGTTGTCTGGCCTGGGAATATTTGTTGAGCGAGCGAATCGTCATCCACGCAAAGGCCGACGATTTTTTCGGCCGGTGAGAGAGCGTGAAGATTTTCCGCATCGATCTGACCTGAAGCTTTTCCAAGCTGCCATTGGATCGATCTCACCGGTGTGCAAGCCAGGAATGGGGCGACTCCATGCGGAGAGGGATTGGATATTTCTGTGGTGATTGCATCGGTGGAGAAGATGCGGATCGCCAGGCTGCCGGAAGATTCCCATTCGACTGGCATCCATCTGCCAGGGTGATAGTAGCCGTTTAGCGGAAGGTGGATTGCGTCGGCGTGGGCAACCGTACTTAAAAGGAGCATCGATAGAAAAATCGTGGCACGGGCGGCCCGCCCGTGTTTGCGTAAGATCACGGGCGGGCCGCCCGTGCCACGTAAATACAATTCAGCATTCACAATTTTTTTATCCAAGCTTTATCGCCAGCCGCAATACCTCAGCGACACTCCACGCCTGCGCGGGACATCCCACCGCCCGGTGCGGCTCATCGCCTTCGAAAATCTCGCTGATCTGCCCAATGCACGCCTGTTCCATTGTGTGAACCAACGGCTGAAGCCAGCGCCGACTCTGCTCCCTGGCCTGTTCTGAATTTTGATTGACGCGCAAATACGCATCGATAAATCCGCCAATCAACCACGGCCAGACACAGCCGTTGTGATAGGCTTCATCGCGTTGGCGTGGCGGGCCGAAATATCGGCCATGATATCCGGGATCCGCGCGATCCAATGTTCGCAGGCCAACGGGCGTGAGCAGTTCTCGTCGAACCACTTCCACCACAGCTCGCTGTTGATCTTCATTCAACGGGCTGTTGGGAAGACTTGCGGCGAATATTTGATTGGGGCGAATGCGCGTGTCGCGGGCGGTGCCGTTCACCACGTCTGCCAGCCCTCGATAAGGGCTGATCCAAAATGCCTTGCGAAAACTGTCGCCCACTTTGTCGGCCTGCTTGTCATCGCCCATCAGTCTCAGCGCGTGATACCACAGCGCGTTGATCTCCACCGCTTTTCCCTGTCGCGGCGTGAAACAAATTCCATCGCACTTGGCGTCCATCCATGTCAATTGCGTTGTCTCATCGCCCTGGCTGACCAATCCATCGGCAGGATCAACCTTGATATGAAATCGCGTGCCCTGCGTATATCCGGTGATGATTGCGCGACATGCCGGGCGGAGCGATTGTTCGAATGTGTCAGTATCTCCGGACAATCTCGCATATTCGAAAGCCGCATGAATGAACCACAGGCTCGCATCGGCCGTGTTATACGATGGCTCATTCGTGTAATCGTCAAAGCGATTTGGAATCATCCCCTGGCTGACATATTGAGCAAAAACCACGAGAACCTGCCTGGCTTGTTCAAATCTTCCCGTGGCAAGCAGCAGCCCCGGGAGCGAAATCATCGTGTCGCGTCCCCAATCAGCAAACCACGGATATCCTGCGATGATGCTGGTGCCATCTTTTTTGTCGGGAGCTTTCCGATAGACCACAAAATCCCCGGCGGCGTGATCGAGGCGGACTGGAAACGACACGGCCGTTTTTGTCGGCGAGCGCATTGCTGCCACCGAATCCTGCCGACGCTTAATCTCTTCGGCCCAGTCATACGTCGGATTCGGCTCCGTGCTCACCCAGATCGTGATCGTCGCGGGCTTTTTCGTATTCAATACATATCGTCCAGGAGTGTACAAATCCTCCGTGTCATCCATCCCCCGCTCGGCTTCAATGGCATACGTATGGCCGAACCACCAATCCGGCTTGGCCACAAACGTCCCGGCATCGCTGGTCATGTGCAATCGCGCGCTGCCACATGTGACCGACCAATTCTGTTCGTGGGCGGTTTCGTCAAACTTCACTTTGTCATGTCGAAGCGTATGAAAATCCATCATCCGCACGAATGGCAGCAGCGAAAGCTCGGCAGTGTGTTCTCCCGGGTCGATGCTGTATCGCACCCCCACCGCGTTCTTCATCCACGGCATCTGCAATTCCTTGACGATGCGAATGCCCTCGACATCGTACTCCCATCGCACAAAGGCATTGTGAAGTATAAATCGCCGGAGATACAGATCGCCACGCGGATGAAAGATATGGCCAAACTGGTTGATGGAAAATTCCAGCAGCTTGTCAGTTTTGCCATCCAGCGAGAGCGTTTCGCCCAGGCGATTGAGAAGCATCAATCGCCCGACTGGCGGCAAAGTGGCGGCGCACAAAAGTCCGTGATATCGGCGCGTGTTGCATCCAACGACCGTGCTGCCGGCAAACCCACCAAGGCCGTTGGTCACGAGCCATTCCTGAGTCAGCGCCGGCTGCAATTCCCCGTAAGTTTCAATTGTGTAAAGCGGCATGGCCAACAGTGTAATCGAAACTGCCGGTCCAGGCTCGGTTGCAATGATTAATCGTCATTGTGCGGCTGTTCGCCGCGTCGCATCATTGGACCATTTGGATGTCCCAAAGCGGATTGAGTCATTTCGTCGATCTTCTTTTCTCGGTCAGTTCCGGTCACCTTTTTCAGCGCTTCCTGCTCTGCGGCAAGCATTGCATTGAGGCTGGCGATGCGGGCATTCCGCTCCTTGATATCCAGATCGATAAGATCTCCTTCGGCATTGCGAATCCTGTTGCGAAGGTCGTCGGCATAGATCGAAGGCATCGTGGCGGCCCCGTGCCGGTATTCCGATACCCAACCGAAAATCTTGTCTTCAATCTTAATTCGTTCGAGTGTGAACTCTGCCAGTTCCTTCACTTCCTTGGCATTTTGGCTATCGGCGACCAATTGGTAGCTGCGCCATTTTTGAATGACCTGCCTTTGAAGACGGATCTTGGCGTTGTCGGACAAGCGCGAATCGGATCCGAGTTGATTGCTTATCGCGGTCCATTTGTTGGGCGAATATGTCTGCATAAACGACATCGCGCGATCCACATCATCTGCCGAAGGCGGCGATGGCTTGGTGACGGGCGTCATTTCCGACATTTCACCGCGCGGTATCCGATGTCCCCCAAATCGAGTCTTGCCAGTGTTGGTGACGTCCGCACTTTGCGAGGGTCTTGACGTTGTCGGCGGATCCGCAATGACCAGCACCGGTATCGTCAACACCAGGCCAATCGCTATTTTTGACATTTTCATAAATTCACCTTCATCGCGCCGGGAGCTTATTGATCGCTCGGGTCATTGGGATCCTGGACTTCAATGGCATCGATCTTATCGCTCTGATTTCCCACCGCGACCAGTTGCAGATCGGTCTTTTCCGAGTCGGAAAGCTCCAGCGATCGCTCGAGATACGTCGGCTGATATTCCACAAACGTCACTTCGGGCGTTCGCGGAATCCCCGGCGAATTGGGACTGTAAACCGTATAAAGCACCACCGCCAAAACCGCTGCCGCTGCTGTGGGCGCGATATAAATCCACCAGCCGAAGCGGCGCTGTTGTTGCTGAACCTGAGCCGGCTGGGGCTTTTTCTCGACTTTTCGCAGGTTCATCATCCGAACGATCTGCCTGGCAGCCAGCGCTTCTGAAATCGGTGTGCGCAGTTGCTCGTCCAGCTTGTCCATCGCCTGCATGCTTAAATCCTGCGTCTGGCGGACGTTTTCCAATTCTGCGCGAAGCCCTGCATCACTGGCGAGCATCTGTTCGACTTCCAGCCGATCCTGCGCGGGTAGTTCGCCCGCCAGATACATCAGCAGGATCGCCTCGTTGTTCTCAAGCTCATGTAAATAGCTTCTCATGGCTCACCTCATTCGCCCATCGCCTGCTTCAGGCGAATCATGGCCTTGTGCATTCTTCCCAGTGCCGTGTTCAGCGGGCATCCCAGCATCTCGGCAATCTCCACGAACTTCAGATTGCTGTAGTACCGCAAGAGCAATACCTGCTTCTGACTCTCCGGCAGCGAATCGATCGCCTTGCGAAGCTTCTCCTGCTGCTCAGTCCCTTCCAGGCGAAAGCCGGCTTCTGGAGCCGTCTCTTCGGATATCAGCCGCAACCCTTCGTGCGCCGACTTTTCCCGGCCGCGCGATCGCCAGTGGTCGTTGGCCTTGTTGGTTGCGATTCGAAACAGCCAGGCCTTGAAACCACCGCCGCCCGTGGCGGCATCAAAACGATCGAGATGTTCCAGAACACTCGCCCAGGTCTGCTGATGCAGCTCCTCGGCCAGATGTTCGCTGCCGGCCAGCCTCTGCAGATAGCGCATCAGCGCCGAAAAGTATCGCTTGACCAGCAATTCACCGGCAGCCGTGTCGCCCCCGCGCAGGCGCTGAACCAGGGATTCATCACCCTGTTCGGCTGGAGTCGCGCTTGGGGCCACCAACTGCATCGCCATCAGACTTGCTCCAGCCTTAAACAATAACGTCCAAGCCGAGGGATTATTGCATCCAATACATCGGCCCTAAACCCCGCCACCAGCGGGGCATGGATCAATTTACCCGAAATAACTACGGAATATACGCGCCCGGAACGCGTTTTGTTTACACCCTTCGCGGTTAGGTCACTTCTTCACGGAGGCGCAAAATGAGGTTGGTCATCTTCGCAATAGTATTCATCCTTGGCTTTCTGGGCCTGTATGCCCATATGCTGGACACCGAGGCCAATGGCCCCATCGAACAGCAACGGATCCACGCGTCCCTTGCCGCCCGATACATGGCCAATTACAGTTATGGGCAATGAACCCGGATCCCCCATCGCCCGCGAATAACATCATAATCCGCATTCGCCGCCAGAATGGCCCGGATCAGCCCGCACGATGGGAAGAGTTCTCCATCCCCTATCGCCCCAATCTCAACGTCATTTCCTGCCTGAACTACATCGCCGCCCATCCCATAACCAGCGATGGCACCAAGACCACCCCGCCCGTCTGGGATTCCGGCTGCCTCGAAGAAGTCTGCGGAGCATGCGCCATGGTCATCAACGGCAAAGTGCGACAAAGCTGCTCGGCACTGGTGGACAAGGTGGCCGGTTCTGACCGGACCATCACCCTGGAACCCATGTCCAAGTTCCCGATTATCCGCGACCTTTTCGTAGATCGACAACGCCTCTTCAACGACCTCAAACGTGTAAAAGCCTGGGTCCCCGTCGATGGCACATACGACCTGGGCCCCGGCCCAGTCGTCTCGCAAAAAGTCTGGGAAACCCGCTACCCATTATCCCGCTGCATCAGTTGCGGCTGCTGCTTGGACGCCTGTCCCCAATACACCCCCGCCAACCAGTTCGTCGGAGCCGCCATCATCAGCCAGGCAAGACTCTTCAACGAACACCCGGTAGGCGCCACCCTCAAAGAAGACCGCCTGGAAACCCTGATGGAAGAAGGCGGCCTAGGCGACTGCTCCAAAGCCGGCAACTGCGTCCAAGTCTGCCCCAAAGAAATCCCCCTCCTGGAAAGCATAGCCGCCACCCAACGCCAGGCCACGGTCCAACTGGTCAAGAACTTCTTCTCCAAGTAACCCGAGCCCTCAGGCCCCGCCCGCCTTCAATTCAACATTCAACATTCACTATTCACCATTCCCGACGCGCCGCCTTCCGCCTGTCGAGGGACTGTCCCGAGCCTGGTGCGACTGGCTCGTCGAACCCGTCCAATGCCTATTCTGAGCCCCCAAAGGGGCTTTTCCGGTTTTTTCCGGTTTTTTCCGGTTTTCCCAGATTTGGACCCCCAACCCACCCGAAAACCCCGTTTTCAGCGTCCTATCGAGGGTCAGCCCCCCAGAATTTTTCCGGTTCTTTCCGGTCCCGGAACGGGAACCGGAAAAAGCCCGTCTGGCCCGTCCAGTCCTGCGCCCCACCCCGAACTCTACTCCTACAACCTAAGTCCCATCCCCTGCCATACCTCGCCAACGGCCTTTTACTCATTTTTACTCATTTTTACGCGCGCCAGCAAAATATTTATCATAATATTGCTGAAAACCATCGGCTACCCCCGTTTGTACGTGAATAACCCACTATTTCCGCCACGGGCGGCGCGTTTTGGCCTTAAAATTTACGCGCTTTTACGCGCGCGAGTAAGCTAGTGTGTAAAATCCCCGCGATCACTTCGGTGTGATCTTCCTTTTTACTTCACCGTGCCGGAACTATCGGAAGCGGGGATTTGACGTTGACACCGGGGCAGCCATAGACAAGCTATTTTACGGGCAAGCATGTCCGTGCGGACCGGAAGCAACGAGCTTTAAACAATTGCTAATAGGGCCGCACTTCCTTTGGCAAACCCTTAAATCAGGAGGAATAGCGGAATGCTAACGAATGTAGCCATGTGCCAGGTTTTGACGATTGTCTATATCTTAATGGAGATTCGCGCACAGAACCTACCTAGATGGTTTGCCGCGGCATATCTTTATCTGATTGGAGTGGCAATTTATTCCACAGCATTTGGAAGCTGTAATCTCATACTTTTCGTGATAACCGACGATAGGGAATCTCGCGGATGGTTCTATATGTTTGCATGGTTCAGCCATATTGTGGCGGCTATTCTATTGGCGGTGTCAATGATAATTGGTTCTTTGATTTGGCGTCGCCTTTCGATGAGAAGTTTTTATTCTTCTGGAACAATTTTGTATTGTATTTCTGTGTTCGCTTTGCTGGCGATTTCCAAGATTCCAATGCTTAACTGGTATTAGGCGGGCTGAAAGGGCAGCTATAACCGAAAGTCGGGGGCCCAGATGCCCGAGTTGCGAAGCTTGATAATTTCATCCGAGTTTTTTGCCAGCCTGAAAACCGGGACAGCTCTGAGTTTTGGGGGATCGGTCGGTGCGATGATTCAGCATCAATTTCTAACGCCGCCAGAAAACTCAGAGCTGTCCCGGTTTTTTCGCAGCACAGATGAATGCTTGCAGGCGAGAGATGTGGCGATGGTATTGTCGTCCTCCGCTGCCGTTTCTCGCTCTCAAGCTCCTGAGGTTGAACCGGGGCAAACCGAGAAATCCGAATTCGGCGAAGATGGCGAAGGCGCAAGCGGTGATCGAGCGCCGCTTGCGCCTTCGCCATCCGGTGCGCCCAACGGTCCCCGCAAGTATTATTCCGATGGGGTCAGTTCGAAATCGCAACGCATCTGGTCTACGTACTGGACGCCAACGGGAATCAATTGCAGGTGGTGGGTTGCTCGGAACGCCGTATGGGATGAGGAGTTCGGCGGCGTGCGTAAGATTGAAAAGTGATAAAGGCTCGCACCGCATCACCCGAATAGACGACAGCCAATCAGCCTATTGTCATTCTCGCTCCAGCCTCGACAATAAAAGCTTCGGAGGAAAGCTTTTTGTTTCGTCGCTCATGCACGGGGTGAATTGCAAGCGGACTTTTATGAAATGGTCTCTGGCGTTCGTTGCGTTTTCATTTGTGATTACTTCGCTGGCGCTGGCCGAAGGGCCTGCGACCAAACCTGCCATTAACCCCACACCCGACGCCATCCCGTCAACGCAGCCCAAAGGAACCGACTGGTTCAATTTCAAATTGCAGAGAGGGCAATACTTCTTTATCGGGCAAACGGAGCTGAGTGAAACCGGCACCGGCGAAAAGGCGCAGCGTGTTGAGACTTTTGTCGATCAGTTATGGAAGGGACTGATAACTCCAGACGCGAAAAGTGATATATGGAACCTGCGAATCAGCCGGCGGGATGCTCCGGAAAAAGGCATCACCCGATGGCAGCTACTGATGAACCTGACCACAAATGTTGGACCAAACGGCTCGATGTTCCCGTGTTGCGGCAAGACTTGGTTTGTGGATCAGATGAAGGTTAATGACGTGATGTTGGAATCACTTCAGTTGGAGGAAATTGAGATATCGAAAGCAGAAAAAATTCCGGGGCTGGAATTCCATAAGTTTATTTTTGCAAAAGCCAATGGCAAGACTCAACTTCTGGTGGTCATCATCGGCGACAGAGGGTTGTTCTCAAAAGTAGTTCCAAGGCTGACCTTTTTCTGCCGGACTGGAGGACGGCCGAAACTTTCGAAAACTAAAAGCCGGCTGCGTCCCGTCCTGAAAAACTTATTTTTCCGGAAGAAATTGAGGCTCTTGGGATAACTGTTATGATGGTCCTGTGTCGTTTCGCGACGGAAACGGCTTTGTTTTGAAAATCTCCGGATGAGCCAGGGAACGAGGGTTCAATTGTGAGAAAAAAAGTTCATGGATTGCGCCGCGCTTTATTACCGCGCGCCTGGGGCAACGTGACTCGGGGACTTCTCGAACAACTTGAAAGCCGGGTCCTGCTTTCGGGAACGGTCATCAATGCCGGCGACTTTCTTCCGCCAGGCGACGGCATTCAGTATGACTACCTGGGGGCCGACGCAGAGAACACGATTACTTCAGGCGCGAAGTTGGGACCAATGGTTCCGGCATCGGCAAATATGACCACGAAGGCAACGACACAAAACGGTTTGGATGTCTCCAGGTTCGACACTTCCATCACTTACAGCAACTCCGATGGCCCTCAATCGGTGACCGACAACAGCCGTTATATCGGCCTGGATGGAAAGGGGCTGGAGATATACGGCGAAAACTACGTTGGATTTGGCACTCCGGGCCCTATTCGCCTGCTCAACACAACGGCAAATGTGGGAGATGTTTATTCCTTTGCGAACGGCTCTTCCACGGTTGTGGGCTGGGACACCGTGACGCTTGGCGGATATCAAAAGGTGTCCGCCATCGTCATTGTGGTGAACTATGTGGCACGCGGCAGCTCTAGTACCAACTCTGACTACTCCACGACCTGGAGCGCCAACAACCAGGAATCGTTCTGGTTGGCTCCGGGTCTGGGCATCGTTCAGTTCTGCGAGAATATCGATTACCTGGAAACGGATTACACTCAGACTGGTTTAGGGTTGCAAATAGAATATGACAATGTGGTCAGAAGTGACTTTTTCACCCGGGTTCCTCTCGCGTGGCCCGCCAAACTCGAATTCATCCAGGCGCCCGGCGACGCCCCGGCCAACCAGCCCATCAGCCCTTCGATTGCCGTTGCGCTTTTGGACGGAAACGGCGACATCTTCAGCAACGATGATACTCCCATCATCCTTCGCGACGATTCATCTGACCCTGGCGCGGTGCTCGATTCGGTACAGCCGGTCAATGGAATCGCGACGTTTGATAATCTGACGCTCACCGACGTCCGACTGTATAAACTGACTGCAACCGACGGCGTATATCCACCTGTCTCAAGTTCCCTTAACTCGACGACCCTTCCTGATGTTTCCATCAGCAATGGTCAGGTCGTGATCGCCGGCTCCACCGGCAGCGACACCATTGCCGCCGGCGTCGATCCGTCCGACTCCACCAAGGATTACTTTCTGGTCCGAAGCGCCGGCCAGCCGCAAGTTATTCAGTTGTATCCCACATCGAGTGTCAATGGATTGCTCATCGACTGCGATCCGTCTGGAGCCACTGCACCTTCGATCAACAATGACGACCTGGTTAACCTCGGCGGCGAAAGTTTTGGATTTCCCGTCACGATAAACGGTGGGGCCGGCAGCGACACCATCATTGGACAGCAAGACCCCAATGACATCACCACCGCCACTGGCTCATCCCGCAACCTGGTCTATGGTGGCCCCGGCAGTGACACCCTCACGAGCAATGGCGACTACGACACGGTTCGCGGCGGTGGTGCACACGACACTATTGCCTCCACGGGCAACTATGGCTTGCTTGCCGGTGGAAAAGATGGCAGCAATCTTACCGCCGGAAACTATGACACTCTCATGGGCGGTTTGGGGAACGCCACTCTCGACGGGGGGCAAGGTAACGGCCTGATCATCGGCGGCTTCGGCAATGACCTCATCAACGCCAGAAATAACGAGGTGGTCATCGCAGGCAGCGGCCAAAGCACTTTGGTTGGCACTTTCAGAGGCGGTGACTTCCTTGATGCTGGCTTCGATGCTTTTCTGCGTTTCCAAGGTCAGGGCCCCTTACCCGCTCCCTCCGGCAGCGATAGTGTTACGGCTGGCGCACTTGACACTCTCGTTTCCAACTCCGGCTCGCCAACGATGGATGTGGGCGGCAATGTCAGTACCTTCGATGTCAACAACGCATCGGCCACGCTCTTGAATGTTGGGATCGGATCCTTCGTGGCGCAGAATGACACGATTGCCTCGGCCACCCAAACGATCACGGTCCATTTAAGCATTCAGGTGGTGGAGAACGGCATCACTCACAACGTGGCCATCCCACAAGGCTCCGGCGCCGCCCCAAGCGGCATATCCGCTGCACAGGCCACCGACGCCAATGGTACGGTCATCTTCCAATCCAATGGTCCTCGAACATTCACGTTGGCCGACTTCTTCGACCATTGGGGCGTGGATTTTGGCGCTCACGAAATCGGCCAATTCATCGTAAGTCTCGGCAGCGCGAGTGCGCTGGATATGACCGTGAACGGCGTGGCTAATTCGCAGTTCAATAATTACGCCGTGCAAAACGGCGACAACATTGTGATCACACTTACCCAATAGCTCATTTCAGTTTCCTGTACTGGTTCAGTTTGAATTAATTAATCATTTGATTGACTCGTAAACGGATTAGGGGTAATCGTCTTTTGATATGGACGTGCCTTAACTCATTTTGGAAAACTTAAATCAAATCTTCCGTTTCAGTTTGAATTTGACCGTCCGATCGTCACTGTCGTGTTTGAAACTTAATTTGATTTCTTTGCCGTTCTCCGATTTAAGCAGCGATCGCAGTTCCTCGATTTCATATTCACCGGCCGGTTTGCCTTCGACGGAAGTGAGAATATCGCCGCTGCGCATGCCGGCCTCGTACGCTGGGCTAGCGTCATCGACGACCGCGGCTACCGTTTTGGAATCGAGCCGGAGAATGTGCAAGCCGCTCATGTCCGCCTCGTCACGGCGGTCGAAATCCTTGCCTGGCTTGAGATAAAGCTTCAAATGCGCAGCATCGATCGTGACCAGGTGCCGGGATAGTAAACTCAGTCCCAGCAGGCACATGGGTTCCTTCGATTCCTCAACAATCAAATTGTGGTATTTCATTCCGAACAAACTTAATTCAGGAATTCGCATTAGTCGATTGGTAGCCGTCCCGCCAGCGGTCACAGCATAACTTAATGCCTGCGGAATGTCATTCAGCCTTCTGGTCTTTTCGTACAGTTCCGATGAAAGCTGTAGCGCGCCTCGCGAACCTGTGTCGATCAACAATCGCTGTGGAGTGTGATCGATTTCCAAGGTGACTTCAGGCACGCCCTTGTTCAACTTCATTGCAACCACTTCTCCCCACTCTGGGTGTGACGCGTCATCTGGTGTGAAAAAGCGTAAACAGTGATTGTCAAAATCAATCTGCACCACAAATTTGCTCAGCTGATCCATTCCAACAATACCGAATATGCGTCTGTCAGTCGCCGCATCCAGCATTTTCAGATCAAACGAATTAACAAAATCCGACGCCCGTAAGTGAAATGGACCGATTTGCATGTCAGGTGCGTCAAAAAGCTCAAATGGACGCAGACCGTTGGGCGTTCCGACATTTATAGCCGCCTTGCGCGAGTGGAGATTGGGAAATACTTTTGAATCAAGGACACAATTTGAATATCCGGTGTCCACCAAAAAACAGGCGTCATTCCCCTCGATTTGAACGGGAATTGACAAGATGTGCGGTGTCGCCTCGATCTTATATTCCGCAACAGGCTGAGTGGTTGCCGCGAGTGACTGAATCGCTCCAGTGAAAAGCAACGTAATCAGCGAAACATTCACTACCCTATTGAGTTTCATTTTAATCCTGCTTGTCAGATCTGCCTCGCCGATCCTAGAAATCTATATTAAATTTGCTAACAATTCTATGTTCCGAAGAGCTCCCCCGATGCCAGACGTCTTTAACTTCGTAACTACTTGTGATACGCCTATGAAACGGAGACGCAGCGCTGCGTCGCCGTTTAACTCCCCCAGGATCGACAGGACCAATTCACCCGATCTTGTTTCCCATCCTGGTCGTCCTGTAAATCCTGTTAAAAACTTCGTTCAAACCAGTCGGCGCAATTGCCTGGAAATGTTGGGCGTTTACGATCGTCCGCTCACTCCCTGAGCTTGCGGATCGTGGCGGCATCCACGCCCTGGTTGTGCAGCCGGATGATCTCATCCACCGAGAGATTTCGCTTTTCCGGGACGGCGACCGATGCCATGTAGTCCGCGGGAATGCCGTTGTTGCTGGCGCGGATGAATTCATCGATCGAAAGATCGTATCCCGCTTTTTTCAGTGCCGAACAATATTTCTCGGACACGCCGCTGTTGTGCAATTTGATGATGTCCTTCACGTTGTTGGCCACTCCCAGCGCGTTAATTTCCAGCACGTATTTGGGGGATATTCCCGAATTGTGCAGTTCGATGATCTGAGCGACATCGACGTTCATGGCCTGTTTAAGTTCGCCGGCATATTCGGCCGAGATGCCCGAATTGTGAAGCTTGATAATTTCATCCGAGTTTTTTGCCAGGCCCGAATGGATCATCTGCACGGCAAAATCCGCGGGTATTCCCGAGTTGTGCAGACCAATGATATGGGCCGCGTCGAGATTCATTGCCGCCTTAAGCTGGGCCGGATATTCCGATGGAATTCCCGAGTTGTGCAGCCTGAGGATATCTGCCGAAGAAAATTCGTACCCGGCCTTTTGATAGCCATCGACATAATCGCTCGTCACTCCGCTGCGGCGCAAAGTCATGATGTCGGCAAGGGTGTATTTGGGCGCAGCGGCATGAAACTTCGTAAAATAATCCAGTTGCACATCTTCAACGGTCAGTTCGACCAACTCCGCAAACGTCGGCTTGACGCCCAACATCGTTGTCATCGCCTCTTCGTATTTGGCGTCGGCATCAAATTCCGCAGTCCCGCGCAGGCTCTGGCCCTCGACCCGCCCCACCACGGCAAGCGTCCCCGCCTGGCGGATGATCTTTGTGTCAATATTTCCCCCGGCATCAATTGCCACGGCCGGCCCGTTGTCCCCGAGCCAATAGACAAAATTATTCCCGCCCGCTTTCAGTTCGATCCCATCCAACCGCGTGTCGGCAACACTCTGGTGCAAATTAAACACCCAGTTGGCCCGCCAGACGTCGCCGTCGGCTGATTTCGTCCAATTCTCCACCCGAATCACATTCGCCGGCGCCCCGTCGCGCCCCATCATCTGGCCATCATGCACATACACATATTTGGTCACGCACCCATCAACAAAAACCAGAATCCAACCGACACAAAATATCCGCGCCGCGGTTCTCCATAATGATTTCATGTGAATTACCCTTTCCCAGATTCGAACAATAATGATATCCCTCCAAGTTCACACCCGCAAGCGGAAATGGATCGTTGCGGGGATACGATTAAAGGGGACACTGATCCACCTGCTTCGCCAGGGCACTCCAGGGACACACCCGCTTACTTCGCGGATACGCTGCGTGCGCGGCTCGGCGCGCGTCCGGACGATTCAAAATAAAATTTCCCTTGACGCGGACAATTTCATTTCCTATATTTAACTTATCGGTTAATTAACCGATTGGTATATTATGGTTCAGCAGCAATATCAGCACGATCTGGATCAGGCGTTTGCGGCTCTGGCCGACCCGACCCGGCGGGCCATGGTGATGCGGCTTTCTACCGGGGAGGCGAGCGTTTCGGATCTGGCGGAGCCATTTTTGGGGCACATGTCGTTGCCGGCGGTGACCAAGCATTTGAAGGTTTTGGAGAATGCGGGGCTTATTACCAAGACGCGTCAGGCGCAGTGGCGGCAATGCAAACTGAATCCGGCGGCGTTCAAAAACGTGGCGGACTGGGTGGAGCAGTATCGCGTGTTTTGGGAGGAGAGTCTGGATCGGCTGGGGGAATATTTGAAAACTGTTACCTCGAAAACTGTTACTTCGAAAACCAAGAAGAAGGGAAAGCGAAATGGCCGTGCAAAATAGTTCAAACGAGATTCGGATCATTCGGGTTTACGATGCGCCGGTGAAGGCGGTCTGGGACGCGTGGACGGATCCGAAGCAGGTGGCCCAATGGTGGGGACCGCGCGGATTTACCATCACCACGCACTCGAAGGATTTGCGCGTGGGGGGCAAATGGATTTACACGATGCATGGGCCGGATGGAAAGGATTGGCCCAATTCGACGCTTTATCATGAGGTGGAGAAATATAAGAAGCTGGTCTACGACCATGGCGCCAGCGAGGACAAGCCGGCGCTGTTTCGAGTGACGGCGCTGTTTTCCGAGAGCAAGGGGAAGACGACGCTGGACATGACGATGGCGCTGCCGACGCCCGAGGCGTTGCGGGAGACGAAGAAGATCATCAAGAACGCCAACGGCAATTCGACATGGGATCGGCTGGCGGAATATCTCGACAAGCAACTGACCGGCAAGGATGAATTTGTGATCAACCGTTCGTTTGAAGTGCCGTTGGAAAAAATGTTTCAGATGTGGACTGACCCGAAACATTTTTCGCAATGGCTGCCGCCCACGGGATTCACGATGGAGTTTATCAGAGTAGACATCAAACCGGGCGGCAGCTCGTTTTATATGATGACCAACGGCGCGGACGTGAGGATGTATGGCCGGGCGAAATACCTGGAGATCCAAAAGCCCGACCGGATCGTTTATACGCAGGAATTCTGCGATGAAAAGGAAAATATTTCGCGCCATCCAAAGCTGCCAACCTGGCCCGCGACGATGCTGACAACGGTGACGCTGACCGCCGAATCACCGACGCAAACGCGCGTGACCGTGAAGTGGGAACCGCACGGGCCAACGACGGCCGAGGAACTGAAATCGTTTATCGATATGAGATCGAGCATGACGATGGGATGGACGGGATCGTTCGATAAGCTGGAGGAGTATGCGGCACGGCAGTAAGAATGTTTTAGTCCGCAACAGTTCGTTCGATTCAAAGCAAAGCCCCGGATGTACATCCGGGGCTGATTTTTTTAGTTTGGGCTTTCGCGGGGCAGATGCTGGATTCGGATTTCATAGGGTCCGCTTTTAGCGGACCGGTTATTTCGTTTTGGAAAAAGTAACCGGTCCGCTGTAGCGGACCCTATCAAAACTATCCGCATCATTTACGACGACGCCGGGATAATGCCAAAGCGCCCAGAGCCATGATGCTCAGGGAAGTGGGTTCGGGGACTGCGGAGACTTCGCTTTGGGCGAGATTCCAGTCTGCCACGAACGACGGCGACAGTCCTGCTTCGCCAGGGGTGAGGGACGTGTTGTAATTCTGCGCCAGGGCGAGCAGATCAACGAAATTGGTGGTGCCATCGTAACTGGAATCGCCTGTTGCCCAGACTGTTCCGGTGGTGTTGTAATTCTGGGCGAGTTTGAGCAGGTCGACGAAATTGACGGTGCCATCCAGATCGGTGTCGCCGTAGAGTGCGTAACGCATCACGACGCCACCGGCGCCGTTGTCTTGATAGCCGACGCCATGGTGAGAGTCCGCCTGCGCGGAAGAGCTGATGATTCCAGTGGCTCCGGTCCAGGTTCCGGCGCTGTATCCGCTGGTGATCAGCGTCTTGATTGCGCCCACGCTGGCGGTGGTGATCGTCACTTTATTGTTGCCGATATCCAGCCGGCTGGTGCCGTCGATGGCGAGAGAGGCGATGGTCTGAGCCGCTGGCGTGGATGGCGCGGCGACTGGAGCCAGCGCAACGTGTGCGCCGGTGGTCAGGGACAATGCGCTGGTTGGATTGAGCAATCCGGTGCTGGCGATGGTGAGAGTTCCCGCGCCATTGACGCTCATCGCGCCGCTGCCGGTGATGGTGTTTGAAATCGTCAGGGTCGTACCGTTGCTGAAGTTCACGCTGACGCCATTGGCCAGGGTGATGGGCGCGCTGATGGCGTGCGAACCGCTGTTGACGTTGATCTGGGGAGCGACGGCGATGGGATCGCCGGTGTCGTCGATCTTTAAAGATCCACCGGTGCCGGCGGCGATGGTGTAACTGTCGGTGGCATTATCGAAGGTCAATTTGCCAACGGTCTGGGCGGCATCGAGCGTAATTGTTTGAGCGCCTGGATCGGCAATAGGAGTATAGGAGGAATAGGTCATGTCAGGCAGATTGCCAAGAAGAACGTTGGCTGCCTGCCCGCTGGGAATGCCCGCGTTCAGACCCGGATTTGCGCCCGCCCAATTACCTGCGCTGTTCCACGATTGGCTGGCTGCCACACCCAGGCCCCATTGGACGGGGTTTGGTGTCAGCTGATTAATGTTTGACTGCAAGCTATCAATTGCAACGACAAAAGAAGTGGCGGCGGACTGACCCGCGGATTGATCGAAGTAATAAAACCCAATTCGTCCGAACAGGCCATTGGCCGAGGCGGGAATGGTAAACGTTTCAAGCGTCCAGGTCGTCGGCACGATGTGTTGAGAGGTATCCGGCTGTCCGGTGGCATCCAAAACGCCAATGCTGCCAATCACCGTCTTGAAATCACCGACATTCTGGTAGGAAGAGCCGTCGTTGGGCGTGCCAGGATTACCGGGGGTGATCTGATAAGGTTCGGTGCCGGTTAAAACGGTTCCCGTATTCGGAGCCGCAAGGGCAGCGGCGGCAGTGCTGAATGTGCTGATGCGCGCCTCCAGGTAATCCTGGTTGGACAATTTTGAATTGAACATAAAACTGATGGTTTCGCCCGTGACGAATTTCACCGGAGCTGAAACAAGCCAGTTGCTGCCAATGCCCGGTGGGTAGCCGCCACCGGTGGAGCGATCTCCGGTGGAAACAAAATTCCCGTTTTGCGGCACATCGTTCGAACCATAATTGCCATCATTCTTGTTCCAGGAATAGCCCGTCCACGGATTTGCCCAGTAGGTTGAACTGGATCCAGGCAGGTTGACAGAGTTAGTTTGTCCGGATGAATTATTGATGCCAATCCAGTTCCGCGACACACCCTGATTGGCGCTTGGGTCAAGTTCCGACGTCGAAACGCCGTTAAATTCATACGGATCGTACGGCCCGCGCGAAGCCTGAGCCGGGCCAACCCCGCCGAAGACATTCAGGGCGTTGTTGCCGAAATTGTCGTTCAAGGTTCCGAATTGCTGGGCCTCGGCAAAAGCGGCCGTTCCCAATACCGTGCCGCATAAAACGATGATCTGCTTCTTCATCGAACGCCTCCGGCGACTATTGTCGCAAATGATGTGAATTGATTGGGGTGGGGAATCGAATGAGGTCCAGGATGAGAATGGATCACCACTTTATCCCGGGATTTAGGCCACTCTCCCACCATTTTTTCCCTTTTCCACAGAAATGAGCCGAAGATCGGCTGTTTTGAATCTACTTACATCGCCCAAAACTAGCAAGGAAAATCTTTTTTACTTCGTAGATTGCGCGGACAACTCCGCTAGCTTTTGAACCGTCCGCCAATTCCTGAAAGTGCTGACTGATTTTAATACCGAATCAAAATAAACATTGGTGAGTTTCGTCTTGCCCATGCCGCTGGCCAGGTTCAGGTAAATCTCCCGGCCTTTGATCGCGAAAAAATCGCCCGCGGATCGATTGGCATCCAGCGCGGCAATGGCCGAAGGTGTGGGCGAATCGCTTAAAAAGCCTACATGCAGAGCGCTTGTGTCGACCGCGGATTTTAGAAATGGATTGCTGGCAACGACATTGGCCATTTGCCCGGCCGTCCGCAAGACCACAGTCGGTTGGAATCCAAATCCCTTTTTTATCGCGTTGGAAATCAGATCGCAAATCGTTTGGGCGCATTTGGCGTCGGCTGAAAAGACGACATTCCCGCTCTGGATATACGTTTGAATTTCGGCGCAGCCTGCTTTTTCAAACAGCGCCGCGAGTTTGGCCATTGGCAATATATTATTCCCGCCGACGTTGATGCCGCGGAGCAGTGCGACGTATCGCGATTTGGACGAGCCTGCCATGCGCGGAAATATATGCTAAATTTCGCACACTATGAAATTCAACCGGCCGGCGCTTCGGATTCAGCCAACCACTCTTTGGGATTACCCCTCGCAGGATTACGGCGACGATCAGCAAGGCGTCCCGGGCTATAAAGGCGCCACGCCAAGCTACATCATCTGGAATCTATTGCAGCGATATACCAAGCCAAAAGATTTGGTGGTCGATCCGTGTGCGGGAAGCGGGACGACGCTGGATGTGGCCAGAGACCTGAATCGTCGGGCGCTCGGATATGACCTGAGCCCGACGCGCAAGGATATTTTTCGGGTTGATGCGCGGAAGCTGCCGTTGGAGGATGAGAAGGCTGATTTTGTTTTTATCGATCCGCCCTACTCGACGCATATCGATTATTCAGATGATCCGCGATGCATCGGCAAGCTCGATGCGGCTGGGCCGGAATATTACGGCGCGATGCGAAAAGTCATCGGTGAAATTCATCGCATCCTTCGTCCGGGAAAAATGATGGCGTTGTATGTCTGCGATTCGTATGTGAAGGACAAACCATTTTTGCCGATCGGTTTTGAATTGTTTTCGATCCTGCGGGAGAAGTTTGAGCCGGTGGATATCATTTCAGTGGTCCGGCACAACAAGACGCTGACCATGGGAAATTATCGAGCGGCAGCCGAGGCGGGGAATTTTTATCTGCGCGGATTCAACTACCTATTCATCATGAAGAAACCCCCCGGGACCGTCAGGCTCCAGCCTGGCCCCGAAGCGCGCATTCCAGCCAGGCTGGAGCCTGGCGGTCCCGGGGGGCGCAAGCACCCCATCAAGAAGCATTGATGCAAGCCGGGCAGAGGCAATCGGAATATTTCTTTTTCAAGATCGCGGATCGTTCGGGCGCGAGCGAGACGTTCGCACACCAGCATGAATTTCCACCGCAATCGAATTGTTTGCCGCAGGCGGGGCAGGTTTTCTTTTTTGCAATTTGCCCCATCGGATAAGGGCAGTTGCGGCATCCGCTGCCGCAGCAGGAATTTCGACCGATCAGAAAATCCCGGGAGAGCGCGCCCGTTTGGTCGTTCAAAGCTTTCAACGGTAATCCGCAGCGACTGCAAATCGCGCCAACAGGCGCCTTTTTCACCTCCAGGCATCCCGGGCAAAAGCAGCTGACGACTTTGGCAGACTCATCGTTCACGCAAATAATATACGCCGGACATTCGATAATTCCTCGCAGTCCTGCTACAAAGTCAAACCCGAAAGGAAATGATGGCTGAAAAACTTGGTGTAATTTTCGACATGGATGGCGTTTTGGTGAAGAGCTATGGCCCGCATCTGCGGTCGTGGCAGGAGATGGCCCAGAAAAATGGCCTGTCGATGACCGAGGCGCAATTCGCCTCGACCTTTGGCAAAACCACGCGCGAAATTATCCGCCTGATGTGGCCGAACAAATTCGACGAGGCGGGTGTCGCTCAATTGGACGCCGCCAAGGAGGCGGCTTATCGCCATATCCTTTCGACGGAATTTCCCGAAATGCCCGGCGCCTTCGAATTGATCGGCGCGCTGAATCTGGCGGGCTTCGCCCTGGCCATCGGATCCTCCGGCCCGCCGGAAAATGTGGAGCTGGTTCACAGCAAACTATCAGCGGGAAAACTCATCGGCGTGGCCGTCAACGGCATGGACGTAAAACACGGGAAGCCCGAGCCGGATGTCTTTATCGCAGCGGCAAAGAAGCTGGGCCTCAAACCAAAATTCTGCGCGGTGATCGAAGATGCGCCGGTGGGAATAGAAGCAGCAAGGCGCGCGGGAATGACCGCGATAGGCCTGACAGGCACAGTCAAACGCGATGCACTATCCAACGCGGATCTGGTCGTGGATTCACTGAAGGAACTGACGCCGGCGATTATTACGAAATTGATCGAAGGCGATGGCGAGGACGACTGAGTTTCAACGACATTTTGAGGTTGGCATTTTTGCGGCACGGAGAGCCTGCGCAAGATGTCCTTGGATTGCTGTATGTCAGCAGCTATCAGTTGTGCTCGATCGATTCAGCAAGACCGGAAGGTTCCTCAATTCCAGCATTTCCTGCCGCTTCACTTCGCAATGGAGTAACGCCGGACAAATTCAAAACTTCACGGCGAACTTCGCGAACTTATCCGCCTCATCGCGCATGCGACGAAATACATCGACCGCCTCTTTTTGATCCACCACCAGGTTCACGATTTCTTTTATTTCCAATCGTCCGTTTCGCATCTGGCTATAGATCGCATCAATCGCGCGGTTGTCGTCCCATCTGGGGAAATCTCTTGGGGGATGGCCTCCTCCGCAGCCGTGGGGGATTACTATTGTCAGGCGGTTGTGATGCATTTCGCGGCCCAGGAAAAGTTTGTTCGCTTCGCCTCGGTAAAACCCGGCGGCGCAGACTGTGCCGCAGAGCCTTGCGCAGCGCAAGGCGGTGTTGAGGCCTGCGTAGTTTCCGGTGAGTTCGATGGCGACGTCGACGCCCGGGCCGCCGAGGATTTCGTGGAGGGTTCTGGCGACATCACCCTGCTTTGCATCCAGCGCGTGCGTTGCGCCGAGGCGCATTGCCAATTCGCGCCGGCCTGGCAGGGGATCGATTGCGAAGATTTTTTCCGCGCCACTTTGCTGCGCCATTTTTACAGCGATTAATCCGAGCGCCCCAAGTCCGACAACGGCAACCGTATCCCCATATCTCACGTTGCTTTCTCGAATGCAGTGGAACGAGATCGATGCGGGTTCGACGCAGACAGCTAACAGAGGATCAAGATCGCCCAGCAGGCGAACGTGTTCCGGCCGGACCGTGTTCGTCTGGCGGATGTCGGATTTGATGGCCGTCACGCGATCGCCTGGTTTGAAACCTTTCACATTCGCGCCAACTTCTGTGATTACACCGGTGGCAGCGGTGCCGAAGCCTTCGGGGTTTTCCGCGCTGATGGTTTGCGGTTTGGCATTGGGATTCGGAATGAAAATCCGCAGTTGTTTATCGAGAACCTGATCGCCAAAAGTCCCCGAATCCAACATCGCGGCGGTGGTGCCATATTTCCCGGAGGCATATTCCGTTTTAAAACGAATCAGATCCGCACCCAATGGCTCATCTTCGTAACTGAGCCATTGGCAAACATGATCTCCAACCAGGGCAAGGCGCAGGGGCATTGAGTCTCCTTGAGTAAATGCGCGGGTTCGTCGGCGCGCGAATGATAGCGGGAATTCGTTCAATTTGAATGATGGGAAAGTCGTGACCTTCTGGTCCGCCTTCGGGCAATCCCACTGTAGGGCGCATCGCTTTATACGGGCCTCTTTTCAAATCTTTGCATTTGAGCGAAAATAAACTGCGATTTGGTCCGTTACCTTCAGTGGCGTGGCGACATTATAAACGCGGAAAGACATTCAACTTTTTTCTCCAAGGAGAATCATCATGATTCGGTTCAAGTTAGTTTTGGCGGCGATGGTGTTTGGGCTGGTTGCAGCCGGTTCGGCGTTTGCCCAGGGTCGGGGCGGTGGGCGCGGTGGACCTGGCGGACCAGGCGGAATGTTCGGACGCAGCCCGTTTGATAATTATGTGGCGGCGCTGGCGGATCTGAATCTGACGCCGGACTTCACCCTAACGGCTGATGTGAAAAAGCAGGTCCAGGCGGTTCGCGATGACTGGAAGAAGGCCAACGACGATTTCAAGACGGCCCACAAGGACGAGTTGGACAAGGCCCAGGCGGCGATTCGCGATGCGATGCAGGCTCAGGATCGAGAAGCGGGCCAGACCGCCCGTCAGGCATTGCAGGATATCAATGCCAAAGGCCCCAAGGCGGAAGAATATATCGCCAAGATCAAAGCGCTGCTGACGCCGGAACAGGCGGATGCGGTGGATAAGAAGGAAAAGGAAATGCAGCCCCCGATGCCCGGCGGCCGTGGCGGCCCAGGCGGTGGCGGCCCCGGTGGACCCCCGGCGAACTAAGTTTTTCCAGGTAACATTCCCCTGAGTAGGCGGTAATGAATGAAGGGAGAGAAAATGATGAATGCAAAATGATGAATGATGAATAAAATCCCGGATTTCCAATTCATCATTCTCCATTTTGCATTCATCATTTCCCTCCCCTTCACCATTACCGGCTACTCTTTTGCACAGACTGAATCAGGAGCTTTTCATGGGTGGGAAGTTTTTTATCGGAAATAGGAAAGGATTTGTTCGGTTCACGGCTTCGGCGATTGCGCTCGTCGGAATTGCCTCGGGCGGCTGGGCCATGGGAAATCCCCTGGACGGATTGATTCGCGGGCTGGCTGATCGGGTTGGCGGGATTCAGTCATCTGATGGGATGACCCCCCTGCCAAATTCCGCGCCGGATATGGCTCAGGCGAAACGCGGTGGAGGTGGTGGTGGAGGTCGTGGAGGCGCAGGCGGTGGAGGCCGTGGCGGTGCAGGCGGAGGTGGCCGAGGAGGCCAGACCCCACCGCCGACGCCAGCCCCGACACCCGCACCTCCCCCGGCGCCGGTTGCTCCACCAGCGGCGCCGCCAACTACTCCACCGGACAATAAACCAATCGCCCCGGACACGGTATATCCGTATGAAGTGGCGCTGAATGACGGGCGAATTATCACCTGTGATCTGGTCGATAAAGGCGACACTTACGACCTGGTAAAAAAAGCCGGAACAATTACGGTCGCAAAGACCGATGTAAAGAGCATCACGCGCACCGCCGGCGCAGCCACGCAGCCGGCAACTCAGCCGACCGTGGCCGATAATGGAAATACCCCGAAGTAAATTATGAAACACAATATGTTTTCGATCGTCTGCGGCTCATTGATGTGTGCCGCAATGTTGGGCTGTAATTCAGACAATAAGCCTAACCAGGAAGCCATAACCCCAACGTCAAATCCCGCAGTAGCCAGCGGAGCCACAAGCCGGCCCACGCTGGAATTTTCACCTGATTCGGTGAATCGCGCGCTGGCCGGAAAACAATCCAGCACCACGCGCCAGGGCTTAAGACACTACACGCTGGGCCCCGCGACGATGAAGGCCCGCCAGCGCAGCGTGCCGATCGTCATCACGGATTTGAAATATAAAAAGTTTTCAGATTTGGGCGATTCCGAGGCAAAGTCGGATGGATATTCAAATTTGGACGCGCTCCGGACAGCCATGAAAAAGAGCTATCCCGATATCGCAGAAACCGACATGACCACGACGATTTATTTTAAGGTTGTGCAGAATTGAAGTGAGTCGGAAATTTCAGAACCGCTTTAGGATCAACGGAGCCCCGGATGTACATCCGGGGCTTCTTTTTTCAGCAGCAAATGTAGGGTGGGGCTACTGCCCCACCGTCCGGTCACGCGTTCGGGACTGGTGGGGCAGTAGCCCCACCCTACGAAGATTGCGAAGTAGCAATGTTGAAAAATGATCGGAGCCTCTGAGCGAATTCCGCGACGAGTTTTGAGGCGATTGCCATGCCTGCGACGAACGCGGCGCAGACGATTACTTCCCACGTGATCGACAGATCGAGTCTTTGGTCTGAAGGAATTGATCGGCCTGTGATGTAAGAGGGAAATAGCAATGCTGCACCGAGGCAGCCGAAGACGAGGAATACTTCTGGCTTGCGGAGATAGCGCGATGCGTGTGCGGCGCCCGCGAAGATGAAAAGCATTGCCGATGCGGACCAGAAGTGGAATGAACGGTCGTGGGTGGAAGTGAAATTTACCGAACGATATCCCGACTCGCCCAGGAAGTAGTTGATCATTTCCACGGCACAAAAAGCGGCGGCAAGATAAATCGCCATGATCATCAGCGCAATCGGCCAGCCCGGCCGCCATATTTTGGGGCTTGGTTTTATGTTTGTGGGCTGCCCGCATTCGGGGCAGACACCGCTGATGTTGCCGGTGAGATCGTATCCGCATGCGGAACAGCCGTTCGCGGGTTTGGGTCGGCGGGATTTTCGCCTTAGAAAAAGCCAGACGGTCCAGATGCAAATGGTGGCGAGGAAGCTCCAATTGGGTGCGGAAACTCCCAATGCTGAATAAGATATTTGGACTTGGTTTCCCTGTCGGTTGCTTTTGCTGAAAGTAAACCCGAATCCAAAGGCGCTATGTTCCAACGATCGTGCTGGGCCTTTGAAACTCGATATGATGAGCGAAATCGGCCTCACCTTAATAAATTGGAGTTCCGAGGAGGCTTCTGCTTCCGTTGGAAATGTAGTTGCGGTTGCATAATGGATAAAAGTGATTAGACCGTTCTCGGCAGTTAACTGAACTCCTGCCTCCTTAATATCTCGACCTTCCCCCCAAACCTTCAGCAGTGGTACGCTGAGCGTATTTTTGCAACTCAACGGCCAAAGAACCATTGCGAATAAAATTACATTGACCAGGATTACCGAGAGAACGATTCCGGCGCAACGTATGGCCGCGCGCGCAATGATTTTGGTTTTCTTTGAGGTCCGGTTAAACGTGTTTTTCTCCGTGATTTTTATCACTTACGCCCTTTAATTTGAAGCATCTTAGAATTAACCCTCTGCCTTACAAACATTTGCACGATCCCGCCTTCCCGCTTATCACATGGCAAACATTCAAAGGAGCAAACATGGCAACAACACTACCAACGACCACACTCGGCCGCACCGGATTGAAAGTCACGAAACTCGGCTACGGCGCGATGGAAATTCGCGGCTCGCGGATTTGGGGCGGCAGGCCTATCACTGAGCCTGAGGCGGAGACGATTCTCAATGCCGTGCTGGATTCGGGGATTAATTTCATCGACACGGCCAATGACTATGGCCGGAGCGAGGAATTCATCGGCAAGTTTATTTCCAAGCGGCGAAGCGAATTTGTCCTGGCAACCAAGTGCGGCTGCACGGTCGTTCGGCGCGATGAGAATACGGATGACACGCCGCATGTCTGGACGAAGGAAAATCTTTTTCGCGGGCTGCATGAAAGCCTGGCGCGGATGAAGACGGATTGCATCGACATCATGCAACTGCATGGGCCGACGGTGGAGCAGTGCGACGAGGGGGAACTGGTGCCGGCGCTTCAGGAGATGAAAAAGCAGGGAAAGATTCGCTGGCTGGGGAGTTCGTCGGTGCTGCCGCACCTGATGACTTATATTTCGCGCGGGGATTTCGATGTTTATCAGATTCCATATTCGGCGCTGGACCGCACGCATGAGCGGAGCATTCAAAAGGCGCACGACAGCGGCGCGGGTGTGATCGTCCGCGGCGGCGTGGCGCGGGGCGAGCCGGGCGAAGGCTTGGGAAATCAGGATCGCTGGGCGAAATGGAATGCGGCCAATCTCGATCAGCTTCTGTCGCCAGGCGAAACTCGAACGCAATTCCTTTTGCGATTCACCAATTCCCATCCGGGCATGTCGACAAATATTGTTGGCACGATGAGTCCGAAACATTTAAAAGACAACTTGGATGCAGCCGCAAGGGGCGATTTGCCGGCGGACGTTTATAACGAAGTGAAGCACCGCCTGGATGCGATGGGGGCTGGGCCGGTTTAAGCGAAGATAACCGCGAAGCCACTAGCGTCATTGGTCACCCAGCAAAGAAGTTGAACCGCGGACTCCGTCGGTTCCGGCACGGTTCGCGGATAAGAACATGCATTGGATGGTCTTCTCTTTATCCGCGCCATCCGCGAAATCCGCGGTTAAATTCTTTCTTCTATTTTTTGCACAAGGAAACCCTGCCAGACGGAGATGGTCGTACTCTGCCTAAAGCCGCCCTTCGCGTCTTGCTTCGCGGCCTTCGCCACTTCGCGGTTAATGCTTTTTTTTTTGGCAGGGACGCCTCCCGAAATCTAATTACTTTGTGAGATACATTTCTCAGCTCGTTTAGAGTATAATGAGAGGCGTGAAATTTGATGCGCATTGAACGCAAAGAAAAAGAGGCTTTGGAATGACTCAGATAGCGAACATTGACAGCGCCAACGTGCCGGCGGGTCTTGAACCACTGGTCGTGATGGCGAGCGTTTCGGATCGTCGTAAGATCGTCAAGCATTTTGAACTGTGTGAGGCCGAACCGGACCGCGGCCATGCCGAGATGTGGAAGCGGCTGGCGGTCAAGCTGGCGGGGCTTGCCCCCAAGGCGCTGAACACCATCGGCTCGCTCAGCATTCGCTTCTACAAGGCGGATGGAAAATATCGCAAACAACTCTTCGCCCTGGAAGACCTCCGCAACGGCAGCATCATCGTCTACACCGGCAATGTCCTCAAAGCCGCCGTTTCCAAGAAACTGGTCTTGCCCGTGGAAAAGGCCGGCTCCAACGCGTTTGGCGTGCCGGGCACGGATGAATATCTTGATGTGGAAAGCCTGGCCACCACCAATGCCGATCCACCACTGTATAAAGACATGCTGGGCTGGAATCGCACGGCCATGAAAATCACCCTGTCGACTAACGCGACCGAGCCGCAGATTCGCGCTGCCGAGCAGCTCTGCGAATTGGCTGCGGGCGAATAGGGATTTGACTTATCCAGATCAAATCGACAAAGAACGCACCCGTGAGTAAGCTTCGGAAATGACCGAAGAATCCCTGCTTGACCCACCCGAACCGCGCTGGCCGGCGGTTGTAGCTGTGCTGGCGGTTGGTGGCGTTTATATGGCGCTGCCGGCCTCTCTGGCTGTCGGACCCCGCTGGCTTCAATTGGTCGTTGTGATCGTTCTGGTTATTCCGACCGTTATCACTCACCGCCGGGGACATCATTCACTAAATAAAATTCTCGGTCATACTCTCTCTGCGATCACGACGCTTTTTATGATCTGGTCGCTTGCGCTGCTGGTTAAAGCCGCGATGAATCATGAAGAGGAGCCCGCCGTCATGCTGCGATCGGCGACTGCGTTATGGTTCACCAACATTCTGGTCTTCGCCACCTGGTATTGGCGACTCGACGGGGGCGGCCCGCACGGCCGCGATCTTCGCGTGGGGCATCCGACCGGGGCATTTCTATTTCCACAGATGACCCTCGAAGATCAAGGCCGATCGATGGCTCCCAATGGATTTCCCTGGTCGCCCCGCTATATCGATTATGTCTTTCTGGCGTTTAACACCAGCACGGCCTTTTCCCCAACCGATGCGCCGGTGCTTTCGCGATGGGCGAAAGTGCTGACGATGATTCAGGCGCTGATATCACTGACAGTTGTCGTCATCCTGGCGGCAAGGTCGGTTAATATTCTTTAGATTTGGAGCGTCTCTGCTCCCGCAAAACTGCGTGCAAGCCGTAGGCAATCCAGGCCGTTAAAAAGTAAATCACGGGTAATCCGAATAAATCCACAATTGCTATGAACCAGTTGCGAAAAAGAACGACGTTGGCGATCACGTCCACAGCAATTCCAAGCACAATCGTCGCCAGCATCGGAGAGCGGCCTGACCGCAGCCGCAATCCGATTCTGATGGCTACGAAAAGACCGGCCAGCTGCGCGATGATCGACCAGCCATGATCGGTGAAATTCATCGCAACATCTTAAACCGACGCGATGCGCGACGCACTTTAGGCTCTGTCTGAAAACCTAATGGCCTCGCGACGACCTGATTTTCGCCTCGCATCAAGTAGCGACGACGAGGCGACTCAGGTTCTGATAGTTTCCGCAGGATGAGGAGCGTCGCCGAGGCGAGGCGAAAATCAGGTCGCCCTTCGGGTGGGCCGGAAAAGGCCCGTCTGCGTCGTTGTCGTCCCTCAGAGTATCTTTTCGTTGATACGCTTCGGTCCTCCGCCTAGCATCCGGGCCTTTTCCGGCCCATCGCGAGGTCATTAGGTTTTCAGACAGAGCCTAGACGCCCGCGCGATTGGGAAGATGCGGCGGCATTACACCATTTCTGACAATGGCGCTCTTGCGGATGGATGTGAAGACGATCAGGTTGATGAAGTGCATCACGCCGAGGATGAGCAGGACCAGGCCGACTTTGGTGCTGAGGATTTCGATGCCGTCCTGGAGGTCGGTTGGGCGGTCGCCGTAGCGGAGGGCGAGGGTGACGTAGCCGATGTTGATCAGGTAGAAGCCGACGACCAGCAGGTGGTTGACCGATTCAGCGACGGCAGCGTTTCCGCCAAAGGCTTCGACGAGGAAGACCGCGCCGCGCTTGAAAAGCGTTCGCGCGACCCAGACGGTCAAGAGTATGCTGATGCAAAGATAAGCCAGGTAAGTCCAAACCACGATGTCCATTTTCATACAAGCTCCTGTTATGTCAGTTATTTCTGTACATACAGAAATACAATTCCAAAACAAAATTCCCTATCCGCGAATCAGTTTCCGGACCCTGTCTCCCATGCGGACGAGTTTCATGACCGCGGGCATGGGCATGGAACGGGTCTGCTCGTACCAGCCGGTCATCAGTTCGAAAAACTCCAGCATCGCCGCCAGGCGTTCGCGCTGGTATTTGTCGCCCGCCCCGGCTTTGGCGTCGGCGACGCACTCGCGCAAAAGCTGTAGCGTCGGATCGGTTTCGCGTTTTTTCCGTTCGTCCAGGATGATGCGGAACATCTCCCAGACATCCTTCAGCGATTGATAATGATCCCGCCGATCGCCCATGACGTGGGCGATTTTGACGATTCCCCAGCCCTGCAATTCCCTGAGGCTGTTGCTGACATTGCTGCGGGCCACCGAAAGCGCCTCGGCAATCTCCTCGGCATTCAGCGGTTTTGGCGACAGATAAAGCAGCGCATGAATCTGCGCCACCGTCCGGTTCACGCCCCAGCGCGTGCCCATCTCCCCCCAATGCAGGACAAATCTCTCGGCGGCTGGTGTTAAAGTCTCCATGCGATTCCTGTTATTTCTGTATCGACAGAATATAATGAAATAAAGGAATGTGCAAGGGGAAAATCAATAATAATTTTCCGACTGCCGGGGAACTAATTATTGGCGCGTTCGCCGGTGAAACGACAGAGCAACGGGGTTCTGCACGGCGGCTGTCACGGTTTGCAAACCGGCCGGAGTCGTGTTGGCCGTCGATGTGGTGGCCTGGCCCGATGGGGCCAAGACCCTGTTGACGGTGTTGTCGATATAAAGATTTAACGGCGCCGCGCCCGAGAGGGTCTGCCCCACCGTCTGGGCCGTGTTGGAAATCACGTTATTGATCACGATGTTGGTATTCAGGTCGTTTCCGTTGTCGGATTCGATGATTCCCACGGCGCTGCCGACAATATTGCTGATGCGATTGCTGCGCACCTGCGTGCCGAGAATACCGATCCCCCCTGCCACACTTGTTCCGTAGAGCAAGACTCCGGTTTCTGCATTCGTGAGGATGTTGTTCTGGATAACATCGAAATAGGCCGGCAGCACCGCGTTGGGCTGAGCGAGCGCAAAGACCGTGACGCCGTTTCGAACGTCGCTGATGGTGTTTGAATCGACCACGCAGTTCACGCTTCCGCCATATAAATTAACGCCAGTGGATGCGGTATGGGTGTTTCCCTTGCCGTTGAGATGGTTGTCGTAAACAGCGATCTGACTGACGACCGTGCCAACGCGAACCATGCTCGTTGAATCGGGCACGACGTTCCAGGGCGAACTCAGTGTGAGCGTTCTGGTGCTGGCATTATAAGCGGTTACAGTCCGTGACTCGCCCACACCATTGCCGTTGAGGATCGTGACGCTCATCCCCGCTGGGGAGAAGTTGGAGGGAAGTCCGGACATTTTCACTGTGCTTGCAGTTGCCGATATAAACTTTGCGTTTGGATAGAGATTCAGATTTTGCCCTTCGAAGAGAATTTGCTCGCCCTGATTCTGATCCTTTAGCGTCGGACGAACCCCCAATCCGATGGTGGTATTATTTGCCAGATAGATATTCGTATCGCCGCCCCAAAGGGCATTGCCGACAAGAAACCGCCCCTCCGCCCAACCCGCGCCTGAATTTGGATTGGAATTATCAAAATCGGCTGCGGTGCAATAGGTGATGCTGACCTGCTTGCCGCCCCAGCAAGCCAATAGTGAATTGGCATCGTTGGTGCCGTAAAACTTGCAACTGGTGATAAAGACCTGGGATGCACTGCCCAGGAATCCACCGTCGCCGGTAAACGTGGAATTGGAACCGACGAGATTGGTGTCGCCATTGAGATCCAGGTAAGGACTCAGGTGCGCATTGACGACCAGGCTATCCAATTGCACGCCGGCAGTTCCGCGAATGTATATTGCCGCGTTGAGCGAGCTAATCGTGCTGGTGTCCAGGCTAAGGTCTGCAATCCTGATATTTCCGCTCCAGGCAGTCAGCATCGTGTAGCTCGATTTGGCAAAACTGGAAGCGCATTTGAGGATCGTCGCGGCCGAACCATCGCCGACCAATTGAATCGCGGATCCGTCCACCTCGCCAACAGTCAGCTGGCTGGAAATAATGTAGGTCCCGGCCGGCAGATAAACGGTGGCGTTATGCGTCTTCATCGCCGCGGCAAGGGCTTTGTTAATCGCGGCAGTGTCATCTGTTTTTCCGTTGCCAACTGCGCCATAACTTTTCACATTGATCACCGAGCCGGCATACACCACCGCATTGGCGACGGTCATGGTCACCGGGCTGCTCCAGCCATATTTTCCACCTTCACCGTTGTGCACCCACACCTGGTAGTTGCCATTGGCGAGGTTAGAAGGAACTGTAAATTGCACTTGATAGGGATTGACGCTGGTAACCGTCGCCCATTGCCCGTTGGAACTGCCCGCCTGTGTGATGTAAATCCACGATGAGGTGGTGCCTCCATCATGGGAAAGATTTTGCCCATAAACTGAAACCGTCGCCCCCGCCGATGTCTGGCTCGGACCAACCCACCAGGTAGTCGCCTTGTTGATCGCAACGGGCGAGCTATATCCATAAGAATTCTTCGCCCAAAGAAGATAAACCGAATCGGGCGTGTTGTTCATGCTGAGCGTAACAGCGGCCTTGGTGCCGTCGTTGGATTGAATTGTGTCAGCCGCGAGCACACCATTGGAAGACGTGGTTTGCCCATAGGAATAAAACTGAGTATCAGCGCCCAGGCTTGAACCGGTCAGTGCCGAAAGAGATTTCCCGGAAATTGCCAGAGTATCGTCGGGATTTCCCGAGGCGGTCCATTGGGCGAATTTGGGCGCGCTGGCCGAGGGAGTTGCCGCAGAAACCGGCGGGACAAAAACGTCGAATGACGCGGGGAGCGCGGGATTGCTCGCCGGCGCTGCAACACCCGTCATGTCCGGCAGCGTGACGCTGAGCATCACGCGATCTTCCAGGGATTCCAACAAACTGCGCCGAGATCGACCTTTGCCGCTCGAAACTCCTTGAACAGGCATGAACGTCTCCGTCAATAAGAAAAGGCATGATGGCAGCAAAGCGGGAGAGTTGCTCCAGACGCTCCCAGCCGCCGACTTGATTACGAAAACTTCCGGGACTTGGTTCGTTCCCTTCCTGGTTTTCTTTTAGCTGAAACGTGCTTCAGAGACAATCGAGCCAATGCATATTTGGCAATCTTCGATTAACTACTTATCCTCGGCTCGTGCACGAGTTTCGCCATATTCCCGTTCTCGGAAAACAAGTCATCCGCGCGATCAATCCGCGCCCGGGGCAAACGATTGTCGATTGCACTGTTGGGCTCGGCGGACATGCGGCGATGCTTTTGAAAGCAACCACGCCTGGCCCGCGAATCATCGGCCTGGACATGGACCGCGGACATCTCGATCTGGCCCGGCCAGTCCTTGAAGCAACGGGCGGCAAATTTTCCCTGCATCACGGAAACTTCGCGGGATTGGAAAAACTTCTCGCAGCCGAGGGCGTTGAAAAAGTCGATGCGATTCTGGCGGATGTTGGCGTTGCAAGCCCGCAAATCGACGACCCTGCCCGCGGATTTTCCTATCGAAAACCCGGCCCGCTCGATATGCGCATGGACGCCTCGCGCGGACAGCCGGCCTCGACACTGGTCAACCGAATTGACCGCAATGAACTGGCCCAGGCATTAAAAGATTTTGGCGACGAAGAAGATGCCGACGCGATTGCTGATTTGATCGTCGAGCGCCGCAAACAGCAGCCGATCATGACAACCGACGATCTGACCGCCATCGTCTGCGAAGCACGCGACTTTACTTTGCAGCGCGCCAACGGCGCCAAACTTCATCCAGCCGCCAGAACGTTTCAAGTCTTACGAATGCTCGTCAACCGCGAAATTCCCAATATCGAAAGACTCCTCACCATCGCCCCAAAATTGCTCAAGCCACGCGGCGTGATTGCCATCATCAGTTTCCACAGCGGCGAAGATCGCCGGGTGAAACATTTCTTCCGCGAAGGACTTCGCGAGAATGTTTATGAGGATATCAGCCGCGATCCGATTATCGCCACGGATGAAGAACGACTGGAGAATCCGCGATCCCGATCGGCAAAGTTGCGATGGGCAAGGACGGGGAAGGAATCACATCGCGGTGAGGAATGCTGATAGGTGGTCGAGTATCGTAGGGTCCGCTTGACGACCTTGCGCATGAGGATCGCCCATTATTTCGTGGCACGGTCAGCTTGCCCGTGGTCTGCTGTACCCAGCAGACATCGATCGTACTCGATCGATAAAGCACGAGCGGAGCGCTCTTCAATTCGATCATTTCTCATGTCGCTGCGCTCGAACTTTATCGACTCCAGTACCGTCGATCCGTGCGCCGTACCGCACAACACGGGCGGGCCGCCCGTGCCACCATTTAAGGCCTAAAAGGCATCGACGATTTTCCTTTGATGCGCAAAGTTGTTTAGCGGACCCTACCAAGTCCAGCTTGACAATCATCCCTTCGGCGGAAGCGGCTGCGCCGTCAAAATCTCTTTGAGCAATTCATGCTTCTCCGGCACAAGGGAAATATCCCCCCTGCTCTCGATGATGTTCTGCGTTTCGAGGATCTCGAACATTGTGTTGGCGATTTCCTGATCCTGGGAAATTTTTTGCAGGGCGGCCCCGACGATTTCCGGCCGCATCGCGCCGGCCCGGGCGAATTCGATGGCGGCCTGGCGCTCGGCTGTGCTGGTGATAATGCTGACCTGGTTCGCGCCATCCTGCTTGATGGCGCTGGTCACCTGCCGGAGGCGATTGACGACTTTTTCTTCGATCTGTTTGATCATCCCCTCATCGCGGAAATGGACCTTGCGGATATAAACCGATCCCAGTTTATATCCCCATTCTTCAGATAAAGGGGACACCTGCACGCGAACGGTCTGGCTCATTGTGTGGCGATTTTCCAGCATCTCGGCCAGCTTCATGTTGCTCAGGCAGCGGACGGTTGCGCTGCCGACGTTTGCCGACAGGGATCCGCGCGGGTCGGCATTTTTGAACAGATAAGCGACGGGGTTGCTGATGAGCATTTCATACCAGATGCCAATGCCCATCGGCGCGCCCTCTTCGGAATTGACGGCCTGGCTGCGCAGATATTCCTGATCGAGGCGCATATCCAGCGTGTAACATTTTCCCGCCAGGTTGATGATAAACGCCTTGAGGCCAAGTTTGGCCCAGAGGAAATGCAGGCCCGGTTCGTCGAGTTCGCCGACGACTTTTCCAAATAGCACATACACCTTGCACTGGCGTTCCCCGACCACGGCATACATGCCGAACAGCCGCGCGATGGCGAAGAAAATCGGCAGGCCGATGAACATGCCCAGGAACGAAAAGAAGAATCCAACAATAAAATCACTCACGATTCACCTCCATGATGATCCGACGGCTTTGGCTGAATAATTTCAGACGGACGTTTCGCAGATATGCCGTAAGGACGCCCGGCCCGCTCTTTTTCAAATCCGCAAGCTGGGTCGCCATCGCCATCAGGGGCTCGACTTCCGCCTGCGCCTTGAGCGTTTCAATTTCGACGGCTCGTTTGGACTGAACGATCTTCTGGTCTGCCGACGCCTGCGCCAGACTGATATCCGATGAGACCTGGTTATAGGCGGTATTGATCGCGGCAAGGGCCGATTCAACTTCCTGTGGCGGATCGATCCCCGTGATCAGTGACGCATCCATCGTCACACCATACCTGGCATCGGACGAGGCCCATTCCTTGGCCATGTGATCGTTGATGTCGCTGAGATTTTTTCGCAGATCGTTGATGGAGATTCCAATGGCGGCCGTTGCCAATTCTGATTTTGGCGCTCCGTCGGGAAGATGTTTCACGGGCGCTTCGAAATTGGCAATGCGCTCACGAAGAATCGAAACGAAATATCCCATGACGTGAACGATCGGGCGCTTGACGCCAAAGAGATAGGCGTAAAGATTTTTCTCCGATACGCGATAGCGGATTTGTCCGGTGAGGCCCGTATTGAGTTGATCCTTGGTGACGGCTTCCAGCACCGCCCCGCCCTGATTGGCCTGCGGCGATTCCGGATCGTAAGCCATGTTCATCGTCTGCGTGGCGATGGAGACTTTATAGACTGTTTCCCAAGGCCATTTGAAATAAGGGCCGCCGGGATGAATCACGCGCACCTGCGGATAGATGTACCGCTCGCGCTCATCCGCGGCCAAAGCCTGGGCGATGGGATCCTCAAGCGTGGTCGCATTCCCCACGCGTTCGGCCCTGCCAAAGCTGGTCTTGATCGCGCGCTGATTTTGATCGACCGTAAAAAATCCCGAGAGAACACACCGCAATATGAACCAGGCCAAAAAGCCGACGCCGAGTCCGATCAGAGCTGTCATAAGCCACTACCTCCCGGCGGGGCTTATATCACGTTTTAAATGGAAAGGCACGTGTAGGGTGGGGCTACTGCCCCACCGCTTTGGTCGTCGCTCGCCAACTGGTGGGGCAGTAGCCCCACCCTACAAATTCTTTAAATCACAGCGGGTGAGGAGCGACAAATTTCATGGGAAATGATGAATGGACGAGTGACACATTTCGCGTCTTAGGTTTTATCCCCTCTCCATGTACTCAGGCAGAGGATTGGTGGGGCAGTAGCGCCACCCTACGAGATTCGCGAATTCATTCAGCAGCTCACCTGATCTTTCACCAGTTCCCCAAACAGCCATTTGTAGGGTGGGGCTACCGCCCCACCGATTCGACCGGCGACAACATAATCGGTCCGACAGTAACCCTACTCGCCAGCGTGTTCTTCAATGGCCTGGATCTTTGGTGGATGTGCCACCCGCCCCTCGCAACAGCAGCACCAGTTCTGCTCATATCGCCCTTCGCTCACAAACCGCCGAAATGAAGAATAAGGCCATTCGTGCGCGCATCGCACGTAGCCATGTTTAACGGGATTGTAGTGAATGTAATCAAAATGGTTATTGAGATCTTCGCGATCGGCAATCGTGTGTTCCCAGAAACGACGCTGCCAGACGCCCCGGGTTTCCTGGTGAATTCGAGCATCAGAGCGATCTGCTTCAGCGCCGCCAGCGATCAGGTATCGACGGGTGAAGTTTGATTTCAAGTTGGTGATTCTTATCGAATAATTCGAATCGCCTTCCGGCAACTTAATGACCATATGTAGGTGGTCAGGCAGGAGAACGATCGCCTCTAGATCGAAGGGATGAAAATAGCGCGATCGTTCCAGCGCCACACGCAGAATCGCGCGTGCGGGTTCTTCGGCGAAGATCGGGCAGCGATCTTCGGTGACCAATGTTAGAAAGAACGTCCCACCGGGTTGGAACGCACGCCGGTAATTGGGCATGCGGGGGTTGTAAAATGTGTTGATCGCAATCGCAAGGAAAAGAGTTGACGGGGCAGTAGCCGGCTGCTGCCCCACCGGCTTGGTCTTTGCTCACGGATTGGTGGGGCAGTAGCCCCACCCTACAATCTCCGCGATTTTTTCAGCAGCTCACCTGATCCTTAACCAGTTCCCCAAACAACTCCGGCCTTCGCGTTCGGAGCATGTAATTGGCCAGGGCTCTTTCCTGAGCCATCAACTTGGAATCCAAATCCGCGATAATCATTTCCTCTTCGATGCGCTCTTCCTGCGTGCTGGCAATCAAATTTCCATCCGGCCCCCAGATCAGGGCGGCCCCGGCGTGGTGCGGCTGATTCTCGCTGTCTTTTGGCCAGAGATCGACATATCCGGCTCGCCCGACCTGATCGGTCAAAATCGAGAAGCAGGCATTCTCGCGAGCCCGCAGCGCATATTTTCTCAGAAACTCGTGCGAGAATTTTCTGGCGGCTGCCTGACTTTTCTCGTTGTCGTCCCACAATTTAAATCTTCCCGCATGCGGCATCAGGATCACATCCGCGCCGCGCAACGCCAGCACGCGCGCGATTTCCGGAAACTGGTTGTCATAACAAATAACAATCCCCACCTTGCACGGCCCAATATCAAAAACCGGAAGTTCACGGCCACCCTTGTAATAAAATACTTCATCGCGCGAGCAATGAATTTTCCGCTGCTTGCCGATGTATCCATCGGGACCGACGAGGGCCACCGTGTTGTAACAAATGTCCCGCTCCTTCTCGCTCATTCCCGCGGCCAGGGTGATGCGATGCTTTTTAGCAATCTTTTCCAATTGCTTCACGCTGGGCCCATCGGGCACAGGCTCGGCAATTTCCCAGGTATTTGGCGTGCAATGTCCGTGAATCACCAGTTCGGGAAACAGTACCAGATCAACTTTTTTCGCCGCCGCCTTTTGGCACCAGCCGTCGATGGCTTTCAAGACTTTTTGCGGATCACCAAGCCAACCGTTCATGCTGACTGCCGCGACGCGTGTATTTTTCATGTTGTCCTTGCCCTTTAAGAAGGCAGGAATTTACTCGTCTTTTGGCAAATTCGCCATGGCAGGATTTTGCTTGAAAGTGTGGAAAATTGTGGTAGATTGCCGGCGATCTTAAGGGGATCAATCAGGACTGGCAGGGAGAATGAAATGCGTAGGAAGCTTTGGGGGCTTTCGTTGCTGATGTCTTTTTGTGTTGCGGGCCAGGTCCAGGCGGATACTCCGCCCCATTGGACATTTCTGGATATCGGCGCCGAATTCAACGCCATCGGTAATTCATTTTTCCCATATACCGTCAACGATCTTGGACAGGTTGCCGGCTCGGGCGTGCAGGGATTTTTCGGTGGCTCGCCATCGGGCGCGTTTGTCACCAAACCCAATTCACCCGTCAATTGGAGTGCCCGCCCCGATGCATCAGGCTTTTTCATCGATCAGGTGGTTACGGGACATTTCAACAATGATCCACCATCCAATTCTCCCGACAACACCCTGAGCCCCGCGCCGCGCGCGATCAATAACCTGGGCGACACCACAGGCCGGGGATATTCCTATCCGCACGATATGACCTTTGTGGGCAATCACACCACTACAACTGCCATCGGCCCGCAGACTGCCGGCACCGATGGATATGCCATCAACGATTCGGATACTGTCGCTGGAATCACTGCCACCGCGGGTGGCTGGACTCATGCTGTCCGAATTCAGGGTGGCAATCTCACGGATCTGGGCACATTCAGCACGCAGGCGCCCACGCGCGCCAATGATGTCTCGATCGCCTTTGCCATCAACAATTCCGGCGTGGTCGTCGGCCAGGCACAGAATGATGTTTTCGTCGGACAGGTTGGAAATAACCAAACCCGCGCCTTTCGCTGGACCCAGGCTACGGGTCTGGTCGACCTGGGATCAGCCGGTGGCTATTTCTCCGCCGCGTATGACATCAGCAACAACGGCCTTATCGTCGGTCAATCTTACGATTCCGCTTTCATTTCCCATGCGGTTCTGTGGAATGCCCAGGATCAGATCACCATTCTGCCGGGCGGATATGGTTCCGCCTCATTCGTTAACGATGCCGGCTGGGTAGTCGGTGGCGGGCAGGGAAATTACTTCTTCTACGAAAATGGGCAAACTTATAATTTACTGTCATTGCTCAACGACGATGGCACCCATTGGTCCAACATCGTCATCACCGACATGAACAACCTTGGACAAATGTCCGGATACGCGACTAATGACAACACTCCCGGCGGTGGCAGGCGGGCATTTCTGCTGACGCCGGATAATCTCGCACAAGTCCCCGAACCCGCATCGACCGGCATTCTCGCCATAATCGGCCTATCTATGCTTCGCCGTCGCAGACGTTAGCCCCATCGGCAATTGCTCCTGTTGAGAAAAAACAAATCTCTTTAAATGTCGGCATTCAAACGTTATAATTCGCGGGTGGAGTGTAAATACGCCATTGGGTTTACTACGTGAAAGGACCCGTCGCATGCGATTTTGCTGCCTGGCAAGTCTTGTCTTGATGTGCGCCACCATCTCCCGAGCCGGCGATGTGGATCCCCTTTATCAATATAGTACGCGCGAAGCCAAGGGGATTGATGCGGTCAGCTGGCCTTATTGCCATGTGAAAACGCCGGGGCCGGGAATGACGTTTACCGTTGGCATTCCGATTCGCTGCCTGGCGGACGCGCTTGATCCCGATGGATACAAAACTGAAATATGGAACCAGGCATCTGAAGTTCGGTTCTATGTGGATGGGCAACTCAAATCCACCCAGAAAACCACCAAGGGACGGATCGACTGGTTCGAGGCGTATCTGGATGATGTTCCCGCGGGCAATCATGTCATCACCCTTCAGAGCACCAACAAATCAGGCATCCGCAACAGCTTTCCAGTTCCCATCGTCGTCACGGAAATGCCCAAGCATGCCAAGACGATCACACTGACGGAAGACATTAATCTTTCGGGCAATCAGGATCTGGACTGGCAGGATACAACCGTCATTGGCAAGGGATTCAAAGTTCACGCCAGCAACTTCAGCGGAAAAGTGAACATCAAGAATTCGTTCATCACCGGCCTGGGCGAGCAAAAATCTCCCGGCATCAATCTCACGACAAGCGGCGCCATCGACATCGAAGATTCCATCTTCGATGGCACCGGAGCGGTCTTCGTTCACACCAGCGGCAATTCGCCAATCACGATTGCTCACAATGAATTTCGCTCCAACAATTTGATCGAATTCGATACCAGTAACCCTGCCAAATCTCCCGTTGTCATCGCGGGATCTTCAGGCTCAGGCAAAAAGCTTTTCCAGGGAAATCGCATCGGCGCTGGCATCCTCCACTTCGAAGGCCCGGGCTGGCTCGTGGGTGGTGACACGACTAAAGACAGCAACGTCCTGATCGGCCCGCGCTGTGTGATTGAGATGGCAGGCCGGGATGGAATCTGCCGTGGAAATTACATGCACCACGATTATCACGGCGGATGGTCGCAGGGATTCAACCTCGTCGGTGGAGGCGGAAATCTCCTGGCCGAGCATAATGTCATTCGCGGCAGTTCGTGGGTTGTTCAGGATCTGGCAGGTGAACTTCGCTACAACATCATCATCGACGAAGGACACAACTGGATTCGCACGGTCCTGTCCGGAAGCAAAATCCATCACAACATCTTCAACAACGCCACCGGATCGGCGGTCAATGGATCGACGAATTCCGGGATGTGGATGTACAACAAGGGGAGCGACGTTCAGTTCTATAACAACACCTGCGACCAGGCCGGCAAGTTGATGGGCATCTCCAGCCCGATGCTGGAAATCTCGGCCCCATGCAATATCAGCAGCGTCCGCAACAACATCTTCACCGGCTTTATGGGAGGCGGAGGCCAGCGCTTCGTCGCACTCGTTCAGCGCGGGCTCAACGAAAAAGAGGACTCCAACCCGCGCGTCAACTATGCCGACTATAATTGCGTCTGGAACCCCGATGCTCCAAACGTTCCGACGTATGATGCGAACATCGTCAGCGGAAAAGACCCCGGCGCCCACGATCTGAAAGCCGACCCGCAATTCACCAGGGGCAACATTCTCCCTTATCCGATTCACGAGGCGGACGTCTGGAACGGGAAATTCACCGTCGCCCAGGTTCTGGCCCTTTATCGTGAAGCCTACGCCCCAAAGCCCGGCAGCCCGGTGCTGACCGCGGGTGATCCTGCCGATGGGAAAAATTCCTTTATCGGAGCGATTGGCAATGGCGCCGACCCCAATGACCTGTTCGGAAAATGGCCATTAACCCCGGAGAAGAAGTGATCTTCAAATAGCACTCAACTCCGCAACGATCCCACTCTCCCAGCCCCGCCGCCTCCACCGCGGGGCTGCCCGGGGCGCGACAAGTCGCGCCCCGGTTTTTTTAGCGCTCGACAAACTTGTTGAGCTTGAGATATTTTGAATCGGGAAATCCAATTTCCTCCCAATTCATCCATACGCCATGCATCTTGATCCCTTCAACTTGATGCTGTTCGTCGAATCCATCGATGCTCGAAATCATCGCCTTTCCGTCGGCTGTGCCGGCGCGGAATAGACAAAGCATGGCCGGCCATCGACTTCCAGGGAATAAAGCGGCGATGGCGTTTCCAATGGCGGCGCGGGATAATTGGCAGCAGGATTTGTCGACGGACCTGCACAGCCGGCCAGGGCAATGAGACAAACGAGAAGGCAAAGCCTTTGAGCCACGCCTTCACGATACGCGCCGATGGGGAAGGAATGCAATAAGACGATCCCGGCAAAGATTTCGTATGAAAGTGACATCCCGAGGGAAGATGTTGTTGTGAGGAGAATGTTCATGGCCGGTTCGGGCGAAAAGAAAACCGACGGGCAGCTGCTCGGTGAGTTCGTGCGGGAACGGTCGCAGGGATGTTTCGCCCAATTGATGGAGCGGCATGGGCCGATGGTTTACAGCGTTTGCATGCGGATGCTGGGCCAGCGGCAGGATGCCGAAGACGCGGTGCAGGCGGTTTTTCTGATGCTGGCGCAAAAGGCCTGGGGCTTGCAGAAGCGCGCCAGCGTTGCCGGCTGGCTGCATCAGGCGGCATGCAATGTGGCGCTGCATGCCCGGCGGGCGCAGGCGATCAGGCAGAAGCATCAAACCGAGGCGCTGTTTATGCAACAGGCGGATAAATCAATTGAACAAGGTTGGGAAGAACTAAGGGAATCGCTCGACACGGAGATCAACGCGCTGCCCGAGAAATATCGCCTGCCGGTGATTCTGCATCATTTTGAAGGATGTTCGCATGAAGAGGGGGCGGCTGTACTGGGATGTTCGGTGGGAACTTTCTCCGGGCGAGTGAGCCGGGCGAGGGATTTATTGCGGGAACGTTTGGGGCAACTATCGGCACAGAAGAAAGGGAAGAATTCGGGCCCCGCTTCGGTTTTATCTGCCGGCGCTTTGGCGGGGTTGCTCTCGCATTCCCCGGCGCCAACCTTGCCGGCCGCGCTGATCGCCTCAACCGCCAAAGCGGCGGCCCTCACCGCCGCGGGCAACGCCGCAATGACCGGGTTGATTTCGGCAAAGGCGGCGGCGCTTACTCAGGGAACACTAAAGGTAATCTATATGGCGAATATTAAATTTGCAGCGATAATCGCGGCGGCGTTTTTTGCGGTGGGCATCGCGAGCTTCACAACGTATCGCGCAATGGGACAGGGGCCAACGGTTGCTGTAAAGGCGCCTGTCGTCGCACCCGCGCCACCGGCCGCGCCGGGACCTCGCCCTGCCATCGCGGCAACCCAGCATGTTGAACCGATCGACTTTGTTAAGGTGCAGACAGAAGCGCTGGCCAAAAAGCTTGATGTTAATTATCGAAAGGCGTTTCTGTCGGAAGTGTTGCGCGATTTGAAATCCCGCAGCGGTGTGACGATCGCCTGGCCGGGATCGATCGACGGAACGTTCACCCTTTCGCTGGAAGCAAAGAGCGCAACGGTGCGGGAGATATTGGAAAAAGTCACGATCAACGCAGGATTGAAGTTGGAATTTCTACCGGAGGTTGCCGCCATCGATCAACCGGCCGACCCGGCGGTTCTGGCCACGCTGGCCGAACGTCTGAAGGACCCGGATCGATGGGTGAGATGCGTTGCCGCCTGGGACACGGCCGATTTGGGCGATCGCAAAGTCGTCTCCATGCTGGTTCCGCTGCTGAATGATCCCGACGATGGAGTGGTCGAATGGACTGTGCGCGGATTGCTCAAACACGTGTCGATGATTCGCCTGGCCGGTGATGAACAGAAGAAGATTATCAATGACGTCATGGTGGAGCGGCTTGGCAACGAAGCGATCGACCGGCAGCCTCGCGCGATGTGGGGCGGATTTCACAACACCGCGGCGCAGGAAGCAGCGCTGCTCGGCGCCACGCGAACCAGCGGGGCGCAGTTGGCGCTGATTGGATGGGCGCAGGACGTGGATGTGACCCCGCGCGTGCGATCGGCCTGCATCAGCAATCTCATCCCCAGCGGCGCAACCGATGCGGTCGGTCTCCTGATCGCGATCTACAATCAGGCGAAGGAAGTCACCAACGCCGCCCAGGCCAGGCGGCAAAACGCGGGCAACAAAAATTTCGCAATCGATACCGAAGAAATGGCGGCGATGCAGGTTGAGCAGGCCGTGCTGACGGCGCTGCGATTGAGCCGAGCGCCGCAGGCGAGCGAATTTGTCGCCGGGCAGGGATCGCTGGGCGGCATGGTCGTGCTGATGGGATCAAATCAAATGGCCATCGCAGGCAATTATGATTCCAGCGATTCGTTTGCGATCCCCGCAGTTTTCCCCGCGAGCGCGATCGAGACGTTGAACAAAGCACTGAACCCGCCGGATCCTAATGCGCCCAACGTTGCGTTGCGTCCAGTCGGCCCGTCATCTATCATCGGCGGGCAGGCGGTCAATTCGGGCGCGGCCAATGGATTCAGCGTCGGCGGCGCCTTGAATACTCTTGGCCAGATGGGCAATCCCGGCGCGGCTGAACTGATCGTCAAGGTCATCAACAACGCGCCGATCATGAAAATGGTCGGGCAGGCTTCGCAATACCAACTCTGGTGGATCGAGCCCACCGACGCGAGCATCGTCGATGCGCTGTTGGCTCAATTAGCCAACGCGGGCGACGATCAGAACCTGAAGATATATATCGTTCGAAGCCTTGGCCATAGTTTCGATCCACGTGCGGCTGATGCGCTGATCAAGCTTCTGAATGACCCTGATTCGGTGTTGCGCGCCGAAGCGGCAAAGGCGCTGGCCAATACGCGTGATCCGCGTGCGGCTGATGCGATTGCCCAACTGCTCCGCACGCCATCGACAAAGCTTTCCTGGCCCGATTTGGAAAAGGAAGCCGCCGATAAAATGGCCAAGGGAGAACCCACACGGACGGTTTTAGATCCGCGAAAGTCAGTGGCCATCGCGCTGGCGGGCACGCGCGATCCCAAGGCGCTGGAACTGCTGCTTGCGATTTCGGTCGATGCGCAACTGGAGCCCGAAGCGCGCCAGGCCGCGCAGTTGCAACTCGCGGGCGCGGCGACCAACGACAGTCAGATCGACGCGCTGGCCTCGGGTCTGGCCAAAATGCCCCCGGCCGACCAACGGACCGCATTGATGCTGCCGGCCAACCTTTGGATGTGGGGAATGCCGACGCCCGATCTGACGGGACGATCCTGGAATGACGAGCGGATCGTCGATCTGATCGTGACGCGCGCCCACGATGAGCAGGCGACGATGATCGTCAATAATGTGAAGAGGCATAATGACGGCATCAATCGCCTCGCCCACACCGCAAATCCCCGGGCGGAATTGGCCCTGTATAAGCTTTGCAAGGACGAGGACGAGCATATCGCCTATTTCGCAGGTCGCGGCCTTCAACAGGCGGGCGATCCGCAGATCGATGTGCAATTTGAGAAATAATTCTGGTATATTACCGCAAGGAGAGATTTATGAAGTACATTGCGATGTTGATTGCGTGCGCAATTATCCTGGCTCCGTGCTCGCGGGCACGGGCTGAAGCCAAGCCAAAGGCTGAGAAGATCGTCGTGGTTGTGAAGGTGCCGGACGATCAGCAAAACAATGAGCGCGACTGATTCGCCCTATTTCGCGGGGAATTTCATTTCCAGCAGCGAATAGGGTCGTTCGCCCTTGATGCGATAGACCTGCACAAAGAATGTTCCCTCGGGTGTTTCTGAGCCGCACAGCAATTGCCAGGGAATGAAGAATTCCGCCTGCCAGGGTGTGCCCTGTTTGGCCGGCTCAAATTTACCGGCGAACTTTGCCTTGAAGTTTTCCTCGCTTTTCGTGCCCGACAGCCGGGCACTGATTTCATTCGTCCCGGCGCTGGTGACATAAAGATTCACGCACTGAAACCGGGATTTTGTTTTATCTTCCATTTCAGCGGGGTTCGACATCGACATCGAAATGCAAACCGATTCATCGGCATTGCTCGATGGCATCACCTTGCTGGCCAGATGTCCGTAAAGGCCTTTGTCATCCCACATGAATTGTGCTTTGCCATCGGTTGAGATTGGCACTTCCTTCGCCCCGTCCCATTCACGCGCATGTGCGTCCATATTGGCGTCGACAATAATTGGGTCATGGTTGGCAGGGATTTTGGCCCGCCCCAAGTCCACCGCAGATCGGGTGCCGGAATTCTGGCAGCCAACAGCCAAACCTAAACAGACCACCGCCAAGAGTTTTGATTTAAGATGTGTCATGTCGGAAGATTAGAGTACGTCGGCGTTTCGTGCAAATCTGATTTCACCCGCCGCGGTGTACAAAGTTCAGCATCTTCTGCTGCCCGGCACTAGGAACCGACATGAAAAAATACCCTGTCACCTCGAACGGCCCATTATTTCTGAGCATGCATGCCCGAAACCCATGTGGCTTGAAAAACTCAACCAGCGATTTGGGTGAGAACCCATTTTTGTGGGCATAGAAATCGTTGCCGGATCTTTCGATCTCGAGTTGATATCCGTAGATCGTATCGCGCACCCGGATGGGACCGCTGGGGGAATCGTATAGTTCATCATCCAGGTCCAGATTATTCGCTGCGGCGTATTTCATCACCGAAACCAAATCCGGCACGCGAACCTCAACAAACCCATCCGCTTTTAAAACATGTTTAAACCCCGCAATCACTTTCTGTCCATCGGCAAATGAATAATGCTCGAGATTGTTTGCACAGTAAATCGCGTCGTAAATTGCAGGCGAAAGAGTTTGCAGACCGCGCGCGTCCATGACAATTTCAGGATTCCCCGCTGGATCGATGTCCAGAAGATCGTGGCGCCAGCCCGCGTAATAATCGGGAATCGGAATTGTTTTGCTGCCGCCGCCTACGTTGAGAACTGCACGCAAGATTGCACCTATACTCAAAAGTGATGCTTCAATAAACTTGGTTTTACCGGTTCGAGCGCCCCGATTCCATTGGCGCTCAAAACCGGAACAACGGTTGCCTCGTATTCAACACAAGGATGGAACCGGTTTGTTTAACGGCGAGGACTGAATGTACGACGACGTATTAACGGAGTTCATTGCGTATGTGATGCAGGTAGTCGAAAGGCCCCACGAATCGATGAGCGGACTGCCCGTCTGCCCATTTGCCAAAAAAGCCCGGCTGGAAAATAAAATTAAATGGGTGGTCTTCCCCTTCGAAGAAGCCGATCTTACGAATGAGAAGAATATTTCATTCGTGAAATCCACCGTGCAGCAGTTTTGCGAATCCAGCGAACAGGACATTCTGTTTGTCATCCATCCCGACAAAAAAGCCCTCACCTGCGACGAAGTGGAACAATTCTGCCAGAAATTATTGGCAATGCTTCCACCGGATTTCATCTGCTTCAGCGGCCATCCTGATTGCAAATTCCGCGTCGGATCTTATCGCCGGCAGGAGCCCTATCCCAATTTCCAGATCATACGTAAGAGTCTGCACGATTGGGGCGTCGATCAGCTGCTCAAGTCGCGATATTACGCCAAATGGGATCCCAAACAGTTGAAAGAAGTGCTTTTTCCATATCCTTCCCTGGAACAGGCCCCAGTCGAGACCTGATCCCCCGATTCAGCGCAAAAAAAGAGCCCCGGTCGGGGGAACCGGGGCAAGCACGTGGGGGTGCACGTGCAGTTGAGGATCATGCGGTTGCCCGCTGATGAGGGATACTAGCGTACTCTTTTAATTTTGCAAATAGGAATTTCCCGAAAATTCATCAGGTGAAATCGTGCACTCAAAGCCCACAATTTTGGCTCCAAGCCTGCACGTAAGCCGCTTCGATTTCACGAACCCAGCCAATTGAATCACACAACTTCGAAACCCGCATCCGCGGGCGCAGATTTTTGCGCAGTTCGCTCAGCCGGGGAAGATCAACCGCGAGTGTGCTTGCAATGGAAATGAATTCCTCGGGATCATTTGCCGTCAATTCCGTCAATCCCAGATTGCTCGACTGGCTGAATCCCGCGCGGCCAACGATCGTTTTTCCAATCAGGCTGACCACCGGCACACCACTCTAAAACGCATCGAGACTGGTGGTGTGACCGTTATAGGGAATCGTATCAAGGACGATGTCGATCGAACGATAAGCATCGAAATAAGCTTGGCGCGAGCCGCGATCGACGAAACTGATTCGTCCTGGCGCCACGCCCAGCGCTTCCATTCGGGCCAGAAGTTCCTGGCGGGGATTTCCTCTTGGCGCGAGCAACCTCAGTCGTGAATCCAAAACGCGTGACATTACGCTCGCCCATAATTGCAGCGATGCATCGCTCACTTTTCTAAAATTGTTCATGCATCCAAATGTGATATGCCCCGCGGAAACCACCGGCGGCAAACCTGGCTCAGGCAAATCATCAACACCCATCGCCGACGGATCGTAACACCAGAAACTGTTCCGCAACGGCAGTGATCGTTCGGAATAATCCCCGTCATGATCTCCCGGCGGATCCAGATACGGATCGGTCAGCCGATAATCCATCGCGCTCAATCCCGTTGTCCCTGGATATGCGCCGAACGTGATCTGCACTGGAGCGGGCCGCAGCGCGAAAACATCCAGGCGATTGCCTGCCGTGTGCATCGCCAGGTCCATAAGAATATCGATCTTGTCTTCGCAGATTTGCAATACAATTTGATCGGCGGATTTGCCCGCGACATCGCGCCATTGGTCGGCCAGGTCGCGAAACTCTTGATTGATCGCATCGCGCACTTTCGTGCCGCTGTAGCAAACAACTTCGAACTTCCCCCGATCCCGATCGCGCAGCAGCGGCAGAATATTCCTGCCAATCACGTGGTCGTAAAATGAGGATGAAACGTACCCGATCCGCAGTTTGCGGCCATTACTCGACCGAGGCGGGACTTTATCGGGGCTCGAAATCACATTGCACAGTTTCGCCTCTTCGAGCAGCTGTTTCGGATCGCTGGCTGGATCAAACATGCGCGCAAAAATCTTATTGCTTCGTGCCGAGGCGTAGGATGGCTCCAGTTGCAGCGCCCGCGAAAAAGCATCTATGGCATCAGCCACGCGTCCCCGTTCCAATTGCACGTTTCCGAGTGAATTAAACGCTCTGGCTGATTTGGGATGTTCGCAAATAATTTGCTGCGCCATTGCCAGGGCATCATCCAGATCATCCAACTCAACAAACATCGCCGCCACAAACCGCGCCGGTTCCAGATCCGCCGGCAAAATCTTCGCCGCCTCCTGCAATGCCGAAATCGCCTCGGACGTTTTCCCCAGATGCTTCAGGGCAATCGCAAGCCGAACGCGCGCATCAGCCGCACTCGAATTTCGCCCGTTCGGCACCGGCTCCAATTCATTCGCCCTGCGATAGCTTGCAACCGCCAACTCCCATTGCCCGCGCCCCGCGAAGCTGTCGGCAAGGTTGCGATGCGCCCGCGGATAATCCGGGCGCATCGCCAGCGCCGCCCGCGCCGCCTGTTCCGCCAGATCAAACTTTTCCATCGCGTTGAGCCCCGCCGCCAGATTATTGCACGCCAGAAAATGATCCGGCCGAATCTTCAAAACCCCCTGAAACATCCCCACCGCCCCCGCCGCATCCCGGCGATGCAGCATCGCCATCCCCACATTCACGCGCGCATCCAGATGATTCGGATCCAGCTGCAAAACTTTTTGGAAACACTCCCCCGCCTTCTCGTTCATCCCCCTGGCTGCCAGCGCGTTTCCCAGCATGAAATGTGCATCGACAAAATCCGGCGAAATGGAAATCACCGCCCCATAAGCCGCGATCGCCTCATCCAATCTCCCGGCTCGATGAAGAGAATTGGCCAGCTCATATTGCCGCCGGGCGTCGTCAGAAATTATCCTGAAATTCTGCATACGATCTTGCCGGTGATGATAACGTCAAATAGCAACAACGCCGACATTTATCGGCCTCGCGAACTTCGCGCCGCTCATAGCCTGTATTACAATGCCGGCGTTCTCATAAGGGAGTTCCCGTGGATTTAATGCCTGTCACATGCAACAACTGCGGCGCTGCGCTCCAGGTGCCGGAGTCCGCGCGGTTTGTCACCTGTCGATATTGCCATTCGCAACTTCAGATCAACCGCACTGAATCCTCCATCACAACAGAAGTTTTGCAGCGCATCGATCAAAAGACCACAGCGATGGCCGACGATCTTCACGCCCTGCGCCGCGACGCCGAGATCGAACGACTCGACCGTGAATGGAAGCAAAAGCGCGACAGCTACCTGATCCGCGGCAAGAACGGCAATGTTTCCACGCCCACCGTCTCCGGCGGAATTATCGGAGCCATTGTCATGGGTGCGTTTGGAATTTTTTGGACCATCATGGCCTACAACATCACAGCCCCGCACGAGCAGCCGGATTTTCCCAATATGCCCGGCTTCCCGGTAATCCATCAGGAGCAACCCGAGTCGTTCCAATATGTCCATATCTTTTTCCCTCTCTTCGGCATGGTCTTCGTGATTGCCGCCATCGCTTTGGGAATAAAAACGGCAAGCGATGGGACTAAATTGGAACAGGAACAACGCCGATACGAACGCCGACGCCAGCAGTTGCTGGATCGAACTGCTGATTCGCAGGATTCATCCGAGAATGTAAATTGAAATAGGAACCAAATCGATACTCATGTTGTCGCTCGATCCCCATCATTTGCCACATACACCCCACGATCCCAATAGCGCGATTCGGCGCGGAAGGGAATCAAACTATTGGCCGGCGATATTCAAATGGGCGATCATCGTTGGCGTGCTGGTGATTGCAGCCGGCGTCTTTGCATTCCTATATATAGACCGGTATTTCCAATCGCTGGGTCCTATCGGCCCATGAAGAATCGCCTTTGATCAATCATAAAGATAGGTCGCCAGAAACGCCCCCGGCGATCCTGAATGTTGAAGATGTTCGATCCTATTGCGCCGGTATCGGTGCGTGCTGTTCAATATGGCCAGGCACTTTGCCGCGAAATCGGCTGTCGTCTTGTCGCCCGAATGAGAATAGCCCGCCAGCATCGGCTCCGCCTCCGAAAACTCCACCACCGGCTCAGCTTCGATCGGAAGCCAGAAGGCATGCTTGTATTGATCGGAAAGCATTGTTCCTTCAACCGGGATACCCCACTCATCCAATGGCCGGCCAAACTTTGTCAGGTCGCGATACACCTGCAAACCCCGCTGAAAAGACCGGTCAAAATCCGACTGACGCGAGTCGCCTGCCGAATGAATTTGACCGGCGTCCCCTTTATTGGTTGTCCCGCAGCATCCACAGCCCAAAGACGCTGAGATGATCGCCGGGGCGATCCACGAGAATCTGAAAATTGCCATATCAAATCAGTTTATCGCGCCAAGCCAAAGGGACGCGGAGAAAATCCGATTGAGTTTGCATTTCCTCCTCTGCGTCTCTGTGGCTCTGGGCGAGACTAATTTTGCAATCAGTCGATCTTTATTTTACCATTTTGCGACTTGCACACTTCTGGCCTCAAAGAGAAAAAGCTTTAGCGCTTCAGCCATAAAGCAATTACCCACAACTACTTATAATCGCAGCAATATGTTGAAATTGTCAGCCCCCCCCCAAAAAGTGTGCAATTCTGTGCAATTTGTGCAATCGCGTTGCGACAGCGATTTGTGTTGTCTTTCTCCATCCCGACCGACGCCTTCGAACTCCGCCCCGACTATGGTATTGTCTAGCGTTCGAACAGAGGAGTTGAACCCATGGCCATCAGTGACACCATCAAAAAAGGCATCATTCGCGCCCCGCATCGCAGTCTTCTTCGCGCGACGGGCGTTGTGCAATCGGAGGCGGATTTTGATAAGCCGTTTATTGCGATTGCCAACTCGTTTGTGCAGATCATTCCGGGTCATGCTCATCTGGATGTCGTCGGGAAGAAAGTGCGCGAGGCCGTCCGGGCGGCGGGCGGTGTCCCCTTTGAATTTAATACCATCGGCGTCGACGACGGCATTGCCATGGGCCATGTCGGCATGAAATATTCGCTGGCCAGCCGGGAGCTGATTGCCGACTGCATCGAGACGATGCTTCGCGCCCATTGCTTCGACGGCGTCGTCTGCATTCCCAACTGCGACAAGATCGTCCCCGGTATGATGATGGGCGCGGCCCGCGTCAACATCCCCACCGTCTTCGTCTCCGGCGGACCGATGAAAGCCGGAAAGACTTCCACAGGCCAGGTCGTCGATCTGGCCACCGTCTTCGAAGGCGTTGGCCAGGTTTCGGCAGGCAAGATGACTCTCGCCCAGCTTCAGGATATCGAGGAAAACGCCTGCCCGACCTGTGGATCGTGCTCGGGCATGTTCACCGCCAACAGTATGAACTGCCTCTGCGAGGCGCTGGGCCTTGCCCTGCCGGGCAATGGATCTGTGCTGGCAGTCGATGGGCGGCGCGATGAGCTTTTCAAAGCAGCCGGCAAGGCGATTGTCGATCTCATTAAGAAGAACATTCGCCCCAGCGATATCCTCACGCCCAAGGCGTTTGAAAACGCGCTGGCGCTGGACGTTGCCATGGGCGGCTCGACCAACACGGTTCTGCACACACTGGCTGTGGCGATTGAAGCGAATCATCCGCTCAATCTTCAGAAGCTCAATGAGATTTCCGCGCGCGTGCCGCACGTTTGCAAAGTCGCGCCGTCGGGCAAATATCACATGGAAGACGTCGACCGCGCAGGCGGCATCAGCGCGATCCTGAAATCAATCTCGAAGAAACCTGGCACGCTGCACCTGGATTGCATGACCGTCACCGGCCGAACGCTTGGCGAAAATATTGGCGATGCAACCGTGAAGGATCACGACGTGATCCGCTCAGTCGAAAACGCCTACAGCCAGACCGGCGGCCTGGCCATCCTCTTCGGCAATCTCGCCCCCAACGGCTCAGTCCTGAAAGTCGGCGCGATGGCCGCCAGCATGCACCATTTCCGCGGCCCCGCGGTGATCTTCGAATCCGAAGAATCCGCCGCCGCTGGAATCCTCGAGGGAAAAGTCAAAGCAGGCGACGTCGTCGTCATCCGCTACGAAGGCCCGCGCGGCGGCCCCGGCATGCAGGAAATGCTAGCCCCCACCGCCAACATCATGGGCCGCGGCCTGGGCGAATCCGTCGCGCTGATCACCGATGGCCGATTCAGCGGAGCCACAAGAGGCGGCTGCATAGGCCACGTAAGCCCCGAAGCCGCCGCAGGCGGCCCGATCGCCTTGGTCGAACCAGGAGATATCATTCAAATCGACATCCCCGGAAGAACGCTGACGCTGGAAGTGCCGGAATTGGAATTAGCCAGAAGAAAAGCCAACTGGAAGCGCCATCCGGCAAAAATCACGCACGGATATCTCGCGCGATATGCGGCACAGGTGACGAGCGCGGATACGGGCGCGGTGTTGAAAAAGCCGGAGCTTTAAGAATTTCAGATCATTAAATTAAGGACGCCCCGACGTAACCACCGTGAATCACACTCAATTGGATCAGAGAAGTCTTGCGTTCGGCCAATTGATTGCGGCGCGGCTTCGGAACGATCCTTCGTTGATTCAAAATGCGAGGGCAAATATTGAGCGATGGCTCGTCACGAGCAGCCCCGGCGCAGCGGCAACATTAAACGAATGGAAGCATCTTCTTGAGGGGCCAGTGGGATCCGTCATCGAACTATTGACTGCAACTGACGAAAGATCAATACGCCTGCGACAATCGAATCCATTTGCCGGCGTGCTTTCGCAACGTGAGCACAACGCGGTTATAAACAAATTCAACAAAGACCCAGACACCTCAGAAGCAATGACATAATTGAGATTGATTATTTCTCGCCTTCTGATCTTTTCTCAACCGCTTCTTTAAGCTCCAGTAATTCCGCCGTTGGTTCATCTTCCTGGTCTTCCTCCGGCTCTGGCATGTCATCCACAACCTGAATCGTCCGGCCGATGCGAATTCGCTCTTCGATCTCCGCGCGCAATTCATCAGCGTCGATCAACCCCTTTTTCTCCAGCAATGTCAGCACTGCTTCGAATCGGCATCGCAGAAGCTGGTTCTCCAATTCCAAATCGGTCGTGCGATGCTTGAGCCGGGCAATTTCACGGGCCGGTGGCTCGGGAGGCCTCATGGCGTCCATCGCATCCGACAGCGCCAGCGCCGCATGATGCATCAGCTTTTTCAATCGCTCGGGCCTGGGCGTGTCGCTGTATGTTTTGGGATCGTCTGGATCAAATCCGCGCCCACACTCCGGACATCGCGGCTCAGGCAACCCGCGAAGATCGTAATAACAGCCCAGACAATAGAGGCGTGATTCTCCCATGATTATTATTGCTGCTGCTTATCGCCGCCGCCCATCCCCACATACTGGAAAAACACCAGCGAATGCGCCTTCACGTCTGCCACGGTTCCGCCTGTGTAATTCACGATTCCCTGCACTTCAAACGTCGTGGCGAATCTCAGGCGATCGACGAAACTCACATCGTCCGGCAACACCGCCAGCTTCACGACAAGCGTTGTCGTGCTGCGCCACATCTCGTTGCCTGTGACCTTGCAATCCTCGAAAAAACATTTCTGCGTCGCCCAGGCAAACGACGGCGGAATCTTGCAGCGGATGAACGCATCGTCCATCACCTGGTTTCCATCATCGCGATAAGTCCGGGCGGCGTCGCCAGGGTTTGGCGCGAAGAGAATGCGATCGGGAAACTTCGAATCGACAATCACGCTGTCGGCAATGTGCAGGCCCAATTCGCCGCCAAGACCATTGAAATTGGAATTGACCAGCAGGCACTCGGTGAATTTCCATCGCGTGGCATATCGCGAAAATGAAAATCCATTTTCTTTAAACGAACAGTTCTCGAAAATCGCGCCGTTGGCCGTGATCGATCCGCCCGGCTCAATCTGGATTTTGACATTTCGAAAGATGACCGGCTGGGCATTGCTGCCGTCGATATTCAGAGCGCCGTTTTTTATGGTGATGGATCCTCCATCCAGGACAAATCCCGCAGTAACGTTGATCGTTGCGTGATCGAGCGTCACCGTTCCATCAATGGTATATCCCGCGCCGTCATCCGACCATTTGCCATTGCCCTGCACGGGCTTATCCATTTTCAAAACATGCGCCGCCATCCCCACGGCCGCGATTTTCTTTTTCACATCAGCCGTCAATCGAGCCTGCGTCGCCTTGCCCTCAGGTCCGACCGGCGCGTTATCCATTTCGGAAAGAGCCGCCTCCAGCATCGGCAGATTTCCAAATTTCGAATAAGCCTCCGCCCGGGCGATCATCGCCTGCGCGATGATCTTCTGAAATTTCTCCTTAAACTCCGCCGGGCAATCCGCCGCCGATTTGGTTGCCAGCGCAATTGCCTTGTTTAATTCGTTGTGCTGGAAGAGTGCATTGGCCAGGCCCAGTCGAATCGCCCAGGGCGATATCCCCTTCACTTCCAGCTTCTCTTCCTTCACCCCATCAGCAATCACCTGATCCAGAAGTTCCGAAAGCGTCTGGGCATCGGTGCCGTTCTTCATCGCCTGGCTCATCATGTCGATGCACCCAGATTGAAAAACCTCCGCATCCACCAGGGCAGGTTCATCGGGAAACTGCGCCTTGTAATCATCCGCAAGATCGACCGCCGCGCGAAATTTCTGCTGCTTGATCAGCGCCGTGAATTCATCGCCCGCCTTTTGCCGGGCGAGTGTTTTCGCGGCAGTCCCCTCCTTCTCGTCTTTATATTGTTGTGAATATTCCGCCCAGGTCGTCAGCGCCCCTTCAAAATCAGATGCGTTCCACAATTGATCCGCCGCGGCCAGCCAGGCGTCGTTCATCATTTTTTTGGCGGCTGGAATCTTCGCATCGCCCACCGAAGCGTCAATGAACCGCGACAACAACTCCTTTGCCGACAGATATTGTTTCGCTTCAAACGCGCGCTGCCCCGCGGCAAACATATCCGTCTGATCCTGCATCGCAGGAATTCCCCCGCCCCCGCCGCCCGGCCTTCTTCCAGGACGCATCGCCATCGCGGTCGATGCAACACCGACCGCGATCAGCAGGCACAAAATTCGTCGGCTGCCCATATCCATCCCTCGAAAATCGCTTCAATAAGAATATGCCAATTCGCAGGGTTTTGAAACACTATTCTCAACGGACCAAATGGGAATTTATTCCCCGAGTTCAGCCAATTTCGCCGTCATCGCACCCACGACTTTATCATGTACCTCCTCCAGCGAGCCGACTAATTTCAGCCCCGAAGCCCGCGCATGCCCGCCGCCGCCGAATTGCTCGGCGAATCTTGCCACATCCACTTTTCCCTTGCTCCGAAGACTCACCCGAATCGGCCCGCCATCCAGCGGCTCCACCGCCAGGATCGAAACTTCCACCGTTCGAATCTGAAGCGGAATGTTGATCAGGTTTTCCGTGTCGCCCACATTGGCGCGCGTCTGCGTGAAATCGCCCTTCCGCACGCGCATCACCGCCAGACGATTTTCCGACATCAATTCAAGCGATTCCTGCGCCCTGGTCTGAAGCGCCACGCGCTCGGCTCGTTCGTTTTGATAAAGAAGCTGATACATCCGATCCGTGTCAACCCCCGCCTCCATCAGCGTCGCCGCCAGGCGCATTGTAAACGGACGCGTGTTGCTGAATTGAAACCACCCGGTGTCGCTGGCAATTGCCAGAAACATCGCGGATGCCATTTCCTTCGTGATCGTCACATTCCATTGATCGAGCAATTCCGCCGCGATCTCTCCCGCCGCCGCCGCGCTGGTGATCACCAGCTTTGTCGTCGCCCAATCCTCCTGCGTGAGATGATGATCCAGCACCAATTTCGGCCCCGCCCAGGCGCCCATCTTTTCCTTCAAGCCGGGCAACTGCGACCAGGTTCCCGTATCCACCACCAGCAGCGCATCAAATCGATCGAACGAAAAATCCCCGGGCCAGCCCGCCTCAATATCGAAATGATCGATCTTGTTGTCCTTGAAAATAAATGCGTATTTGTTGGGCAGATGGCTCAGCAGCAAAACCCTTTCCAGCACATTGGGATCCTAAGCTTAGAATTCCACGTGGACAAGTTGTCGCGGCCGCTTCTATAGTGTCACCTAAATACTAGTGACTCCAGCGTAACTGGACTGGCCACAGTTAGGCCGCAAATGTAATCACACTGGCTCACCTT
>JADMIO010796486.1_pt1 | contig 88960 bp, 78 predicted proteins | sample 8958161 | NCBI WGS metagenome assembly JADMIO01 (sample SAMN16585339, study PRJNA669376) | soil metagenome | isolation source: Crop rotation soil | place: USA: Cullars Rotation, Alabama | collected 2011
CTTTCCCGTAAACTTCACATCCCGACCACATACAGGCAAAGTAATGGCATTACCGCGAGCCATTACTCCTACGCGCGCAATTAACGAATCCACCATCGGGGCAGCTGGTGTCGATAACGAAGTATCTTCAACCGGTTGAGTATTGAGCGTATGTTTTGGAATAACAGGCGCACGCTTCATTATCTAATCTCCCAGCGTGGTTTAATCAGACGATCGAAAATTTCATTGCAGACAGGTTCCCAAATAGAAAGAGCATTTCTCCAGGCACCAGTTGAAGAGCGTTGATCAATGGCCTGTTCAAAAACAGTTCTCATCCGGATCTGACCTTTACCAACTTCATCCGTTTCACGTACAACATTTTTTAGAACCATGCTTCCCCAGGCATCCCGAATTTGCTCCTCCATCCACGGGGACTGAGAGCCATTACTATTGCTGTATTTGGTAAGCAAAATACGTACATCAGGCTCGAACCCTTTAAGATCAACGTTCTTGAGCAGATCACGAAGCATATCGAAAAACTGCAGTGCGGAGGTGTAGTCAAACAACTCAGCAGGCGTGGGAACAATCAGCACATCAGCAGCACATACGACATTAATCGTGCCGATACCCAGGTTAGGCGCGCTGTCAATAACTATGACATCATAGTCATGAGCAACAGTTTCAATGGCCAGTCGGAGCATCAGGTGTGGATCGGTGGGCAGTTTACCTTCATCAAATTTGCCCATTAACTCAGTTTCAATACGGTGCAGAGCCAGACAGGAAGGAATAATGTCAAGCCCCGGCCAGCAAGTGGGCTTTATTGCATAAGTGACATCGTCCTTTTCCCCAAGATAGAAAGGCAGGAGAGTGTCTTCTGCATGAATATGAAGATCTGGTACCCATCCGTGATACATTGAGGCTGTTCCCTGGGGGTCGTTACCTTCCACGAGCAAAACACGTAGCCCCTTCAGAGCCAGATCCTGAGCAAGATGAACAGAAACTGAGGTTTTGTAAACGCCTCCTTTATGGGCAGCAACCCCGATCACCGGTGGAAATACGTCTTCAGCACGTCGCAATCGCGTACCAAACACATCACGCATATGATTAATTTGTTCAATTGTATAACCAACACGTTGCTCAACCCGTCCTCGAATTTCCATATCCGGGTGCGGTAGTCGCCCTGCTTTCTCGGCATCTCTGATAGCCTGAGAAGAAACCCCAACTAAATCCGCTGCTTCACCTATTCTCCAGCGCCGGGTTATTTTCCTCGCTTCCGGGCTGTCATCATTAAACTGTGCAATGGCGATAGCCTTCGTCATTTCATGACCAGCGTTTATGCACTGGTTAAGTGTTTCCATGAGTTTCATTCTGAACATCCTTTAATCATTGCTTTGCGTTTTTTTATTAAATCTTGCAATTTACTGCAAAGCAACAACAAAATCGCAAAGTCATCAAAAAACCGCAAAGTTGTTTAAAATAAGAGCAACACTACAAAAGGAGATAAGAAGAGCACATACCTCAGTCACTTATTATCACTAGCGCTCGCCGCAGCCGTGTAACCGAGCATAGCGAGCGAACTGGCGAGGAAGCAAAGAAGAACTGTTCTGTCAGATAGCTCTTACGCTCAGCGCAAGAAGAAATATCCACCGTGGGAAAAACTCCAGGTAGAGGTACACACGCGGATAGCCAATTCAGAGTAATAAACTGTGATAATCAACCCTCATCAATGATGACGAACTAACCCCCGATATCAAGTCACATGACGAAGGGAAAGAGAAGGAAATCAACTGTGACAAACTGCCCTCAAATTTGGCTTCCTTAAAAATTACAGTTCAAAAAGTATGAGAAAATCCATGCAGGCTGAAGGAAACAGCAAAACTGTGACAAATTACCCTCAGTAGGTCAGAACAAATGTGACGAACCACCCTCAAATCTGTGACAGATAACCCTCAGACTATCCTGTCGTCATGGAAGTGATATCGCGGAAGGAAAATACGATATGAGTCGTCTGGCGGCCTTTCTTTTTCTCAATGTATGAGAGGCGCATTGGAGTTCTGCTGTTGATCTCATTAACACAGACCTGCAGGAAGCGGCGGCGGAAGTCAGGCATACGCTGGTAACTTTGAGGCAGCTGGTAACGCTCTATGATCCAGTCGATTTTCAGAGAGACGATGCCTGAGCCATCCGGCTTACGATACTGACACAGGGATTCGTATAAACGCATGGCATACGGATTGGTGATTTCTTTTGTTTCACTAAGCCGAAACTGCGTAAACCGGTTCTGTAACCCGATAAAGAAGGGAATGAGATATGGGTTGATATGTACACTGTAAAGCCCTCTGGATGGACTGTGCGCACGTTTGATAAACCAAGGAAAAGATTCATAGCCTTTTTCATCGCCGGCATCCTCTTCAGGGCGATAAAAAACCACTTCCTTCCCCGCGAAACTCTTCAATGCCTGCCGTATATCCTTACTGGCTTCCGCAGAGGTCAATCCGAATATTTCAGCATATTTAGCAACATGGATCTCGCAGATACCGTCATGTTCCTGTAGGGTGCCATCAGATTTTCTGATCTGGTCAACGAACAGATACAGCATACGTTTTTGATCCCGGGAGAGACTATATGCCGCCTCAGTGAGGTCGTTTGACTGGACGATTCGCGGGCTATTTTTACGTTTCTTGTGATTGATAACCGCTGTTTCCGCCATGACAGATCCATGTGAAGTGTGACAAGTTTTTAGATTGTCACACTAAATAAAAAAGAGTCAATAAGCAGGGATAACTTTGTGAAAAAACAGCTTCTTCTGAGGGCAATTTGTCACAGGGTTAAGGGCAATTTGTCACAGACAGGACTGTCATTTGAGGGTGATTTGTCACACTGAAAGGGCAATTTGTCACAACACCTTCTCTAGAACCAGCATGGATAAAGGCCTACAAGGCGCTCTAAAAAAGAAGATCTAAAAACTATAAAAAAAATAATTATAAAAATATCCCCGTGGATAAGTGGATAACCCCAAGGGAAGTTTTTTCAGGCATCGTGTGTAAGCAGAATATATAAGTGCTGTTCCCTGGTGCTTCCTCGCTCACTCGACCGGGAGGGTTCGAGAAGGGGGGGCACCCCCCTTCGGCGTGCGCGGTCACGCGCACAGGGCGCAGCCCTGGTTAAAAACAAGGTTTATAAATATTGGTTTAAAAGCAGGTTAAAAGACAGGTTAGCGGTGGCCGAAAAACGGGCGGAAACCCTTGCAAATGCTGGATTTTCTGCCTGTGGACAGCCCCTCAAATGTCAATAGGTGCGCCCCTCATCTGTCAGCACTCTGCCCCTCAAGTGTCAAGGATCGCGCCCCTCATCTGTCAGTAGTCGCGCCCCTCAAGTGTCAATACCGCAGGGCACTTATCCCCAGGCTTGTCCACATCATCTGTGGGAAACTCGCGTAAAATCAGGCGTTTTCGCCGATTTGCGAGGCTGGCCAGCTCCACGTCGCCGGCCGAAATCGAGCCTGCCCCTCATCTGTCAACGCCGCGCCGGGTGAGTCGGCCCCTCAAGTGTCAACGTCCGCCCCTCATCTGTCAGTGAGGGCCAAGTTTTCCGCGAGGTATCCACAACGCCGGCGGCCGGCCGCGGTGTCTCGCACACGGCTTCGACGGCGTTTCTGGCGCGTTTGCAGGGCCATAGACGGCCGCCAGCCCAGCGGCGAGGGCAACCAGCCGAGGGCTTCGCCCTGTCGCTCGACTGCGGCGAGCACTACTGGCTGTAAAAGGACAGACCACATCATGGTTCTGTGTTCATTAGGTTGTTCTGTCCATTGCTGACATAATCCGCTCCACTTCAACGTAACACCGCACGAAGATTTCTATTGTTCCTGAAGGCATATTCAAATCGTTTTCGTTACCGCTTGCAGGCATCATGACAGAACACTACTTCCTATAAACGCTACACAGGCTCCTGAGATTAATAATGCGGATCTCTACGATAATGGGAGATTTTCCCGACTGTTTCGTTCGCTTCTCAGTGGATAACAGCCAGCTTCTCTGTTTAACAGACAAAAACAGCATATCCACTCAGTTCCACATTTCCATATAAAGGCCAAGGCATTTATTCTCAGGATAATTGTTTCAGCATCGCAACCGCATCAGACTCCGGCATCGCAAACTGCACCCGGTGCCGGGCAGCCACATCCAGCGCAAAAACCTTCGTGTAGACTTCCGTTGAACTGATGGACTTATGTCCCATCAGGCTTTGCAGAACTTTCAGCGGTATACCGGCATACAGCATGTGCATCGCATAGGAATGGCGGAACGTATGTGGTGTGACCGGAACAGAGAACGTCACACCGTCAGCAGCAGCGGCGGCAACCGCCTCCCCAATCCAGGTCCTGACCGTTCTGTCCGTCACTTCCCAGATCCGCGCTTTCTCTGTCCTTCCTGTGCGACGGTTACGCCGCTCCATGAGCTTATCGGGTCCACTCGCGAACGCAGAAAGGCCCACCCGAAGGTGAGCCAGTGTGATTACATTTGCGGCCTAACTGTGGCCAGTCCAGTTACGCTGGAGTCACTAGTATTTAGGTGACACTATAGAAGCGGCCGCGACAACTTGTCCACGTGGAATTCTAAGCTTAGGATCCCAATGTGCTGGAAAGATCCACAGGATGATGCTCGCGACCACGCGACTGAACACGCTGGACAACGCCACGCCGACGACGCCCATTTTGGGTGCGCCAAAAAACCCAAAAAGCAGCATCAGGTTGCCCAGAATATTCAGGGCATTTTGAATCACGGTGACCACCATGGCGTCCCGCGTGAACCCATGCGCGCGCAGCGACGCACCGATGGCGGTATTCATGGCCTCCATGAACAAGGTCCCACCCATTAGCTGCAAAAACGGTCGCGCATACCCCATCAACTCGGGAGGCAACTGCATCAATTGCAGCAACGGTCCGGCAAAAAAGTACGTCCCGGTGCTGACGATGAGCCCGATCCACGTGTTCACGGAAATTGCCGTGGTCACGATCTTCTCGGCGCCGGCCCGGTCATTCGCGCCGACGTGATGAGTGATGATCACACTCGCTCCGATGCCGATGAAATTGAAACAAATCAGCGCGAGAACCACAAACTGGTTCGCGATGCCCAGCGCCGCGACCGCGCCATCGGACACGTGGCTCACCATGAAGGTGTCCACTGTACCGATCAGAATGCGCAGCGTCTGCTCAATAAAGATCGGCCAGGCGATCGCCAGCAGGGTGGGTTTGACGGGAGCGGCTTTATTCATTCGCGCACCCTGCCACTAGCACAAGCAATGCCTCGGGGAGTAAAGCTGATTTCCGCTATTACAAAAGACCGTCATCGCTTCGCCCAGAGACGAAGCGAAGCCAGCAGAAAATCCTCAAAGGCCGCGGCTTCGTTTAAATTCAGCCGGAGCAGGCCGGCGTTGTGTTCGAGTTTTTCGATGGTCGCGGACAGGGACCGACGCACCGATTCGTCGCCGGCGACGAGCCGTTCCTGCGCAAATGCGCGCGTGGTGTGTTCCAGTTCGATGAAGAGTTTCTGCCGGATTCCATTCGCGATTCCGGTCTCGATTGCCACCTGTTCGTCATCGTCCAGATCATCGGGCAGCTTTCCCTTTTGCGCTTTCCAAATCGTATCCGTGGCAGCCGTGAGCACGGCATTGAAGCGGGTGATGAGGCCGTAGACGCCCATGAGTTGATCGGCGACGGCACGCTTTTCATTCACCCCGGCGCAGAGTTGGCCGAGCCAGGCCGAATAGCGCGCGCGGGTGGATTCCCAAAGGGCGCGGGTGGCATCGTCGGCATCGGCGAGCGCCCCGCTGCCGGAGTCGGTGAACCGAAATAGCAGGCACCGGCTCCGGATGGTGGGAAGCAGGGAATAGGGACGGGTGGTGAGCAGCAATATGGTGGTGCTCGGCGTCGGCTCCTCGAGGGTTTTGAGAAAAATATTGGATGCCGCGATGTTCATCCGGTCGGCCTCGTAGATCACGGCGACCTTGCGCGGGGAAACCGTGGCCGAAACCTGAATTTTTCCGATGAGATCGCGGGTGGCGTCGGCCCCGATCTGCCGCATTTTACCCGTCGGCCGCAACGCATGAAAATCGGGGTGCTGCTTCGGTGGGAAGTACTGGCTGGGGCGACGTGGATCGTTGAGCAACCGGTCGGCAATCGCGTGGGCCACCATGGCCAGTGTCCCGAGATTTTCGCCGTGCAGCAGAAGACTGTGCGCCAGCCGGCCGTGTTCAATGGCCCGCTCGATGACCGAAACCGTGGGCGTGCCTTCGAGCGCGGCGGGCCAGGCGAGGTGAGCGGGAGACATCGGTTGGTCGACCATGAAACCAGGCGGGTCAGGAGAGATAACGCTGAACTTCGGCCCAGATTTTCTTTTCCAAGGCCTCGGGGGTCTCGGTGCCATCCACCACGACGACCCGTTCCGGCCATTGCTGGGCGAGCAGAAGATAACCTTCGCGCACCTTGGTGTAGAACGTGATATTTTCCCGTTCCATGCGGTCGGGCAGATCCGACGCGCGCTGCCGGATGCGGGCCAGGCTGACCTCGGTGGGGACATCGATCACGATGGTCAGATCGGGCATCACATTGCCCACGGCAAAGCGGTTGATATCGCTGACGGGGCCAGGAGCGAGATTGCGGGCAATGCCCTGATAAACCGTCGAGGAATCGAGATATCGGTCGCTGAGGACCATGGCGCCGCGATTGAGCGCGGGAACAATCACTTCACGCACCACCTGGGCCCGGGCGGCGGTGAAAAGGAGCAGTTCGGTTTCCGGGCACATCTCATCACCCTTGGAATTATGCACGATGATGTTTCGAATCTGTTCACCGATCTCCGTGCCGCCGGGTTCACGGGTCGCGACAACTTCGCGTCCGACTTTCTGGAGGTGGCCGGCCAGTCGGGCAATCTGGGTGGATTTGCCGCTGCCTTCGGAACCTTCGAACGAAATGAGCTTGCCGGTTAATTTGGATTTATTGGCCATGGGACAAAAGACACGACCAGCGAAAAAAGGTTGGGGGTGCCGCGCAATCAGATTCAGGCGGAGATTCGTGAGGATTTTCCATTGATTGGTCCGAGCAAACGCGCCAACACTGCGCTACATGCTTAGTTTTACTCCGCCGCTTCTCGCCAACACCATCAACGTCTGGCAGGTGTTTCTGACCACGGATTCCGTCGGACAGGCCGTCATCGCCCTGCTGGCCGTGTTCAGTATTTTCGCATGGGCGGTGATGTTGGGAAAATATGCGGAGCTGAAAAAGCTGCGCGAATTGAACCTGCTGTTCGAAAAGAAAATCGGCCAGGAGAAGCACATCCTCGATCTGCCCGAGAGCCTGCGCAACCGACGCGACATTCCCTACGCAGATCTGTTGTCCGATGCCATCGAGGCGTATTGGCGGGCGGCGGCGATCGGAAAGGAAAAGGGCGACGAGAATATGCGTTCCCGACTGGAACACGCCGAAAACGCCGTGCAACGCGCGCTCGCCAACCAATCCCTGCGCTACGAATCGAGCATGATCATTCTTGCGTCGCTCGTGTCGGGCGCGCCGTTTATGGGTTTGTTCGGCACAGTGTGGGGCGTCATGGAGGCCTTCAGTGCCGTCGCCACCCAGGCTTCCGCCAGCATCCAGACGCTCGCTCCAGGCGTGTCGGCGGCCTTGTTGACGACCATCGCAGGACTCGTGGTCGCGATCCCCTCGGTGTTTGGCTACAATATTCTCCTCGGAAACGTGAAGAAAATGATCACCGAGCTGGAAAACTACGCGAGCAGTCTCGCGGATCGCATCGAACTGGAAGCCAAATAATCGACCACCATGGCGAGAATTTTTCGCAGACCCCGGCAACTGCATCCCGTGGCGGAGTTGAACATCACCAACATGGTGGACTTGGGGTTTACGCTGCTGATTATTTTCATGATCAGCACGCCGCTGATCCAGCAGGAACAAACGATTCCGGTTAATTTGCCGGTTGAGGGAAAAAAGACGCAACAAACCCCGCCGGATGCCGAGTTTCAGGCCATCTCCGTGGACAAGGCCGGAAATTTTTATTTTGGCGCAAAGCGGGTCAGTTTTGGCGAGCTCTCAAGCAGCCTTTCCGCCTTGTCCGTGAAGCCCAAGCAGCCGATCATCCGCATCCGCGCCGATCTCACTCTCCAATGGCAGCAGGTCGTCCGCGTCATGGACGAGATTAAAAAATACAATCTGACCAAGATCACGTTCGATACCGAGGCCAAGTAGGCCATGCACGCCAAGTCTCCCAGTTCGATCCTCGTTTCGCTGACAATTCACGCTTTTGTCGCGGCGCTGATCTTTGTTTCCACGATCTATGTGGCCCAGCAGGACAAGCCACCCGTAATATTCGAATTGGTCGCCGGTCCGCCCACGGCGCCGAATGAACTGGTGGCGCCGGCCGCCGGAAACTCTCCGACGCCGGTGAAAGTGGAAGTACCCCAGGTCGAGCCGACTCCGCAGAAGGTTGAGCCAACGCCTGCAGAAGCGGCTCCCACGCCCGAGCCGGAAGTGAAGGGAGACATTCCTCCCACCAAAACAGTTTCCACCAAAGCCCCGCCGGTAAAGCCAGCACCCACAAAAGCACCCGTGGACACGTCGATCGCGAAGGAAATGAAGCGAAGCGCACGGGTTTCGTATCAGGACTACCTGAAAAAACATCCACCGCCCAAGCCTTCGACAGGCTCAGCGACCCAAAAAACAGCGGCTAACGTGCCGCGCATTGACGCCCACGGAATTCAAGGGGGAGTGAAGGGCGGATCGACCGCCAACACCCGCGGCGGCGGAGGCGGTAAGGCACTTACGCGCGAGGAACAGAGCGAACTCAACACGTACATTTCATTTTTGCTGAATGCACTGAAGGAAGCGCATGAACCTCCGCCCGGTGTCAGCGATACCATGGAAGCCAAGGTCACCTTTGATATCACGGCCAGCGGATCGATTTTGAATCCCCGGATTTCGAAATCTTCCGGCGACCGCGCTTTTGATGATTCCGTGATCGAAGCATTTCGTCGTGTGAAAAGCATTGGCCCCACACCAAACGGAAAGGCCGATACGTGGACCGTGACTTTCCGCATGAAGGATGCGAATTGAGAGAGAAAATTTCGGGCGATTGGCGTTCCTGAACCGATCTGAATCTATCGGCGAAAAAGTCCTTGCGTTCCTCCGCCAAACCTTACTTTTAACACCCTCTGTCGTCTGTACGGGCTCTTAGCTCAGTTGGTAGAGCGCCTCAATGGCATTGAGGAGGTCATCAGTTCGAACCTGATAGGGTCCACCAGACAGACGTTTTCAAGCCCCCGTGGGGGCTGCCGATCATCGAACCTGAAAGACTGCCTCGTCAGAGTGTCAGATGTTCTTTCGCTTAAAGGTCATTCCGTAAAGAATCAGGGTATCCGAGTCTTTAATGGTCACCACGGCGGGGTCGCTCGTAACGAGCACCGCTCTGCCTTCAGAGAGGCCGCCCCGGGCGCTCTTGGAGCCTTCGTCGATCAGGGCTTTCTTTGCCCCGAATTTCGTAAAACGAAGGACCCCATCGGCATCGATGACAACCCGACGGTCGCCCTCGCGGTTACCACTGACGTATTCGCCCGCGACCTTGCCCAAGAGGGCGCGCGACTCAAAATCGGGCAGCAAAGTAAATTTTGGAGTCATGTGCGCCGGCGGCTTCATGAGCAACCAGACCGCGGTGCTATTACAGCCGATAATCAACACGGCCATGATCGTAATTTTGGCCCAGCGAGGGACACCTCCGCCATCGATTGCCGGCGCGCTCTGAGGCTTATAGGACGGAGTGGGACGCTCGGCCTTGGGTATGCTTTTGCCATGCTCACTGTTGCCGGTGATGGCCGAAAGAATGTAGGCGACCGAATGCTCTTCCCCTCGCAGCATCGCTTCCCATCCGATAAAGCAAAGACGCCGGTACCGTGTACGAACGACGAAAACGTCCCGCTCGGTTTTGATCCGGATCTCCGGCGAGGAGGGCTCATAGATTGTTTGTCGGGCCGCGACCTCGCTCAGGGAGTGAAGCAATTCGCGCAATTGCCCGATGCTGACCGCCAGTAAATGTTCGTCGGGGTACGCCAACCCCGCGGCTTTAGCGTCGGGGGAGAGATGGTGAAGCGTGATGCTGTAAGCAGGAGACGACATTATTTCTCGATAATAAAAAATGGATCGCCGCCGAAGCCGCGCCGAAAGTTTCCGGTGTCTAGATCTCCATCATCGATGGTTTGATCAATACTGAGGAGCAAATCGTCATCGGGCACAAAAGGCGCATCGGCAGTCGGCGTGATTTTAATCGCCGCGAGATATTTACCCCCGACGTTATCACAATCGTATTCCCAGTCAAATTTCCCGCCCATTGGGGTGGGGTGCGTCCAATCATCAAACTTAAACTCTTCGGAGGTCATTCCGGTGGGAACCACGCCCGGGCCAACCTCGGGGGGCCATGAACCGGCTTCATGCGAGTGTGCCTGGAACGCGCCGGCAAACACCCGCAAGTCATTCGAAATCGCTGCCGCCCGGGCCTTGCGCTGAATCCGTTGATAGGTGGGCACCGCGATGAGGAACAAGAAACTCAAAATGGTCACCGCCACCATTAATTCGATCAGGCTGAACGCAGAGTTCGAACGGATTTTTCGAGAATGAAGCCGACCGTTGGAGGTGGACCAATGACGCATCCGGTGCATCACGCAGCAAACCAGCGAGTGACGCAAGGGGGAATCCACAGGACCATCCTAACCGCGAACCGTACGAACTGCGCTGGCAAAGTTTTTCCGCGTGCAGCCCAAAAAAAAGACCCCTGCCGCAAAAGCAGGGGTCAAAAGGAAAAAGATTCAGGTATTAGCGTACTGGAGACGCGGACTGAGTTCTGATCGCTACGGCAGGAATGCCGCACATGACTTCAGGAACGGTCCCCTTGCGGAATTTGGTGTCGTAGACTTGAACCATGAGGGCCGGAACCGTCATCGCAATGATCCGCATATCCATGAAAAACGATTTCGAGGAGCCGTAGCGAATGTCGAGATTCACCATTTGCTCAAAGGTCGTGCGATTCTTTCCGGAGACCTGCCAGAGCCCGGTCAGGCCAGGCATCGCGTCGCAGCGTTGGCGCTGCCAAGGCTCGTAGGCGGCGTACTCACCCGGGATGCAGGGACGGGGACCTACTACGCTCATCTCGCGGCGGAGGACGTTGATAATCTGGGGAAGCTCGTCGAGGCCTGAGGCGCGAAGCCACTTGCTGCCTGGGATCAAGCGGGAGTCACCGCGCGAATCCAGTTTCATCATCGGAGCATTCGTTCCGATCAGTTGCTTGAAATAGTCCTGGTGACCGCTCGTATCCGCACCCACCCGCATCGTACGGAATTTATAAATCCAAAAGCGCTTGCCGCTGCAGCCGATGCGTTCCTGTCGAAAAAAGACCGGGCCAGGAGCCACGAGCTTGGTCAAAATGGTCATCACCACCGTCAACACGGCGAGGAAAGGCAGGGCGATTACGCAGCAAACGAGATCGATACTCCGCTTCCACACGGGCAAATGATCGACGGTGCCTTCAGGCGAACCGTTAACCGGGGTAGTTTTCGTTGAGTTCTGCATGGGAAAATCAGTGTCAAAAAAGAGTATCATTTGATGATTTTTAGAGCTATTAGCCGGTAGGCTAGTGCCGGTTATTTGCAGTTATGACACGCAGCCGGAGTACCGGTTCTGTAGAGGGAAATCGGGGAAAATCCGTGTCAGGGAATACGGTTTTTTCTGATTATCCGTCAGAGGGGCGAAGCGCTTCCGAACCGTCCTGCCACCCTTAGCTTTTCGGCCATGTTTGGCCGGATCGCCGGGCAAGCCGAGGCTTTCAAGACCGATTCCGGCCCGCTCAGAGACGCGGAATGGTCAGTCCACCGTCGACCATGACCACTTGACCGGTGGAAAAGGGGAAATCGCCGCGCGCGAGAGCGGCGACGGCACGACCGACGTCCTCGGGAAAACCCCAGCGAGGTTGGACACACAGGCCTCCGGCAATCAATTTATCGTACTTCTCGGTTACGCCTGCAGTCATGTCCGTTTTGATCACACCCGGGCGAACTTCATACACTGGAATGCCTTCGCTGCCCAAACGGGCCGCAAAAAGCTGGGTCAACATGCCAAAGCCGGCTTTGGCAATGCAGTATTCGCCCCGATTGGTGCTCACTACGGTGGCGGAAATGGACGTGATATTGACGATCCAGCCCTGAAATGCGGCGTCGACCTTCTTGGCCGCCACCATGTCCCGCGCGATCGCTTGGGTGAGGAAAAACGAGCCTTTCAGGTTAGTATCGACGACGTAGTCATAGCTCGCTTCCGAGGTTTCGAGCAAGTCCGCTCGAACTTTCGGCGCGACACCAGCGTTGTTCACCAGCAGATTGACCGATCCTCCAGCGAACTCCCGGGCTGCCGCTAGAATCGCCTCGCGCCCTTCGTTGCTTCCAATATCTCCTTGGGCATAGCCCACCTGCACTCCGGTCGCGCGTAAACCATCCAAGGGCTCCGAAACGTCGGCTTTGGGACGAACCCCGTTGATGACGAGATTCCATCCCTCAGCGGCGAGCGCTCTGGCGATGCCAAAGCCGATTCCCCGGGAGCCTCCTGTAACAAGCGCAGTTTTAGCCATGGTTGTGAACCTGCAGCGGTGATTAACGGTTAAAGCGCGGTGGCCGGTGTCATTTGAGTTCGGGCACATCCACCCAGCGACGTTCCGCCCAGGATTTGAGGCCCAGCTCAGCCAATTGCACTCCTTTGGCGCCTTCGTGGAGGTTCCAAGGGAAGGGTGAACCGGTAACGACGTGCTTAAGAAACAACTCCCATTGCACCTTGAAGGCGTTATCGTAGGTGTCGTTCGAAGGTACCCGGGTCCACCCATCCTTATATTTGATGGGACTGTCGACGTCAGGATTCCACACGCAGCGTGGAGTCGCGGCCAATGCCTGAGCTTTGCAGTCGCGCAGCCCTGCGACCGCGGTGCCGTGTGTTCCGTCAACCTGCAACGTGAGCAAATCATCGCGGTCGACCCGGACGGCCCAAGACGAATTAAAATGGCAGATCACCCCGTTCTTGAGCTCGAATGTAGCATAAGCGGAATCGTCCGCGGTGCACTTGTATGGTTTGCCCGATTCATCCCAACGTGTGGGGATATGGGTCGCGCCAAGGCAGGACACAGACTTCACGTCGCCGAACAAATTCTGGATCACGTACTGCCAGTGACAGAGCATGTCGACGATGATGCCTCCATCCTCTTCCTTGCGATAATTCCACGAGGGGCGTTGAAGCTTTTCAAATTCCCCCGTGAATACCCAGTAGCCAAACTCGCCGCGGACGGAGAGGATTTTTCCGAAAAATCCAGTATCGATGAGATACTTGAGCTTTAGCAGGCCGGGCAACCAGAGTTTGTCCTGCACCACGCCGTTCTTGAGTCCGGCTGCCGTCACTTCCTTGGCCAACGCCAGCGCTTCCGCGGACGTCGTGGCGGTGGGCTTCTCGCAGTAAATGTGTTTTTTGGCCGCGATGGCTTTGCGTACGCCGATCGGACGCTGTCCGGTGAGCGTCGCGTCGAAATAAATCTGGTTCTCGGGCCTGGCCAATTCCGCATCGAGATTGGTCGAGACACGCTGCACCCCCACGCGGGCTGCAAGGGCTTTTAATTTGTCCTCACTGCGTCCTACCAACACCGGATCGGGCAGGATCACCTCGTTGTCAGAGAGCTTCACGCCTCCCTGGTCGATGATCGCCTTGATCGAGCGGATCAGATGCTGGTTGGTGCCCATGCGTCCCGTGACGCCGTTCATGATGATTCCAATGCGGTGTGTTTTCATTATTTAAAGCGAAGAGCTGAACGGAGACTTAAAAGTCAGACGAAATCGGAGTAGGAGCGGACGATTTGCTGAAGATATTCGTCCTGATTCATGGCCCAGAGTCGGTTTGAAAAAACCTCGACTTCATTGAAGCCGGTGAAGCCGGCGGCCTCCACCCATGCACGAATCTGACGCAAAGGAATACAGCCTTCGCCCATGAGGCCGCGGTCATTCAGCATGTCGATCGTTGGCGTACGCCAGTCGCACACGTGGTAGGCAAAAAGTTTTCCCAGCTTCCCGCACCGGGCGATTTCCTTCTCAAGGGCGGGGTCCCACCAAAGGTGATAAACATCGACGGCCACGCCCACGAATGGCGACGCGATAGCTTCGCACATATCGTTTGCCTGCGCGAGCGTGTTGATCGCGGAGCGGGAATCCGCGTACATTGGATGTAGCGGCTCGATCGCGAGTTTCACTCCCGCCGCGATGCAGTCCGGCAAAACCGCCGCGATGCCTTCCTGGATTTGCTTGCGTGATTCAGAGAGTTTTTGTCCCGGAACTGCTCCGCACACGAGGACGATGAGTGGTGCGCCGAGCGCCTTGGCTTCGGCAATGGCTTTGCGGTTATCGTCGATCGCATTGCGGCGCTCCGTGGCGGAATAGCCCGGAAAAAATCCTCCCCGGCAGAGCGAGACGATGCTCAGTCCCTGATCGCGGATGCGCGCACCGGCCTGCGCCGGGTTGCGACCCGCGAGGGCGTCCCGCCACACCGTGATTCCCCTGACACCCGCCTTCGCATATTTCTCCGTCGCCACTTCCAAAGCCCAGGGTTTAGTCGTAATCGTGTGGATACAGAGTTTGTTGAGGTTTTGAAAGGGGAACGCGGAGAACATGGCGGGAGAGTTGAGGACTGGAAATCAGGCAGGAAGGCAGCCGAAGAAAGTGTAGTACGACTCGCCGCGGATGATCCGCTGCAAATGAAGTGCCGCTTCACGCAGGTGATAGTCACCCCACATACAAGCCTCGCCACACGGCACTTTCCGACCGGCAGGGATGTGATCCCAGCCATTCGGCCGATGATAAACCGAGTGAAGCAAAAGTCCCTGGTGACCGGCGGACGTGCCGAGATAAGGTTCCGCGAGCAAGGTGCGCATCGTCGTGAGACCGGCCTGCCAGTAGCGCCTGCCGTCCGGGTTATCCGTGCCGAGGTAACGTCCGAGGCGAAGCAGCCCCTGCACGCCGATCGCCGCAGCGGAACTGTCCACCGGTTCATGGTCGTTGAACGGTTCGGCGTTGCGCGCCCGCCAATCACCGAGCTTGTGCAACTGCGGAGCGCCACCGTCCCAATAGGGAATACCGTCGAGCGCGGTGTTTGCGATATACCAATCGCACGTGGCGCGGGCGCCTTTCAGCATGAGATCCCGGAATTTGGCTTTTCCACCCAGCGGCGCGAGCTCGCTTTCCGGGACCGTTTCGAGAAATTCCAACTCCTCCGCAAAACCCACCATCGCCCAAGCCAGGCCGCGCGTCCATGTGGTGAAGCCGGAGTATCCTTGTTGCGAATTCGGGCAGCGGAAGCGGCCGTCATTGGGATTGAAAACGGATTCATGCGCGGTGCGACCGCGCTCGTCGTAACTGTCGCGACCTTCTCCGTAAAAAATCGCGTACTTCGCGGTTGCCTCGATGTGCTGCAACGCCCGGTCGAGCAGGGAATGCGCCGCATCGTTTTCGCCCATCAATCGATGACCGAGCCGGTGCGCCACCATCAGAATTCGACAGGAACGGATCGTGTCGACGAACAGCGAATGCGGTCCGTTAAAAGAATAAATGTAGCCACCACCGCCGTTAATTTTTGCCCATCGCGACGCCTGCACGGCGCCCGATGCCTTGAGCGCGAGCTCACACAGGGCGATCTGATCGTCCGCTAATTTCTCCTCGCGCTGCAGGCGCAGCCAGTTGCCGTAGGTGCTGAGGTTATTGAACCCGTGATCGTGCACGCCGACGTGGCTGACGTGCGAGGCCATCCGCGCAACCGTGTATTTCTGCCCGCGACTCGCGAAGCTGGAGTCGCCAGTGGCATCGAACTGCAGCAAGTCGGAGCCATACAGAAATCCCTCCGTCCATTCCGTCCACCCGCGCGCGGTGTACCTGCCGTTGACCGTAAAGACCGGAGCGCCGCGCGCCGGATCGTAGTCGCGATGGGTGAGATTGAGTTTCTCGCCTGATACCTGCCAGAAATTTTCCAGGGCGGAGGCGAGTTCAACGGGCTTTAGATGGTCGTCGATGCGCATGGGGAATCAATCAGTAGCGTTTGTCTTTTCGAAGGTGGAGAATGATGAACTGCGAATCCGCGATCGCCTCATACGTGTGCTGCTGGATCGCGTCGAACTGGATGCTCTCGCCCGCGCCAAGCACGCATTGCTCGTGCGGCAGCGAGAGCCGAAGTTTCCCGGTCGTGACCCAGCACATTTCCGTGTCGTCGTGGTGAATCTCCGGCCGTGAAATCTTCGCGCCCGCCGGGGCCGACCCGAGCAGCGCAACCACATTGGCGTATTTCACCTGACGAAACTTAAAGTCGTCCGACCGGTGCGATTTTTCGTTCGAACGATGGGCGAGGGGAGATTCGGTCAGTGCGAGCAGGTCGGTCGCGCTCAAGCCAAACGCCCGCGACAGACGGTACAATGTATCGAGCTCGGCCGATTGCTGGTTTCGTTCCAGCTTCGAGATCACCGCGATCGAAACCCCGGAAGCCTTCGACAAATCCGCCAGCGTCATTTCGTGCTGGTCACGCAGACGGCGCAGGACACGAAAATCAAATTTCAGGGCGGGGTCAGACATTTCGAATACACTAAAAAATGAATCGATAATTAGTGTCAAAGATAATCATGAAATCCAGTAATTTTGCCCAAACTCTCCCGCTTTTCGATCCGTTTGAAATTTACAGCCCCGCCAACAAGGGCGGCTCATTTTCGTCGAAGGGCTTAACTGCCTTGGCTCTGGCCGACATTGCGGCCGCGTATTGTCGCTCGCCTTCCTGTCGACGCATTTCGCGATACTCGGCATCACCCGCCCAATAAATGAAGATAAACAAAATGCTCGTCAGCGGCCGGTTGAAGCAGAAAGCGGCAATCAGTGCGAACGATACCGCGAGTACCTTGCCGACCAGAGCGGCCCAATACGTTGCGTTGAGATGAGATGTTTGAGTCGCAAGCGCAGCCCGGAATATTCGACCACCATCCATTGGAAACACTGGAAGCAGATTGAACGTTCCCATCAATAAATTCGCCACGCATAGCTGGGTGACCAAGGTCGCAACTGAATACTCCGGAACTTCGTCCGGTCCAAAGACCGCCCGCCAGGCGAAGGGCAAAAGAATAGTCACCAGCGCGAAATTCACGGCAGGACCCGCGATCGTAATCAATAGTTCTTCAGAAGGTTTCTTTGGGATTCGGTCGAATTGCGCCATCCCACCAATCGGCAGCAGCAAGATGCGCGGCACCCGCACGCCGAACTGCCGCGCCGTAAGCGAGTGACCGAGTTCGTGCAAAACCACGCACACGAAGAAGGATAGGATCAGCGCCACGTTCCAAAACAAACCAATGACTCCGCCTCCGACCTTCCAACCCTCATAGCCGGCATACGCGAGCAGCAGCAGAAAGCTGCCGTGCACCGCGAGTTGGATGCCAAAGACTCGAAACAAGTTAATTGACCACCCGAGCATGGCGGATAATTAGAACCACGTTCTGGCAAAGCGCTAACACTATTCAAACCACATGGCCGATTCTCCCGTTGTTCCCACCATCCTCGTCGTCGACGACGACGCAGAGGTGCGTTATTCGCTCAATCGGGTGCTGTCTTCGCAACACTACAAGGTGATCGAGGCGCCGAGCGGCGAAGAGGGTGTCGCCGCGGTCAAACGTCAACCGCCCGACGTGGTGCTGCTGGATAATCGCATGACCGGCATCAGCGGGCTGGAAACCCTCCAGCATATTCGCTCAGCCAATCCGAAGCAGCTGGTCATTTTGATGACGGCGTATGGCACGGCGCAAACCGCGATCGAAGCAATGAAGTTCGGCGCCTTCGACTATGTCGTCAAGCCGTTCGACCCCGCGAAATTGATCGCGCTGGTCGAAAATGCGCTGCGCACGCAGGCTGACATCAAATCGGCAGGCGGGGTCCAGCCGGTCCTGAATTCCGAGGAACATAAAGAGGGGATCGTCGGCACGTCCGCGCCGATGCAACAGGTTTTTAAAATTATCGGCCAGGTCACGAGCAGCGATGTTACCGTGATGATTACGGGCGAGAGCGGCACCGGCAAGGAGTTGGTGGCCCGCAGCATTCACCGGCACAGCCACCGGAGCTCAAAGCCATTTGTCGCAGTGAACTGTTCGGCGATTCCGGAAAACCTGATCGAAAGCGAATTATTTGGTCACGAGCGCGGTGCATTCACGGGCGCCACGGCGCAACGCTTGGGTAAGTTCGAAGTCTGCGACGGCGGCACCATTTTCCTCGATGAGATCGGGGACATGACCCCGACAACGCAGACAAAAATTCTGCGCGTGCTTCAGGAGGGGGAAATCCAGCGCGTCGGCAGCTCGGAAACCCTCAAGGTGAATGTCCGTGTCCTCGCGGCGACGAACAAAAATCTCGAGGACCTCGTGCGCGAAAAGGAATTTCGCGAAGATCTTTATTATCGATTGAACGTCGTCCGCGTGCGCTTGCCCCCGTTGCGCGAACGCGTGGAAGACGTGCCTCAAATCGTCGATTTTTTTCTGCAGAGTTTTGCCAAGGCCAAAAAGGCCAAGGCCCGCAAAGTCTCGCCCGAAGCGCTCGCGATTCTCTGCCGGCACAACTGGCCGGGCAACGTGCGGGAGCTGGAAAACATGATCTATCGCAGCGCCGTGATCGCCCAGGGCGATACGATTCTGCCGAAGGATCTGCCGGACGAACTCCGGCTAAATATCGAGGCGCCAGCAAACGCGCCCGCCAGCTTGGACGCCCTCTACGATCAGCTCTACGCGCAACTCAAAGTGAGCAATCCGGAGGACATGATCGAGGTGGTCACCGAAGCTCTGACAGCGCGCGGCGCGGGGGCGGATTCAGCGGCCGCTGACAAGAAGGCTAAAAAGCCCGCGGTGAAAAAACGCTAGGCAGCGTTGAAATACGTGAAAGGTGGGCGTCGGTCTCCGCACCGACGCTGATCGTCGATGTGGAAATCGACCACCACCTCGTGCTCGCCTTGAAAAGTCCTTGGCGTGCGGCTACGTCTTGCGCCGCCACTCTGCTTACCGATCCGCGTAACCCTTCGGCTTGGCTTTGTGCCAGCGCCAGGCGGTTTCGACGATCGACTCGATCGAGCCAAACTTCGGTTTCCAACCAAGTTCAGTCTGGGCCCTCGTCGAGTTCGCAAAGAGTGCGGGCGGATCGCCCTCGCGGCGCGGGCCGTAGTTCACCGGGACCTTCAAGCCCGTCACTTTTTCCACCGCATCGATGACCTGCTTGACGGAGGTCGGCGTGCCCGTACCCAAATTATAGAAGAGCGCAGTGCCGGGCTCGGACAATTTGCTGAACGCCGCGATATGCGCGCGGCTGAGATCGTCCACATGGACGTAATCGCGCTGGCAGGTGCCATCCGGCGTGGGGTAGTCCGCGCCAAACACCTGCAGCGCAGGCCGCAACCCTTGCGCCGCACCGATCGCGAGTGGAATCAGGTGGGTTTCAGGATCGTGGTCTTCGCCGATCACGCCGTCCTCCGAAGCGCCCGCGGCGTTGAAATAACGGAACGCTGCAAAACTCAGGCTCTTGGCGTGGGCGAGGGCCTTCAGGGCGTTTTCCACGTCGAGTTTGGTCTGCCCATACGGATTGATGGGCTTCTGCGGCATCGTTTCGACGATCGGCAGTGAAGCCGGCACGCCATACGTCGCGCATGTGGAGGAAAACACGAACTTCTTCACGCCGTGCCGCAGCATGGCGTCGATGAGATTGTACGTGGCGGAGGTGTTGTTGAGATAATACTTTAACGGCGAGGTGACCGATTCGCCTACGTAGCAATAGGCGGCAAAATGCATCACCAGATCGATGCGCTCCTCGGCGAAAATCCGATCCAGCGCGGCCGGGTCGGCGAGATTGGCTTCCCGAAGCTTTACGCCCGACGACACCGCCCCACGGTGCCCGTACACGAAGTTATCGAGCACCACGGGTTCATGACCCGCAGCGATCAGTTGGCGAACGCAGTGACTGCCGATATATCCGGCTCCTCCAGCGACGAGTACTTTCATGTGCAGTCATTTATTGCTTTTGAATTTCCGATGGCTAGGCAAATTTACTCCTTTCCGAAAGAATGAAGCATTCCCGTATCGTAATCACAGGCGTTGGACTGACCGCTCCTAATGGAAACTCGCTGGCCGAGTTCCGGCAAAACCTGATGTCCGGTATCTCCGGTATCACGACAATTGATGTTCGTTACATGGGCCGGCATCCCGCCGGAATGTGCACGTTCGATCCGCTGAAATACCAGAAAAAGAAGGATGTTCGCATCGGCACGCGGGCGGGTGGCATCAGCATCTATTGCGCGCGCGAGGCCCTGGTCGACAGCGGGGTAAACCTCGATACGCGCGACAAAAGCCGCGTGGGAATTTATCTCGGCATCACCGAGCACGGCAACGTCGAGACTGAAAACGAGGTCTTCAATATCTCGCAGTTCAAATATGACACCAAGTTTTGGACGCATCATCACAATCCCCGGACGGTCGCCAACAACCCCGCCGGTGAAGTATCGCTGAATCTCGGCATCACCGGCCCGGCATACACGCTCGGGGCGGCATGCGCCGCAGGAAACGTAGGACTGATCCACGCCGCCCAAATGCTGCGACTGGGTGAGGTCGATTTTGCGCTGGCCGGCGGCGTCAGCGAAAGCCCGCAGACTTTCGGGATATTTGCCGGTTTCAAAAGCCAGAACGCCCTGGCCGCTCACGAGGATCCAAAGAAGGCCAGCCGTCCTTTTGACAAGGCACGCAATGGCATCGTCATTTCCGAGGGCGGCTGTGTTTACACCTTGGAACGTCTTGAGGACGCCCAGGCGAGGGGAGCGAAGATCTATGGCGAAATCGCCGGGTATTGCGTCAATTCAGACGCCACCGACTACGTGCTGCCGAACCCCGAGCGGCAGGCCGAATGCGTGCGCAAGGCCATCGCCCACGCCGGGATGACCGTCGAGGACATCGATTTGGTCAACACCCACGCTACCTCCACGCCCCAAGGCGATATTCAAGAATGTCTGGCCATTGCCGAAGTATTTAAAAACCGCAGCACTCCGCCGTACATCAACAACACCAAGAGCTTTATCGGCCACACTATGGGAGCCGCCGGCGCCCTCGAACTCGCCGGCAATTTACCAAGCTTTAACGACCTCATGATTCATCCGACCATCAATGTCGATAACCTGGACCCCCAATGCGATATTCCGGGCTTGGTGATTAACCAGCCCCAAGCCGCAAAACGGGTTTGCGCTATCCTCAATAATTCTTTTGGTATGTTGGGCATTAACTCGACCTTGATCATCAAGCGTTTCGCTGCCTAAAACACCATCGCCACCACATGACGAAAGATAACTGCAAGAAGCTGGTCATCGATATCATTTCTGACATCGCACCGGACGAAGATTTGAGCGCCATCAAGCCGGAGGTCCGTCTCCGCGACCAGCTCCAGCTCGATTCCATGGACTTTCTCGATATCGTCATGGAACTGCGCAAGCGTCATGGCATTGAGGTTCCCGAAGCCGACTACGGTCAACTCGCGTCGCTGGAAAGCTGCGCCGAATACCTGACCCCGAAGTTCGTCGCCAAGGGTTGAACCGGGTTTTGTCCGGCGACGGGGAGGTCGCCACTGCATGAAGGACTCCCATTACGACGTAGCCATCATCGGCGCCGGCATGTCCGGTTTGGCCGCAGGTATTCGCCTGGCTCATTTCGGCCGCAAGGTGTGCATCTTCGAACGCCACAATGCGCCCGGTGGCTTGAACAGTTTTTATAGCATCGCCGGCCGCAAGTACGATGTCGGATTGCACGCTTTGACGAACTACGTGGCGCCAGGAGTCAAAGGGACGCCTCTCGGCAAACTGTTGCGGCAGCTCCGCATCGAACGCGAGGAATTCGCGCTCTGTCCGCAGAAGCAGTCGCGCATCGCCTTTCGCGATTGCTCGCTGAAATTCACGAATGATTTTGCGGTGCTCGAATCCGAGGTCGCGGCCCAATTTCCCGGGCAGGCCGATGGATGGCGCGCACTCGTTCAGGCGATCAAAGCGTACGACGATGTCTCGCTGGGTGCGACGCCGGTGTCCGCCCGCGAAGTCGTTTCGCGACACGTGAACGATCCGTTGCTGATCGACATGATTTTCTGCCCGCTGATGTATTATGGCAGCGCACAGGAACGTGACATGGAGTTCGGGCAGTTCGTGATCATGTTCAAGGCGCTGTTCCTCGAGGGATTTGCCCGTCCGCTCGACGGCGTGCGAGTGATCATCCGCGTGTTGTTGGAAAAATTCCGCCAAGCCGGTGGAGAACGCCGGATGAAATGTGGCGTGGAACAGATCATCGAAGAGCAGGGCAGGGCGGCGAAGCTCGTTTTAGACTCGGGCGACGAAATCACGGCGACGCAGGTCATTTCCTCCATCGGTTTCGCCGAAACCATGCAGCTGTGTTTGCCGCCACAAACCGAGGCCGCCGAAAAAAATACCGGAGCGCTTTCCTACGCGGAAACGATCAGCGTGTTCAATCGCGCGCCGGCCGGATGGGGCTGGAGCGAAGACACCATCATCTTCTTCAACGACTCCGACCGCTTCGATTATTCCCAAGCCCGCGATCAGGTCGACCTCCGCAGCGGCGTGATCTGCTTCCCAAACAATTTCGACTACGGTGACCGGCATTTATCGGAAGGACTTTTCCGCGTCACGGCTCTGGCCAACTATGACCTTTGGGCCCATCTGCCGGAGGAGACCTACCAGGCGGACAAACGCCGCTGGTTTGACAGGATCACGCGCAGCGCGCGACGCTTTCTGCCGGCGGTGGACGATGCGACGCTGACCCAAGCTCAGATTGCCACCGATATGTTCACGCCACGAACCATTCGCAAATTTACGGGCCATCTGAACGGTGCGATCTACGGCGCGCCGCACAAGGTTCGCCATGGCCGTACGCATCTGCAAAATTTGTATCTGTGCGGCACGGACCAGGGATTTCTTGGTATCATCGGCGCAATGCTAAGCGGTATTTCGATGGCTAACTATCACGTGCTGCAGGGCAGTACGGCGCGCAGTTGAAACAAGCCCGGCTTTTCCACGGGCTTTAACCTTGCTGGCCGTTCGCCGGCTCCTATTTCACTTGGACCATGAATCCAGCAAAGCTCGTCGGTATTGGCTTGGTGATTATTGTCCTGGTGATCGCGGGGTCCCAGTCGACTTATGTCGTGGATCCCGGATTTCGCGGCGTGGAGGTGACGCTCGGCAAAGTGAGCCCGGACTTTAAACCGGAAGGTTTTGGCAGCAAAACGCCCTTCGTCACGCACATCGTTTCGGTGCCGATCCGGCAACTGACGAATGGGCTGAACACCGAGTGCTATTCGTCCGACTTGCAACAGGTGTCCGTGGCATTGCGAGTGCTCTATCGCATCCCCGAATCATCGGTGGTTAAAATCTATAAAGAGTATTCGGGCGACCCCTTCGAGAGTTTGATCGCACCGCGCGTGCAGGAGGCGCTCAAGGAAGTAACCGCTTTGCAGAGCGCGGAGCAGATCGTGAAGAAACGTGAGGACGTGAAGGTCAAATCACTCGCTGCCGCGCGCGAAAAAATCGGCAGCATTCTCAATCTCGAAGACCTCGTGATCGAAAACATCGTGCTTTCAAAGGAGCTCGAGACTGCGATCGAGTCCAAGATGGTGCAGGAGCAGGAAGCGGCCAAGGCACGCTTCACCCAGCAGAAGGCGCAGATTGAAGCCGACACCGCGATCATTCGCGCCAAGGGCGAGGCGGAAGCCATCCGCATTCGCGCGGAAGCGATCAAGGACAATCCCGGTCTGATCCAACTACAGATCGTGGAAAAGTGGGACGGCCGCTCACCGTTGGTGATTGGCGGCGGAGGCGGAGAATCGGGCGGTGCAAATATTCTGCTGCCGCTTAATCTGCCGGCCGCCGGTGCCTCGAAAAAGTAATGCCCAACCGGCGAATCATCGCATTTTTTATCGCGTTCCTGATTTTGGGCGCGCTGTGCCTCTTGTTTCCGCGAATGCTGGCATTTGTGGAGCTGGCTTCGCGTGAGTTGCGTTACTTGTGGTGGCTGATTCTCATCGCCGCCATCGGCGTCTGGCTGGTCTTTTTTGCGAAGCCGAAGAAATAGCGCGTTATCTGGTCAGGTTTTCTTAAGCCGTAGGTTGCGAGCTTCCACCCGCAAGGCCTGTCATCGCCGAACAGGTCGGAGGCCTCGCCATCGTCATCCTGAGTGCAACGAAGGATCCATGGGATTGCAGGCCGGTGGGAACATGAATCCTTCACGGCGTTCAGGGTGACAAACATCGAGAAGCATCCCGTTGCACCTGGATTTCCCCTCTAAAATTCCCCATTGCTCTTTGTGAGGCGCCAAACTTACTTGGGCGATCCATGGCTTACGACTGGCTCAAAGGAATTTCAGATCACTATGATGTAGTGGTGATTGGCAGCGGACTCGCCGGTCTGACCGGGGCCAACACGCTGGCCAAATGCGGCCACAAAGTGCTTTTGCTGGAACACCATTACCAGTTGGGCGGCCTGGCGACGTGGTTTACCCGCAAAGGCGGTCATATCTTCGATATCTCGCTCCACGGTTTTCCGATCGGAATGATCAAGTCGGTGCGGAAATATTGGAGCCAGGACATCGCCGATTCGATCGTTCAGCTCAAGGGGATCCGGTTCATCAATCCCCAGTTCCAAATCGATACGACCTTCGACCGCGAAGACTTCACGCGCCTCTTGACCGATCACTTCAAGGTTTCCGCTGAGACGGTCGAGCGGTTCTTCACCGATCTGCGGGCGATGAATTTTTACGACAACAACACGGAGACGACCGGCCAGATGTTTGACCGGTATTTTCCAGGACGCGATGACGTGAAGCGGTTATTGATGGAGCCGATCGCGTACGCAAATGGCTCCACGCTCGATGATCCGGCGATCACGTTCGGAATCGTTTTCTCAAACTTCATGAGCAAAGGCGTCTACACATTCCGCGGTGGTTCGGATGTGCTGATCCGGAAGATGTCCGAGGAGCTCAAGAAAAACGGCGTCGAAGTGCGCAAGCATGTCGTGGTGGAAAAAATTCTCACCGAGGAACGGGACGGAAAAAAACACGTGGTGGGCGTAGTGGCCAACGGCAGAACCATCCGGTGCGAAACGGTGCTCTCGAATTCGAACATCAAGAATACCGTTCTGAAAATTGCGGGGGAAGAAAATTTCACTCCGGAATTTGTCGCCGAAACCAGGGCGGTGCGGACGAACACGAGTTCCTGCCAGGTTTATCTGGGGATCAAAAAAGGAGAGTCGATTCCCCACATTGGGGATCTGGTGTTCACCTCGGAATCCCCGAAATTTTCCAGCACGGAACTGGTCGATCTGCACACCACCAGTCGCACGTTCTCCGTTTATTATCCCGACACGCGCCCGGGTTCGGACCGTTATACGGTCGTGTGCTCGCTCAACTCGACCTACGACGCATGGAATCAGCTTTCCGACGAGGACTATGCCAGACAAAAGGAGCGACTGATCGAGGAGTCGATCATCGCTTTGGAAAAATATATTCCCGATGTGCGGGGGAAGCTCGGCTGGACTGAAGCCGCGACTCCGCGGACGATCGAGCGCTACACGCGCCACTGGTCGGGCACGTCCTTCGGAACCAAGTTTGAAGGCCTGAAGGTGTCGATGGACCTGCCGAATCAGTTACCAGGGTTGTATCACGCTGGTTCCGTCGGCATCATCATGTCTGGCTGGCTCGGCACGATTAATTATGGTGTAATTGTCTCCAATCAAATGGACAAATTCCTCGCTCAGAAAAAGCGAGCTGCGGCGGAAACCGTGGGCACCTGAGCAGGAACGACGCGCCCCGATGACGATCAACCATTCAGTCCATGTAGGAACGGCTTTACGCCGCGATCAGCGTTCCCAATCGCGGGGTAAAGCCGCTCCTACACCGCTCTGTGCGATTCAAATTTCCTTTCGTGTAATTTCGTTTGTTTCGTGGGCAACCCTCTGACGCCGATCCAATGAACCAAGTCACCCAGCTCATTCCGCATCGTCCGCCGTTTCTGTTCGTGGACGAAATCGTTTCCCAAACCGACCAGTCGCTCGTGGCCAAGCGCACGTGGCGGGCCGAGGAGGATTTTTATAAGGGCCATTATCCCGGTGCACCGATCACGCCGGGCGTTTTGCTTTGCGAGTCCGTTTTTCAGACCGGAGCCTTGTTGCTGGCCCAGAAGTTTTCCACGTCGGGCAAACCAGACGGGGTGCCGCTGTTGGCCAAGGTTGAAAATGTTCGTTTCCGCAATCCCGTGTATCCCGGCGACACGACGATGATCGAAGTGAAAATCAATGAAACCGCGGGTGGTTTTTACATGATGACCGGAAACATCAAAAGCGCCGACAAACGCATTTTGAGCGTGGATTTCTCGGTGGCTTGGAAAACCCCCGAAAAAACCGCATGAGCGACTTTCTCAACGTTGCCGGAAAGAACTTCCTCGTGATGGGCGTGGCCAATCGCAAAAGCGTGGCGTGGCACATCGCAAAATCCCTCGAAGAACAGGGCGCCAAAGTCATCTACAGCGTGCGCTCGGAGGCGCGGAAAAAATCGCTGGAAACACTATTGGCCGGCAAACCGGTTTTTTTGTGTGACGTCGAGGAGGAGGGCGCCTGCGCGAAGCTCGCGGCCGAAATCGCGGCGGCCGGACTCGCCCCCCTGCAAGGAGTAGTGCATTCGATCGCGTTCGCCAATTACAGCGAGGGCTTCAAAGCGTTTCACGAAACCAAACGAAAGGATTTCCTCCAGGCGAACGCCGTCTCGGCGTTTTCGTTCGTCGAACTGGCCAATGCGCTAAAACCCCATCTGGCGCGAAATGCGTCGGTCATCACGATCGGAATTTCGTCACTGACCGTGACGCCCGATAATTATGGTTACATGGGACCGATCAAAGCGGCGCTGGAATCGGCCGCGCGATTTTTGGCCAAATCGTTCAGCGCCGACACCGAGGTTAGATTCAATGTTGTCGGTGCAGGGCCGTTGAAAACAAGTGCGTCCGCCGGCATTCCCGGATATATCGAAAGTTATCTGTACGCGGAGAAATTGACTTTCCGAAAACGAAATCTGGAAACGCAGGAAGTCGCCAACGTCGCAGTATTTTTATTGAGCGAGCGCAGCAGTGGCATCAACGGCGGAACGTTGGTGGTGGACGCTGGACTGGGCAGTAATTTCTTCGACAAGGACATCATCCGACTGGCGATGAGGCCGGATAATCCGCCGGCGAAACCGGCGTGAATTCCAAATCGCAAATTCAATGGCTAAAGGACTAGAAATTGATGGGATCCCTCCGGTGGTCGTCGGTCTCCGCACCGACGATCGTCGCCGGCATGGAAATCGGCCACCAGCCGCTTTAGTGTGTTCTTCCCCGGCATGAAATTCCGGCACGCCTGCATCGAATCACTGACGGCGGTCTTGCCCGACGAAATCTGGTCGTCGGCGGAAATCGAACAACGACTGAGACCGGTTTATGAGCGGCTGAAATTGCCGGAAGGGCGCCTCGAGCTCATGACGGGGATCAAGGCGCGTCGCATGTGGGCCGCCGGAACTCGTCCGTCCGATGCCAGTGCCGCGGCCGGGAAAGCAGTACTGAAGCATTCGGCATTCAAACCGGACCAGATCGAAGCATTCATTCACTGCGCGGTATCTCGCGACATGCTAGAGCCGGCCACCGCGTCGTTTGCCCATCACAAAATTGGCTTGGGACCGCGCGCGCAGGTCTTTGATTTGTCCAACGCCTGCCTGGGTTTCCTGAACGGTTTGGTCACGCTTGGGGCGATGATCGATGCCGGACAAATTCGCTGTGGCATGGTTCTCGCCGGCGAGAACGGGCGGCCGCTGGTGGAGCAAACGCTGCAACAACTCCTGAACCCCGCGCTCAGCCGAAATGACATCAAGCCGTTCTTTGCGAATCTCACCATTGGTTCCGGAGCGGTCGCCGCGCTCGTGTGTCACGAAGATCTTTTGCCCGCAGGAAACCCCAAGCATCGCTTGATTGCCGGGGCGCACTTGGCCGCAACGCAACACAGCGAACTTTGCCAGGGCGATATGGCGGACGGCGGACTGCAGATGCAAACTGATTCCGAGCAGTTGCTGCTCGCCGGCGTGCAGGTGGCGCTCGACACGTGGAATCTCTTTGAAAAGGAAACCGGTTGGCAGCGACAAACCCCGAGCCGCTTCATTTGCCACCAAGTCGGCAGCACGCATCGACGCAAGCTCTACGAAACGGTGGGATTGGATTTAAGCCGTGATTTTTCGACGTTTGAAACGCTTGGGAATACGGGTTCCGCCGCGCTCCCCACGGCGCTTGCACTGGCCGTGGAACAAGGCGCGGTGAAAGCCGGCGACAAAGTCGCGCTGCTCGGCATCGGCAGCGGCATCAACAGCCTGATGCTCGCGGTGGAATGGTGAACCCGCAACGGCACGTAACTAACCACGGATTTCACGGATGACCACGGATTCAGAATTGGTCCACGAAACACACGAAAGGGCTCGAAATGGAACGGTAGGAGCGGCTTTACGCCGCGATCAAAACGCACAATCGCGGCAGAAAGCCGCTCCTACAAATAGAAATTACGGACCACTTTCATCTGTCTCAATTTCACGTCTATTCGCGTGTTTCGCGGGCCACCTTTGCCTCGCGTCTTAATATGCCGATTTCGATTCCCGACTGGCTGCGCCCGTTATATCCATTCGAACCAAAACGGTTCGATACTGGCCGGGGCGTGATGAGTTACCTGGACGAAGGACAGGGCGACGAGGCGGTCGTGATGGTCCATGGCAATCCGACTTGGTCGTTTTATTATCGGAACCTGGTGCTCGGATTGCGCGATCGGATTCGCTGCATCGTGCCAGATCACATTGGCTGCGGATTGTCGGACAAACCGCAGGATTTTAACTATACGCTCGCTGAGCACGTCAAAAACCTCCGGGCACTACTCGACAGCCTGAAGCTGCGTAAGATTCATCTGATCGTTCACGATTGGGGTGGTCCGATTGGCTTGGGCACCGGGTTGCTCAAACCGGAACAGCTGGAACGGGTGGTAATTCTGAACACCGCTGCGTTTGCCGACACCATCGTTCCTGCGCGCATTCGTCTGTGCCGGGCACCGTTGATCGGCGAAATCCTTGTCCGGGGATTTAACGGCTTCGCGTGGCCCGCCACGTGGATGTCCGTCTCCAAGCCGCTGCCTCCGGAAGTGGCGCGAGGATTCATTTATCCGTACAATAACTGGGCCAACCGCATCGCCACGCACCGTTTTGTAGTCGATATTCCCAGTGGTAAAGGAACGGCGGGCGATCGAGCATTGGCGGAGGTCGAATCGAAGCTCGAACTGCTCAAGGCGAAACCCGTCCGCGTCCTATGGGGCGGAAAGGATTTCTGTTTCAATCGCCATTACTACGACCGTTGGTGCCAGATGCTGCCGCAAGCCCGAGCAGACTATCTTGAGTCCGCCGGACATTACGTGTTGGAAGACGAACGGGAAAAGTGTCTCCAGGAAATCCGTTCGTTTATTTTGAGCTGAGCATCCGTCGTAGTTGCAGGGCGTTTTTGACGGCATTGCCGTGGTGATCGTTGTCGAAATAGATCCAGGCTTCCTGCGCGCCTGAGGCGAGAATACGGTCTTTCCATATTCGTAATTCCCCGGCCGTGTAGTTATGCCGGTACCAGCGTGATTTTCCGTGAAGTCGGAAATAGGCCGTGGGCTGGTCTGTTGGAAAATCCTCTGGCAATCGGGGAGCGCTGATCGCGCAAAACGTGATCCCGCGTTCCCGTAACGCCGCATAAACTTTATTCTGCCACCAGCTCTTATGGCGGAATTCGACGACGCTTCTTCGCGCCGGATCGAGCGAGGCGACGACCAACTTCAGCCGTGCGGCCGAATATTTGAAGCTCGGCGGGAATTGAAAGAGAAAGCATCCCATCTTTTCCTGCAGGACGTCCGCAATGCCGTAGAACTCGACAATCAACCGCCGACAGCCCGTAAGGCGTTTTTCGTGAGTAATGCGCTGGTTTACTTTGACGGTATAGCGAAAGCCCGGTGGGGCGTCACGATACCAGCGCCGGACTGTGGCCGGCTTGGGCCAGCGATAAAAAGGGGCGTTGAGCTCCACGGTGCGGAATACATTCGCGTAATAGGCGAACCAATTTTTGGTTTCGACTTCCTGCGCGGGATAAAAAATTCCCCGCCAATGCGAATAAAACCAACCGGAACATCCCACATGTATTTCCACGCAAATTTAGTCTGCGGAGAACGTAATCCAGTTCCTCAGCCAAAACAGGGAAGCGTGGTCATTTGAAGCCAGCAAATCAGTTGGGGTCGTCTCATAATACGCATTTTCGTATTATAGACATAATGTATATTGTGCGATAGACATAGCATTTTCAGTACGTCCACCAAACACCGCGAAGACTCTTATACCATTACAGGTAGTGCGACCGAGCAACTTCCTCGTTACTTCGCCGGACCCCAGCGGCTCGTCAGCGGATAATAGATAAACAGCGGTCGGCCGACGACATCCTTCTCGGGGACGAATCCCCAGAAACGACTGTCGGAGCTGTTGGGCGAATTATCGCCCATGGCGTAATACGAATGCCCGGGCACTTTCACGGTTTCGCCGAAACTCAACATGCCATCGGCCGTGTAGCCGGGATAAAGTCCGTCTTTGCGGGAGTTTTTCGCGAAGGCTTCAGCCCCATCGATCGGCTTTCCGTTGCGGTAAAGCTGGCCGTCTTTGTTATCCAACGCCACTGGCTCCCCATCGGTCGCGGCTTTGGCGGGCTTTCTCACTTCAAGCGTATCGCCCGGCTCGCCGACCAATCGCTTGATGTAATATTGCTCGATCTGATTTCCCGCCTGATCCGTCATCCGCGGGCTGTGAATATTCTGCGTCCGAAAGACAAATCCCGAGCCAACGCTGGGCGGAAAGAAATTGTACGTGAACCGGTCCACAAACAGCAGATCGCCCGTGAGAATGTCGAAAGACAAAATCTGTTCACCACGCTTCACTTTCTTCCCAAGCGGAATCCAGTTGGTCCGAGCCTCATATTGATGGCCGCCTTGCTGGATCAACATCGTCGACTGCTCGATGTGGCCGGTCGAACGAGCCACTTCGGCCAGTGTTAATTCCAACCCGTTACGACTGCCTTTGAAAAAGGCGTCCCGGAGCAGCCGGTTGAAATCAAATTCAGCAGGAACCGTGATTCGAGTTATCTCGCCGCCGACGGAAAAGGCGAATTCCTTCATCGCCGACGGAAACACGACCATGCTCCGACCGGACTTCTCGGAATAAAGCGGCATCATGTATTGGACGTTGCCGTACGCCGCGATATAAACATCGCCATCCGCGGGAGCTGTTATCGTGTAATTCGTCGCGCCCAAAGTCGCCAGTCGGGCGATTTTGCGCGCCACTCCAGGCTCTTCTCCCTTCTGAAAAATTTCCGCCGTCATCCCATAATAGGTCGGCCACATCGAGTTGGTCGGGATCTTGAACGGCTGGACGAAATACGCACGCAGACCGAGAATCACGATGGCCGCGACGAGGAAGAATTCCACGTTTTCCACGATCGACGACATGGGATAAATTCTCCCGCCGGTGTCGCGCAAAACCCCCTCCAACGATTCCACCGACATCTTCAGTTTGCTGGCGTCCGCTTTTTCCTTCAGCCGCGATTTCACTTCACCCGCTGCGGCGCTGAGTTTTGCCAGTTGGCCGTCGTTCAGCTGGTCGCGACGGTATTTATAGACCCGGTCAGCTACCTCGAGCCAGTTCTCCGCATTCTGGCGCATCTTTTTCTGTTCGGAGTAAAGAAAGCTGAACACGGGATTGGTTGGGTTCTGGTTAGTTGTTAGTCTTCAAAACCTGAATGAAGGCATCTGGTGGGATCGAAACTTTGCCGATAAGTTTCATCTTCTTTTTGCCCTCCTTCTGCTTGTCGAGCAACTTCCGTTTGCGGGAAATATCGCCGCCATAGCACTTCGACGTAACGTCCTTGCGCATTTCGCGCACATTGTCGCGGGCGATGATTTTGCCCCCGATGGCCGCTTGCACCGCGACTTTGAACATCTGTGGCGGGATGATATCTGCGAGCTTCTCGCAGAGCGCCCGCCCCTGCCCTTCGGCTTTCGTTCGATGCACAATGCTGGCGAAAGCATCCACGGGGTCGGCATTCACCAGGATTTCCATCTTCACGAGATCGGACGCGCGGTACTCACCGAGTTCATAATCCATCGAACCATACCCTCGCGTGATGCTCTTCAGGCGATCGTTGAAATCGACGAGAATTTCATTCAGCGGCAGCGTACAGGTCAGCATTACGCGCGATCCGTCGAGCGTATCGGTGTGATCGCAGGTCCCGCGTTTCTCCATGATCAACGCCAGGATATCGCCCATGAATTCGTTGGGAATATGGATCGCGGCCTTGATCGTTGGCTCGGAAATTTCCTCGATGCTCGCGGGATCCGGCAAATTGATGGGATTGTCGATGTCAATGACATCTCCGCCATGCTTCTTCACCTTGTACACCACGCTTGGATAGGTGGAGATGATCTCGACGTCGTACTCGCGGCGGATGCGTTCCTGCACGACTTCCATGTGCAGCAAGCCGAGGAAACCGCAGCGGAAACCAAAGCCCAAGGCCACGGAACTTTCGCTCTGATAAACCAGCGACGAGTCGTTCAAGCGGAGTTTGCTGAGCGCGACCTTGAGTTTCTCGTAGTCATCGGACTCCAGCGGATAAAGTCCGCAATACACCATAGGCCGGACTTCCTTGTAACCCGGCAGCATCTCGGCGGCGGGTTTGTTGGCGTGGGTAACCGTGTCGCCGACTTTGATTTCCTCGACAGTTTTGATGTTGCTGACGATGTAACCCACATCGCCTGGCCCGAGTTCCGGGCACTTCATCATGCCCGGGTGAAACATGCCGACTTCCTTGATTTCGGATTTTTGGCCCGAACTCATGAGCATCATCATTTCGCCGGCTTTGAATCGTCCGGAAAATACCCGCACATGCGAAATCACGCCGCGATAAGCGTCGTATTTCGAATCGAACACCAGCATGCGGGTCGTCGGATAATCCGTCCAGCGCGGCGGCGGCACGCGCGTCACCACCGCTTCCAAAATATCCTGAATGCCGATGCCGGATTTGCCGCTGGCGAGAATTGCTTCCTCAGCCGGAATCGTCAGGATGTCCTCGAGCTGGCGCATGCACAGTTCGAGATTGGCGCTCGGCAAATCGATTTTGTTGATGACCGGGATGACTTTCAGTCCCTGGTTGAACGCCAGATGCGCGTTCGCGACGGTCTGCGCTTCGACGCCTTGTGAGGCATCGATCAAGAGCAGCGCGCCTTCACACGCGGCGAGCGAACGCGACACCTCGTAGGCGAAGTCCACGTGCCCGGGCGTATCCATCAGGTTCAGCTTGTACGTCTGACCGTCCTTCGCCGGATAATTCATCGTCACCGGGTGCATCTTGATCGTGATGCCGCGCTCCTTCTCGAGGTCCATCGAGTCGAGGTGCTGTTCGGTGAGCACGCGCGCCGCGATCGTGCTGGTGAATTCCAGCAAACGATCGGACAGCGTCGTTTTGCCGTGATCGACGTGCGCGATGATACAAAAATTGCGAGTTAGAGGAGCGTCTTTCACTTAGGCGGGAAGAATACAGAGGTTGCCCACGAAACACACGAAAAGGCGCGAAAACGGAGACGCACTGGCAGACAAAACCAAGAGATTGTCTCTTGCGGTTTGGTCAGCGCATTTCTTCCAAAGGCTTTTCCCGGGTGAATTCATTTCGTGTTAATTTGTGCGTTTTGTCGGCTGAAAATCAGAGCGGCTTGGCCTAGACGGGAATATCAGAGAATTCGGCAAAGCTTTTGATGACCCAGGATTTTTCGGTGCGGCGCGCCATGCCGGCGAGCACTGCTCCCGGGCCGCATTCCCAGAATTCGGTCGCGCCGGCGGCCGCGCAATTGCGCATGCAGTCTTCCCACAACACCGAAGACACCACCTGCTTCACCAAGGCCTCGCGGATCTGGTTGGGTTCACTAACCACCTGCCCGGTGGTATTGCTGAACACGGTAAACTTCGGGCGGTTGAACGGAATGTTGGCGAGATAAGCCGCAAACTCCGCGCGCGCCGGCTCCATCAATCGGCTGTGATAGGCACCCGCAACGTTCAACGGCATGACCTTTTTCACGCCCCGATCTTTTGCCGCCGCCACCGCCGCGGCGACTTTGTCTTTCTCGCCGGAAATAATGATCTGTCCCGGGGCGTTGAAATTCGCCGCCTCAATGTCGAACTCCTTGCAGAGTTCGTAGACCTTGGCGCGGTCCTCACCAATCACCGCGGCCATACCGCCAGTCGTTTTTTCGCAAGCCTGCTGCATGAGCCGGCCGCGCTCGGCGACCACTTTCAAGCCAGTGACAAAATCGAAGACGCCAGCCGCGGTCAACGCCGTGACTTCCCCGAGGCTGAGACCCATCGCGTAGTTCACTTCCGGCAGCTTTTGCGTCTCTTTCAGCGCGGCAACAATCGCCAGACCGTGAACAAACAACGCCGGTTGGCAGACTTTGGTCTGCGTGAGCTCGGTCTCCGGGCCTTCGTGGCTGATTTTCTTCAAATCCCAGCCAAGAATCTGGCCGGCTTGATCATACAAATCCCGGGCTGCCGCCGAGCCTTCATAGAGCGATTTGCCCATGCCCACTTTTTGGGCGCCTTGTCCTGAGAAAATAAGAGCCAGTGCCATCGGATTAAAGGGTCGGTTAAACCGACCGAACGACCAAAAACCAAGCCCTAAAATCGGTTTAATTTAAGCGATTTTCGCGATCATCCTGTAATCTTAAACAATCAGACCATCAATTGCCTGTGCAGTTCAGCACATAAGGTGTCAGGGCGGGTTGAACAACTTCAATGCGGAAGGTAGGGCGGGACCGCTGGGCCCCCCGCGAATCAGCCTACGACGGGCCCAGCGGTCCCACCCTCCCCGTCCACCGATTACGATTTAAAGAAAATGCCCTTCAAATTCATCTCGAGCGCAGGCGGATTCGGCGAGAAACGCAGGCCGTCAGCCTTGCTGATCTTGCCTTCCTTGATGAGGCGGTAGAGGTCCTTGTTGAAGGACTTCGATCCCTGGTCGCTGCTCGATTCCAGGAGCTGCTGAATCTTGTCGAAATGTCCGTCGAGAATCAGGTTTCGCACCGTCGCATCGGCCACGAGGATTTCGTGCGCCGCGAAGCGACCGCCGCCTTCCAGCGCCGGAATCAGTTTCTGACAGATAAAGCCGCGAATCGAACCGGCGATTTGCCGGCGCGCCTGTACGATTTGATCGGGCGGGAAAAACTCAAAAATACGCGTCAATGATTGCGCCACGGTGGCGGCGTGCATCGTGGAGAAGACCAAGTGACCGGTTTCCGCGGCGGAGATGGCGGTTTCGAAGGTCTCCTTGTCGCGCATTTCACCAATCAGGATGATGTCGGGGTTCTGACGCAACACGGACTTGATCGCCATTTCGAAGTTCGGCACGTCCAAACCGATTTCACGCTGCTGAAAGAGCGATTTGTCATCGCTGAAAGTGTATTCAATCGGGTCTTCGATCGAGACGACGTGCTTGTCGAGATTTTGGTTAATCCAGTTCAACATCGCCGCCATCGTGGAACTCTTACCGGATCCCGTCGCGCCGCAGACGAGAAGAATTCCGTCCTTTGATTGGGCGAGCTTGATCAAAATTTCCGAATCGATCTTCAGTTCGTCGAAGGTCGGCGGACGGCTCTTGATGTGACGAAAAACGATGCTGACCAGCCCCCGCTGGTGAAACGCATTGACGCGAAACCGGCCGATATCGTCGGCGGAGTACGCAAAGTCGACTTGGGCGTCGCGCTCCCAATTGGTACGAAAAATCTGGGGAACGTGCTCGTCCACGAAGGATTGGGCGTGTTCGCACGAAATCGGGTCCATTTCCACCGGCCGCAAGCGTCCCCCGATCCGGAGATAACCCGGCTTTTCCGACTTAATAACGACGTCGCTCGCCCCGCTGTCGACCGCCAGTTTGAGCAGATCGTTAACAATTTCGGTGTGAAGTGTATTACTCATGGGGTTTTTTGCGTAAACCGGCTTGAAAGCTGTGCTTGAGCTACTGTGTAATTACCTCTCGTTCAGTTCAAGGTAACATTCGGTAACAAACTCATGAAACGCCGCAGTATCTTCACAGGCACCTACACCGCCCTCGTCACCCCTTTCAAGAATGGTGCCGTCGCTTTCGACGAGCTCCACCGCTTCATTGAATTTCAGATCAAAGGCGGCGTCGATGGTCTGGTTCCGGTGGGTACCACGGGAGAATCGCCGACCGTCGACAACGCGGAACACCTCGCGATCATTCGTTCCACCGTCGAGGTCGTGCGCGGACGCGTGCCGGTGATTGCCGGCACGGGTTCCAATTCCACCAAGGAGGCGATCGACATGACCAAGGCCGCCGACAAAGCGGGCGCCGACGGCATGCTGCTCGTTGCGCCGTATTACAACAAGCCGACGCAGGAAGGCATGTTTCAGCATTTCAGCCGGATTGCCGACGTCACGGACAAGCCGCTGATGCTTTATTCCATCCCCGGCCGCTGTGGCGTGGAAATCGGTGTGGGCGTGATCGAGCGTCTGCGCGCGAAGTATCCGCACGTCGCACACATCAAGGAATCCGGCGGCAGCGTCGATCGCGTCGACCAGATTCTCCAGGCTCTTGGCGATTCCATCACGGTGCTCAGCGGCGACGACAGCCTGACGATTCCCTTCATGTCGGTCGGCGCCAAAGGCGTCGTGAGCGTGGTGTCGAATTATTTCCCGAAGGAAGTCACCCAGCTCACCCATCACGCGCTGGCGGGTGATTTCCGCAAGGCCGGTGCGCTCCATCGCAAGCTCTATCCCGCCTTCAAGACGTTCTTCATCGAATCCAATCCTGCGCCGATGAAGGCTGCCCTGGCCAAGGCCGGTCGCATCAGTTCTGAAGAAGTGCGTTTGCCCCTCGCCTCGATGGGCGCGGCCAACCGCAAGGTGCTTTTCGATACCCTCGCCGCCCTGCGCGCTTAACCTCATGTCGCTGAAAATTCTTCTCAACGGATCGCGTGGCCGCATGGGCCAGGCGATCGCCGACGCGACGGCGGACATGAATGCGACGATCGCCGCCGCGACCGATGCCGGCGACAATCCCGCGGCGCACATTGGCGCGGCTGATGTCGTGATCGATTTCAGTTCGCATCACGCCACCCGTTCGCTGCTCGAACTCGCGATCGCCCGGCAAAAACCCATCGTGATCGGCACCACCGGCCACGCCGCCGCGGACAAACAGCAGCTGCTGCAACTCGCCGCGAAAGTGCCGTGTGTTTGGGCGGGAAATTTCTCGGTCGGCGTAAATCTTCTTTTCGCCCTGACCCGGCGCGCCACGGCGATTCTGGGCAGCGACTACGACACCGAGGTCGTGGAGATGCATCATCGCTTCAAGAAAGATGCTCCGAGTGGCACGGCAGCCCGGCTGCTCGAAATCATCCTTGAGGAACGGCAACTCAACGCCTCTGCCCTGCGGCATGGGCGCTCTGGCATCACCGGTGAACGTCAGCCAAGTGAAGTCGGCGTCCACGCGCTGCGCGGCGGCGACGTCATTGGCGATCATACCGTGATCTACGCCGCGCTCGGTGAACGTTTCGAGCTCACGCACAAGGCGAGCGACCGGGCGATTTTTGCCCGTGGGGCGGTTCGGGCCGCGCATTGGATCGTGGGCCAGAAACCTGGCGTGTACGATATGCAGGACGTGCTCGGCCTGAAATGATCACCAGCATTTCAGGCGTCCTCGTTTCTGCGACCCCGCTCCACGCGATCATCGAAACGGGTGGATTTGGTTACGAGGTTCATATCCCCATCACCACGGCCGAGAAACTCCCCTCGCCCGGCCAGTCGACCAAACTGCACACCCTCGCCGTTTATCGCGAGGATTCGCAAACGCTCTATGGTTTCGCCAAGGAGGAAGAGCGCGACTTCTTTCGAATGCTCGTCGAGAAAGTAACGGGTGTCGGCCCCAAGATGGCCCTGAGCGTGATGAGCAAACTCTCGCTCGCGTCGCTCAAAGGCGCGATCGCCGCCGGGGACGTGGCGTTGCTCGCGAAGTGTCCGGGCATCGGCAAAAAAACGGCAGAACGTCTGGTGATCGAATTGCGCGACAAACTGAATCCCGCGGATCTCGGAACGGTGGCCAATACCCCAGCGGGAGAATCGCCCGCGACTGCGCCTGCTCCGGTTGAAAATAAAATTCGCGACGCCGTGATGGCACTGGTGGCGCTCGGTTACAAAGCGGCCGACGCCGACAAATCCGTGCGGCAGGCCTGGGTGGCGATGGGGCCGTCCGCGACAACCGAAGCCTTGATCAAGAAAGCACTGGGCTGAGCGTTTGCAAAAGGTGGGACGGATTTTCCTTAATCCGCCGAATGATCGAGTACGACGCGGGTGCGTGATAATCCTGAACGACGGATTGGGGATAATCCGCCCCACCCATAAAAAAGCACGACTCCGAAGAGTCGTGCTGAAATTTTAGCGAGAATTGCGGGGCGCGCCCGTGCTAGCTTCAGCGCTGGAACTGAAACGCCGCGAACTCGGCTTGCTGGGATGATTTCGACTGTTTGGCCCGGAAAATCCGGGCGGAGTCGGAATTCTGCGAATCAAACACGCCGTCCTCGAAAAGAGATGCGGTGCGACTTGGTTGAATCTGCCCGCTGGCAAAGGCACGCTGATCCTCTTTCCGCATGGCCGCGAGCATCGCGGCATAATCCTGTTCCGCGACCAGATTGTTCGGACGCGCGACCGCGGGAACGGCCTTGGGCTGCTCCACCACCGGTGCGGGCGTCGCGACTTGCGCGATGGTTGCCACCACCGGTGCTTTCACCGGTTGCGCGGCGGCGACCGCCGTTTCCTGGGAAACGGTGCTCGTGCTGCGAACCAAGGTTACGCGGGCAAAAGCGATGGCGACACAGGCTGCGGCCAGGCCGGTGGCGTAGTATGTCCAGTGTTTGCGCCGGCGGCTCGAAGCGCTTTCGAAACGGGCAATTTTCGCATCGGTGCGCAGCATGTCCGCCGGTTGCTCGGCACCCTCGGTGCGGAAGCTCTCATAGACCAGCGTCGTGGCCCGGTGCATCTGGCAGTACTGACGATAAATCGCACGACGGCGGGGATTCGATTGCATCTCGGCCTCGAGCATCTCCATTTCTTCGCCGGTGATCTGCCGGTCGATATAAAGGTTAACCAATTCGATGAAGCGGTTGTCTTTCATGGTTGAAACTCTCCTCCCAACTTTTCGCGCAGACTTTCGCGTGCACGGGCAATCCGGCTTTTGACAGTGCCGACGCTGATGCCGAGGATCTCGGCGATTTCTTCGTAAGAAAGATTCTGGACATTGCGGAGAATCAGAATCTCCCGGTGCTTCTCGTTCAGCAGTTCCATGCACTCTGAAACGCGATGCACGAATTCCTGGGTGACGGTCGCGTCCTCGGGAGTTTCCTGCTCCGTCGGAATCAGCTCGGCGAGCGTCGTCTCGTTGTCGCCGCTGACGGGCGCTTCAAACGAAATGGATTTGTCGCGCTTCCGGCGCCACCAGTACCAATAGCGGTTGCGGGCAAGATTGGTCGCGATCTGATAAAGCCAGGTGGAAAAGGCGGAATCCCCGCGGAAACTACTCAGTCCGCGATGGGCGCGAATGAACGCGTCCTGGGTGACTTCCTCCGCGTCCTGCTGATTCCGCAGGAGCTGATTGGTCATCGCATAAATGCGGGCCCAATAACGGGTGACAAGCTGGTCAAACGCCGTAGAATCACCGCCTTTAAAGCGGTCTACGAGCAGACGGTCCAAGGCTACTTCCTGAGCTTTAGCGGTCATGGGATCAGGGTCATTCTGATCCGGAAATTTGAGGATTGTTCCCACGAATACGGTTGTTGAAGCCAACGTTGGGCGACTCTTGGGGGATTGGTCAATGCCAGCTTATTGCCATTAAAGATGGCTTTGCCTGTAAATAATACTTGCCATGTCCCCGAAGGGAAAAACTATCTCCGTTTTTCTTTTTAGCTGGGGTCGATAGCTCAATGGTAGAGCAGCATCCTTTTAAGTTGTTGGTTCCGGGTTCGAGTCCCGGTCGACCCACCAGCTAGGAGAAAACGACAATTTGTTGGGAGCCGGCTTTTTGCCGAATCAAGGGTTGAATTTTTCCCAATACCCCACAGTCTCCCTTTCCAGTAACCACTTAGACGATCGCCCTAATCACCGTGCCTACCATTACCCAAGTAAAACGTATCGTCATCGTTGAAGATCAAACCGCTATCCGTGAGATGCTAGCAGAGATTCTGCGCATCGACGCCGCCTACGAAATCGTCGGCGAGTGTGGCGACGGATTGAAAGCGTGCCCTCTCTGTCTGGAGTTGAAACCTGACTTGCTGGTACTCGATGCGCGGCTCCCCGGCCTGAGCGGCGTGGATATTTTACGTCGGATTAGCAAACAGCTCAAGAACACCCGGGTGTTGATTTTCTCCGGCTATGAAAGCCCGGCGCTCGTGCGTGAAATGCTCGAGGCAGGCGCCCATGGCTTTGTGGAAAAGACCGCCGGTCTGCTGGAGTTCAAGAAAGGTCTCGAGACGATCGCCAATGGTGGCACCTATTTCGGCCCCGGTGTCGCCGCCCTCCTGCGCAACGTTGTCGCCAACAACAGCCCGACCGGCAGCGTCGATTCGCTCACGGAACGCGAACGCGAAATCCTGAAATTGGTGGCGGAGAGCAACAGCACGAAGGACATCGCCCAGAAGCTGAACATCAGCGTGAAAACGGTGGACAATCACCGCACGAACTTGATGCGGAAGCTGAACCTCCACGACGTGGCGAGCCTCACGCGCTACTCACTTGAGATCGGCTTGATCGATCATCGCGTCCAGTCTTGGTGACGGGTTGTTTTAGCGAGTTACTTCTTGCGCGCACCTGACGTTTATTCGATAAAACCCGACACCTCACTTTCCTGAAAATCATGAAGCATGTTTCCAAACTCCTCGGCCTGACCCTGGCCGTATCAGCACTGTTCTTCACGGCTTGCAAAAAGAAGCCGATCCGTCCCGACCCGACGACGAATGCCATGGGACCGGGCGCCGGTGTTGATCCGACTCAGGTGGCGGTGGCGGACGATTCTTCGCTCCAAGCCCGTACTCCCGGTACCGTTGGTGATGAAAATCACAGCGTCGTTGAGCCGATCTATTTCGCCCTCGATCGCTCCGCGGTTGCCCAAGGCGAACGTCCGAAACTGCAGGCTGCGGTGAAATGGTTGCAGGATAATCCGGGCAAGAATCTCGTCCTCGTCGGTCATTGCGACTGGCGCGGCACGGCGGAATACAATCTCGGTCTCGGAGACCGTCGCTCCAACGCGGTCAAGCGTTACCTCGAGTCCCTCGGCGTCGATGCGCATCGCTTGGAAACCCTCTCGAAGGGCTCCACCGATTCGAAACAAGGCGGCACCGAAGCTGAATGGAAGAAGGACCGTCGTGTCGACTTCGTCGAGCTGACCAAGTAATCGATTAATTTAAAGCAAAAGGCCGCGGAGCAATCCGCGGCCTTTTTTTGCGCGTATAAAGTGGGGACGGGCCGCTGGGCCGTCCGCTCATTCGATCAGCCAGGAAAATCCTGACGGCGGGCCCAGCGGTCCCGCCCTACCTTCTGCAGAACGAACTTCGGCCCCTCAGCCCGTGCCCTTCGCCAGCTCGATCAGCATCTTTTCCGACGCCGCGATCCCCTTCTCCATCACTCCGAGATGAAAACTTTCATTCGGAGCGTGCAAATTGTCCTCCGGAAGAAACAGGCCCATCATCACCGCATCGAGCCCGAGGACTTGGTTGAGGTCGGCAATCAGCCCCACACTTCCGCCTTCACGGAGATAGAGCGGCGGCCGGCCCCACACTTCCGTGATCGCCTTGTCCACGGCGCGGAATCCGCGCGCGAGAATCGGCGATTGATTCTTGGGTGTGTTGGTGCGGTCGGGCGGGATTGCCACATACGGCGTCGCGTCGTGCTGATCCGTGATCGTCAGCGTCACGCCCTTCGGACAACGCTCACGAATCGTTTTGAAAATCGTTGCTTTGATATTTTCGGGCGTCTGGTTCGGCACCAGGCGGCAGGTAATCTTCACACTCGCCTTGCTTGGAATCACCGTCTTGGTCCCCTCGCCCTGGTAACCGCCGGAAAACCCGTTGAATTCCAGCGTGGGTAGAAACCGAATTGCCTCGAACGGCGTGTAGCCGGTCGGGGCGTGGAATTCCTTGATGCCCAGAAAATCGGCGTACGTTTTTTCCTGCAGGCCCAACTTTTTCAGCTCGGCCCGCTCCCAGGGTTCCGGTTCGACCACGGCATCGTAGAAACCTGGAATATTCACGCGCCCATCCGGCGTGTGCAGCGAGGCGCATAATTCCGCCAACGCCTGCAGCGGATTCATCAGCACGCCACCGTGCAGACCCGAATGGAGATCCGACTTCGGGCCGGTGATTTCCACCTCAAACGCCACCATGCCGCGCAAGCCCACCGTAATAACGATCTGTTCCGGCGACGGACTGCCGGTGTCGGAGAAATAAATAAAATCCGCGCGCAGCTTTTCCTTGTTCTGCAGCAAAAACGTTTTGAAATTCTTGCTGCCGATTTCCTCCTCGCCCTCGACCACAAACGTGATGCGCAGCGGCAGATTCGGATTTTTCTCCAGCACCCGCGCGACCGCCGCAATGTGCACCATCAACGGCCCTTTGTTGTCCGCCGTGCCGCGACCGTAGATTCGTCCGTCCTTTACCGTCGGCTCAAAAGGCGGCGTGTTCCATTTTGCGACGGGATCCGCGGGCTGAACGTCATAATGACCGTAAATAATCACGTGCGGCCAGCTTGGATCCCCTTCGCGTTTCGCGACGATCACCGGATGCAGTGCGGTCGGCATCACTTCCACCTTAAAACCGATCTCGGACAGCAGCGTGGATACGAAACGCTGCGCCCCGAGCATCCCCTCCTTGAACTTTGGATCAGCGGAAACGCTGGGATGACGCACGTACTCTTTTAGTTTTTCGAGCGGATCGAACATGGAGGCAACTTGATCAGGTTTTCCGTCGGCGCTAGCGGGAATTTGCGATTGCGCTTATTTGTGCTGGCCCCTGGCGTTCTCGTAAAGTGGCAGGACTTGCGGCATCCAACCCTGGAGATCGGCGACCCGCTGCTCGTGCGACGGATGGGTCGACAGAAAAACCGGCACGTGGCTACCTTTGCTCTCTTTTTCCATTTTTTGCCAGAACGTGATGGCCGCACGCGGGTCGTATCCCGCCTTGGCGGCATAACGGATTCCGATGTAGTCGGCTTCGCTCTCGTGCTTGCGGGAGAAGGCCAAAATTCCGCCCGTGGACGCCAGTCCGTATCCCGCCAATAGCAGATCGTGGTTCTTGTTGTCCTTGGTGGATGCGTCGAGAAGCACGCCGGCGCCCGCGACCAGAATGCCCTGGGAAATCCGTTCCGCACCGTGGCGCGCGGTCACGTGACCAATTTCATGCCCCATGACAATGGCGAGTTCATCGTCGGACTTCGCGAGCCGCAAAAGGCCCGTATAAACTCCCACCTTTCCGCCGGGCAGCGCAAACGCATTGACGGTCTCCGGTTGGTCAAACACCACGAATTCCCAATTCGCGCCCGGCAGCGCATCGCCAACGGCTTCGGCAATGCGCGTGCCGACGCGACGCACGCGTTCATTGTCCGCGGGATTGGTGGAAATTTTTTCAGTGGTTTTGAGATCGGCAAAAGCCGCCGTACCTTGGGCGACATCGTCGACCGTCGGCAAAATCAGCGAGCTGCGTCCGGTTTCGGGCACCGTGTAACAAGCCGCGAGAAGCAACGCGAAACCCAGGCAAACTGTGGGGAGAATGCGGTTCATCCCCTCACGCTATTCACCTCGGCGCGCGGGCCAAGGTAAAGTTTTGCCCGCGCTGAAAACTTCCTGCCGCGGCGCCCCGCTACTTTTTTCCGGCGAGAATGGCTGCGACCTGCTGCACGTCCTTGTCGCCGCGGCCCGACAGATTCACGACCACAATTTTGTCTTTGCCGAGGGCCTTGGCGCGCTTGATGCCATGCACGAGCGCGTGCGTACTCTCGAGCGCGGGAATGATTCCCTCCTGACGGGCGCACAGCTGGAATGCAGCGAGCACTTCGTCGTCGGTGGCGTGGGCGAATTCGATCCGCCCTTTGTCACGATAGAACGCATGCTCCGGCCCCACGGCCGCGTAATCGAGTCCGGCCGAAACCGAATGGGTAAGTTCAATCTGCCCGTCATTGTCTTGCAAAATGAAAGTCTTGCAGCCCTGCAGGACACCGAGACGTCCACCGGCGAAGCGCGCCGCGTGATCACCGCGCGAAATGCCGTGGCCACCCGCTTCGACGCCGAACATGCGGACATTCGCGTCCTGAAGAAAATCGAAGAAAAGTCCGATCGCATTGCTGCCGCCGCCGACGCAGGCGACAAGTTCATCGGGCAGGCGTCCCTCGCGCGCGAGAATCTGTTCCTTCGCTTCCTGGCCGATCACGCGATGAAAATCGCGCACCATCATCGGATATGGGTGGGAGCCGTAAGCGGTGCCGAGGATATAATGCGTGCTGCGGACATTGGTCACCCAGTCGCGCATCGCCTCGTTGATCGCTTCCTTGAGCGTCTTTTGCCCGGCTTCCACGCCGCGAACCTCCGCACCCATGAGCCGCATGCGAAATACATTCAATGCCTGGCGTTCCATGTCGTGCGCGCCCATGTAAACCACACACTCGAGGCCAAATTTCGCACAAGCCGCCGCCGTGGCGACGCCGTGCTGCCCTGCACCCGTCTCCGCAATGATGCGCTTTTTGCCCATGCGTTTCGCGAGCAGCGCCTGCGCAAGGGCGTTATTGATTTTGTGCGCGCCCGTGTGCAACAGGTCTTCGCGTTTGAAATAGATCTTCGCTCCACCGCAGTGCTGCGTCAGGCGTTCGGCAAAATACAGTTCGGTCGGCCGCCCGGCGAATTCCTTCAGGTGATGCCGGAGTTCCTTCTGGAACGCGGGCTCGTCACGCGCCTTTTCGTAGGCTTTTGTCAGATCCGAAAGCGCCGTCATCAGCGTCTCGGGCACAAAGACTCCGCCGTAAGTGCCAAAATGACCGGCATTATCCGGCAAAAGTGTGGGATTCGGAAGGACGGGCGTGGGAGTGCTTGAAGCGGACATGAACCCATACGGATAAATTGCACCTCGACTGAACGCAAACGGGATTTGCGGCCAAAAAACCAGAGCAGTTTTGCCCGCCAATCACCGAACAGTTAGCCCGCGAATCACGCGAATGGACGCGAAAAAAGTGACGTCGAAGTCTGGCTGGTTTTCGAGGCTTTGAGATTCAAACTCATCCGCGAAATTTGCTGTAGGAGCGGGTTTAGGCCGCGATTCAACGTCCTGATCGCGGCCTAAACCCGCTCCGCCAACTCTGGCTTCGTTCTCCCAAATTCGCGTCTATTCGCGTGGTTGCGGGCAAACTTTCTTTTTCCTCAACCCACCCGCTTCACGGTCAATAGCGTGTAGTCGTCTCGTAAATCGCTCGCACGTGAAAAACTTTCGACCGCGTGCAGAATCGTATCGTTGATCTGTTTTGCGGAGCCGGTGTGCGAGGCACGCAGGGCGTCAGCCAGCCGTGCGCCACCGAACTCCTTGTCGTTTTCGTTCGGCGCTTCAGTGAGTCCATCCGTATACAACACCAGCGTGGTGCCGGGCGAAAACTCCAGCACGTTGTCCTCGATCGCAGATTCGAACAGTTCCGCGCCAACCATGCCGACCGGCATGCCTTCCGAACCGACATACTCGCTCACAAACGCGCCATTCGTTTTGTCGCGCCGGGAAAACAGCGGCAGTTCGTGGCCTGCCCGCGCGATCGTGACCTGGTTTTTCGCGGGATTCACCACGGCATACGTCATCGTGATGTACATGCCTTCGCGCATATCGACCGCGAGCGAGCGGTTCAGCTCCGAGAGCACCACTGCGGGCGACTCCAGCAAGGGTGCGATCTGGCGCAGCGTGGTCCGGCAAATCGCCATGAGCAATGAGGCCGACATGCCTTTGCCGGAAACATCGGCCACGGCCACGCCGACCCGGCCCTGGCCGAGTTGGAACACATCGTACAAATCACCGCTGACTTTCTGTGCCGCGAGATAACGGGCATCGATATCCAAGCCATCCACCTGCGGCATCGTCTGCGGCAGCAGCATGCGTTGCACATCGCTCGCCAGTGCCAGATCAATATCGATGCGTTGCTTGTCGGCCTGAAGTTTCAAAAAATCCGCATTGTACACCGCAAGCCCGGCCTGTTCCGCGAGCGTCTCCACCAGGGAATAATCGGTTTCCGTGAACGGCAGCCCGTCGGAGGCATTGCACACACACAACACGCCCGTCAGTTTTTTGCGCACCATGATCGGCGTCGCGATGACCGAGTGGACGGTCAACGCCGGGTCATTGTGCTTCACAATGCGCGGATCATCGTCGGCACGCACGACCAACAGGCCCTGCCCGGTCGCCGCCACACGGCCGACGACGCCTTCACCGACGGGAAACGATTCTGATTTCAACACCTGTTCGATGAACTTGGCGCGGGTGCCGAGCTTCATTTTCTGCGTGTCGGGAATCGGACGATGCGGCGGGAAAAGTCCTTCGACCGCAATGCCGCGCATCATGTTGTCGCTGCCTTTCTCGAAAATACAGGCGCTCAACGCCCCCGTACTGAGAATCGCCGCGTGCACGATGCGTTGGAACAACTCCTCACGCGGGAGGCGTTCGCCCACGGCATCCACCATGGCGTGCATGTAATCGAGCACGATTTGACGCTCTTCCATCAGCGACTGTTTTTCCTCTTCCAGTCGCGCGACTTCCCGCTGCGCACGCCAGTAAAGAGCGTAAACCAGCACCGCGCTGATCAGACCGCCGAGCAGGAAGAACATCATGGGCCGAGCCTAGCGAAGTTCCACCCGGTTGCGCAAGAAAGCGAGCACATCCTGAAACTTGGCCGCATTGCTCGCGTCGGCGCTGATCAAATTCTCGTGGGCTTCCAACACCAGCCGGGCACTTTCGATCTCGGTCTTGGCCTTGTTGTCCAAGGCCTGGCTGCCGCCGGTAAAATTCATGGGAAAACCGCCCGCATCCACTGTCGCGAGCCGGTGCAGCCCCAGATTGCGGATGAGCTCCAGATTGCGTTCCCCAACGCGGGCCAGCGTCAGCGTGCCAGGCGGGGTTTTTCGGCGCAATTCGATCGCCGCTCCGGCGAGTACACCCAGAAACGTGCTATCCATGCTGGTGCACAGCTGGAAATCCACGACAAATCGGGTCTTACCCTGACGGATTATCTCGGAAAAGAAATCCTTCAGGCTGCCGCTGTTGGCAAATGAGGCGCGTCCTTCGATGCGCACCAACACCGGGTCGGTGTAGGCGTCGACGAGAAAGGTCGGTTTGGCTGGGTCCGGCATGGCAATGGAAGAAAACGCGGCAACCTTTACATCGCCGCGTTTCCAGCAATCTGTCAATTAGCTCTTCGTCACAATCTGGCGGAGGACATAGGGCAAAATCCCCCCATGCTGATAATAGTCGATCTCGATCGGCGTATCGATACGGCAACGCACAACGACATTTTCCACCGAGCCGTCTTTACGGGTAATTTTCAATGTCAGGTCCTGCTGCGGCTTGATCGCCGCGGTCAGACCCACCACATCGTAAGTCTCAGTGCCATCCAGCTTCAGGGTTTGTGCAGTCGTGCCTTCCTTGAACTGCAGGGGCAACACGCCCATGCCGACGAGATTGGAGCGGTGAATGCGTTCGAAGCTCTGGGCCACGACCACTTTCACGCCGAGAAGATTGGTTCCCTTCGCCGCCCAGTCGCGCGACGAACCGGTGCCATATTCCTGACCGGCGACGATGATCAACGGCACGCCGGATTTTTGGTAGGCCATCGAGGCATCGTAGATCGACGTCTTCACGCCGTCCGGTCCGATCGTGTTGCCGCCTTCCTCGCCGCCGAGCATCAGATTTTTGATGCGCACATTGGCGAAGGTGCCGCGGGTCATCACGCGATCATTGCCGCGACGTGAGCCGTAGGAGTTGAAATCCTCGAACGCGACGCCGTTATCCAGGAGGAACTTGCCTGCCGGCGAACTCTTCTTGATCGCGCCGGCTGGCGAGATGTGGTCGGTCGTCACGCTGTCGCCGAAAATGCCAAGCGCGCGTGCGCCCTCGATTTCGGCGATGCTGCCAGGCGTCAGCGAGAAGTTCGTGAAGAACGGCGGTTCCTGGATGTAAGTCGATTTCGCGTCGAACGAATAGACATTGCCTGTACTCGAGGGAATTTCGTTCCACTTCGGATTTTGCGCGGCGAAATCCGTGTAGAGCTTGCGGAACACCTCGGGCTTCAAGGCGGCCTGCAACTGATCGCGCACTTCCTGCAGGGTCGGCCAGATGTCCTTCAGGAAAACCTGCTTCCCATCCTTGCCGATGCCGATGAAATCCTTTGACAGATCGATGTCGACGCGGCCGGCGAGCGCGAACGCCACGACCAGTGGCGGCGACATGAGGAAGTTCGCCTTGATGTTCTGATGCACGCGCGCTTCGAAGTTGCGGTTGCCCGACAGCACGGAAGCCGCGACGAAATCGTTTTTCACGACCACGTCCTCGATCGCCGGATGCAGCGGACCAGAGTTACCGATGCAGGTGGTGCACCCGTAACCGACCGTCTGGAAACCAAGCTGGTCGAGATAAGGCGTGAGACCGGTCTTGTTGAGATAGTCGGTGACCACACGCGAGCCGGGCGCCAGCGACGACTTTACCACGGGATTCACCCGCAATCCTTTTTCGACGGCCTTCTTCGCGAGCAACCCCGCGGCGAGCATCACGCTGGGATTCGAGGTGTTCGTGCAGCTTGTGATGGCGGCGATCAACACGCTGCCGTTGCCCACGGCGCCGTCAAAACGCGGCGCGTTGGGATGAGCCGGATTCGGGGTCGGACGATTGTTGGCCATCTCCCGCTCGGTATCGACGCTGGTCGATTTGGCCGTCGCCACATTGGCGGAGGGAACCAGATGCGTGCCGCCGCCCGGATGCACTTCCGCGCCGGCCGTCGCGGCGATTTCCACCGCCTTGGAATAGTCCTCGGCCTTTTTGCCGAAGCCATTTTCGGTCGTCGGCTTGGAAAACGCGGTAAGAAATTCGTTCTTCAGCTTGGTGAGCTCGATGCGATCCTGTGGCCGTTTCGGGCCCGCCACGCTCGGCACGACGCTCGACAGATCGAGGTCGACAACTTGCGAGTAGTCGATCGCGCCCTTCTGCGGAATGCCCCACAAGCCTTGCGCCTTGTAGTAGGCCTCGTACGTCGCGATATGTTTTTCCTCGCGACCCGTCGCGCGGAGATAATTCGAGCACTCGGCATCGATCGGGAAAAAGCCCATCGTCGCGCCGTATTCGGGCGCCATGTTGGCAATCGTCGCACGATCCACCACCGGGAGGGCCGCGGCGCCCGGGCCGAAAAATTCCACAAATTTTCCGACGACCTTCGCCTTGCGAAGAATTTGAGTGACGGTCAGCGCGAGATCGGTCGCTGTCACGCCTTCCTTTAGCGCACCGGTGAGATGCACGCCCACGACGTCCGGGGTAAGGAAATAGACCGGCTGGCCCAGCATGCCGGCCTCCGCCTCGATGCCACCAACGCCCCAGCCCACGATGCCGATGCCGTTGATCATCGTCGTATGAGAATCGGTGCCGACCAGTGTATCCGGATAGTAGACATCGCCGGCGTTGAGCACACCCTTGGCGAGGTATTCCAGGTTAACCTGGTGCACGATGCCGATGCCCGGAGGAACGACCTTGAAGGTATCGAAGGCCTGCATGCCCCACTTCAAGAATTCATAGCGCTCGCGATTGCGCGAGAACTCAAGATCGAGATTCTTCTTCAACGCGTCGGCGCTGCCGGAGAAGTCCACCTGTACCGAGTGGTCCACCACGAGATCGACCGGCACGAGCGGCTCGATGATTTTCGGATTCTTACCCAGCTTGGCGACGGCCGAGCGCATCGCCGCAAGGTCCACGAGCAGCGGCACGCCGGTGAAGTCCTGGAGCACGATGCGCGCGACCACGAAGGGAATCTCCGCCGTGCGCGACTCGGTTGGCTTCCAATTGGCGAGTTCGCGAATATTCGACTCCAACACGCGCTTGCCGTCGCAATTGCGCAGCACTGCTTCCAGGACGAGACGGATGCTCACCGGCAGGCGGGAAACCGGGAATCCGGCCTTTTCCAGCGCGGGCAAGGAATAGAACTTCTTGCCGCCCTCGAAGGTTTGCAGGGTGTTGAAGGGATTCGGGAGAGTACTCATGATTTTTTGAGAATTTTAGTCGGAGTGCTTTCACCCCGCAGGGAATCGCGAGCCGGCGAAGGCTCACAAAAAATTAGTGGGCGAGAGCTTTTTTGACCGCAGCGAAATTCGGCAGATCCTTCGGCGTCGGCGTTTGCTCCGCGTATTTGATGACGCCGTCCTGGCCGATCACGAAGGCCGCGCGCGCGGAAGTCTCATAAATTCCCGCGAGGGTCGGAAACACCACCTCGTACGCATGCGTGACGGTTTTGTTGAGGTCGCTCAGCAACGGAATGCCGATCTTGTTGGCCTTCGCCCACGCCTCCTGCGCGAACGGACTGTCGACACTGATGGCGTAAACCGTGGCACCCAGCTTCTCATATTCGCCCAAACCGGCCGTGGTGTCGCACATTTCCTGCGTGCAGACACTGGTGAAGGCCGCTGGGAAAAAAAGCAGCACGGTCTGACGTTTGCCGAAATTATCGCTCAGCTTGATGTCTTTCGGACCATCCGCGGTCTTGGTCTTGAGCGTGAAATCCGGGGCTTTGGCGCCAACGGCGAGGGGCATGGGAAAAGGTGAATTAAGTTTTGGGCGACGGGCGGCCGAAGCCGCAACGTGGAACGGAATAAATAGAGCGTCCCTCACTCTCGCCGCAACCCATTTTGCACTGGTATGAGGGCGGTTACTACAGGCCGCATGCGGCCTATTAGTTTTGCTGGACACCGGCCGTTACGGGGCCTGGTCAAGAGTTCGGTTCACTGCTGAAACTTCCCCTTGCCTCCCTCGCGCCTGACTCCAATAACCACCCCTTCCATGACGATCCTGGACGAACTTGAATGGCGCGGCTTGTACGCCGACTCCACCGACCGCGAAGCCCTGGCCAAACGCCTCGCCGAAGGCCCGATGGCGTTGTATTGCGGTTTCGATCCCACGGCGGACAGCCTTCACGTCGGCAACCTCGTGCCTCTCTTCGCTCTGCGCCGCTTTCAATTGCACGGCCACATCCCGATCGCCTTGGCCGGCGGCGCCACCGGCATGGTCGGCGACCCATCCGGCAAATCCGACGAACGGAATCTCCAGACGCCCGAACAAGTCGCCCACAATATCGCCGCAGTGAAGGTCCAGCTGCAGCGCTTTCTCGATTTCACCGCACCGGCCAATCCCGCGCGCCTGGTGAACAATTTCGATTGGACCGGCGGCATCAGTTTCCTCGAATTCCTGCGCGATGTCGGCAAGCACATCACGGTGAATTCCATGATCGCCAAGGATTCCGTCCGTTCGCGCATGGAAGATCGCAGCACCGGCATCAGCTTCACGGAATTCAGCTACATGCTGCTGCAGGGTTTCGATTTTTATTACCTGCGCAAGACCCTCAACTGCGAGCTGCAAGTCGGCGCGACCGACCAGTGGGGCAACATCACAGTGGGCACCGAGCTCACCCGCAAAAAACTCGGCGCCACGGTCTGGGGCTTGGTCTTCCCCCTTCTGACGAAAGCCGACGGCAGCAAATACGGTAAAACCGCGACTGGAACCGTCTGGCTCGATCCGAAGAAAACGAGTCCGTACCGCTTCTACCAATTTTTCGTCAACGCCGACGACGCCGACGTCATCAAGCTGCTCAAGACGCTGACGTTCCTTTCTCGCGAGGAAATCGAACAATTACAAACGCTCCAAAATACTGATCCGAGCTTCCGTCACGCGCAGAGGGCACTCGCCAAAGAATTGACCACGCTTGTCCATGGAGCGGACGTTTGCGCTAAAATCGAGCACGCCAGCAAAGTGATGTTTAGCGGCTCTATAGACGGTATCGACGAGTCAATTTTTTCCGAGATAGTTGCGGAACTGCCAATCAAAGGACTGGAGAAAACGAAATTAGAGGGTGCTGGTTCGCCCATCATCGACCTGGTGGTCCAATCAACTCTCGCGCCTTCAAAAGGCGCCGCCCGCAAGGATCTCGAAGCCGGCGGTATTTACCTGAACAACGTCCGCGTCGATCATACCCGCGCGGTGACCGCCAACGATCTTCTCTTCGGAAAATATCTCCTGCTCCGCAAAGGCAAGCGCTCGTACGCCGTGCTGTCGGTAGCATAATGGTAGGGCGCTTTTCCCTAAAGCACCGTTCGAATTCTTGAAAGTCTTTACGGATTCGTGCGTCCTGAGGCGGCGGATTACGAATAATCCCGCCCTACCCTCCGAAAAGGAGCGACCTTATACCGCGATACGATCACCGCATCACGCCAATCGCGGCATCACTCCGCTCCTAAAAAAATCGACTCACTTGACGCGCAGATACGGAAACTCCACCCGTTTGGGCTGTCCGTCGGAACCGTTGCCCTCGATGGCCGCGAGCAGGGATCCATCCGGTTTCAGCGTGTAGATGATTCGCTGTGGAAAATCGTGCAGCTGGTTTTCAAATACGACCTCGGTGTCGCTCATCGTCTTGACCTGAAAAGCGGCCTCTTTTTGCCCGGAGGGCTGGGTGATATAAAACAACGCGCCACCGGGTCCTTCGCGAATCTGCAGAAACTCGAACTCCTTCGCCTTCCCTTTCAACGTGGTTCGGCCCATGCCGAGCATCAAGCCACCCGCGGGAGCCATCCATTGCTCCTCGACCAGACGATTGTCTTTTTCCAAGCGCCAGCTTCCCGCCAACCACGCCAGCTTCGCGATTGCCGGCGGCGGCGCGGGTTTGCCGGTGGCCTTGGGTTTGTCCGCCGCTGCGGCCAGGACAGGCGCCAGGAGCAAAAACAGGATTTGGACGAGGCGCATGGCGGTGAATCGATCAGACGAGGTAATAGCAAATCTGCGCGAAGACCAAGCCAATCAAGCCCACGATCGTTTCGCAAACTGTCCAGGTCTTGAACGTCTGCACCACCGTCAGGCCGAGACAGTCTTTGACGATCCAAAAGCCCGCGTCGTTCAAATGCGAAAGGAACAGCGAACCGCAACCGATGGCGACAATGATGAGCGCGACTTGCGAGGAGGAAAGTTCCGGATGCAGCGCCAGCACCGAGACCAGCAATCCCGATGCCGTGGTGATCGCCACCGTCGCCGAGCCGGTGGCCACGCGAATAAACGCCGAGATGAGCCAGCCATACAGCAGCGGAGACAGATGGAGCTGTTCCCCGCACCGTCCGATCGCCTCCGCCACGCCACTGTCGCGCAACACGCGGGCAAATCCGCCACCGCCGCCCACCACCAGAATGGTCATGCCAATCGCCGCGACACTGGTTTCCGTAAACTTCAGCAATCGCGCGCGCGAATATCCGCATCGACTGCCCAGTGACCACAGGCAGAAAATCACCGACACCAGCAACGCCATCGTGGGATCCCCGATAAACGCCGCCGTTTCACGGATGGGGTGTCCTTTGGGCAGGACGAGTTCAGTCACCGTCGAGAGCAACATCAGCAGCACGGGCAGGAGGATGGAGAAAAGCGTGAGCCCGAATCCAGGCCGGCGCAGCGTGGGATCGATCACGCCTTCATTAACTTCCGGTGGCACCGCTTCCACCCGCCTGACCGCCCACTTCGCATAGAGCGGACCCGCCACCACGGCGGTCGGAATCCCGACGACAAAGCCCCAGAACAACACCAAGCCCACGCTCGCCTTCAATGTTTCAATCGCCACCACGGGGCCGGGATGAGGCGGCATCAGTCCGTGCATGACGGAAAGACAGGACAACAAGGGAAGCGTCAGCGCCAGAAACGGCTGTTTGGTTTCGCGGGTGAGGGTGAGAAGAATTGGCAGCAACAGAACCAAGCCCACGGCAAACCAGGTGGTAAGGCCCACGGCGAGAGCCAGGGCCACGATGCACCACTGAATTTTTTCCGGACCGAAGAATGCGGAAAATCGTTTCGCCAGCACTTCCGCACCGCCCGATTCCGCCAGCAATTTTCCCAACATCGCGCCCAGCCCAAGCACGGCGGCGATGCCGCCCAAGGTGGCGCCAATCCCGTTCTGAATGGACTTGGCTACTCCCAACATCGTGTACGGTGCGCCAGCGCTGCCTGACAATTTTTGTCCCATGCCGACCGCGGCGCCGCCGACGATGAGCGACGCGATCACGAGGGCGACAAAGGCATTTAATTTGAGCCGTGTGACGAGGAGGACGAGCACTGCAATCGCTCCTACAGCGACGCCGATTAATTTCAGGTCAACCGGGCTCATGCGATACTCGGAAATTTGCTCTCGTCGCGCGCGGGACGGGAAATTGCAACCTGACCCGGGGTAGAGTCGTTAGCGGGGAACATCCAAAAAAAATACGCGAATCGCCGCGCCAAATACCAGCCTAGTTTCCGGGAAAGCCGTGCTCACGTTAGCGCGGAATTTTCTCCGCCCGCGAGGTCCTCTACAGGAAAAACCACGGTCTCACGAAGGGATTCCAACGCAGTCAGCCAATTTATCCAGCGGCACCAAATCCAATCCAGCGAGCCCGGTGGTCGCGCTCCACCCCCGGGAAGGTCTAGAAAAACATCGCTTCCGACAGCGCTGCCTCGGGAGCAAGAAAATGTGCGGCGACCGTCTGCTTGGTTTTACCCGTGCCAAGATCGCCGACAAACTCGGCGTTGTCCTTCGTGAGATTGCCCGTCCAATTGAATTTCTTTTGTGGATCGGCGTAGGTGAACTCCAGCGCGAAATCCGCCGCATTCTCGACCTGCGTCACGGTAAATGCGATGCCCTTGTCGACATTGGCGCCGGACCGCACCAGGCCCTTTTTGACCCAACCCAACAAGCGGTTCGCTTCCGCCGCCCGTTCCTTGCGATGACGAATCGAAACTTCCTTGAGGCCTTCGATGATCAAGGCCGGGGCATAACGACTGATGAACTGGCCGATGTTCTGTCGCAGCGGCAATGTCCGCGTGTAAGCGAGGTCGCGCACGGCGGAAAGATTCGGCCATGAATAGGAGAACGCATCGGGGGAAACGATGGCGCTGTCGAAAATCACCCGTTGCGATCGGGTCAGCAGATACTGGTACTGGCTCATGCGCTGGCTGGAGGTGAAGCGATGCGCCCAGTAATACAGCGGGAGGTCCGTCGAAAGACAGATCGACACCTGTGATTCAAGATAGTCCTTCGCCGCCAGCGGATAACTGAGCGTGACCACCTCGATGCAACGCGTGTCATCCTTGGATTTTCCGCGGAAGCATTCGCCGTAAATCTTCGCGCGCAATTCGACCTGCTTGATGTCCTCCGTCTCGGGACAAAGCACGACCACCCGACACGGATAACGCTGCGCGAGCCGCACCGCCACGCGGAATTGTTCGACCGCATCCTCCGGTGTGGTCGCGAGTCCCAGATGCACGACGAGATTCAGCTGCATCGCCTTTTGCTCGCTGACCTCGGTGTCCGCCCAGAGCTTCGCAAAGCTGCGGGAAATGCCGCCCACCGGCACTTCCATTCCAGGCAAGGCTTCAAAAATCTTCATAACGATAGAAAAAAATCCGAATTCTAAAATCCCCAAGCCAGATCATCGCCGTCGCGCCGGCGGATGTTCGAGGAAGCGGGCTTCATTCATGGCTGAAACAGTTTGAAAGGCACCGATTCGTTTTGGAGTTCACACCGCTCAGGGTTCTCTCCACGTGTGGCCATTCGCCGCGAGCAGCGCCGCGGATGACGCAGGTCCCCAGGAGCCCGCGACGTAACTGTCCATGCCATTCCGGCCTTGCGCCGCCCAATGTTCGAGAATCGGCGTGATCAACTGCCACGAACGTTCGGTTTCGTCGCCGCGGATAAAGAGCGTGCCGTCGCCGATCATCGCATCGAGCACCAGGCGCTCGTAAGCTTCCGGCGTGTTGGAACCGAAGGTCGTCGCATAGCGGAAATTCATTTTCACCGGCTGCATGCGCGTCTCGAGGCCGGGCACCTTGGCGTTGAGGATCAGGCTCAGTCCCTCGTCGGGCTGAATCTGGAAGGCGAGCGTGTTCTGAGCGAGCGTGAAGCGTTCGGACTCCGCGAACAGGCTGCCGGGAGCCGGCTTGAAACGAATGGCAATTTCACTCACACGGCGGGCCATGCGCTTGCCTGAACGCAGATAAAACGGCACGCCCTGCCAGCGCCAGTTGTTGATGGAAAGACGAAGCGCCGCGTAGGTTTCCGTAGCCGATTCCGGGGTGATGTCCTTTTCCGCCAGATAACCGGGCACTTCCTTTCCACCGACCATGCCCGCCGAATACTGCGCCCGGGCCACATCGCTGGTCGGACCGTCGAGGCGAACCGGCTGAATGGCTTTCAATAACTTCACTTTTTCATCGCGCAACGACTGCGGGTCGAACGAAACCGGCGGTTCCATCGCGGTGAGCGCGAGGAGCTGCATGGTGTGGTTCTGGATCATGTCGCGAAGACAGCCGCTTTGCTCGTAGTAACCGGCGCGCGAACCCACCCCCACCTCCTCGGCGACGGTGATTTGCACGTGGTCGATGTAGTTGCGATTCCACAACGGCTCGAAAATCGAGTTGGCGAAGCGTTGGACCAGCAAATCCTGCACCGTCTCCTTGCCGAGGTAATGATCGATGCGGAAAACCTGCTCTTCGGCGAAAACCGTGGTGAGTTCCTGATTCAGCGCCCGCGCGCTGGCGAGATCGCGACCGAATGGTTTCTCGATGATGACTTTTGAGTGCTGGGGCTGGCCGAGGTGCCGTGCGGCGAGTCCGCTCGCGCCCAGATTCTGGATGATCGGGGCAAAAACCGTGGGTGGCGTGGAAATATAGAACAGAGACTGCAGCGCCTGCCCCACTTGCTTCTCCAGGCCGACGATCCGCTCGCTCAACCGGTCATAAGCGGCCTTTTCATCGTAGCCACCGCTCACGTACAACGTGCGGGCCGCGAGCCGGGACCAGACTTCCGGGTTCATTTCCCGGCGGGAAAATTCCTTGATGGCATCGGACGCGATCTTCTGGAATTCCGCATCGGGAATCGGTTTGCGGCCAAACCCGATCAGATAAAAATCCGCGGGCAGCAATCCGTCGTGAGCGAGGTTATAAATCGCGGGAATCAGTTTCCGTGCGGTCAGGTCGCCGGAGGCGCCGAAGATGACAATCACCGTGGGCGGAGAACCGCGGTGTTTGCTCAAACCATGCAAAAAGGGATGACGGATTGCGTCTGCCATGGCGGGAAACTTCGGTCCGAAGACAGTCTCCCGCAAGGTTTTTATCTGTCCTGTCGTGTCACAAACCTCCGGACACTTCGTCCAGTGAACCGCTTTGCCGGGCCACATAATAGCCCTTGGGGAACAGCGGCACGTTCTCGTAATGGAGCACTTGAGGCGGCAATCGTGAACTCAACGTCACATCCACCACGTCGAACCGAAACGAGCGCGGTGGATTTTTCAGCTGTCCGAGATAGGCGTGCACTGCCCGGCAGAGCGCTCGTTTCTTCCGTTCGTCGACCGCCTGATAGCCCGACACGAGCGCCCCCTCGGCCCGCGCCTTCACTTCGACAAACACCAGAACCTCACGGTCGAGGCAGACCAAATCGATTTCATCGCGCTGATCGCGGGGATTACGCCAGTTTCGCACCACCACGGAATAGCCGTGACGCGACTTGAGAAAATCCGCCGCCGCCTGTTCACCCCGCGCCCCGTCCTCCGCGCGCGTCGTGAGCGCCTTGCGTCCGAAAAATTTTGTCCAGGTGTCTTTGATCCAGCGGAGCATTTGCAAGTTCGCCCTCGACCACGCGAAAAATCACCCCTACAAGCAAGCGCGTTTTTTTAACTCCAAGCAAGTCGCCTCACCCCTGGCTTTGGCCGGACGGCGCCTCAATCCCCTTCCTCCTCATGGCTACTGCTAGCAATCTTACCGGCGCGCTCCGTCGGTCCCTGCTGATCAAAGTCATTTCGAAGCCGACCCCGAGCAAGCAGGACGTCGAGTCGGTCATCGAGCTGACCGCGAGCAAAGTAGTCGAGACGCTGCAAGCGCAGTCGATGACCCTTTACCTCGTGGAGGCCAGCGAGATTGTTTTCAAAAACATCTACTATTCGCCCACGCTGTGGGGCAACGACAAGGACAAGGAGCGCCTCTTTCGCGACACCGCGCAAAAATTGGTCGGCCAAAAAATCGCCAAAGGCGCCGGCAACGTCGGGAAGGTCGTCGAGAGCGGCGAGCACCTGTTTTTCACGGGCAAAGGCGGCGACACCACGGCGCTGAAAAACATGAATGTCGGCTTCGAGGTGAAGTCGATGCTCACGGTCCCGCTCAAGACCAACCTTGTGATCGGCGCGATCCAAGTGTTGAACAAGGAACTTTCCGCGGGCACCGGCGGCCAGTTCACGCCGAAGGACCTCGCGATCCTGACGGAGGTTGCGGAATACTCCTCCACCCTGATCCAGCGTATGCTGGATCCCAAGTTCCAGCTCAGCGCCGAGGACACCGCCAAGTTCATTTCGAAGTTTACCGATCTGCCGCTTATCACGAGCACCGAGGGAATCGAGATCGACGACAAGCTGGTCACGGTAACCGGCGACGCGATCATCCGCCGCGAGGGAATTTTCCCGGTCCGTAAAACGGGCACGAATACGTGCGCGGTCTTGATGATCAATCCGCTCGACTACGCCAAACGCGAGGCGTTCCAGCAAGCGACGGAGATGACGATTGACGAAGTGAAAATCATTCCGGCCACCGTGCTGGATGCACTCGTCAAACAATTCTTCAAGGAGCAAGCCAGCGCCGGACCCAAAACGCTTGAGGCCGGCGACGTCGACCTCGACGAGGTGAAGGATTTGATCGGCAACGCCTACAGCCCGGAAGCGGGCGGCGCTTCCGCAGCAGGAGAAGTAAAGGCCGCCGACCTCGAAAGCGAGGATTCGGCTCCGATCATCCAGCTCACCAATCGCATCATTGAAGACGCCTACATTTCCGGCGCTTCCGATATCCACATCGAGCCGATGGAAAAGGAACTGCTCGTCCGCTACCGCGTCGACGGCATGTGCGCAGAAAAGCTCCGGCTGCCCAAACAGGTCGCGTTTGCGCTGGTCGCCCGCTTGAAGATCATGTGCAACCTGGACATATCCGAGCGCCGGTTGCCGCAGGACGGACGCATCGTCTTCAAGAAATTCACTAAGAAAAACATCGATATCGATTTGCGTGTCGCCACCGGCCCGATGAATCACGGCGAGAAGGTGGTCATGCGTATTCTCGACAAGCAAAAGAGCACGCTGCCCCTGCCGATGCTCGGATTTTCCGAGGAGAACCTGGAGAAATATCGCGAATGTGTGCGCCAGCCCTACGGCATGATTCTTCACTGCGGTCCCACCGGTTCCGGCAAATCGATGACGCTTTATTCCGCGCTCGGCGAAGTGAACACGCCCGACGTCAACATTCAGACCGCGGAGGATCCGATCGAGTACACGCTGGCCGGCATCAATCAAATGCAGATGAACCGGCAGATCGGCCTCACCTTTGAACGCGCTCTCCGGTGCTATTTGCGCATGGACCCCGACATTATCCTCGTCGGTGAAATTCGCGACAAGGAAACCGCGCAGATCGCGTGCGAAGCCGCGCTGACCGGTCACCTGCTCGTCTCCACGCTGCACACCAACGATGCGCCCTCCACCGTGTCGCGCATGGGCGAAATGGGCATCGAACCCTTCAACATTTCCGCGTCGCTGGTTTGCGTGTGCGCGCAACGCCTGCTCCGTCGCGTCTGCAAAAACTGCAAAGTCAAATACGTGCCGGAGGGCCGCGAATTCGACATTCTGAACAAGGCGATCGGTTTTGAAAAAGGTGGCGAAATCTACAAGGCCGCTCCCGGCGGTTGCCACGTGTGCAGCGGCAACGGCTACAAGGGCCGCGTCGGCATCCACGAGCTCATGACCAATTCCGAGGAATTGACCGAGGCGATCAACAAGGAGGTCGAGGTGGCCGACCTGAAGCGGGTCGCCATGAAAAATGGCATGAAGACGCTGCACCAGGATTCGATGTTGAAGGTGAAGATGGGACTCACCACCATGATGGATGCTCTCAGCAACGTCCCGCCCGATATGTTTTAGTTAAAATTTTCCGGCTACTACCCCGGCCGGACAAGCAAAGAAAGGCGCGATTCCCATGCGGGAGTCGCGCCTTTTTGCGTAACCGTGGTAATGAGTCGAGGCCACAACGGCTTTTCTTCAATTTGGGTTAGCCACGAAAAGTCGCAAAAATTGCGGCGAACAAATATCATGCAAAATGATTCCTGCAAATTAGTGAATCGATACTCGCTCAAGCGTATTAACCGGAGTCCATCCGTAGGAGCGGCTTTATGCCGCGATCAGCGCACTCCATCGCGGCATAAAGCCGTTTCTACAAGAGATTGCCTCCAGTCGCCGCAAACCCCGCCGAAATTCGTCGCGCAATACTGGGCGCCTGTCGCGGTGAATATGGGTTGTGCCTCAATCCACTTCCAATGACGCCTCACCCGACGACACTCCCTGCGTTCTAGTCAGTTGTGTTGTGTGGAGGGGCCATCGGGCCCCTTCACCATTTATGGGTTTAAACGCCATTGACTGTAGCCGGGACGAGAGTCCCCTAAACGTAGTAGCGGACGTGAGTCCGCTGGCGATGACCGGTTCCGAGCCGGTCATTGTCATCCTGAGTGCAACGCAGGATCCATGGGGAAGCGCGTGATCACGCTCAGGAATCTTTCACTACGTTCAGGATGACACGGCAAGGTCCACCCATGCGTTGCAAACGATAACGGCAGCCGAAGCTGCTCCATGGCTCATCGCTTCCCGCCCTGCGCAACCTCTGCGGCTTGCCGGTACTGTTCGCGAAAATTCCGCGCCAGTTCATTTGCCACGCGGATCTCGTCGACTTTGTTTTTCGAACCCAGGGCGCGTTTGATTTCCGTGCTGGTACGATCGTACGCCACCACCGATAAATCCTGCAATATCGCCAGTGCCGCAGCCCGGTTTTCCGCCGTGACATCCGGACCATTGATCGTCCGCCACGCGGCGACCAACTCATCGTGAGTGTCCTGGCACATCACGCGGATGATAAAGGCCATTTCCCGAAAAATCCCTCCCGTCCATGCATCGTGATAGATCAGCTGATCCCGATCGTTGTAAGGAAATGCCTCCGGATCGCTGCGCAGGTCGGTCCACTCGGCATGTGCATAGAAATCCCGCCGCACCGGAATGCGTCGCAGGGCATAGCGCGCCGGGCCGTCCTTTGTACCTGGTCGAAAATTCCAGAGTTTCTGCCCGTCCATCGACAGTACGTATTCGATGAAGGCGTTGGCCACGTCCTTGTGTCTGGCTCCGCGCAGCAGGCCAATCGGATCCACCGAGCTGACACTTCCGCCCGCGGGAGAAATGTAACCGAGCCGGCTGACGCCATCGCGATGCCGCCCCACTTCCACTTCCGTTCGGCCATAGAAATCGATGCACATTCCCACGGCGCAATTTCCCGCAGCCACATCGATCGGCGGTTTTTGCGACGTGTCGGTGAAATACCGCGCATTGGCGCCGATCAGCTGGAGAATCCCCAATCCATCAATCCAGCCGTCGCGCACGGCCTGTTTCTCGATTTCCCGCAGATCACCGCCCGGATGCGACGCAGTGGCCGTGCGCAATCGCCGCTGCATCTGTTGTTGAATGACATTTTCGAATGCCTTGGCGATCGAACCACTTTTGGTGGGATCACACAGTGCGACTTCACCCAAATATCCGGGCGCAGTTAAATCGCTCCATTGCTGGGGCGGTTGCGTCAAACCGAGCCGTTGCAACGCGTCCCGATTATAAATGATCCCATATGAGCTCAACACGCACCCGCACCACAGTCCGTTTTTATCCCGATAGTCCTCGCCGGCGTACGACAAGGGGATCACGTCGTCGGAAAACCACTCCGGATGTTTTCGCAAGACATCGCTCGGCACAAACCTTCCTGCCGTCGCCTGCTTCGCAAAATCGTAGGTGCCGCCTCCAAAGAAAACATCGATCCCGGAGCCCACATCCGAAGCCAGAAAGGACGCGCGCGCTTCCTTCGCGGTCGCTGGGGCGTCCGCGGGCAAACGGCCATTTTGCGAGCCGGCCTGGACTTCCATGCTCCAAGGTTTCTTTAACGTGCGGGTCCAGTAGTTTTGGAACGACGTGATATATTCGCTCTCCAGAAACCGGGCGATTTCACTCGTGCCACCCAACACTCGCCAGTCGATCGCGACTGTCCGGCCGGTCTTCTCCCTGTACCATTCAGCAAATCCCCGGCTATATTCGTAGCGAATGGCCTCATTGTGCGGCGTGACCACAATCACCGTGTCGTCCGCATTCGCCACCGACACCTGCCTTGGTCGCAAAAGAAATGGCAGCGCGACCACGCCCACGAGAGCGAGAATGAGCAACGCGCGTTTCATCGATCGGCGGGAGGCGTCCTTTCGCGCATCAAAGCTCAGGCGGTCAACACGACCACGTCTTCCGGTGCCACCGTGGCGTACAACTCGCCACGGTCGGCGCCATCGACAAAACGCGGATTGCGTTCGAAGATTTTCAGGCGCGTCCCGCCGGCCGTCACGAATTCATATTGGGCGACTTCCCCGAGATAAATGGACTCGCCAATTCTGCCTTTGACTACATTGCGCGCTTCCGCACCGCGATGGAGTTCCCAACATTCCGGACGAATTGAAACCGTCACGGCAGAGCCGACGTCCGGCGGCTGCGTGGAATCGCCGCAGACCCCGTCAAATCTTCCCACATTGGTATCCACGGTGACTTCGTTTCCCTGCCGGGCAACCACTTTGCCAGGGATAAAGTCGGTTTCGCCAATGAAATTGGCGACGGTTTTGCGCGTGGGTCGCTTATAGATTTCGCGCGGCGTTCCGACCTGCAGGATGTGTCCGCTTTCCAAAATCGCCATGCGATCCGCAATCGACAGCGCCTCCTTTTGATCGTGGGTCACGTAAACCGTCGTGAGTTTGAATTCCTTGCACACGCGCCTGATTTCCGTGCGCATTTCCAGCCGGAGTTTCGCGTCGAGATTCGAAAGCGGTTCATCCAGCAACAAGCAGCGCGGCCGGATCACGAGCGCACGCGCCAAGGCCACGCGTTGCTGTTGTCCGCCCGACAGCTGGTTGGGCTTTCGTTCTGCGTACTGGTCCATGCGGACGGAGGCGAGCGCTTCGGCGACACGCTGTTTGATTTCGGGTCCAGGCACCTTCCGTTCCTCAAGGCCGAACGCCACGTTTTCGGCCACGCTCATGTGCGGCCACAGGGCGTAGCTTTGAAACATCATGCCGGTATTCCGTTTATGGGGCTCAAGTCGCGTCACGTCCTCATCGCCGAAAAGAATCTGCCCTTTTTCCGGAATGTAGAACCCCGCGATGCTGCGCAACAAGGTCGTCTTCCCGCAGCCGCTGGGACCGAGCAGAAAGAAGAGTTCGCCCGGATTGATCGTCAGATCGAGCCCTTGCAACGCAACCGTGTTGCCGAACTGCTTCGTCAGTTGTTTGACCTGGATCGAAATCATCGGGAGGCCTCGGGCCTTGGCGAGGCAACCCACCCTGTTTTTTAAGTCAAAAAAATAAACCCGTCCCCTGACGTTGTAACAGTTTGCCTGCTCGAACAATCCCGTCTTTCCTCGCCTCATGCCGTCCCCCAAAGGCCCTCCCGAGCTCAAGCACCTCGACCACGTGTTGGTCACACCACGGGCGATCAAACGCCGCATTGGCACGCTCGCAGAACAGCTCAATCAGGACTACGCCAATCGGGATCTGATGGTGGTCGCGATCGTCACCGGCGCCCTGGTTTTCACCGCGGACCTGCTGCGCGAATTGCGCGTGCCGCTGCGTCTGGACTGCCTTCGCGCCTCCAGTTATCACGACGGCACCAAAGCCGTGGGCGAACCGCGTATCGTGGACCAGATGAAACTGGACGTGCGCGGCCACAACGTGCTGCTCGTCGACGACATTCTAGACACAGGTAAAACACTTGCCGCGGTCGCAGGCATGATTCAGTCGAAGGGAGCAGCGACCGTCAAAACCTGCGTATTGCTCGACAAAAAAGCGCGCCGGGCCGTGCCTTTCGAAGCCGATTACGTCGGCTTCGACATTCCCAATGAATTTGTCGTCGGCTACGGACTCGATTTCAATGAGCGCTACCGAAATCTGCCGTGCATCGGCGTGTTGAAACCGAAGTACTACGCAGGAGCTTAAACGCCCGGTCGAATCGCCAAAAATTCGGCGAGCATTCCCCGGCAGGGACGGACCGCTGGGCCGTCCGTTCTGCGCCCGGATTTACGATTTGAGTTTTCCCTACCTCGTGGGCGTCGAATTTCTCAATTCAGCCGCGCGAGTTCTCAGCACGGCATGGGGGCGAATGCACGGCCCGCCCTTGACCGATTTCGGTGCGAGTCGCTGACTCGATTCACCGGAATCCGCCCGGCCAAATCCCGCCGACCTCCTCATCACGTTTTCCAATGTGACCGGTGTTCCCTTTCCCACCTGCGAATGACGCAAAAGCAAAATTCGGTGCCCCGCCGCTTCTACCTGATCCTCGCTGCGACCATGTGTCCTCTACCTGCAGCGTGGATGGTGTCGGCCACTTTCTTCGTCTGCGCCGCGTGTCGGGCGGCCGCGCCGTTGTCGCCAGAGCTTTGTACGCCGCAAGAGTCGCCCGAAACGCTGCAACGGCGCGCAAAAATCCTGGAATCGGAACCCAAGAGCACACGCGACATGGCCGCGCTGCTTCAGCAAATTCGTCACTCGGCCGATCCCTTGCTGAATCCGTACCGTTCCGCCGAGCAAGTGCCGCTGTTGCGCGCAAGCATCGCCGCCGTTTCTGATTTCAAGCGGCAGTATCCGCTCAAAACCGCCCTCGCACGTCAGCTTCTGCAGGCAGGCGAATCCGAGCAGGCACTGAAGGAATACGAGGAAATCATCCGCGGCTTTCGCACCAACGGTATTCCGCTCGAGGGAAAATTGCTGGCCGACCTGCTGGCGGCCCGCGCCCTGTGTTATCTTCGCATCGGTGAACAGGAAAACTGCCTCGGAGGCCACAACGCGGACTCCTGTTTGTTCCCGATCAAGAATGGTGGCGTCTATCAACTGCCTCAAGGGCCTCGCGCGGCCATTGGGGTGCTCATGCAGTTACTCGAACGGTTTCCCAATGATCTGCGCGGTCGCTGGCTGCTCAACATCGCGTACATGACCTTGGGCGAGTATCCGGCAAAGGTGCCGCCCAAATATCTTTTGAGTCCCTCGCTCTTTCAATCCGACTACGACATCAAGCGCTTTCCCGATGTCGCGGCCAAGGTCGGGCTCGATCACGATGGGCTCGCCGGCGGAGTCGTATTCGAGGATTTCGACCACGACGGGCTGCTCGATCTTATGGTTTCGGCGTGGGGACTCGATGACCAGTTGCGCGTTTATCGCAACAACGGAGACGGGACTTTCACGGAGCGAACCGAGCAGGCCGGAATCATCGGTGAAGTCGGCGGCCTTAATCTCATTCAGGGCGACTACAACAACGACGGCTTCGCCGACGTGCTCGTGCTGCGTGGGGCGTGGTTGGGCCACGAGGGCTGCTACCCTTTTTCGCTGCTGCGGAACAATGGCGACTTCACATTTACGGACGTCACCGCGGAGGCCAAACTCATGCACTTTCGTCCGACACAAAGCGCGGTGTGGTGGGACTACGACGGTGACGGCTGGCTGGACATCTTCGTGGCGAATGAATCCAGCCGGGACCACCCGTTTCCTTGCGAACTCTTTCGCAATAATGGCGACGGGACCTTCACCGAATGCGCCGCCCGCCAGGGACTCGATTTTGTGTCGTTCTTCAAGGGCGTGGCGTGCGGCGACTACAACAATGACGGTCGCCCCGATCTTTTCCTCTCCCGTCTTGGCGGGCCGAAACTTTTGCTGCGCAACGACGGCCCGGCTGGCGCGGATCGCTCACCGGGATGCCCGTGGCGCTTCACGGAAGTCGCCGCAGTCGCTGGTGTTACCGAACCCAATTCCACGTTTCCGTGTTGGTTTTGGGACTACAACAATGATGGCTGGTTGGACATTTTTGTGACGGGACGCGGACTCCGCGACCTGGGTGATATTGCCGCGGACTATCTCGGACGCCCGCACCAGTCGGAGCGCGCGCGGCTTTATCGCAACAATGGCGATGGAACTTTCACCGACGTGAGTGCCGAAACCGGCATGGACAAACTGCTCCTTGCCATGGGGTGCAATTTCGGGGATCTTGACAACGACGGCTGGCTCGACTGCTACATCGGCACGGGAGATCCGGAACTATCCACGCTGATTCCGCACCGGATGTTTCGCAATGATGCCGGGCAGCACTTCCAGGACGTCACGACCTCGGGCGGCTTTGGCCAACTGCAGAAGGGACACGCGATCGCCTTCGGCGATATCGATAACGACGGGGATCAGGACATCTTTTCGGTAGTCGGTGGCGCCTACGAAGCCGATCACTACCACAGCCAGTTATTCCTGAATCCGGGTCACGGCAATTACTGGCTCAAGCTGGTGCTCGTGGGCACCAAGACCAATCGCGTGGCGCTGGGCGCACGCATCAAGGTCGTGGTTGATGTTGGTGGCACCGAACGCGCGATCCATCGCGTCGTGGGGAGCGGAGGCAGCTTTGGGGCGTCCAGCTTGCGCCAGGAAATCGGTCTTGGGACCGCGACCCTGATCAAGCGCGTGGAAATTTATTGGCCCGTCAGCGGTGAAACCCAAACGATCATCAATCTGGCCCCGAACCATTGCTACCGTATCACGGAAGGAAATACCGCCGCGGAGCCAGTCGAGCTCAAGCGGTTCTCGCTCGAGAACTAAATTGCGACGGTGCGCTCGATGCACATTTCACAAATGAGTGGGATATCCGACCGCCATCGTCATTGGAGGTTCAGCCGTTACATGATGATCGACCGATTCTCGCGCACCGTGATGTGATACCCGAACACTTTGAAGCGATCGATCGTTTGCCAGCTGGCCGGCTCCGGTACGTCACAATCCAAGCCGTTTGCTTTCAGCCATGAACAAGTATCCGTGGCCCATCGGCGATCACCGACCACCTGAATAATACTCGTTCTTCTGCCAGGCTCATCGATAATATTGGCTGAAGTGAACATGGGATAATTGAAGGCCTAAGTTAGCTCACTGGGAGTGATGAATCGGACAAATCGCCCACTTTCGCGGAGCGGCACCGAAACCAGGGGACTTCTTCAGCTCCGCTTTAAAATACCAAAACCAGCGAAGGTCTCAATGAATTCGGCGCCGGAGAAACTGTGAATTTGATCGGGCAGATTTTAGACGTTCCGCCTCAAATTCGATCCACCGTAAATGGCAGGGAAAAGTTTCAGCGGCTTCCTTCGTTGTGGATGAAATACGATGGCCGCAGGGTCTCCGCCCCTCCTCTTTGCCAACTTTCCCGCGAATTCTTCGATTTGGTTCGAATGGCCAAAAGCAAAAAGGCGCCCCGTGCTGGTGAACCGGGCGCCCTTGGATTAACTGACGCTAAAGCAACTCAGATTACTCAGAACGAGAACGTATTCGTCAGAGTATAGGTGGTTTCAGGAGCGATGCGGAACTGCGCGACCGTGCCGTCCGGCTGTGCTTGAATCGCAATCAAGTGATTTTTGTCGAACAGGTCGTGAGCATTGAACTGCACCTTCCAATTGATTTTCGCAGTGAGCGGCCGTTCGTAGGCCAGATGGAAATCATAATTGGTCTCCGACGGCCCAAAATATGGGTGCGACAAATCGTAGCGGAAGCCGCCCGCGCCGTTTGATTGCACCGCGTAGCCAATGGCCACTTTGTCCTGCCAGCGAACGCTGCCACCCACACTTACTCCTTTCAGCGCACCCGAGCTGAAATGGTAGTCGGCGATCAGGTTCCAGCGCCACTTGCGCAACTCCTGATTGGCAAACCCGTTTCTTGCCAGTGCCGTCGCGTAAGGCACGAAGAGCGAACCCTGGTGATCTGCGATCAGATTTTGCGTCGCAGTTGGACCGGAGAGCATGGTGCCCGCCTGTCCGGTCCAGATCGGAAGCCGGTCGGCCATGTAGGTCGCGAGGTCCTTGAGGTTATTCGACAGCGCCGCTTCCGTCTTTGACGCGTTGAACATAATGCTGAGGCCTGAAACCGGTCGGGCCATCACTTCAAATTCATATCCCTTTGAGGTGGTGTCCGCCAGGTCGCCGAAACCCGGAGGCGTGGTAGCGTTGGCGGTTTGTTGGCCGGTGATCGGATTCGTTGTCACCGCCCAGTTCCAAGTCTGCATCAGCTGCTGAGAAACGCTCTTGTACGCAGCGACCGCCGTCGGGTTGTTCGCAATGTTGTACGGGTTGTGCGCGGCGTTCCAATAGTCGACCTCGGTCTGCACGAGGAAGAATTTGTTCACGTCGCCGGAAGCGGCGTTTTGTGAGGCGGCCTCAAACTTGATCGCCCGGAAGCTGAGCCGTCTCTCCAGGAACGATACGACGATACCGTAGTCCTTCGTGGTACCCGTTTGGGCTGGCTGTGGACGGCCATAAATGTCCACAGCACTGGCGGACGGCGAAAAATTTTCGCTCTTGTTATACGTCAGGTCCACTTCCATGCCCAAGGGCAAATGGGCGGCGATCGACTTCGGCGTGTGCACCACCAGCGAGTAACTGGTGTTGTTTCCGGTAATCGTGTTTGAAGGCGTATCCTTCAAGTACCACTGTGCGGGGTCGTCCACGATGTTGAAACCCGTGGCTTTATTGACCGGCGCATTGTTGCTTTGGTAAACCTTCGCCTTGTCCCGGCGCCACCCGATCGTGGGCACGACGATGTCCTCAAACAGGTGTCCCTGCCAAACCACGGCACCTGAATCGACGGTCTGCTTTGACCAGGCGGGGCTGAATGTCCCGTAGTTGTAATTGTCGTTAATCGTCTCGATCGGGCGGTTGGTGATCCAGGCGTGCGTGTTCGGATTATATACCAGTCCGGTCAGACCGTTTTGCGGTGTCTGCTGAACTGTGATAACCCGAGATATGTGCGCCCGCAGCGGAGGAGGCGTTCTTCAACGTGGGTCCGAGATAAGTCAAACGATCGATGTTCGACCAGTTAAACACATTGCCCGTTTGATTGATCAGCTGCAGGTAATCGGCGCCAGTGACCGAACTGGAATAGCGCATGTCCTTGTGGTTGTCGCTCTGCGTGCTCCACAAAAACGTAAACATGTGACGGCCCAGGACAGACCCGAGTTTGTTGTTCGAGATCTTCTTCGCGAGATCGAGATCGTAGAACGCGGTGGCGCGCGTCGACTGCCTCGTTCGGAAATCCACGAAGTTGTCGATGATATCGGACGCAACAAACGGCCGGCCGTAGTTCGCATTGGGCGTTCCGTCGGGCAATGTCGTGTTGATGTCGATGCCGATGGCGTTGCCATCCTCCCAGGCAAACGCATTGGCTTGCTTGGTGTTGACGGTTTCCCGATCGAAGGAGACCTCATAACCGAACTGGTTGTCGAAAAACGACTGGTTCACACTCGCGTTGAACGCGCGAAAATGCTGATCGTTGGCACGATTCGGACCGCCCAGGGTGTTGTGATAAAAATCGAAGATGCTCGGATCGGAAATCGCCGCATCCTTCCAAAATCCCGGCTGTCCGCGCAGATTGCCGAGGATGGAACCCCACGTATTGATGCCGCGAAATTGTCCCAATTGGACCCCGTTCTCGCCCGCCAGTGTGTTGTACGCCGCGCGTTGCATCCACGGATAGTTGCTCCCGCCGCCCTGAACAGAGCTGTTGGGGTTGAGAAATACCGCCGCGATATCTTCGCGCCAGCGCCCGGGTATTCCCAGCCACAGTTGTTGCGTGGCGGTCTGCGCAGGCAGCAGGTTTCCGGCAGTATCGACGAGCTGATAGCCTGCGTTGTTGTATCCCAGCGCCAGGTTGGTATAGCCGACATATTTGCCCTGCACGGGATCGTATTGCGCGTAGGGCACATTGGAGGCTTTGTTGGCAAAGGTCCACCAGCCGGTGATTTGATCGCGCGGCGGGATCACTTGCGGATCGGGACCGGTGATCGAACCGGCTTCGTAGGACGTTTTAATTGTCGTCTCCACATTTTGGGTATTCAACAACGACGGTTCATAACGGGCGGCAACGTAGCCGCGCTTGCTGTGCTTCCACGCCTGTTTTTGCTCAAACTGGCTTTCGTCGTTCACGCCATCCACGCGAAGGGCCAGCTGCTTTGGGATGATGACTGTATTCAGGTCGATCGTGTTTCTGAAGGTCCCATATTGATCCACCTTTACCGAAACGGATCCCGCGTTTTTGAAGTTCGCCTGGTTGAGTCCGTAGTTGATCACACCGCCGGGACTCGCGAGTCCGAACAAAATCGAATTGGCGCCGCGCTGGATATCGACGCGGTTGGTGTTGTAGGTGTCGAATGGAATGTCCGACAAAAAATAATCGCGCGTGAGATCGGCTGCGGAGAGCCCGCGAATACGCGTGTTGGCCGTGGGACTCACGAAACTGCCGCCGCCGGTGTCGTCCTGAAATCCGCCGGTGTTTTTCGTGCTCGAATAATTCCCGCCAACTCCGCCCACTTCACCACTGGTCGTGAAAACCAGCAGGTCATGAGCGTTGGTCGCTCCGATGTCTTCGAGAAATTTCGAGTTGTAGATGGAAAGCGCGGAACCGATGTCGCGCACGTTCGTTCGCAGGCGATTGCCCGCGAGCGTGTCCTGTGTGCTGTAGCCGGTGTCGGTGGAAGAAGTCACCTCAAACGGCGACAACTGGATTATCTCGCCCGAGGTGGAATCGGCTGACGGTGCTTTTTTGCCGGAATCTGTCGGGACGGTTTGTGCGGATACAACGGTGCAAAGCGACGCAAGCAATGCGACTTTGCCCGGAATTCTAAACGGCCGATTTGAACCAATGAAGGTTTTCATCATGGAGGTTTAAAGTCCTTGAACCCTTTCGCGCGACGGGGCCAATGATGGTGGTATTAGGGGATACGCCTTCCGTTAACGGAAGGGAGTGAACATCTGAGCTGATGTGCGCGTTACTGAAACCGTGAGGTTCACCAGCTCCGCTTCAAAATACCGGGAAACCGCGCAAGCGTCAATGAACTCGGGAACAAAGAAACTGCGAATTTGATCGGCACCTGAATTCAAAAAACAAATCGCGGAAATTTCACTCAGTCATTGTCCGCTTTTCCCGCTCGCTTAATCGAGCCACGCGTCATTCGGATTCGCTCAGCGCCAAAATAATTCCACGCCAAATCGGATACCGGAAATCCGGTTTGGATAGGGAAAAGCTATTTGCGTCAGGTTTCTTCCTTCAAGTCAGGCTCGGTGGTTGAAGACATCCGGCCGGCCGCGACTCGGGGCTGACGCTCCCGGCGAAATACCCCCGGGGTCACGCCAACGATCCGGGAGAACATCACATTGACGTATTCCGTGTGCGAAATGCCCACCTTCTCGGCGATAATCTTGAGCGGGAGATCCGTTTCCACCAACAGCTCCTTGATCCGCGCAATCTGCACATTGCGAATTTCACCGTGAGGCGAACGACCCATGGTCTGGCGAAACTTGCGCTCCAAGGCGTGACGCGACACGCCGACATGTTCAGCCACGGCATCCGCGGAAATTCCCCGGCACGCAAATTGCCGGATATACTGCACCGCCTGGATGATCTGGCGGTCTTCGACTGCGAGAACGTCGGTCGAATGACGAACCACTACGCGCAGGGGATCGATGCGAATGTCTTCGTTCCCGCTGCTGATTCCGGCCTCCATCATTTTGCCCAGCAACTCCGCCGCCCGATACCCGGCGAGTTGCCGGTCGGAGGCCACACTCGAGAGCGCGGGATCACCGAAGGAGCACCTGAGGTAATCGTTGTTCGCGCCAAGCACGGCAACATCTCCGGGGACGAGAAACCCCTCCTCCTGACAGACGGACACAATTTGCCACGCCCGCAGATCGTTGCAGCCCATGATGGCCACGGGGCGCGGCAGACCCTGCAGCCAGCGGGCGATGCGCAGCTTCTGGTCGCGATCCCAGTTGGGATCGGTGTGAAAATAATCCTCTTCCATCACCGCACATGCCTTTTTGGCACGACGTAATGCTTCGACGAATCCCGCGCGACGCTCCTGCGCCCATGTCTCAGTGAGGCCGCAGAACGCAAAATTCTTAAACCCACGCTCGAGGAAATGCTCGGCGCCCATGTGCCCGATCGCCACATTATCCGGCCGGATCTTCGGGAATCCGTGGATGGGCGGTGAGTCATTCAGATCGATGAGTGGAATCCGGCGCTTCCGACACACGTTGAGGAGCATGGGGCTCGTGTGGCGAGTGATGATTCCGTCCCAGTCTTCCCGAAGCCACCACTCCTGATCAACGGCCGAGGCTTTCATGTCGATCATCACATTCCACGTGCGCGCCGCGTACCGTGAGATGCCCATGAGAATGCCCTTCGCATCATCCCAGGAAAAATCAAAGACGAGCAAAACATGCGGCCTGCGAAGAGGCTGCCACGCCGCTTTTACCGGTTTGATCGAATGCATAATCGAGAAAGATAAGAGTGACGGCTTGGGATTCGACATCGCCGTCGAATCCTTATTCGAAGGGCAATATTTGCTGGCGCCGGAATAGTCGTTTCCCTGAACGCTTTCGCAAGGCCGGCACGCTGAGTTGTGTTGCGACTGAAATGCGAATTTGAGCGAACCTGCGCATCCGCCTGAGAGGCCACGTCACCGCTCGGGCGTCCGATCTCTACAGGAGAAAGCGGGTTTTGTGCGCCGGTCCGAAATTTTCCCACGCGCAAAACCTCACAACACCGTGTGGCGTTCTCAGTGCACCGAAAACCCGGTTTTGATAAATTCGCGAAATCGCATCGACCCGTGGATCGCAATGACTCCACGCGTTTTAATTGCTCAGCAAATTATACACCCTGCTTTTATGCCGAGTTCAAAAATCCGCGGCACTGCCCTGCTTCTCACCGGCTTTTGGCTGGGCACACACGCCGTCGCCCATGCTTCAGTCGCCTGGTGGCTAACCACCGCCGATAAATCCTCCCTGCTCACGCCTCAGACGTCCGTCTCCTTTGCCAGGAGCGAATCCAGGGATATCACAGTCGATTCCTCGCGACACTATCAAACGATCGACGGATTCGGCTTCGCGTTAACCGGCGGCAGCGCCGATCACATTATCGACCTTCCGGCGGAAAAACGCCGGGCCCTGCTGGAGGAACTGTTTTCCCCGCGCGGCGCAGGCATCGGCATCAACTACCTGCGATTGAGCATCGGCTCATCCGATCTCAATGCGCACACCTTCTCCTACGATGATATGCCGGAGGGACAGACCGACGAAAACCTCGCGAACTTTTCCCTCAACGAAGACCTGACCAATGTGGTGCCGGTCCTGAAGGAAATTCTGACGATCGCCCCGAAGATTCACATTCTGGCGTCCCCGTGGTCCGCGCCACTCTGGATGAAGACGAATCACAATATCCAGGGCGGCAAACTTCAGGAAAAATATTACGACGCATACGCCCGGTATTTCGCGCACTACATCCGGGCGATGGCCGCCGAAGGCATCACGATCGATGCCATTACCATTCAGAACGAACCCTTCAACGACGGCAATACCCCGAGCATGCAAATGTTCGCCAAGGAACAGGCGCGTTTCGTCCGCGACCATCTCGGGCCCCTCTTCGAGCGCGAAGGGATTCATACCAAAATCGTGCTCTATGATCACAACTGTGATGCGCCCGAATACCCGATTTCGGTCCTCACAGATGCTGACGCCCGGCGATACGTCAATGGCTCGGGCTTTCATCTCTACGCCGGCCCGATCGAGGCCATGAGTGAGGTCCACAATCGCTTTCCGGACAAGGCACTCTATTTCACCGAAATGATGGCGGTTGACCGCAAAGGCTTTCATATCGCGGTCCCCGTCGCCCGGATTCTCATCGGCGCCACACGCAACTGGAGCCGTAATGTCATTCTCTGGAATCTCGCTGCCAATGCGGCCTTTGAACCGCATACCGACAACGGCGGTTGCCGGATGTGCCAGGGGGCCATCACCATCGAGCAGCAAACGGTGGAGCGAAATCTGGCTTATTTCGTCATTGGACACGCCTCAAAATTTGTGCCGCCGGGATCCACCCGCATCGACAGCACCAGCTCAATCAATCTCCCCAACGTCGCATTTTTGACGCCTTCAGGAGACATTGTGCTGATCGCGGCCAACGCAACCGATGCCATGCAAAAATTCTCTTTTGGCGTTGGCGAAAACGCTGCGTCGGTGGAGCTGACCGCAAACGCGGTGGCGACCTTCGTCTGGCATCCTTGAAAAAATCACCATGAAAACATTCGGATTAGTCAGTGGCTTGCTCTGTCTGCTTGCGATCGCTCATGCCGATTCGACGCCCAAACCGCTCCTCGCGGAAGGAAGCGTGTCGGTCGAGACCGGGATTCTTTCCGGCATTCAAGACGACGGAATCTGGTCATTTCGCGGCGTGCCTTACGCGCAGCCGCCGGTCGGTGAGTTGCGCTGGCGCGAGCCGCAGCCGCTGGCTCCCTGGACCGGGACACGCCAAACCAATCGATTCGGATCACGGGCCATGCAACCGACCTTGTGGGCCGACATGATTTTCCGCTCGGAAAGCATGAGCGAAGACTGCCTGTACCTCAACGTGTGGACCGGAGCTCATGCGGCCACGGAGCGACGACCGGTCCTGGTCTATTTCCATGGTGGCGGGTTTGTAGCGGGGGATGGATCCGAACCTCGTTACGATGGCGCGAACCTCGCCCGTGCGGGAATTGTCGTGGTGACCGTCAACTACCGTCTCGGCGTTTTCGGCTTTTTATCGCTGCCTGAGTTGAGCGCCGAGTCGCCTCATCATGCCTCGGGGAATTACGGGTTGCTCGATCAAAATTTCGCGCTGCGCTGGGTTCAGCGGAACATCGCCGCATTTGGCGGAGATCCCGCGCGCGTGACCATCGCCGGACAGTCTGCCGGTTCCGCCGCCGTGGGCGCGCATATGGCTTCGCCGTTGTCGCGCGGTCTGTTCTCTGGCGTGATTGGCGAAAGCGGTTCGGTGCTCGGCGGAAATCCCCGTTCCCTGTCGGAAGCGGAAGCTTCCGGAAAAGAATTCACTCACGCAGCGGGCGTCGCCTCCCTCGCCGACCTGCGCCGTCTGCCAGCGGAAAAAATCCTTCAGCTCGCGAAGGACAATCCCACCCTTGGGCGAGGGATTGTCGTCGATGGATATTTTCTCACCGAGAATCCCTTCGAAGTCTTTTTCACCGGAAGGCAGGCAGATGTTCCGTTGCTTGCCGGTTGGAATTCGGCCGAGGTGAGCTACGACTCCCTGCTCGGAAAACAAACGTTGACACCCGAAAATTTCGCGGCCGCGGTGCGTCGCGCCTACGGAGCAAAGGCGGACGAATTGCTAAAGCTCTATTCGGGAGAAACTGCGGAGGAACTCGAGCGCGCGGCAATCGAACTCGCCGGAGATCGTTTTGCAGGTTATCGCACGTGGAAATGGATCGAAGAACACAGCAAGAGTGGCGGCCAGCCCGTCTATCGTTTTCTGTTCGCGGAGCCACCACCCGGCCATACGGGGGGCGCTCCGCATTCCGCCGAGATTCCTTATGCGTCGGGCAATCTCGCTAAAATCGAAGGCATGGCGTGGACCGAACAAGACCGGACGGTGTCGGCGACAATGACTCACTACTGGGCGAATTTCATAAAGACGGGTAATCCCAATAGCGACGGCCTGCCATTCTGGCCGTGGTTTCAAGCGAGCATCCCCAAGGTGATGTTGTTCGGCCCGAAGGTTGGTCCAATTCCCGAGCCAAATCGCAAACGCTATCTGCTGCTCGACGCGCCGTAAGCGCGCTTCACGAACGACGCGCGGCGGCGCACGGCAATTCAACGGTAGCCGGGGGGCGTTGACCCCGGACGATGGGAAATTCGGCACCCGTCAAGCACCGGGGTCAGCGCCCCCGGCTCCAGTACACACCTGGGCTACACCGACCACTTATGTTTCCGACTTGTCCCCACGCTTAGCCGCCGTCGTGAGACGGCTGGCTCGGCGTCCGTGACATTTTATGAGACAGAGAGGTTTGCCGAGCGCCCACACGAGCGCTCGGCGGCTTAAATTCCATCCTGTAACTTGACCACACACTCTCCGTCCACGGCTTTCCCTTTCGTCAAGGCGGGCTTGAAGCGAAATTCGCGGATGACCTGCTGGCTGTAATCGGAAAGCGGCGTTCCGTCGACTGTCTGGATTTCCGTCGGCAAGCCTTTCGCGGAGACGTGCACCCGAATCCGGCGTCCCAACTCCTCCTTCGGTATTTTTGCGCGAATGTCCGAAGGCACCTGCGCGAGGGCGACGCTGGCATTCACCTGGCCATCGTGGGTACGGTGGGAATTCAGGTATTGCGCAAAAATGTAATCGAACGCCTCATCGCGACTGAGGGTGACCGAGTTGGCCGACACATTGGTCGCCACCTCTCGTCCGCCGGAATATAAATGCACCTCGGTTTTGACCAATTCGAACCCGGCCGGAAGCCCGGCCGCTTTGAAATTCACCCGCTGCGGCCTGTTGCCCACGACGCTGATTTCCTGAATGTGGACAAAATTTTCGATCGTCTTCTTTTTTGAGGGATGGAATTCTGCGAATAAAATCACATAGGCATCCGGCAGATTTGTGGGCGACGAAACTGTGAAATCGATCACCAACGCATCGTAGTCCTCTCGTCCAAGCACGTCGGTGGAATGATCCACAAACTCGGCGGATTGAGCCACGGCGGACACCCGGCTCAATTGGTCGGCCTGTTGTTGGATTGCCGCCGCCTTGTCACGGTCGATTTTCGCTTCGGCCAGGTGGATTCCTCCGGCCCGCTCCAGTCGTTCCGCCTCGTCGTTCCAAACCTTGGTCTCGTGCCGGGCCACGTCGCCAGAGTAGTCGATCAAATCTCTTACTTGGAGGGCATCGCTGGTGTTTTTCCGCCACAGCAACTCCGGCTCACTGAGTGGACCATAACCGCGGTCGATTTTCAGTCCTTCAATTTCGACTGCCTTGTCCGAGATCTTCAACTCGTCATCGACTCGGAATCCCTTGAGCTCCGCCCTTGCCACGTCCCGTCGTTGTCGTCCCACCGCGACGTGGAGAACACCGCCGTTAACTCCGACGATGGGCGCGAAGTCTTTGCCATAAGGAACCGCGACATCACGGCCCATAAACAAACGATACGGTTTCGCCGGCTGGTCGGATGTGACGTCGGCCCGAACAGAGACACTGGTGAGCAGGCATGAACCAAGCGCACACAAGAGTAAGGCATTTAATTTCGAGTTCATGGGAGGGAGTGGGAATTGGGCAAAAGGGCCTTCACCTGTCGGAGAAATTGTTCCAGCGCCGGGGTGTATTCCAGCAACAGAGCGCGTTGTGCGTAGCTGGCACTCTTGGCGTAATGCCGGTTTTGGAGTTCGAGATTCGCCAGTTCAACCAGCGCGGCGTATGAAAATCCCTTGATCTCGCTCGCCCGCTCAAAGGTCAGTGCCGCGCGAAGGGAGTCGTCGGACTCCCAATACGCGCGTCCCGCCAGCATCAGCGCCATTCCGTTGAGCGGTTCACTGATCAGAATTTCCTCCGCGCTCGCCCGCGAAGCCGGCCAGTTTTTTCGGGCGGCTTGTATTTCCGCCCGCACCAGCTTGACGCCCGTTCCATTCTCAACGCGCGCCGCGGCATCGAGGGCCATGTCCGCATCGTCCAACGCTCCGCTCCCCAACTGTGCGCGCGCCAGGTTCAGAAGCCGACCCGTGCCTTCCGCAACGGGCAACTTCGCATACGTCGCAATCGCCTCCGGAAAAAATGCCAGTTCAGCGTACAGGTCAGCGAGCAAGGTCCGCCCAAAATCATCCAATTGCCGCAGTGCCCGTGCCATTTCGAGAATCGCCAGGGCTTCGGGTTTCTTTTGCTCCCGTAGAAGAACGTCCGCGTAGCCTGTCCAATATCGGGCAAGCTGTGGATTTTTCCGCACCAGCTCCCACGCGAGCGACTTAGCCGGCGCAATTTGACCTTCATGCAGGTAGACGCGCATCAGCCCTTCCTGCCATTCGGTGTCCTTCAAATCTCTCGCGACGGCATTGAGGTAGGCGGTTTCCGCGCCGACCCAGAATTTGAGTTGCTCCAGGCAATACCCCTGCAAGCCAAACGTGGTCGCACTATTGTCTCCGAGGGATAGCGCCTTCGAAAAACATTTTTCGGCCCGCGGGTAGTCGCCTTTGGTGTAGTAAGAGAGACCGAGGTTATCCCAGGCGCGGAGGAAATCCGGATAACGGCCCACCGCAGATTCGTAGCGTGCGCGGGCTTTTTCATCCTGCCCGGCCGCGGCGTACGCGTTTCCCAAAATAAAGTCGAACGCCGGACTGATCTCCTGGTTACCCTTACTCATCCCTTCGAGCAACGTCACTGCAAGGGCGGGTCGCGTGGTCAACAAACCCACCACCTTGTCGTACAGTTCATATTCCTCCGCAGTCATCGCCGGCTCCCGATTCTTCAGGAAACTATTGGAATCATTGATGATTGCGGCCGCCTCCCCCAGTTTTGGCGCACGCTTCTCTTCAGCGCCGACGTGAAGGCCGGCAAAAGCAACGAATACGGTGAGGAAATGGGCGATACGGAGCATGGTCTAATTGGCGAATGGATTGCCGGCACCGGTGCGCACCGTGACGGCCTGTTCCACCCAGCAGCGCACCTTTTTCCCTTTTTTAATCGCCGGCGAAAATTCCCATTGGGGCATTGTTTCCAGCCACTGCTGGTCGAATTTGGGATTCCCGCTGGAGCTCAGTAATTTTGCGGTTCGAGGAATTCCATTTTGATCGACGAGCACCAAGACCACCACTCGCAGGGCCAACACACCTTTCATCGTTGCGTCGAGACCACGCGGTTGCTGCCGGGAAAGAACGACCGGCTTTTCATCGACCTCACTGGACTGAAAGGTCCGGCTGTAGTCCACGCCCGAGCCTTTTTCCACTCGCGGAGCGGCCAGGCCGTAACTGGGGCGGATCGTCGCTCCGGGCCGTTGGCTCCGGGTTATATCTTCCAGGCTCATGGGAGTCGCCATGATCTTCACCGGACTCTCCGATCTTTCCGCTTCAAACGCCACCGTTCCTGGCTCACCCGAAGCTTCGGCCTCTTCCGAAACCACCTTGGTCGGCGGAGGTGGCGGAGGAGCGACCACGAAAACTTCGCGCGCATCGAAGCTCGGGACCTCCTCGGTTTTTTCCATCGAACGCCGGGGATTCATCGTCGAGAAAAGAGCCGCGGTGATCAGAAACCCTCCTCCGACCACCGACAATTGCGCGACAAATCGCTGACCGCGGGAATTCCACGCAGGCTTGCCTTCCCCACTGGTGATGAGTGTCGCATTCATGGAGCCTCGCGGACCGTGGCGAAGTTGATTTTGACGATGCCCGCTTTTTTCGCTTCGCTGTAAACAGCCGCGAAAATCCCGAGGTCCGAAGTTCGGTCACCTCGCACCACGAGCGCAGTGTCGCGATCCACCGCCGCTTGTCGCAGCCGATTCGCCAGCTCGTCCAGAACGAGTTCCTGCCCATCGAAGAAAATACGATTATCGGCCCCGATCGCGATCAGGATGGCCGGAGTCGACACCGTGGCGCCACCCGATACGTCCGGCTTTTGCACCTCAATCCCGGGGTCGTTGACAAAGGCACTGCTCACCATCACGAAGACAAGCAGCACCATGATGCAATCCACCATTGGCGTCATATCGACGTGGATCGTCTCGAAATGCCGGTGTCCCGTGCGGAGAGCCATATCAAGTCCTCTCAGCGGCCCGCACCTCCAACGCCTTCAGCTGGGATAACTGGGCGACTAATTGGCGATATCCGTAATAAACAAAAAGCAGCGCCGGGAGCGCCACGGTCAGTCCCGCCTGGGTGGCGAGCAACACTTCAGAGATTCCGCGCGCCAACTCCTGCATGGCACCTCCTTCGCGCGCGGAGGCGAGTCCTTCAAACGTCGTCATCATGCCGTTGACGGTGCCGAGCAGGCCGAGGAGCGGAGCGGCGGCGATCATCGCCAGTAGCATCGTCCGTCGCGACCGGTACGCGTGCCGCAAAGAGCTTTGCATGCGGCGCAAGCGGATCACATCACGTCGTCCCGCCACGCGAAGTTGTTCGATTTCCCGTCGACGAACGCGCGAAGCCACGACGAGATCGAGACAACACGCATAAAGCGCGACCGAGATTCCCAGGATCAGGGCGACCGCAAAGCCGCCGCGATGCAGCAATTGGGAAATTTGGTTCATGCAACCAAATCCTCCTCGGGCGTTTTGGCGGCGGTACTTACCTCAAAGACACATTCCTCGAGCAGCCCAAGTCGCTTCTGAATTCGGTGCGCGAGAATACCGTGCGCCACCAAGGTCGGGATCGCGACAGCCAAACCGAGCTCCGTGGTGACCAACACCTCCGAAATCCCGGTCGAAAGTTTTCCTGCGTTGCCCGTGCCAAAGACCGTGATCAGCGCGAAGGTCTTGGTCATTCCCATCACCGTGCCTAGCAGGCCTGTCAGCGGCGACGCCGTCGCGATCACCGCCAAAAGTGCCAGTCTTCGCTCGGCGATCTGCCGTTGATGGACAAACCAGCTTTCCAAGCGGGCATCCAGGTTGGCCTGGGAATCGTTGATCGCCTGCAGGGTCGTCTCTGCAAGCTGTTTCGTCACGGACGCCAATCCGCGAGCGACTTCCCGCGCGCGATCAATATCCCGCTTTTCCAACGTCTTCACGAAAGCATTGAATTTTTCGAGCCGGTCGACTCGAAGCCGCGCTAGATCGAGGCATTTGGCGACAATCAAACCCAGCGAGACCAAGCCCAGCAGCAGAATGGCGTAGGCGACATAACCTCCCCGCTCGATATGCGACCAAAAGGTTCCGGTCGTTGTTTTCAATTGCAGCGCCTTCCCGTCCGAAGCATCCGCCGGATACATACCCTGCTTGCCGCCAAACAATGGATCGGCCTGGGCGGCAGTCCACCCCGGCAATCGATAAATAAGCGGAATCGCGCTGTCGGGAGACTTGCGCGCCAGGCCCAACAATTGCCGGTCGGTTGACTGGAAATAGGCGTAAGGCCCCAAAAGCATGAACGTTCCTTCGAGCACGCGGGAATCCCCCGCCGCCACGGCCTGTCCCGACACACGACGACCGCCGATGTTTCCTTCCACGCGCCGGACCAGCAGGTCGAAAGCCTTCGCGACGTTTTCTGCGCGCTCCTCCGGCTTTGCCTGGCCCGGACGCCGCTGGATTTCCGCTGAGGCTGTTGTCTCGTTCACCGATTCACCCGGCTGCGTCGCCCCTTCCACGCTTTTAAGCGCATCCGTGACGAGGGTCTCCATAAAGGCCAAATTCCGACGTTCCAATTCGGTCGATTGTGCGAGCTCGCGCTTTTCGTTGGCGAAGCCCGGCAAATCAGCGTCCTCGTCCGAGAGTGCCCTTTCCAGACGCGCGACCTGGGATTCCAGTTCCTGAATATGGGAAGCCAGCGGGATTCGCTCGCGGGCAATGCGTGCGCGGGTCGCGTTGAGTTGTTCGGTCGCCTCCTTGATCTGCGTCGCATAATTCACCGCGACCTGGTCGACCGCTTGCGCAAACGCGGCGGTTTCTTCAGCAGCAGTGAGGAAACTGCCAGCCGTCAGCACAAGCAATACCATGATCGAAAATCGATATTTCATGGCTGCGTCTGCTCTATTCCGCTCGCAACGGACGCGCCGGCACCATCACAAACGTCGGGTCCGCGCGTTCCTTTCTTACTGCGATCAACTGTTCAACGGCATCGGCACCTGCAGTTAGCGCGGTCCAATTCCAAGCACCGTCGCCGGGCTGGCCAAAGTAGGCACGGTGGTTGGTCGCATCCAACGCGTAAGCGTGGGAAAGCCCCCAATACAAAACCTGCAAAAGCCGCACTTCGCCGCCGGGGACCGTAATTTTTTCCTCGGCATACGTTACCTTCCGATCGAATTGCAGGCAACGCGTGAGAATCGAAACGATGTACTGGGTTCGCTCCGCCAACGGCACCTGCGGATCTCCCAGGCTTCGAAACGGAAGCTCGAGTGCATCACTGAGCCTCGGCGGCAACTGCGGTCGAAACGCGGAAATTTGTTTCGTCAGTCGCTGCATCGCCTGGTCCAGGTCACACAGCTCGGACGCGAGCGCGGCCTGTCCCTGTCTCAAATCCGCCAGCTGTTGTCGGTTCTCCGCCCGGCGCGAAGCCGCGGCTTTGCTTCGGTGCGTCAATGCCTCCACTTGTAATTGAAGAGAGGCGACGGTGCCGTTGAGGAGCCGCTGTTCCCCACGCCACGTTTCCTCTTCCCTGATGGTCTGACTGCGCAGGCGAACCCACTCGACGGAGAGTGCCTGAAGTTTTTCCAACGCCACCTGTTCGTCGCCGTACGCCACGAGAGCCGGCGCAATCCCGATGAAGAATAAAGCGAGGTGTCTTCGCATGGAAATATGGTGGCGCGTGCCCCTCACGGATACGTTGGCGCAGGAGATGAATCGGTGGCGGAACACCCGACATGCGGGGGCGCGGACGAATGGATTTTCGCCAACGCTGGGGGAATGGAAGCAGGTTGATGGCGTTTCATCGGAAACATCATACCGGGGTTTGCTGAGGTGCTAACAGGTCTGACGACTACGCGGGGTTGTTTTCACTATACTGGTTTCAACCCCAAGCGACAATGAGAAGGCCTCGGTATAAATTGAGAAAACGGGCGCGGGCAACGATTGGGGCGAAGCAACGGTCGCAGCCAGTTCAGGGAAGCAAGTAACCCGCGTCCGATTGCAAACAAATCAGCGGCCGTCTCCGTTGATTTTTCGAGTCGGGAAACGGAATCAGGGGTGGTCCCTTTGTCGTCGCTTCGTATTCACCCCGGGTCGATTTCGCGTCCCCGAGCCCATCGCACCTGTTCTTACCGCAGTCGGAACGGATTCGGCAGCGCAGTCGTGGCGAACGTTCCGCCCACTCCCGTACTCTCGGTCCCACTGGACGGTTTCGATTCCGCAAAATTGGCGGAGCGGTGTTCGGCGGAATGATCGAGTGGCCGATACCCAAGCGCGACCGCGTGGCCGTTTGAGAAAATGGCTTCCGGGCAACTCGACGTTCCATAAACCACCTCGAAATTTAAATCCGGTTTTTCGATTCCGATGTGAATCAACGCCGCCAGATCACGCCCGCTTATCCACATGCTTTCCCGCCGGGCATCGGTAATCGGCTGAACCATATTACCGATCCTGATCACCAGACTTCCAATCCCAAATCGATGCGCGTACATCGCCACTGCGGCTTCTCCGAAGATTTTGCTGAGCGCATAAAAACCATCCGGAGCAAAATGCGCATCAGGACGAAGAGGAGTAAGCGGATGCATGCCGAACACATGGATCGTGCTCGCGAATACAAAACGCGCAACCGACTGCTGCCGGCAGCTCTCAAGCAGCGCAAGGGTCGCGCGGTAGTTTGGCCCGAGGGTCTCTTCAAACGACACCGCCGGCGCGACCAGTGCCGCAAGATGAACGACTGCGGCCACTCCTTTGCAGCAATCTGACGCCAGCGACGCGTCAGCCAAATCACCTTTCACGAATTCTTCGCCCTTGGAAATCTCGCCAACCTCATGGATGTCGCACAAACGAAGATCATAATTATCCCGCAAATACGGGCGGAGAATACGGCCGACCTTTCCCGCGGCCCCCGTCAGCAATATTACAGGACGTGCCATTTTATGTTTCTTGATATCAGCATTTATCCGGAGCGCCGTGGCGACTTTTTTTCCACGCACCCCTCGAACTCAAGATTAATAGCCTAAAACTCATCTTGCCCAGCTCCTGAGGCCCGCGACAAAGCACAGAATTGCAGTGTTAACCGGGCGCATTCCCCGTGCAAACTCTCGTGCCTGCGGCTACTGCCTCTCCGGCTTCGGAATTAGGTTGAGTTCGGTCAGCGGTGTTTCGAGCGCGTCGGCCAGAATGCGGTAGCCCGCCTCGTTGGGATGGAGGAAGTCTGGCATGATTTTCGCACTTAGCGTGCCGTCGTCAGCCAGAAAGTTCCGGGTGAAATCGCGAAAGACAACCTGTTTGCCATCGCCAACGGATATTCTACATAAAACGAAAGGCTTTTAGATTATGGGCTGGCCGCTAAAACGCCCCTATTTTCCCTAACTCAGCCTCCGCAAGGTTGGTCGCGTGGTGCGAATTCCGGTCTCGCGCTGGATGATTTAGATTCCAAGCATTTGATGCTCGGTCCTCGCGTCTGCGCGGGCTACAAATTTTTTGAGTGCGCATTTCATCTTTCCAGCTCGGCCGGCAAAAATCGATTCCCTTGGCGGGCTTCGTGAATCCGGATATGATCAACGCGGATTCGAGCTTCACACACGATTCGCACGTTGACTGCAAAATCTCGTTTCACCAATCCCCTCGTCAGAGGAAAACTGGCGGAGAGGGGGGGATTCGAACCCCCGGTAGGCTTTTACACCTACGGCGCTTTAGCAAAGCGCTGCTTTCGACCACTCAGCCACCTCTCCGAAGCACAGTCTGACGAGCAAACAACCGAGCACTGAAAGTTCAAGGGATTTTTCTTCATGTCTGCACTTCCTTCTTCGGACTGGCTGATCGATTTCCAGAACCTCAATGTGGTTCGCGGCGATAAAACGATCCTCCGCGGTTTCAATCTTCAGGTGAAACGTGGGGAACACATCGTGATTTTGGGCCCGAACGGCTCGGGCAAATCCACGCTCATCAAGCTGATCACGTGCGATCTCTATCCGCAGACCGGCGTCCGAAGCATGCGATTCTCGTTGTTCGGGCTGGAACGCTGGAGTCTCGATGAACTGCGCCAGCATCTGGGCATCGTCACCCTCGACATGCTGCAAAAACTGTCCCACGAGGTGACCGCACGCCAGGTCGTGGCCCTGGACATGGTGCTGTCGGGCTTCCACGACAGCATCGGCCTTTGGCCGCACCATAAAGTCACCGCGGCCCAGCGAAAACGGGCGCGTGAAATTCTGCAGTTTCTGGAGATTTCCCACCTCGCGGCCCGTCCCCTCTCCGCCATGTCGTCCGGCGAACAGCGCCGCGCCGTGATCGGCCGCGCGCTGGTGCACGATCCGGAGGTGTTGATCCTCGATGAGCCCACCACCAGCCTCGATCCGGGCGCGGTGTATGAGTTTCACGGCGTGTTGCGCAAACTGACTCGCGCGGGAAAAAGCCTGATTCTTGTGACGCATCAGGTGGAGGATATTTTGCCGGAAATGGAGAGGATAATTCTCATGAAAAACGGCCGCATCGTCGCCGATGGACCGAAGAAAGACATCCTGACGTCCGAGGCACTCAGTGATCTTTTCGCGCATAAGTTGAAACTGGTGCAAACCGGCGAGACGTACGATTTGGTGGCGTCGACGTAATTCAAGTAGCAGCCGTCGTGAGACGGCTGGGGCCAGCGGTGTGACCACCGCTGCTACATTTTGACGAATATTTCCGCGTGTAGGAGCGGCTTTATACCGCGATTAACGCGCGCCCTGGCGGCGTAAAGCCGCTCCTACAAAAAGCAATCGACCCGCAAATTAAATGGTATTTGCGAGCACTGAGCGGACGGCCCGGTAGTCCGTTCCTCTCCTACGGCCTGCGCAAAAAAAAAGCCGCGGATTGCTCCGCGGCTTTTGAAATACACCGAACGATCCCGCTCAGTACCGATAGTGATCGGGCTTGTACGGACCCTGCACGGGTACGCCGAGGTAGGCCGCTTGCTCCTTCGTGAGCTTCGTCAGTTTGGCGCCGATCTTCTCGAGATGGAGACGGGCGACTTCTTCGTCGAGGTGCTTCGGCAGACGATACACCCCGATCGCATAGGTCTCACGATTTCTCCAGAGATCGAGCTGAGCGAGTGTCTGGTTGGTGAAGCTGTTCGACATCACGAACGACGGATGGCCCGTCGCGCAGCCGAGATTCACCAGGCGGCCTTCAGCCAGCAGATAGATGCTGTTGCCCTTCGGGAAGGTGTAGAGGTCATACTGCGGCTTGATATTCGTACGCTTCGCATCCGAGGCATTCAAGCGATCGACCTGGATTTCGTTATCGAAGTGACCGATGTTACACACGATTGCCTGGTCCTTCATCTTGCGCATGTGCTCCAGCGTGATGATGTCGCGATTGCCGGTTGTGGTGACGTAAATGTCTGCCGTGCCGAGAGTGGATTCGAGAGTGTTGACCTCAAAGCCTTCCATCGCCGCCTGCAGCGCGTTGATCGGATCGATCTCAGTGACGATGACGCGAGCACCGAAGCCCTTGAGCGAAAACGCCGAGCCCTTGCCCACGTCGCCGTAGCCGCATACGCAGGCAACTTTGCCCGCGATCATGACGTCCGTGGCGCGCTTCAAGCCGTCAGCGAGCGATTCGCGGCAGCCATAGAGATTATCGAATTTCGATTTCGTGACGGAATCGTTCACGTTGATCGCCGGCACGCGAAGTTTGCCCTTTTCCATCATCTGATAGAGGCGGTGCACTCCCGTGGTCGTCTCCTCGGAAACGCCGCGCCACTCCTTGGCGATATTCGTCCAGCGCTTCGGGTCTTCCTTGTGCACGCGCTTGAGGAGATTCTTAATCACCTGCTCCTCGTGCGAAGCGGAAGGCGTGGTAACCCAGTCGCTCCCCTCTTCCAGTTCGCAGCCTTTGTGGATCAGCAGCGTGACGTCGCCGCCATCATCGACGACGAGTTGCGGGCCTTTTCCGCCCGGGAACGAAATCGCGCGCAATGTGAGATCCCAATACTCCTCGAGCGTTTCACCCTTCCAGGCGAAGACCGGCGTGCCGGTCGCGGCAATCGCGGCCGCGGCGTGATCCTGCGTGGAGAAAATATTGCAGGATGCCCAGCGCACGTCGGCACCCAGCTCCTTCAGGGTTTCGATGAGCACGGCGGTCTGAATCGTCATGTGCAACGATCCCGTGACACGCACACCCGCCAGCGGCTTGCCTGCGCCGAATTTTTTCCGGACGGCAACCAGGCCGGGCATTTCGTGTTCGGCAACGGAGATTTCCTTGCGGCCCCACGAGGCGAGGCTGATGTCTTTGACGGCGTAGTCCGCGGAGGATTTGCGGGCGGCGCTGGATGATTTGGAAGATTTAGCCATGGAATTTTGGTTGGGGATAAGGGTTAGGCTTTCGATTTTCCTTTGATCGCGTCGCGCAGCGCGGACGCTTTGTTGGTCTTTTCCCACGGGAGGCCATGCTTGCCGAAGTGACCATAATTCGTCGTCTGACGATAAATCGGACGGAGGAGATCAAGCTGCGAAACGATGTCCGCCGGCTTGAAACTGAACACCTTTTGCACGGCCGCGGTGATTTGCTCGTCGGAAACGCCGAGCTTGGCAGTACCGAAAGTTTCGACGCGGACCGAAACGGGCTGCGGATGGCCAATGGCGTAGGCGAACTGAATTTCCGCGTGCGTTGCGAGACCCGCCGCCACGATGTTCTTGGCGACCCAGCGGCCCATGTAGGCGGCCGAGCGATCCACCTTCGATGGATCCTTGCCGGAGAATGCACCGCCACCGTGACGACCCCAACCACCATAGGTGTCGACGATGATCTTGCGGCCCGTGAGACCAGAATCGCCCTGCGGTCCACCGACGACGAAACGGCCGGTCGGATTGATGAGAAACTCCGTGTTTTTCGTCAGCATGTCCGCGGGAATCACTTTACGGATTACGTTTTCGATGAGGAAGGATTCGATCCTGGCGTGCTCGATGTCGGCGGTGTGCTGTGTGGAGATCACGACATTCACGACCTCGACCGGCTTGTCGTTTTCGTAGCGGATCGACACCTGCGACTTCGCATCGGGCCGCAGCCAGTGCACCGCGCCGCTCTTGCGAACTTTCGTCAGCTCGCGCCCGAGACGATGCGCAAAAATGATCGGCGTCGGCATCAACTCCGGCGTTTCGCTGCACGCGTAGCCAAACATGATGCCCTGGTCGCCCGCGCCCTGCTCGGCGGTTTTCTTGCCCTTGGCTTTCTTGGCGTCGACGCCCTGCGAAATATCCGGCGACTGGCGCGTCAGATAGTTATTGATGAAAACGGTGTCGGCGTGAAACACGTCGTCGCTGTTCACATAACCGATGTCGCGAATCGCATCGCGAATGATCGACTCGTAGTTGAGCTTGGCCTTGGTGGTGATTTCACCGGCAACGATCACCATGTTCGATTTGACCATGGTTTCGCAGGCGACGCGACTGGAGCGGTCTTGCGCCAGACAGGCGTCGAGCACGCTGTCAGAAATTAAATCGGCGACTTTGTCTGGATGGCCTTCGCCCACAGACTCGGAAGAGAATACAAAAGAATTAGCCATAGTTGGTCTCCAGCAAGGCGTGTTCCCCGATTGGGGCAAGGAGAATATCAACACATCCGTATTGCACTTTCCAGCACAGTGGGATCCGAAGCTTGGAATTCACGTGACTTGAAGTCGCGG